>Ga0169931_10010887_pt1 | contig 12903 bp, 13 predicted proteins | sample Kivu_15m_20L_FD_129675 | JGI IMG/M metagenome (GOLD analysis project Ga0169931, IMG submission 129675) | Freshwater microbial communities from Lake Kivu, Western Province, Rwanda to study Microbial Dark Matter (Phase II) - Kivu_15m_20L... | ecosystem: Environmental > Aquatic > Freshwater > Lake...
TCAATAATCTTATAGTCTAATGCATAAACTTACATAAATGTATCGATTGTTACTCTTAAAATCTTTTCGTTTTCAAGAAATGCTATTTGTTAGAATTATAATTAAATTGTATTTAGTCATAGGAATGATAATCTATCATTAAATAAATTGCATAATTATTAATACATCTAGCCTTTTTCAAATATTCAATTAAAAAATAAAAACTTATTAATAGTATGTAAGTAATTAAAATTTTAAATTATTATTTCAACAATTTTTCAAATAAATTGAATGTTTAATTACGGCCAAGTCTCATAATCTTTCCTGTCTATCTTTTGTATGTTTTACCAATATCAACAATTTAAAATATTTCATTGAATACTTAATAAAATTGGTTGTCAACTGAGGGATTTGAACCCTCGCCCTTTCGGAGCGGTACCTGAAACCGTCGCCTTAGACCACTCGGCCAAATTGACTTAGTAGGAATTTTAATTTCGAAAACATATTTTTACCTGCATTGAATAAATATTGATTTTAGCAAATTATGATATTAAATTTAAGTAATTTTTCAATATTTTTATATGGATAAACTGGGTGTTATATTAGTTAAATAAGAAAATATTTTTCAAACAAACTTTGAGAAAATCTGAAAAGAATTATATTTTCATTTCTTAAACAATATTTTTATTTTAATAAAACAATATGTGAAATAATTAAAGAATTAATTTATTACATATAAAAATGATAAATTCAGAAATTCCAAGCAATTTAGACGAACTTACTGAAATTCTTAATAATGCATCAACTGATGAATTATCAAAAAATCTACGTGAATTAATTAGCTCATATAAAGAATCTAATATCTTAAAAAATAAGAAATTGCTTAAACTGATTTTTGAATACATCTTAGATAGTTTAATAAATAAATTAAATCCTTCCGATGTTCATGATTACCTAAAAGTAATGTCTCTAAATATTATTGATTTATGCCACTTATTCCAAACCGAATTCAATATATTTATCAAGAAATTTTTACTCGACCTCGAAAAATACATTTTAAAAAAAAGTTTTGAGCAAGACATAACAAAAGATAATCAATTTATTAATTTTTCATTATTGATAACATTCCTCACTTTCAAATTAGACCAGCCTAATCAATTATTCTCAAATTTTATAACATTAGTTAATGTTTACTTGACAAATTTAAAAGCTGATCTTAATGATAATTTTTTAAATTTTAATAAACAATTATTTTTTGTGGGAATTTTAGAAATTTTGTGTCATAACGTAAATAGCTTTAATCCATTTTTATTCAATCAAATCGAGATCATCTTAAGTGAAATTTCCGAGTATTTAAAAAATAATACGAACCCTCTTATATTTTCAGATGTAGAAAATTTAGAAATAAAAGAAATGAGATTACTCGGATTCTTAAAAAAATATGATTCAATATATAAATCAAATGCCAATTTATCAATTAACGAAAAGAACAAAACAATCACAAGTTTATATTTCAAGCTTACCAAAATTATCCTAAGTTTAATACAAAACCAATCAGAAAATTTAAATTTTGAAGTATTATTCAGTAGAATTTTTCAATTTGTGAAAGAAATCGGAAAGCATTACGAAAAAGAAATGGAAATTTATGGAAATTCATTAGAAATTAAAACAAAATTTGAAGATTTTAAATTAAGAGCACTTCAGAAAAAAAATATTCAGTTAAATTTTATTATTATAAAAAGAAAACCTCTTGTCAGTTTAGAACCTGAATACGATAGATCATTTTTAGGTTGCTTAGGGGATTACAAACCAAATAATGAAAAAATGACAAAAATCATGAAGAAGAAGATTAAAAACACTAAAAAACAAGCTGTTAGAAATCTTAAGAAAGAAGCTAAAGTTATTGATGTAGCAAGACAAAAGAAGAATAACACTATTTTTGCAAAAAGAAAAGAAGAATTAAAGATTTCTAATCAATTTATAGAACAACAGAAGCTTGAAGATAAGAAATTAATGACCAGTCAATCCAAGAAGAGATTTAAAATCAAGAATAGACGTGGTAAGCTTTAAAATTGTTCGGAAATACAAATTTTGTAGTTAATTTTAATTGAAATGAAAAAAGCAACATAATTTATTTAAAATCATTTAATTCAATTTTTTGAAAATATATTGAATATCAATTCTTATATTAATCTATTTTCTATCATACTTGGTTTTGTGATAAAATTTCTGAAAATTTTATTTGCTCAATAATATTAAATAAAATATAAAATAATAAAATATAAAAATATTTCTCAAATGGAAGACTCTACAAATACCAATAATGCAGTATCATGCAAGGTTGTTCTTCTAGGGGAATCAGGTAACAAATAACAAATGATTATATAGGTGTTGGTAAAACAAGTATAATTTCAAGATACATCAATAACACATTTTCAAGTAACAGTATGTCAACAACTGGAGCTAGTTTTGCATCTAAAACAATGTATTTTGATAAGTACGATAAATACTTGAAATTTGAAGTAAGTAATTGAAAGTATTAATAATTTAGATATGGGACACTGCAGGTCAGGAAAAATATAGATCTTTGACAAAAATATTTTACAAAGACGCATCTGTTGCCATTTTAGTTTATGATATAACGAGAAAAGATTCATTCGAAGAAATAAAAAAATACTGGGTAAGTCAATTAAACGAAAACGCCTCAAAAAAAATAAGTAATATAAGTTACATTAACATTTCATTTTAAGTAATTGCCATGGCTGCTAATAAGGCTGACATGTATGACGTAGAAGAAGTTGAGGAATCTGTTGGTAGGAATTATGCTAAAGAAGTTAATGCGGTTTTCAAGTATACATCTGCTAAAAATTCTACTGGTATAGAAGAATTGTTCAGAATAATTGGAAATAAATTTATAGATCCGAGTTATGAAGAAGAAAACTACGTTCCTGATATATTTAATGATAATTTAGAAATGACAAGAAAGCAAACTATTAAAATTACTAGAAACGCTACTGGTGCTGATAGAAAGAAAGGTTGTTGTTAATTTAATACGAAAATTATATTTTGATAAAAGATTAGTAATCAAAATAATATATGTATTTTTAAAAATTAAAATTTGTAAATTGTGTCATTTTCTATTTCTAATTTCTGTGTTTAATTATTATCGAATTATTTTCCATCTTGCCTATTTTCTAAAATCCATTTGCCATAAAAATATAGTTTATGTCAGTTTAAATTTTTGAGCGATAATTTAGTTTTTTGGTTATTAGGCAAAATTAAGATTCTTTTTTCTTTATTCATCCATAAAATTGGGATTTTATCAGTTTTCATCTTTTCTATGTACTTTGCAAAATGATCGTCATCAGCAAATTCAAATAAATAAATAGCTAATTTTAAAATTAAAAAAATATTTTCTTACCATTTTCTGCAGATACAGCGTTTTTCTCTTCCTCCCAAATTATTACTTGCTGTGCTACGTTTTCAGGAACATTATAAACTACTTTCTAAAAAAATAAATAAGATCGTAAATTCTTACATCGATTTCTGTTCTATAGTCTGATATAGGGTGAGCATGCATACTCATATACTGAAGAATCTATTTGATGTATAAGAAAGTTTCATAAATGAGATTACCTTTTGATGATGAACTCCTCTTTTTAATACTTTACGTATGCTACTTCTTGTAATGTGAGCGACTATAAAATTTGGAAAAATGTATTCAACCTCGAACAAAAATTCGATGATTTTTTGCTCTAACGCAGAGTTTGTATATGCATATACCTTGAAGTTTGATTCAACAATGAGGAATTTATAATTTTCTTGATTTTCGAATATATGATTTACATCTTCAAATAAACACTTCATAAGAGGAGTTACATAGAATCTTTTAGAGTCCTTTTTCTTCTTAACATGAACAATTCCAAAATGACGGAAGGTGTCAAAATGTCTTTTTATTTGATCTGGGTAATTATCAACTGAATAAGGCTATATAATTAAAATGTTATCTTAAAATTTTACTGCACCCACTTCAAATGTACAAACTCTGAATAAAAATTTCAAAAATTCCAAATTTTTCTGTTTATCCTCAGGACGATCTCCTTGTACTACAATATACCTTATGATTAAAGATCTAATCTGCAATTGTCGATTTTCTAACATAATAGATAATGCCCAAGGTGTAAGCATGAAATAATTATCTGTTTCTTTTTTGATAAAACCAGAATTTATTAAAAATTTTATTTTTTCATTTTCTGAATCAAAATACATACCTTCCAAATTTAAAATATTCAGAAGATATTTTTCTAAGTAACTAATTCCGTTTTCAAAGCATTCTGACCATGATTTATTTTTTTTCTTATGTAGTAGATTAGTGTTATCTGAAATTCCATTTTTTAAGATTTTAAGCATGTTCCGTTTAAAATCAGAATTGAGAACCATTATGTCTTTATTCGGGACAATTTTTATTGAAAAAAGAATTCTAATATGAATTATGATGTCTGCATAATGATTTTCAAATATATCTGACCAATTCATCCCTTGTTCTAAATCATGTCTTTTTAAAAATAGACAATCATCGACATTTATTAATCTCATGATAACTTGTTGACATAAATCAGGGAGAATCCTAAATATTAAAATACAAGCAGATTCCTCTTTATAAAGTGATTCCATTTCCATTTCATATTTGTTAAATATTTTGTGGAATATTTCATTTGAAATTTTCATAAAATTTATAAAATATTTAAAAATTAATAATAATTACAAACTTTTAGTTAATAAATAAAATAAATTATATTTTATAATGGCATCAACATCAACTAGTAGCATCAACGGATCAACATCAATCAAAAAGACTGAGGCAACTAAACATAGCCCAATTAATAAATATTCCATTCACGAAATGAAGGCTACAATAGACTCTCAAATAATAGAATACTTAGAAAAGAATGAATTTGTTGAATTTCATCTATATACGAATTTAAAAATTTTATTCGGATTTTTCTGCATTTTCTGGACAGCACTTGCATATTTGTTCCCAAAGCCTTTCCCTGAAAATTTCAATGTAGTATTGTTGAGTCTAATTTTTTATGGAATTGGGTCTGCTTTGTATTATTATTTAGAAAAATATGTTATAAAACAGAGCTTTTATACTGGTAGTAGCGAGAATTATTTTAATAAATTGAGATATGCAAAAAAAGAAAAATTGAAGTGTATCAGAATTAGTTCAGAAATTAAAGATTTTAGTCATATTTATAATTTGTGGTTTGATTTTATCACTTTGGACGGAAGAAAAATCCAGTCTGAAAAAATTGATGTGGATTGTACTAAGCTTTGTGATGAAAGAGGTCATGTCAAAATTGAAATTGTATTTCAACAGTTTAAGTCAATAATTGATAATCAATTAGCACATAAATTAATTTAAATTTATTAAAATTAAATTAAAAAAATAAGAATCGCTACCTGTAAAAATTTTAAAAGTGAATATAAATAATTTATATACATCAACAAGATTATAGTGAGTGAAGTAGATAAATAATATTATTATAAGCCTTATAAAAAATTGATTTTTTAAAATTATTAAATTATTTTCTCTATAAAATAAAATAAAATAGAACAGGAAATTAGCTTTAGTAAATAGAATACTAATTAAAATTTTATATACGTAGTTATAAAATAAATTTGTATTAAATGATTTTTATATTTAAAATTTAACATAATAAAAAAGAGAAATCCTATAATTTTTATTATATCAAAATATATTTTTATGTCTTAAATATTTTCATTTCTAACATAGTTGAATTTAAATTAGGTTATTTTTATTCTTTATATTATTAATTGCTTGCAACAGGTCTTTGAGGATATAACATAACTCTTAAAGTAGCACCGATGGCTTTAGGGGGTAAATTCTTTCTAAAATGGGCTTTTACTGTACCATTATTTCCATGAGCAGATGCAACTCTTCCCCACATAGACTTTATATTATTTAAAATAGATAAATACTCTGAATCCGTTTTTTGTTTTGTAGACGTAAACAACTCTTTTTCCTAAATAATAAGGAACTTCTTTTCTATCGTTCAATCCTTCGACTTTAAGAAGTGCTTGATTTTCGTTTTGAGTGGTTTTTCCTTTTCTGAATCCTAAGAAAGTTGCTCTGACATATAATCTACAAGATTAATTTATTTGAAAATACCTGGGGGGTCTTCCACTAAGTGATTTTCTGACAGTTCTGGTGGTTGTTACGGTTCTAGTGGCTGTTTTGGTTGCTCCTTGTTTTTTCATTTATGAAAAATTAATATTTAATTTGGATTTTCTTAATTAAATAAAAATTAATTAATTAAATAAACTTTAATTTAAATTGTATAAAATAAAGGAAAAAATAAATGTCAGGAAATTTCGTTATGAGTTCAGACGAAGAGAAAAGGATTAATGACATTTTAGAAAGTGGAATAAATCAAATTAAAGGCAAGAGAATTTTCTCGATGAATAATATGGAAAGAGAGAGAAAAAAGGAACAGAATCTTAAATCCTCAAATATAAGCATGGAGAATTCGATTTTTAATGTTCAAAATACTAATTTTACAATAGAAAAGAGAGAAGGTCTTTATTCAAATAATAATTACGCGAATAAATTAAATTTGAATAACGATGTTTTTTACAAAAATTTTGAAGATATATATACCAATAATCAATTTACGGATTTCTCCAATGACGATAATTCCATTTTTAAAATTAATAATCGACATAATATTAACTCAACTGGAAATCTCACATCATCCAACAAAAGCAATATTTCTACTACTAATGTGAAAAGCTCTGCTTTGAGAAATCTTCTTGATGAAATGAAGCAGAATAATAAATATCTGTCTTCTTCTGAAGATGAAGGGGGTTATTCCCAAAAATTTAACAAAAATTTCACAAATGATATTAAACTAGATTCTGATCTAACAAACGAAGAAGACAATCAATATAAGAATTTAAGGAAGATAAATGTGTTGGAAACATTCCCAGATATTGAAAACGAATTAAAATGTTTAAAAGAGATCAAATGCGATAAGAATAAAGAAAATGAAAAATTAGAACCGATTATGAAAAGCGAATTAGATATTTCAGATAACTCAATTTTATTAAAAGAATCTGTTTTAAGATTTAATACACCAGATCTAATGAAAACCAATACTTTAACTACAGAAAATTCAATTAGGAACGAGACTAATAACTTACTTGTAAATGACAAGGAAAGATCAAGTAAAAATTTAAATAAATTATTGCGGTCAAACGAGAGTAGAACCGAGGATCCGAATTTTTCGAATTTAACTGATATGCATAGTGAAATAAAAATTCTTCAAAATAAACTTGAAGGGATTGAAAAAAAATTACAAAATAGTGTCAATTCAAACAGCTACATAAGTAGCGCAGCTACAATATCTAATAATAGATCTAAAGCTATGTCAAAAAAATTGCCTAATAAATCTTTTGATAAAGACATAAAAATTCCAGGATCAAAGAAATATAAAAATTATGTAAGCGATGACGAAGTGTGTTACAATAATTCAAAGAATAAACTTAATAGCAACCTCTTGCTTTTTAATTCTAAACCTTTGACTAACTCAAAAAATAAGTCATGCAATAAAGATGGTTTTTTAAAAAGATCATACAGTTCTAAAAGTGATAAATCTAGTCATTTGTCCAAATCAAAGTACATCACAGGACAATTTAAGTCTAAATTAGATTATAAAGAAAAATTCGAAAATATTAAAGAAAATTATGACAGCGTGAAAGCAACTTTGATTAAGGAGAGACAAATAATCAACCAGCTAACAAATAAAAATAAAAAATTAATGAAAAAAGAAGAAAACTATGATAAGCTTTATAAATCGCATCAAGAACTAAAAGCAGAGTATATTTTATTATCCAAAAAATATGAAGAATCCGAATATATTAGGAAGGAGCAATCAAAATTAATGAAATCTATGCAGAGAGAAATTAATTTATTGAGAGGGCAGTTCCAAGATAGTTTAGAAAACAACACAGAAAAGATAATAAAAGAACATAAAGAAATAAAAAATAGATTATCTAAGCATGATTCAAGAGATAATCAAAGAGATCACGTAAAAAATATGAAGATTAAAAAAAAATCAATTTCAAAAACTAAAGCAACAAAAATCATTCCTCTATCTAAAAATGTTGCTTTCTAAAAGACGAATTATTTTTAATAAATGATACATTCACGAGTACAAATTTTATTGTTTTAGTAATTAATTATTTAATTTAAATTCAAGAAAATTCTTTTTTAATTTACCAATCCATCCCCACAAAATTAAAAAAAATTATCAAGTATATGTCAGGAATTGAATGACATGAATATATAATGATGCTGTTAAATCCTAACTATGATTGACTATTTATAATAATAAAAAAACTGAATAAATTTTTTTAGAATATTTACTTATATTTTATATTAAATTTTCTTTGCACTTTTTATTATCATATCAAGTCCTGGTCTTATAGCATCAGATTTCTTTTTAATATAGGCAGAATATAAAAATAATAATTTATTATTTTCTTCATCTTTTACACCACCCAAATATCCTTCATATAATAAAACACCAAAAGGGTTGGCCTCTGCAATATATCTGCCTGCTTTCAGATTATCTAATTTTATTTCTTCAGGACCTAGGATAGTAGTAAGTGCAATAGGAAAAGGAGACATATTTAAAATGCTCTCTTTCTGTTTAACTAGAAGATCATTTATATTTAATTTTTTCTCATCTTCATTTAAGGATTTTTCTGTCACTTTAACGAACTCTACTGGGGGAGTTAATATAGGAGGTGAAATTATCATTTCTTTGTTTTCGGAATCCCAATTATGTTTCCAATCTTTAGGAATAACAAATGAAATTTTGGAATTTTCTAATTGTATTCTTTCTCCTTGAACAGGTTGTTCAAGACGATTAGTAATTTTTTTTAATTTATTAGAATTTTTCTGAAATTTGCAATTCATGCTAATGAAAAGGAGACATAATAGTGTAGCAGATATTAGTACTTTTAGGAGAAAGGTTCATGATTTTGAATTTTAGATAGTTTCTTATAAATTATCATTCATATGTTTAATTTATATAGTCAAATAGATTGTTATATACGTTATTCTATTTTAAATAATTTATGCTGTTAGTTAAACAGCGTTATTAATTAATCGAACAAAAATAAATTTGACTTTATGTCATTAATTCCATTTAATAAATTAAATTTTTTTCAATTTTTTAAATAGATATATGACATATTTAGGCTATTAATTATTTATACAAAATGCAATTTCATTTCTTTTAACTGTTCTGCTTTCACTGAAGAGTAATCAATTTGTTTTTCTAATAATTCGTCTACCTCTGAAACTATAGCCACATTATCACCTCTAATCATATACAATCCCATTTTAAGAAAGCTGACCGCTTCCTCCTTTGAATATATCTTTTCATAGCAATCTTTTAAGAATAAATTCATAGACTGATCAAATGATTTGAGATATCCGGTGAATACTCTGCCTTCTGTAGTGATGACAGTTACTACTTGATCTACTAAGCTTTCAACATAGGAAGTCATTTAGTTTTTTAAAATTTAATATTTATATTTTTAATTTTATAAATTCTAATGAAAAGTCTAGATTTTAAAAGTGCTATGATGCAATTAAAAGAACAAAAAACCAAAACTTCAAGTGATAATGGGAAAAAATTTGTGAAGTATAGTGATGTTATTAAAGAAAAGATTAAAGAAAATAAAGTTGAGAAAACAATTTTAAGAAATTTTGAAGAATTAGAAGGAGAAAGAGAAGAATGGGTAAAAATGAGAAACACATCAATTAATATAGAAAAGGAAAAAAATATCCTATCACAAACTAAAATAGAAAAAACTAACAATATTAATAACGAAGGAAAATTTCAGGAAGATAAGGTGTCTGAAGAAATTCTAGAAAATTCAGAAGAAAAGACAAAGACCGTAGATATAATTGAAGAAGGAAGCAATAATAAGGATTTAAATTCAAATGATTCAGAAAAAGCAGATTGGGTAAATCTTAAAGCAAATCGAAATAAAAAAGAATGGAAAATTACTGTAGACCCTAAAATGATAATATCTGAAATTAATGAAGAATGTGATAAGAAAAGGATAATCAATGTTGATAATTTTACAAATGAATATAAATGTGAGGAATTGTACAACTGGTTCCATTTGATGTTCATTAGCTGGGAGAAAGAACTAGATAATATCCCAGAAAATCTGAGAGACAGTGCAGAGGAAAGGCAGAGATTCGGTATATACAAGCAATGTCGAGGATACATCAAACCTCTTCTGAGATTATTAAAAAAAAAGGAAGTTTCTAAAGAAATTATGAATAAGCTATTTGAAATAATGATATTCTGTATAGATAAGGATTATATACGTGCTCATGATAAATATATAGAGCTTGCCATTGGAAATGCACCATGGCCAATGGGGGTAACTATGGTCGGTATTCATGAAAGAACGGGAAGGGCTAGAATAGCTAAGTCACAAGTAGCACATATTCTAAATGATGAAAACACAAAAAAATATCTTCAATCGGTAAAAAGAATTATGAGCTTAGTGCAAAGATTAAATCCGACATCACCTTCTCAAAGTGTTTTTAGTTAAGAAAGTTTGAATTCAATAAATATATCTATTAATATATTTATGAACTTATAATTATATTATAGGAAAATACAATTTAAAACAACACAAATTGTATAAAATATCTATATTTATAATCTATTGAAATGCTATATTAAAAACAGAATTAGAGTTAACTTTTATTAAAATTTGAATTATAAAAATTTGGCACATTAAATCTAAATTGTTTCATATTCCCATACTCGTAGGTAGAATTTACTGTCTTTCAAATTTACAGTTGTTATTCAAATAATTTAAATAATAAGCACATACATCTGGTGCATTTTTTTTATTATTTCTTACACACTGATTAAAATTCTGAACAATTTTTTGACAATTTTGTTCTAAACTATAGTCCCCAGCAGATGCTAAGCTTTGTCTTCTACCACTACTAATACAGCATGATTTTACGGCGGGTGCTTCTCTAGGATTTTTTTCTGAATTGATAGGAACAAAAGCAAGGGGAATTGGGATTTTAAATTTCAAAATATCAGGTGTCAATAAAACACCAGGATAAGGTCTTCCGGTTCCTCTAGTTTTAAAAGGTTGCCCTCCTCTCATAGTAGGATGAGAATGATAGGTGGTCCATCTATATAATCTGTGTATTACATGATTTGAATGCATGTGCGATTCGAACATACCTACCCATGGTGAAACTTTCCTAACTTGTCTACCCATTTTTAATAAATTTAATAAAATTGAAATATTATGAAGGATAATACAAAATATGAAATAAAAAGAAAAAAGATAAAAAATCTATTAGAGTTAACTTATAAATGGTTTAAAATTTTTAAGTTTCATTTTATAAAAATGGTTTTTTTCGACAATATTTTTTTATCTAATTGCAGGAATTGCGATTTTGTTTGTGAATTCAATTATTCTAAAATTTCAAAGGATAATTTATTTATTAAATGTATATTTTGTAAAAGAAGTACAAAAAATTTGGCATTCGAAATAGAAAAATATTATGATCTGAAATTGCAAATTTTTATGACTGTGATAATAATAATGATAAATTTCTTTTTATATGTCAACTTTATAAACAGAGTGTCTATGGAAATAATTCAGCTATTTTCAATTTTTATAATTTTAGATCAATCTATAATAAGAATAAAAAATAAGAAGTTGAATTTAATGATGTACATTTTTATAGGGATAATGTCATACTTGAAGTCATACAAACACTTTGCTGTATATCTAATTTCCCTAGGAAGCACAATACGAGAAGTTTATCAAGTAAAATTAAACATAATAAAAAACAAATAACCTCCTAATTTTCTTTTTAAAGTTTTTATTTAATAATTGCGATGTTATTTACAAACATGAATTTACTATTTTTAATTGCTTTAATTAATTTATTCAAGTAATTGTGTCTATATTATTAATATTTAGATAATTAATATCATATTAACTTTTTTAAAATCAGATTTCTATGGGTTGGTATATATTATATATCATTGATTTTTTGGAAACTCATAAAGAGTAATCATCACTGAATTATTTTTCCTACTTAAAGTAGGTATCCATTGATTTAAATTAAATTAAATTTATTTACTTGCTTAAATATAAAAAAAATAATAATTCAATCAATTATAATTTTTATTAAAAAACATGAACGAATCCTATTTTAATGGAAAATTTGACAATCTCCATGGAACTCTTTTAAAAAGGGTTTTTCATCCTAATTTAAAAGATTCTTTTATCACAAAAAAGGTTTCAGACTATTATTTCTCAAGATTAATTCCTGACTTTTTCTATCACACTCCTCTTGCAAATAATTACTATCCAACAATTGTAGCTGCTAGAGTAACTATTTCTGCCACATTTTTAATTTTGTTCTCATGGTATGTCTACAGAAAAAATTTATCTCATGATGAGCAAAATCCAAAAAAATATAATTTTAATTTTTTCACTAAGAGATACATCGAATATGAAAGAGAATTATTACTATTTGAAAAAAGCAGAAAAAATAAAATTATTATAGGTTGATAATTAGCGGATTTATTATAAATCAAACATATATTAAAGATGCCTTATTAATATGTTGAAATTACTTTCTTAAATATACCTTAGAAATTTAACTTTATGATTAAAAATATTTTAAATTTAAGAATTAATATATTCTCATGCGTTAATTGTAAATTGGTGAGAATAAGTTAAATATAGATTTAAACTTTATAATTTAATTTAGTGATAACGTATAATTTTCTAGAAATAATTACTTCTTTGTAATTATATTCAAAA
>Ga0169931_10010888_pt1 | contig 12903 bp, 7 predicted proteins | sample Kivu_15m_20L_FD_129675 | JGI IMG/M metagenome (GOLD analysis project Ga0169931, IMG submission 129675) | Freshwater microbial communities from Lake Kivu, Western Province, Rwanda to study Microbial Dark Matter (Phase II) - Kivu_15m_20L... | ecosystem: Environmental > Aquatic > Freshwater > Lake ...
CAGCCCGGCTTTTCGGGTTTGAAGCAGGCGCGGATGGCGATCCCTTCCTTGGACCGGACCGGGATGTTTTGGAGGTTGGGGTCTTGGCAGGAGAGCCTTCCTGTCGCGGCGACCGACTGGCTGAAGGTGCAGTGGATCCGGCCTGTGCGGGGCAGGATCGCCTCCGGCAGGGCCTCGACGTAGGTGGAGCGGAGCTTTTCCAGGCCGCGGTATTCGAGGATGAGTCCTGCGAAAGGGTGTTCTTCGGCAAGCGCCTCCAAGACGTCGGCTCCTGTCGAAAATTCAGTTTTTTTCCGGGCCGGCTGCTTCATCCCGAGGCGGGTGAAGAGGATTTCGCTGAGCTGTTTTGGCGAGTTGAGGTTGAATTCCACTCCTGCTTCGGCATAGATCTTCGCTTTCAGTTTTTCGAGGTCGGCGACGAGCCCCTTTCCGAGTTCTTGAAGCTGAGGCGCATCGAGGTAAATGCCCGTCCGCTCCATCTTCGCCAAAATGGGGAGAAGGGGCAGCTCGATCTCTGAAAAAAGCCGCTCCAGCTTTCTCTCCTCGAGCTCTTCTTGGAAAAGCTCTTTCAGGCGCGCCGTGTAATCGGCGTCTTCGCAGCAATAATCGGAGACTTTTTCCACGAGCGCGTCTCGCATCGAAATTTGGGTTTTCCCTTTGCCGATCAGCTCCTCGATCGGGATTTTGATTTTTTGGAATTTTTCCAGCGTCAGCTCGTCAAGATTATGGCGCCGGCCTTGCGGGTTTAAAAGATAGGAGGCGATGAGAGTGTCAAACGAGATTTTCTTCAGGGAGATGCCGATGTTTTCGAGGACGTGGAGGTCGTATTTGATGTTGTGGCCGTAAAAGGCGGTCCGCGCGCCTTTAAAAAAGGCTCTCAGCTTTTCATGGACTTGGGCTTCTCCGAGGCGGCCGTTGCAAGGAACGTACCAGGCGGTTCCCGGCTCGATGCAAAAGCCGATCCCGACGAGGGTTGCCTTCATAGGCGAAACGTCGGTCGTTTCGGTGTCCAGGCACGCTTCTTCGGCCTTGCCGAGTGTTTTTAAGAGAGCATCTAGCCCCTCCTCGTCATCGACAAGATGATACGTGTGTTTTTCGACAATCTTCCTCCCCTTTTTTTTGGGGGGGGCGCTGCCGCTTCCGAGGTCGCGGAGAAGTGAGAGGAACTTCATCTTTTGGTAAAACTCGGTTAGCTTCTGCAGCTCCGGCTCTTTCAGAATGTAATCCTGTTCCTTTTTCGGAACGTCGACCGAAAGATCTAACGTCGCAAGTTCCCGGCTCATCAAAGCGTCTTGCTTGCTCGAGCGGAGGATCTCTTGCTTTTTTTCTCCTTTCACTTTCTCGGGATGGGCGAGGATCTCGTCCAAAGTCCCGAACTCTTCCAAAAGGGCCGTTGCGGTCTTGGGGCCGAACCCCGGGATGCCGGGGATATTGTCCGAGGCGTCCCCGACGATGGCAAGATAATCGAGCATTTGGTCGGGCCTTACGCCGAAAAGCTCTTTTACCTTGGCCGCATCGACAAGAGCGTTTTCTTTATGGGCGTGGAGCATGAAGATCTTGTCGTTTACAAGCTGCATCAGGTCTTTATCGCTTGAGCAAAGGTAAGCTGAAGCTCCCTTTTTCGCCGCCCAGACGGCGACCGCCGCCATCGTGTCGTCGGCCTCCACCCCTTCCACGCAGAGCGTCGGGATGCCGGCCATTTCGCACCATTCATAGGCCCAGTCGATCTGGGGGAAGAGGTCTTCCGGCGCCCCCTTCCTGTGCATTTTGTATTCGGCGTAGACGGCCTGGCGCGATTTTTTATTGTCGGGGCCGTCGAAAACGGCGACGAGGTGGGTTGGGGAAAAGTCTTTCATCAGCTTCTGGACGGAGCGGATGAAGCCATAGAGCGCGCTCGTCGATTGCCCTGCATCATTCAGCATCGGCCCGATCGCGTAGTAGGACCGGAAGAGATAATTGACGGCGTCTACTATGTAGATTTTATTCATTCGGTTGATAGAGATAGGCGAACTGGCCCTTAATCTTCGGCTGGCCGAGATCGAAGCTATGTTCGACCTTGCCGGTCAGGAGGCTGCACTCCCCTCTAAAGAGCTGGCTGACCAAATCGCGGCGCGGCTGGAGCTCGACGACTTGGTACGGATGGGCCGGATCGATTTTCGCCTCTTCCAGAAGGGCGAGGAGGGCGTCGCCGCGGCTCGCGTCGGCTTTGTCGATATAGCCGTATTGCATCGCTTGGACCGGATCGAAGATCTGAGCGCCGTATTGGGAGACGAGCTTTTGCTTGTCGAGGTTCGGGCGTGCGGCCGTTACGATATTGACGAACCGGTTGTAAAAGAAGGAGATGATCGCTTTGTAGGAGGCGTCTTCCCCCTCTTTCCAAGGGCGGAAGGGACTCATCGCGTCTTTGTCCAACCCTTCGGTCAAAGTGCGGGACTGGACGCCGATCTTCCCAAGCGAATCGGAAATATTGAAGAACGGTCCGAAAATCACTCCGACAGAGCCGATGACGGAGGCGGGACTGGCGAAAATCTTTTCCGCCGACGAGGAGATGTACATCCCGCCGGAGGCGCAAAGGCCGTCCACGTAAGCATAGACAGGCACTTTATAGCGGGCCTTGTAGTCCATCAGCATCCGGTAGATGTTGTCCGAGTCGACGACGGTGCCGCCGGGAGTGTTGAAATGGATCAGAATTCCCTTGACCCGGTCATTTGCCAAAAGGCCCGTGCGCGATTCGAGGAGGATATTTTCGATGATGTCGGAGTCGAGGACGTTCGGCTCGCCGATCACCCCGTGGATATTGAGCTGCAAAATGGCCGGCGAGGTCGCAGGCTGCATCTCCTTTTTTCCTTCGGCGTCAGGGAGGATGCTCATCGTCGTCTTTGGCTCAACTAGGACGGCGTCCGAGGAGAACGAATAGACCATCGAAAAGAGGAAAAGGGCCAAAAGGATGCCGCATACGGCAAAAAACATTTTACAAAAGCTGCGGAGCGCTGAGACAAAAATCGACTCTCGGATGAATTCCATGGGTATTCCTGATTCTAAGCTGCGCCATCGGTGAAGATGGCAAAATCCTTTTATAACATGGCTTTTCAGCCGAACTCAACCATTTTCGCCAATGGTTAGTAGGGCAGGGCTCCGCCCTGCGACCCGTCAAAGGGCTGAACGCCCTTTGCAAACCGTGCGCCCGGTAGGGCGCACATACTAGGAGATGAAAAAAAATCTCTGTGGACCCGACAAGGGGAACCACTAGCCGAAAGCAAGGGTGCCTATCGCGAGGTGGGATCTGAAGAAAGCCGTAGGCAAAATGCTGGCCTGACGAACAGGAAACGCATATGAGGCGCCATAACCGGGTAAGAGAGCGGTTTATCTCAAAGCCCAATACTTGTACGGAAGTTAAGGCGTAGATGCGGCGGGCATAAGCAGGAAGGTATGAGCGCATTACCCGGGGAAGTCTGCCGAAGAATTAAGGATCCGTTTGCTTTGGAAAGCGCGGGAAACAGAGGCAGAACTCAGCAGAGGGCATAGTAGACCAGAGTAGGTCGAAGGCCTGAACATAAAGAAAGATAAGGCCGGAATTTCGATGGACGAAGTAGACGCAGAAGACAGGACTGAAAGGGCTGGGACCGGGGGATTGGAGACAATCAGGAGGGAAGGCACCCCGCAAGGGGGGCCGCTCTCGCCATTGCTGTCGAATATCATGTTAGATGATTTGGACAAAGAGCTCGAAAGACGCGGACACTCATTTTGCCGATATGCCGATGACTGCAACGTGTACGTACAGTCGCAGAAAGCCGGAGAACGGGTGATGAGGTCGATCAAGGAGTTCTTAAGCAATAAACTCAAACTGAAAGTCAACGAAGAGAAGAGTGCTGTGGCACCAGTCTGGGAGAGGAAATTTCTTGGATACTCCGTGACCAAGGAGGGGAAACCGAGGCTGAGAATCGCCGAAGAAGCCCTGAAAAGGTTCAAGGATAAGTTGAAGAAGAAGTTCCGAGAGGGCCTGGGACGAAATATCAAGCAACTAGTGAAAGACCTCACACCGACGATCACGGGATGGGGATATTACTTTTATCGCACGAAGATCTCGGGTCAGGTGGCCAAATTAGACAAGTGGATAAGACATAAACTGCGCGATATCATTTGGCGGCAAATGAAAACCTCGGAGACTCGACGAAGGACCTTGATCCAGCGGGGGATAGAGGCAGAACGGGCGCGGGAGCTAGCTGGGAGCAATAAAGGCCCCTGGAGATGCTCAAAGAACCCGACAATACACATGGCCTTCCCAAATAAGTATTTTGGAATGATGGGATTGATATCGCTAGCTCAGATAAGAGCAGGGGCTCTCAAAGCTTTATGAACCGCCGTATACGGAACCGTACGTACGGTGGTGTGAGAGGACGGGAGCCGAAAGGCTCCCTCCTACTCGATCAATAATAATGGATTCCCAAGGACGAAAGTCCCTGGGTAGGGGTATTGGGACGACGTCCCCATCTGCTAAATTTTTTTGCCGTGCAGAGAGAGCGCTTCCCACTCGCTTTCCAAGATATTTTGAAGGTCGGAATGTACGGGATCGAATCCGAAGATTTCTTTCGCACGAGCCGCATCGGCGACCGCTTGAGGGATGTCTCCGCACCGCCTGGGCGCGACCTTGCAAGGGACTTGTTTCCCGGTTAACTGTTCGGCCGCTTGAATAATCTCTTTTACGGAATACCCTTTCCCTGTGCCGAGATTGAGGGTCAAGTTGTTCCCATTTGCCTGGAGGTGTTTCAGCGCCAAGACGTGCGCTTCCGCGATGTCGGCTACGTGGATATAGTCCCGGACAGCAGTGCCGTCCGGGGTCGGGTAGTCGGTTCCGTATAAATTGAAAGGAGTTTCCGGGGTCGCGATCGTTTCCAGCACGCTGCTGATGAGAGGGAGCGGGAGGAAAGGGGGTTTTTTCAGCTTTAGGTGGGACTCCATGCCGGCCACGTTAAAATAGCGCAACGCGGCGTACCGCATGTCGGAAGCGAGAGAGACGTCATGCAGGATTTCTTCGATGTAATATTTGCTCCTTGCATACGGGTTTTCGGGCTTGCCCGGTTGATTCTCATCGATGGCGGGGAGAGTTGAAGAGCCGTAAATCGAGCAGGTGCTCGAAAAGACGAGGACGCGTACGTCATGGTTTTGCATGGCTCGGAGCAGGTTGAGCGTCCCGGAGATGTTCGTTTCGTAATACGAAAGGGGATCGAGAACCGATTCGGGCACGCTTTTCAATGCCGCAAAATGAATGACGGCGACGGGCTGATAAGTTTGGAACGCAAAATCCAACAGATCCTTGTCCTTCAAGTCGCCTTTTATAAGCGGACCCCATTTGACATTTTCTTCCAGGCCATAAATGAGCGAGTCGAAAGCGATAGGGGTAAAGCCTGCTCTTTTTAAAGCGGCGCAGGTATGGCTGCCGATATACCCCGCCCCTCCTGTAACAAGGACGTTCGGGTCTGCGGAGAGGGTCAGAACAAAAAGAAGAAAGCAAACTTTCCGATACACTCCTCAAGGGTAAGGAATGCGGTTTGCATTTTCCAGAATTTTTCTGGAAAATGCAAATCTCTCTATTTTAGCTTAATGTGGTTTTGGGTGCGCGCTCTGCGATGAGTTTTGCGATTTGCCGATGGGCCGGCAGCAGAGTTCCCGAGTATGCGTAGTATTCTTCATCCCCGAACGTATAGGGGGTGCGGCTTGCCTGATCTTCCCAGTACGCCATAAAGTTTAGATATTTGTTTTCGGTTTCCTCGAGCGCTTTTGCGATTTCGCTTTCGAGGGAGCGGCAGTCGGCTTTCACTTCGAACAAACGGTTTACAAGGGCAAGGTTGCTCTGTCGTATCGCGGCAATGATCGGCGGCTCAACGCAACCGATATCCGGAGAAGCTCCGGCTTGGAGAAGTTGTTCGAAAGCGGCCGGGTTTTTACAGCGAATCGCCTCGTCGAGGAAATTCGGGCTGCCTCCCTTTTGGAGGAGAATGCTTAAAAGGATCGGATGCGCTTTCTGGTTTTGAATGGCCGTTTTCATCGCGCCCGGATCGATTTTCGCGCCAGCCCGCAGCAGGAACTGAACGATCCCGGTATGGTTGCCGGCAATTGCTTGGCAAAGGAGAGTCGGCTCTCCGTTGCCCGTGACGGATCCCCCATATTTATAGAGCAATTCGACCATTTCCAAATTTCCTTTTTGCACTGCATGCGCCATCCACTCGGGACGGATTGCGATCGATTCCCGATTCGGGGAGATGTGTTCGAGCAAGGCTTTAGCCATGCGAACGTTATTGCAGGTTTGGATCGCGAGGTTAAGCAAAAACTCCGCTTCGTCTCCAACTGACGTCGCGCGGAATTGGGCACTTCGCGGGCGAAGGAGCATTTCTACGGTTTCAGCCCGGTTTAGAGAAGCTGCAAGGCATAAAGCGCTCATGCCTTGGACGCGGGCGTTTGGATCCGCCCCGTAACTCAACAGATAATTCGTCATCTCGGAGTCAAAAAATTGTGAGGCAATATGGAGCGGGAGGGTTCCTCCTGCGGGGGTATTCGGATCTGCCCCGTTCATTAAAAGGATTTTTGCGGAATAGCTCATTTGGCTCATAAGCGCGAATCCCAAAAGGGTCGTTTCAGGTCCGAAAGGAGGTCGAATTTTAATGCGGTTGATCAGGTCTTTCCTTTCTTCCGGGGGGATTGCCGAAATGAGCTTATAAAAGGCGAGATCATCTTTTTTCTTAAGCGCTGCAATCAAAGATAGGGATCCGGGGATCGCCTTTGCACGGAGGAGTAAGTTTAAAATTTCGGGCGAATTGCATCTGAGGGCATGAACGAGCAAAGCGTCGGCCTTGTCTGGCTCTTTCGGCAGCGCGCCTTGCTTGAGCAGCGCTTCTACGATTTCCGGATTTCCGCGATTGATGGCCCGTTCAAGATGTTTCTGCCCAAAGAGCTTCATAAAATCCGAATCTAGGAATAAAGGGATGTTCTTCAAGCCGGAAATAGCGGTTTGCGGATCGCCAGCGCCTGAGTCGATCAAATCCTCGATCCCTCGATTTGCCAAATTCGTCGTATCTTGAACCTTTTCTTCGATCACTCGGAATCGATCGAGATCCTCACGGCAATCCTGTTCAAAGGCGGCTCTTGCGCTTTTCCTACGAACCGGATCGAGCAGATTTCCTTCGAATCGAAGCAGGTTGCTTTCAAGCCGGCGGCATAAAGCGAGTTCGTCCGGAGTCAGCAGGAAGCCGAAGTGATCAGTGAAGTGTTTGATATGATCCCGAAAACTTGTGCTCTCCGAAGCGCGGAGAATTTGCGTGGCGGAAATAGGCTTTGGCTTTGATGGGACAAGCAGGTCCCGAATTCGGGCAAAAACCGAGGGCTTTTCGCTGAGGATTGCAGCATGTATCATATTCCTCCGGGTTCTGCTTCCCAGGTCTTTGAAAATATGAATCTGAAGTTCCGGGGGTAGTTGTGCGACATGCGCGAGAATATCCGGATCGGTTTCGTGCTGCGCCTTTCCGCAAATTCTAGATAATATATAAGTCATAACTTCTCCTTTTTTTTGGTAATTATTATAATTAAATTTTTTATTAATTAACAACTATTTTTTTTATAAATTTATTCGGGTTAATTTAAAACGAGCTGCCGCCACTGGGACAGCGTGAGGGAAGACGGTTTGGTGAATTCTAGGACATCGTCAGTAAAATATTCGGACGGTTTTTGGGATGGATCCTCGAGGCTTTTCGCGGAACCGAGCGCTTTTGAAAGATCTGTTTGGCCTCTTCTGTACGACTGCCGTTTCACGCCGGAAAGGAGCGTTTGGATGCTTGCCAAGTAGGTTTTCGCGCCCTTCGAGTCGGTTCGTTTCAGGAATGATTCGAATTCGGCCAAGCTGATCATCGCGTCGTGGAGGTCTTTATCCGCTTGATATTTCGCGACCGCAAGGTCTACGGGATTCCCTTTTTTCTTTTCGATGCCAAGCCAGATTTGGCGAAGGTGGGGCATCTGCTCCAGATTCATGTCGATTCGGAGGGCCAGCATCTGTTTATGCGAGGGCCGCCGGACGAGAGGAGCCGCATCCCAAAAGTCGGTTCTGAGAACCCAGTCGACAATCCCGCAAACGGGAGCGAAGTCGCGGTCGAAGTTCAGGATCGTGCTGCCGAAGAAAAGAAGCTGGCGGAACGCCTCCGCAGAGATGCCGAGTTCGCGGATACGGGGCGACTGGCCCGAACCGCTCGTGATGATCGTCCCATTCAGCGTCGGATCTCCCGAAATGATATGGAGCCGGCTGTTCGGATAGAGGATGCCGAGGTTGTCGAGGATTTGCCCTGATTTATGCAGCACGAGGTTGATCGTCGTTGCATTGATGACAATGGAACGGGTCGCAACGAGATCCCCAAGAACGGCCGTGTTTTGAAGGTTGAACCCCATGCTGCCGAAGATAGTCATCGCTTCATTCGGGCCCATTGAAAGGCTCCCTGCGTTCACAATCAGATCGCTTCCCGCCGGATTGCCGGCGATCGTGGCAACCGCCATGGTCGTGCTTCTTCCGGCAGGAGATAAGGAGATGTTGCCCGCGGTTCCCGCGACTGTTCCGGTTCCGCCGAGAGCCGTAAGCGGTCCATAGAGGCTCAAGATGCCCTGCGGGGAATTCCCATATTTTTTCGAGGAGGTGAAGCCTGCGCCGGGCTGCAAGCTGATCGCGCCCGCATTCCCTCCGGGAAATGCGCCGCCGACTCCCCCGGACGTATCGATCGATGCGACCCGCACCGAGCCGCCGCTCGATTCCATGACGACGTTTCCGCCGTTAAATCCGCTCGAGCCGCCGATCGTCGTAATAGCGCCATCCACTTCGATCGCGCCTCCGGCCGCAACCGTGACATTGCCCCCGGCAACCCCTGCCGTTCCATTTGTGTTGATCGAGCTGGCAAATCCGGCCGATTTCGCTGCCGAGACGGTCAGCTCCGTCAAAGCCGTCGTTCCGCCGATCGCGCCGTTAACAAGCACGCTTCCCGCCGCCGATGCGTTCAACGTCAGCCCGAAGGCTCCGTCGATCGTGCTTAAGAAGGTGATTCCGCTGCCTGTGTCGGTCAGTGTCACCGTAGCTAAGAGCGTAACCGGGCTTGCGAAAGTGATCGAATTGCCGCTTGCGGTCATATTGGCTGCAACATTAATGACCGAACCCGAGGCGTAAATCGTTGTGAGGGGAGTCACCCCTCCCACAACGCCGGAAAAGGTGACGGCGGCCCCTGCGTCAACGACCGAGAGGCTGTGGGCGCCGTTGATCGTGGAAGCGAAGGTGATCGGATTCATGGTGTTTTTAACGCTCGTCCCGCCATTGACGGTCAGCGGCCCGAATGTGATCGGCCCCGCCGTTGCCTGGATAAGGCCGAAGGATTGCGTCGTTACGTTCGTATTATTCGTCGTAAAGCCATTCGTGAAGGTGATCGCGGATGCCTGGCTATTGCCGAAAATCACCCCGCCTGTATTGAAAAAACTTGTAAACGGCGTGACAGTTCCTCCGGCATTGAAGGCTACCGAATAGGAAGAGGCGCTCGTAAAGAGGTTTGTCGAAATCGTCGCCAAGCCGTTGAATGTAACCGCCTGGCCGTTATTCATCCCGATCAGGTTGACCGTTGAGGCGGTCGTCGCACCTGTCACCGTCACGCTCAAGCTGTTGCTCGGGGTGAAAATCCCGCAAGTGAGCCCTCCGATCGTCGTCGCTCCGGTGCTTCCCGACGTCGTCGTGAAATTGCCCGCTCCGCTCACAACGCCCGTCGTCAAATTCGCCCCGCCTGTCGTCAGCGTCGCATTCCCCGTCAAGGTGGCGTTCCCAATCGTCATGACGCCGTTATTCGTCGTCAGGGCATCGGTTCCCGAGGCGAAAATCGTCGTTCCGAACGTCAGGGGCGCAGCAGCGGCCGTCGCCTGCACGGTTCCTTGAACGGTTGTCGAGGTAGGGCCGCTTCCTGTCGTCACCCCGTTCGTAAAGGTGAGGTTTGGAAGCGAGACGCTGCCGAACGTAACCGTGCCGGTGTTGCTGAACTGGGCAAAAGCCGTCACCGTCCCTCCGCCGAGGAAGCTGACGTTATATGCGGCTAGCGGGACGACGTTTGTCGTCAAAGAAGGCAGGCTCACCGCTCCGCCGACTGAGACGTTGTTGTTGAAGACGACATTGTTATTCGAGGTGAGGCCTCCGACGGTTGTCAGAGTATTGGAGAAGATAGTATTAGCCCCCGTCGTATTGATTGTGAGCGAGGTATTGCCTACTAGATCGCCGATGTTGACCGCTCCGGTGAATATTGGAGCTGTCGTTCCCGTATTCACCGTGAGGTTTTTGGCTCCGGTAACGGTTGAGTTACAGGTCAGAGCTCCGTTCGAGGTGTTGAGGGTGGTGTTGCCGAGGAGGGTGAGGGGTCCGAGCGACATGGCGGTTCCAGTTGTCGCAACAGTGCCATTCGTGCTGGTCGTGACTCCGGTTTGGTTGGTGTTCAGTCCACCCGTGAAGGTTATGTTGCCGCCACTGGAAGGAGTGCCGAATTGGACGCCCCCGGTATTGGTAAACGTAGCGGCATTTGTGACAGTCCCGCCCGTTTCAAAAATAACGGAATAGGGGTTGGTAGTAGTGGTGATGGTTCCTATTGTGACAGCTAATCCAAAATCAATTGTGGAAGTTGTGTTTGTGAGAATCGCCGTTGTGATATTTGCATTATTTAGAAACGAGGTGGATGCGCTGTTGGTAATTGTTAGAGTGTTGATGCTATTCAAAGCTCCGCCGAATGAAACTGCTCCCGAGGATCCGGCATTGACTGTAATGTTTTGATTGTTACCAGTGAAATCGAACGTTGAAATCGTTCCTCCGCTTGACAGAAGCGTGAAGCCTGAATTAAGGGTTGTCGTGCTGTTTATGGTAAGCGACCCTGATCCGACTTGCAAAGTCGCCCCGCTTCCCGCTCCTACCCCCACACTCAGAAGGCCGATCGAAATATTTCCCGAAGCCCCTGCATTGAGAATCGTGTTCGGTGTAATAATCGCACTTGAGTTCGTGAAGGTAATATTTCCGCTATTTGTCGTTACACTATCATTTAATGTTGTTATGATTGCGGCTGCTGTAGCCGCCTGAAATGTAATGCCTATGCCCGAAGCGGCGATACTAATAGGCGCCCCCGCATTTTGAGTGATGGTGCTGACTGCGCAAAGTACCACATTCGATAGCGCCCCATTGATCACAGTATTTGCTATTGTTACCGGCGTTGCTACGTTTGTGCAGTCCGCGGCCTGCATGAGGGTGCCGGCTCCGGCGATTGCGACCGTAATGGTTGTAGGATCCAGAAGCCAGGTTCCGGTTTTTCCTAAAGGAGCTCTTGTATCAACTCTTCCTAATTGTCCTCCTAAAGAACCTTTGCCTGAAGTTTCAACAAATCCACCGTCTCCTCCCTTGGCTCCTCCTTGCGCTTTGATGATCCCGTCAAAAATAGTTGCGCCGCCTGACCATACAATGGTAGTTCCGCCACGTCCATATTCTAAAGCGCTTGCATCGATGGATGTGTCTGCATCGATCCAAGTTTTTTGAGATTGCCTGAGAGGGCCGATTCCTTGGAAATTACCGCCGATGAGCACTTCGCCTCCTTCATACAGTCCGGCAGCGTCCACGAGGGCCTTATGCAAGGCAATATCATCCCCTAATATTCGGATTTCTCCGCCCTTGTCTCCTCTTGCATTCAGTTTGCCTTCGATCGCTACCCGATTGCCTTCTATATGTGTTCTGTGCGCGTGAATTTCTCCGCTATGGCAGATCATATAGCCGATGCTATCTGCAGCGCCAATACCGGAAGAGTCATTCGGTGTGAACTCAATTGAAATATCTTTTCCTTGAACTAGGACGGAACTCCCGGCCAAAAGACTTGCGAATCCATTGGAGGTGAGAATGACTCCTTGATTATCGATTCTCTCCCCGATGAGGTGAACTTCTTCGCCTTTCAGTGTCCCATAATTGATGATAGTTCCTTGAATATCGAAAAAGGCATCTTTTTTCATGATGAAATCAGGATCGCTGATTTTTGCTGCTGCGGCAAATAGCCTCCCGGTATTAATTACGGCATCCGGTCCGAAAATGATTCCTCTGGGATTGAGGAAATACACATGACCGTTAGAAGTCAATTGGCCGTCAATTCTGGAAGGGGTTGTTGCTTCAATCCGGTTCAGAACTCTTGAAGAAGCGTCTGGTTGGATAAATTGGACGGTTTCGTTTCTGGCAAGATCGAATTTCTCGTATTTGATAATGCTCCCGTCTGATGCGTGTATAAATACCCTGTTTCCCTGGGCATCTATGGATACATCCCCTCGATCCACCTTTTTGAAGGTTGGGAGCGCGGTTAGAAGAAGAGGGAAGGCCAAGATAAATAACGTTCGTATCGGGATAGCCATGTTAAATTTTCCTCTTATCGACTTTTCCTTTATTCCTCAACCGAATCAAAAAATTCGCCTCGGGCACCCCAGCGTAATACGGCGTCATCCTATGGGATATCAGCTCGCCAAGATTAAGTCGCAATATATTGGATGTTAGATGGTTATGGATGTCTGTTTTTAAGGGGCTGCTATTAGAGTTTCGGTTGTCCGCGTAATATGCATTAATTAAATGAGTCAAATAACTTTTTATTGACATCTATTCAAAATAATATTATTATTGTATTTATGGGTGAGAAGGTGGTTAATCTTCTCGAAGTAATTAAAAACAAAAAGGTGAAAAAATGGCTTCCTCTATCAATACAATCGCTCCAAGAGCCTATCTTTCGTTGATAAATAAAATCTTTATATGATACCCTTTTGCCCTCAAAATAAAGGAGTTATGCCTTGGGAAAGTTTGAGGGTCTAGCTGATAACGAGTGGGCGATTGTAGAACCA
>Ga0169931_10010890_pt1 | contig 12902 bp, 13 predicted proteins | sample Kivu_15m_20L_FD_129675 | JGI IMG/M metagenome (GOLD analysis project Ga0169931, IMG submission 129675) | Freshwater microbial communities from Lake Kivu, Western Province, Rwanda to study Microbial Dark Matter (Phase II) - Kivu_15m_20L... | ecosystem: Environmental > Aquatic > Freshwater > Lake...
ATCAATAACAGCTAAGACCATAGCAAAGGATCCTTGAGCCATAAGAAGTAATGCCCCAAGAATCGAGGCAAGGGCTGGAATGACCACTGCATATCTTGTAAGTCCTAGTAGACGTTTCATAACGGTCTTTAGGGTATCTGAAATAAACTCTAGATTACGTCGAGCGAGGTGATAATTCACCACTTTTTAAAGGTGAACCAATACAGAAGTGGGTTGTGTAGGGATCGAACCTATGACCCGGTGATTAAGAGTTACACCACGGCTGGATTTAAGGCCATCAAAAACCATCCCAAAAGGCGCCCATTGAGCATTTTGAGCGTTGTCATTAAGTTGTCCCTGAAATCTATCTGCAAAAATCGATCTAATCAACACTTTAGGTTGCTAGCAGGTTGCTGTCATAGAGCTACGGTCTCAAGAATGTCACTAAACCTGCCAGCCTGACCACGTTTCCACGCTTCGCATAACGCTATAAACCCCTCATTAAAGATATCTAGCGCGATTTCGACTGCGGATGAAGCAGAGCGAGAGTTCATTTCCTAAAATCCTTAAGTTAGTTGCTTTGTCGGAGCCATAACTAGTTCCCAGACACAGAGATTTTGTGGCTGCTGATAAGCGAATAGTATCCCTCGCGCAATATCGTCACCTTGTAAAGCGCCACCAATGCTCTCGCGATAGATTTCCCGAGCTTCCAAAATCTGCGTATTTGAAGTTCCATTAGTTAACTCGCTATCAACTAGACCAGGTGAAACCATGATCACTCGAACGTTGTGGGGAGAAGCTTAACGCCGTGAACTCTCAGACATCGCATTAACGGCGTATTTAGTTCCGTTGTAGGCAGTGTGATTCTCGTAAATATTACGCCCAGCAGTGAAACTGATATTTACAATTGTTCCAGATTTACGCTTGATCATCTCTGGAAAAATCACTGAAGTGCAATTGAGCAGACCAATACAGTTAACCTCAAACTGTTTTTGCCATTCTTGAGGCGACTGTTGGGCGGTATGTTCTAAATTCATGTATCCAGCGTTATTCACCAGTAAATCAACTGGCCCGTACAAAGTTTCCGCTTCAGATACAGCTTCTGCAAAGCTCTTAACATCTAAAACATCAACTGATCTGGCCAGTGAGCTAGGAAGTTTAAGATTTTCCACTCTTTCCAACCTTCGCGAAACAAGAAGCAGTGAGTGACCTGCTTCGCTAAATGTTTTAGCAGTGGCAGCTCCAATCCCTGAGCTTGCCCCAGCGATCACAACTAGAGGTTTCATAACTTACTCCTCGTTTTCAAGGCGATCTTGGTAATCAATTGGAAGCTGTGGGATTCCATTGAGTATCCACTGCTTCAAAATTGTCGGCGAGCATAGCTCTGATACAACCATTTCAGCAGCACCCATAAGCCCGGTCGAATCGGATTCTGTTCCGATTCGAATCTCTAGATCTCTTGTTGCTAAAGGTAGAGAACGCTTGAAAACAGCTTCTCGGATGGATGCAAGCAAGGCATCGCCTGCCTTGCTAATTCCTCCACCAACAACCACTAGGGAAGGATTATGAAAGTTAACTAATGTTGCGAGGATTTTTCCAACCTGCTGACCCGCCCCGTTGATGGAATCCACGCACCATTTATCGCCCCTCTTCGCCCCTTCGATAACGTCGCTGGCTTCTATTTTCTTAGTCACCCTTAAACGTTCACTTAGGTAATTACTCTCCCCATTTTCTGCCGACAAAAGTGCATCACGTGCAATTGCGGTACCTCCTGCCAAGGCTTCAAGGCAGCCAACGTTCCCACATCGACATATAACATCTGTCACGCCCGCAACCGCAATGTGGCCGATATCGCCAGCGCATCCTTGTGCACCTCGGTGCAAACGACCGTGCGTAAGAATTCCCGCACCAATGCCACTTCCAATTTTAATATAAATTAACTCGTTGTATTTCTTCTCTTGATTTTTTGCAACCTCACCAAGCGCCATGAGATTCACATCATTATCAACCCACACAGGGACGTCGAATTTCCTGGAGAGTCGTGCACGAACTGGATACTGATCCCAGCCGGGCATGATTGGAGGTGACATTGGAATGCCTGCTGCAAACTCAACGGGGCCAGGGAGGCCTATACCGATTCCCCAAACTTCCTTCTTCGTCTTGGCAATAATTTTTTCGAATGCATTTTCTATCTTTAGTAGAACTTTCTCTGGGCCAAGTCCAATGTCGCCTTCCAGTTCGACAATCTCTGAAAGCATTCCACTTAGATCTGCAAGAGCGATACTCATTCCACTTGCACCTAATTCAGCTATCAAGATGACGCCAGCATCAGCTTTGAATTTCAATAGTCGGGGAGCTCGCCCACCCGTTGAAACTCCGGCTTTTCCTTCCTCTAAGAGGTTGAGGTTGATGGTCGAATCGATGTACTTAGAGACCAGCGTTCGGCTAAAGCCAGTTATACGTGCAACTTCTGGGCGAGAAGTAATCTTCTTGCGCCTGACCGTCTGAATAACCCGCGCTAATGCTTCAGCCTCGTCGTGTCCGATCGAAGTCTCACTCACAACTTCACCCCTACAGATTGAGCGTACAAATGGTGGACCTTTCCACGTGCCTGCCTTTGAGCGTAACGGCCAAAATGGTAGCAGAATCTTCCATAACATTTGTATAACAAACCTAAAGTTCAGTCAAAAATGACTTGACTAATGTTGAAAAAAGCATAAGTTACACTTATGCAAAAGTTATTCACTCAGAGGCGCACAATCCCTTGCCAGGAGTTGACCAGGAAGTGGTCATCGTGAGCACCCATACCTTTTCTCATTTCACTCCAACCATTTCTACAGGAGCAAAGAAAAATGCCGGGGTTATCGGCATGGGTTTTATTGGCGAAGTCCACATTCGTGCGATTCGAGCTTCTGGAAATAACGTACACGCCGTTTCAGCGGTCACAATTGATGAAGCCGAGCTAGCAGCCGAAAGAGGCAATATCCCTAATGCCATGACTACTGCAGACTTGATGGCCGATTCCAATATAGATGTAGTCCATATTTGTACACCTAATGTTTTCCATGCAGAACTCGCTGAGATGGCTATCCGGAATGGCAAGCATGTAATCTGCGAAAAACCGTTAGCAATATCTGAATCTGACGCACTGCACTTAACCACCCTTGCTCGTGAAGCTGGCGTAGTAGCCACCATCCCATTTATCTATCGTTTCTATCCTTCGATTCGTGAAGCACGAGCTCAAATCCAATCAAGCGGTGTGTCTCCAAAATTGATCCATGGCTACTATTTGCAAGACTGGCTGGCATTTATAGGGGCGGATAACTGGCGCATCAATCCAACTCTCGGTGGACCTTCACGGGCATTCGGAGATATTGGCGTTCACTGGTGCGATCTCATCGAATTTGTTTCAGGCCACAAAATTGTCCGAGTTAATGCTCAGTTGCTTAAAGTTTTTGAGACACGTGGAAACAATACTTCGGTCAGCACAGAAGACGGTGGTTGCATACTTTTCCAGACCGATAAAGGTGCACAAGGGTCGCTAGTTCTTAACCAGGCATCAGCAGGCCGTAAGAATAAGCTCTGGTTCTCGATTGAGGGTCCTGAGTACTCCTATGTTTTTGATCAAGAAAATCCGGACGCTCTCTGGCGCGGTGGGGTAGATGTAAACGAAACCTATATGCGAGCAACCCACGGGGAGTCTGCTTCGGCGAAACGTTACTCATTCCTTCCCGCAGGCCACCCTCAGGGGTACCAAGACTGCTTTAACGCCTTTGTTGCAGACTCGTACGAAGCCATTGAAGGTGGCGAGATCGATGGATTACCTCGCTTTGTAGACGGATATCGCGCCAGCCAGTTGACTGAAGCGGTGCTGCAATCTGCAGCATCTCAACGATGGGTGGAGATTAAATGAAACTAGGATTCTTGACCGCATGCTTACCTGATTTGTCACTTGAAGAAATTGCAGATTGGGCTGTGAAGAGTGAATATCAGGCGCTAGAAGTAGCTGCCTGGCCAGATCTCGGTGCTAGACCATTTGTTGCTACTCACGTTGATGTGAAGAATAACGAAGCTCAATATCTTGCAGGCATAAAAGACATATTTGTTTCTCGCAAAATTGAATTGTCATCAATCGCTTTCTATGACAACAATTTGCACCCAGATCAAAAACAACGTGATGAAATCAATGCTCATGTCATTTCCTGTATCGATGCTGCTTCAGCTCTAGACGTGCCTAGTGTTGGAACATTTATTGGTCGAGATTGGAATAAACCAGTCAAAGAGAACCTGGCAATCGCAAAAGAAGTATTTGCGCCAATTGTGAAGCATGCAAATGCAAAGGGTGTGCGTGTAATTATCGAAAACTGCGTGATGGAAGGGTGGCACCCTGATGGCTATCCCGGAAATCTCGCTTACTCCCCAGAACTTTGGGATTGGATGTTTGAGCTCGGACTGTATTTGAATTTTGATCCATCGCACCTAGTGTGGATGGGAATTGATCCGATCGCAGCGGTAAAGCCTTATGTGAAATACATCGAGCATGCACAGGCTAAGGACATAGAAGTCTTCCCAGAAAAACGAAACCAATATGGATATCCCGGCAAAGTAATTGGCCGAGAGAATCCATGGGATGTCGGTTGGTGGCGCTACCGAGTACCCGGCCTTGGAGAAGTTGACTGGCGAAGGTTAGTTGATGCCCTTTACGAGGAGGGTTTCAGCGGTGTACTCTCAGTAGAACATGAAGATCCGATATGGGGTGGAACTGAAGCGAAGGTAAAGACGGGGTTAGAAATAGCACACAAAACATTACGTCCTCTAATAATCAGTTAGAAGACAAAAACTCATAAGAGTTCAACAAAGAGCAATAACAACCAGAGGGGAAAACATGTTACACATTAAGAAAGAAGGGAATGTCTTCGGTGCCAAAATTCGACTAGCACTAGTCGCAGTTATGGCAATTGGCCTAGTAGCAGCAATGACTCCAAGTAACGCTGCTCAGAAGGCTCCAAAGCAAATTCGTATTCTCTATGCAACAGCTGAGGCTAACTCTGCTGCTGTACAGTCAGCACTTCCAGCATTCAACAAAAAGACCGGCGTTAAGTTGGTTATGGACACAATGCCTTATGGCGCTCTGCAGACTAAGGTTTTTGCAGAATTCGCGGCAAAAAGTTCTTACTATGACGTAGTTATCGTTGACACACCTTGGTCACCGGCACTTGCGCAGAACTTAGAGCCACTCAGTGGTTACATGACTAATAAATCGCTAAATAATCTCGCACCACTTAACGCAGCTGATTTCATTCCAAAAGTTTTCTATGACACAGCTGTCTACAATGTGAAGAAGCCTTCACAGCACTATCCAAAGCCAACTGCCAAAGTAGATCCTGCAGCTATCAAGAAGGCTGGATTTGATGTGTACGGTTTGCCAATCCAGGCTAATGCTCTTGCATTGGCTTACCGCAAGGATCTCTTCGAAGATCCAGCACAGAAGGCTGCATTTAAGAAGGCAGCTGGTCGTGCACTCACAGTCCCGAAGACTCTCGATGAGTTTGCTGAAGTTGCTGAATTCTTTACTCAACCAGAGAAGAATCTCTACGGGACAACACTCATGGCAGGCACAGGAGACTGGTCAACCGATGACTTCAAGACTCTTCTTGCCGCATTCGGTGGCGACGGCTACATGATTGGAAACAATCAGGAGTTGAACTTCAACTCTACAGCTGGAGTCAAGGCTCTTACCTACTACCGTAATCTGATCAAATCAGGATTCACACCACCAGGAACTACATCTGCTTCATGGGATGAAGTTGCAACAATGTTCAATAGCGGTCTTACCGCTATGACCATGAACTATCATGATTTGAAGTTGGATGACACTATTAAAGGTGGCGTAATTGGATATGCAAAGGTCCCAGCTGGTAACTCAGAGGGTCCACACTTCGGAACTTGGATGCTCAGTGTTAATAAGTTCTCTAAGAACAAGGAGTGGGCGTATCGTGCAGCTCAATGGCTCACATCAGCTGAGCAATCAACAGCTATGTTGAGTAAGGGAATTCACCCAGCGCGTAACTCTGTTTACGTAGCAGCGGTGAAGCTTCCAGATGCAAACCGAGCTGCCTACTACCGGACCTTGAAGCAGGCATTGGCAGTTGGTGCTGGTCGACCACGCCTTACCAACTATGGTGAAGTCAATGCGGTGATCTTTACTATGGTCAATAACGTTGCAACAGGTAAACTCGAACCAAAGCCTGCACTTGCTGCAGCGGCTGTTGAGGTTACGAAGTTACTTGAATCAGCAGGCTACAAGGTTTCAAAGTAAAAAAGCTATAAGCACGTTAAATACCTAGTGATAACGAAGGGGAGGCGGCCGATGAAAAACGAGATGATTGATCTTGTTGATGCATCGGCTGCCAGCAGCCTAGAGTTGGCTCGGAGAAATTCCGAGCCAACTCTCCCCAATAACAAAAAGAGCCGAAACGGTATCTACTGGGTTCAAATGTCTCCGGCTCTAATCATCCTACTTTTGATGACAATTGCTCCAGCAATATTTCTGGTGCGCAAGAGCCTCACCAATGATTCTCTTTTAAATAGTAATTCGAATTTTGTCGGACTCGATAATTATCAAGCCATTCTTACAGATGCTTCTCTGCTTAACTCGGCGCGGGTCACGGCGACCTTCGTCGGAATTGTTGTACTTTTAGAGATGGTCGCAGGACTTTTCTTTGCACAACTCCTGCACAAGAAGTCACGATCAAACTCTGTGGCAGGCGCGTTACTCATTATTCCCTTTGCCGTAGCTCCTGCAGTTTCTGCGATGGTCTTTCGCGAGCTACTCAATCCTAATTATGGTTGGGTAAATTATTTCATGGGCCTCGTTGGCCTTCCAGATAAAATTGATTGGCTTGGTAACTCGACTACCGCATGGATTGCACTCATTGGTCTAGATGTATGGCAGTGGACTCCTTTTGTCACTCTAATCTTGATAGCTGGAATGTCATCACTTCCCGCTGAGCCTCTTGAGGCAGCCGCTGTAGATGGCGCGAATTCTTGGCAAATTTTCAGACATATTTCATTTCGCCTCTTAGCACCATTTATCGGTATTGCATTGGTACTTCGCACAATCCAAGCATTTAAGACTTTTGACTCATTTCTTATCCTTACTGGTGGTGGTCCGGGAGATTCAACTTCGCCTATCAATTTAGAAATCTATCGAGTTGCACTTCAAAGCTTCAGAGTTGGTTACGCATCTGCCATGGCAATTATTTTGTTGATTACAATATCTGTTCTCACTCCGATACTCTTGAGAATTTTACGTCGAGCGACACAGAACGAAGAAGTGTGATAGGCCGATGAGAAAGTTTCCCAATAAACGCATTAAGCCACTTTCGCACCTTAGCAAAACACTGATTTGGGTATGGATTTCATTCAGCATGATGCCAATTTTCTTCATGATTACAACATCACTCAAAGACACAGAGGTTGCTCGCCAGATGCCGCCTAAGTGGTTATTCATACCCAAAATTCAGAATTTCTTATCTGTCCTTTTTGGTGGCGAAGGCTATTCTCAGGGCTTTGATCGCCTTATGCTCAATAGCATCATCGTCACCTTGAGTTCAACGATTCTCTGTCTATTCGTGGCATTTCCTGCGGCATTAGCGCTAAGTCAACCAAAATTTAGAAAACGAGAGTTTCTATCATCTTGGATTCTCTCGACATACATGTTCCCGCCGATTGTTGCGATTATTCCAATATTTATCTTTGCTGGGAAAATTCAAGCGCTTGATACCTACCAAGTGCTAGCGATTCCTTACGCTGCCTTCAACTTGCCGATTGTCATTTGGATTCTCAAAAGCTCGATCGAGCAGATTCCAAAGGAGATTGAAGAAGCTACTCGCGTGGATGGCGCGAATGGTTGGCACTATGTATCGAAGATTCTCTTCCCTTTGACAGTTCCTGCGCTAGCGACAGGTGCAATTCTTAGTTCAATTCTCTCTTGGAATGATTTCCTATTTGCATTGGCACTAACTAGATCTGTTGCGAAGACGGCACCAGTTGGCATCCAGGAATTCACAGGTATGTACGGAACCGACTGGGGCAGTCTGAGTGCAGCATCAGTAACAATCATCGCTCCAGTGTTGATCATCTCCGTTATAGTCAGAAAACGCATCGTCTCGGGCTTAACTTTTGGAGCTGTTAAATAATGAAGGGTTATCTCATGCAAAATCAGGATAGGAATAAATAAATGAAGGCAGTCTTATTTCCAGGTAATCGCCAGGTTCAAATAGTGGAGCGTCCATCTCCTACGTTTGGTTATGGCGAAGTTCTCATAAAGAGTCGCGCATCAGCCATCTGTCGCAGCGATATGGGTCTTTACTCGGGTGATTATGCGGTTGTGGGCGGTGATAGCGCAGGCAAGGGACAGATTATTCCTGGACACGAATCTTGCGGTGAGATTGTCGAAGTCGGACCAGGCGTTACTCATCTCAAAGTCGGCGATCGAGTTGCAGTACATCTTGCTTTCGGCTGTGGCCATTGTGAACACTGCCGCAGTGGTTTCACAATGCTCTGCCCAACATGGAAGTGCCTTGGCTTTGATGTGGATGGCGGGAACGCTGATTTCGTTAAAATTCCAGCTGCAAATGCACTCTTGTTGCCTGACGAAATCTCTTTTGCAGCCGGCGCAGTTATGACTGACATGATCGGAAGCCAGTACTTCCTGCAGCAGAAATTACACGTTGCAGGAAATAAGCGCGTTGCAGTTATTGGCCTTGGTCCCATGGGAGCAGCTGCAACCTTAATAGCCCATGGATTAGGCGCAGAAGTTATTGCCATCGACATTATGGAGGAGCGTCTTAAGTTTTCTAAGACTCTCGGGGCGAATCACACACTCAATTCAAAAAATGAAAACATCAAAGATGAGATTTTGAAAATTACTAAGAGTGCAGGCGTTGAAATTGCCATCGATTGTTCAGGATCACCAATAGGTCAAAATCTCGCACTTGATATTGCTGGAAAGCATGGCGCAGTCGCCCTTGTAGGAGAGTCCAGCAAGACTGAAATCAATCCAAGTGACCAGATTATTCGCAAACTACTAACAGTTGTAGGCGGATGGTATTTCCCACTCGGTGCATGGAGTGAGATTTGTGACTTCATCGTTTCTCGAGGACTCAATGTCGATGCACTGATTTCTCACCGTTTCTCACTCGATCAAGCCGAAGAAGCTTTTGCGAAGTTTGATAGACGTGAAACCGAAAAAGCTGTTTTTATTTGGAATGACTAACCTAAGAATAGAAAGGTACGAAAAATGAGATATACCGCAGAGATATTGCCTTATCACGATTATGATTTTGAAACATCAATTAAAGAGCTAGCTGGACTTGGGTTCAAAGAGGTTAACCTCTGGTCAAGTGCCAAACCTCTAGCGCATCACGTAAACCCTGGAGATGATCCGAAGAAAATTTTGGCAGTACTTGATAAGTACAAAATGAAGCCATGTGGGTTAACGATGTACGGCAAGAATCAACAAGAGATGCTGGAAAGAATTGATTTCGCTGCGGATTTGGGAATCGATACAGTAATTTTTGATTGCGAAGCAAATTACTCAGACTTTGTCTCAACTTATCTTCCACCGCTGATCGAATTGGGAGCAAAGCGCGGCGTGCGTATCGCAGTGGAAAATCACCTCACTGTCCCATTTTCGGCAGACTTTGAATCAGGAATCAATGAAGATAAGCGATGGGATGAGGGAGTCGATTCACTGGCACAGATCAAACGTCTTGTAACCGATATTGATCACCCAAATCTAGGAGTATGTCTTGCGCCTCCTCACCTCTGGGTCATGAACGACTCAATCTCAGAGGCAATAATCTTCCTTGCAGAGCGCAAGCGTCTCTATTATTACTACATCTGGGATATCGACCGCGCTTATCGCCATGGAATTGATGGACTCAACTTTGGTCCTGGAGAAATGCAGTTGCCAAGAACAGATGGCACTCTTGATCATGCTGTCCCACTCTCTACCTTAAAGAGAATTGGCTACGAGGGCGCCGCAAGCCTTAAGTGCCATGGAACACATGGTTGGTCTCTCGAGAAAATTACTTCGCAGTTGAAGTCTTCGGATGCATACATCAAGGATTGCTTACGGAGAATAAGTTGACCTTAGATTCTCGAATCTACATGTTCGCTAAATTTCACGCGAAAGCTGGAAAGGAAGCTGAACTGAGAGCCAGACTTCTGGAGATGGTTGCCCACACCACCAAGGAGGAAGGCTGCGTTTTCTACAACCTTCATGTCGATCTTGAAGAGAGCGATATTTTCTACTTTATGGAGTGTTGGAAAGATCAAGCGGCTCTTGATTTTCATATGGATACTCCATACGTCAAGGCGATCCTTCGAGATTCGGATGAACTCACCAGTGATGGAATTGGGATTTCGTATATGAAGTTAATCGGCGCTTAACCAAAGGAACTACTCCTTAGGTTGCTAGTAACCATTTTCTTTATTAACCCACAAGCCTTGATCCCTCAAAGCAGTCGTAGTTATTTCAAGGAACTCAACCTCACCCGGTGATCAAGACTCATTCTCTGAGTCACATCTCGTCCCAGATACCTGACCAATCACACTTTGGGCATCCGATATCAGCATCGCTCATGATGCAGCCGCCAACTAGGAACTCATCGAACGCATGAAAATAGGAGAGGCCTGGCAGGAAACCGGTTACATATTCGTGCAGGAAAACGGATTACCGTTATACCTGACGACAGTAACGAGCCTTTTCTCTAATCTCTCAGAGAATGCAGGACTCCGGCTAATTCGTCTACATGACCTAAGATGTATTCACGCTACCGAACTATTACGACTAGGTGAGCCGTTACATGTAGTAGCCGAAAGACTTGGACCACGTGACGCTATGGTGACGGCAACTATCTACGCGCATGTATCTAGTGAGCCGGAAAGTGTGTCGAATAAATTCGCTAACGCAGTGAGCGGTATTTCGTAGGGTGTTAGGGAAGTGTTAGGGAATACAATTAAATTGAGTAAAAAAGGTAACGCTAAGAATTTACTAGGCTTCTGACCTGGTCTTTTAAGTGGGTTGTGAGGGACTCGAACCCCCGACCCGGTGATTAAGAGAAATCGCCGGGTCTTAGGTTCGCTTTTCAAGTCCTAACTTGCCCTGTGTGAATGAGCGTGGACGTTTAACTATTGCTTTCAATGCCTTACTCCCTTTTTTGTTCGTTAACCGGACAAAGAACGGACACAGCCGACCCCCCGTTGCTAAAAAGCAACAGCGTCCTAGATGTACTACCCCACTAGAAATCTTGACTAAAGAATGTAAGCGAAGCTACCTGTTTCCCCCAGGCCAGAACAAGGGTGCAACTCTGAGATAAGGAAAATGACGAAAGCAAAGGAAGGCAAGGAATGGAAGAGCAAGCTAAAAGTACTCACAAATGTGCATAGTTAATCTCTACATCTCACGAGACTAGGACCAGTTATCATTCACAGAATAATGAGTGAAGCATTGCTATTTGGAAAAAACTAAATGGGCTTCACTACATAGTTTCTTTGAATCAAGCAGTAACTGCAATTCATCGATATGGCTTCCAAGATATTTAGTCAAAAACACTTGGAACCCCCCCGCCGCCGGACTTTGTATCCTTGTTTTGTGACAATTCCGCTGATACAACTAAGGATCTAAACAGGTCAGAAAAGTCACTACCAAACCACCACTCTCCAACCAACTTTAAATTCCACCTAGTTTCGAGCCAAGCTAATGAGTCCAACGTAAACAGATGTGTATGCCCCCCCGATAGGACTCTTGGAAATACGTTTGGAAAAGCGGATTGCATCAATGCTGAGAGTGACAGGGTAGGAACCGAAATATACAAGAATCGCGCCTTTGACCGTGAAAATGCATCGAGTGTAGCCCCTACATCAGATAGATGCTCTAGCACACCAATCAAGGAAATTACTGACGCTGATGTCTCAGCAAAAATAGTTTCGAGGTCCTTCAATTTGCAAATCTCAATCCTATTGCTTACAAGGAAAGAGTTCCCAATTCTTGCCATTGAGGGACTAACCTCAAAACCTTTCCCTTCAATTTTGACATCTTCAAGGGCTCTCAAAAAGTGGCCAGCTCCACAGCCGAAATCCATCACGCCTGAGATATTTTGCTGGTTGATTCCAATTTTTGAGAGAGCTTCAAGTAAAAAGTCCACTTTGGGTCTATATATATTCTGAACTCGATTAAGAAAGTCTTGTTCATATCCACGAGAATATTGAACATCTTCGGCTACGTAGAGAGCATTATTGAAACCTTCTGAATCTGCAAATTGTCCATTGAGATGCCCACATTTATCACACAGCAAATAATGAACGTCAAAAGAGACAAAACTAAGCGAAGTGCTGAATCTTGACTTACAAAGTTTGCACTCGAGCCTTTGAGGTCCACTCTTATAGATATCAAATTGTTTTTTGACTTGATCCAATTCTAAAGAATTATTTGTTAGAAATTCTTTAGTCTTTAGATCATTGTCTTTTGAGGCCTTTGAAAATTTACTTAGCACCTAGAAACCCTTCCTAGCTTAGACATTGCATTCTATTGCTTCTCTTACTTGTAGTCCTTTTAGGCGCCTCGATTTTATGGCTAACCTATTCTAAAACGCCACCCAAGAAAAGGCATAGTTTTCAACGGAAAGGCGTAGAAATCACTGGGCGTAGGTTTCAGTTATCACTGCCTTACTTCCTATGCGGGAATCACGTTCAACTACTTACTCTTTCTTGGTTGCATTTGCACTAGTTATTTTTTGCTAAACGGACTGGGAACGGACAAACGTAATATCAGTAGCAGAAAAAGTAAGCGGATAGATAAAAACAAAACCCTGACCTGCGGTTTTACTGTGGGTTGTGTAGGGATCGAACCTACG
>Ga0169931_10010891_pt1 | contig 12902 bp, 7 predicted proteins | sample Kivu_15m_20L_FD_129675 | JGI IMG/M metagenome (GOLD analysis project Ga0169931, IMG submission 129675) | Freshwater microbial communities from Lake Kivu, Western Province, Rwanda to study Microbial Dark Matter (Phase II) - Kivu_15m_20L... | ecosystem: Environmental > Aquatic > Freshwater > Lake ...
AATATTGGGGATTGGGGATTGGGGATTGGGGATTGGGGATTGGCCAATCCCCAATCCCCAATCCCCAATCCCCAATCCCCATTGTGAATATTTTATATTTTTTTAAATTCTCTTCAACAAATTAATTTTTCCATCGATATAAATTCAATTATATACAGTTGAACATTTTATAATCAAATTAATTTTTAAAAATTCACTAAAAAATGTTGAATTTATCAAAAGTTAATAAAGAAAAAATTATTAGAAATGAAGGTGATTTAATATTAAATAAGGAAAAAGCAAACAAGGAAGATGAAAATATATACGGAGTGAGTTTAGAAAATATTAAAAAAAAAGAAGAAATAAGAAATCTAAATTCAATAATTTATAATAAATCGTCCAGTAACAGAAACAAAATTAATAATTCAAATTCTATTTTCAGATCATGCGATAACATAAATCATAATAATATTTCTAATTTGGATGAATCAGAAAACAACAATACTATTTATTCAATACATTCTAATACAACAGAAAGAAGAGAACACGAAATCAGTGAGAACAAGGAGGAATCCATTTTTGGGATAGATGAAGAAGGATTAGAAATACACATGTGTAAGAAGTTAAATTTTGAAAATGAAAAATTACAAAATCAAATAATATCAGCTGTTGATTTAGAACCAAATTTAAATAAAGAAATCGCACCAGAAAATAAAAAGCATTTCATTTCAGCTGAGATCTACACCTCAAAAGAGGAGCTTTCGAAATCAGATGATCAAAATCGCAATCTAAAGAGAGCAAACAAAATACATGATATCACAAATACAATTATAATCCCACAATTATCTAAACGATTCCACATAATTTCAGAAATTAAAGCAGAAAAAGAAATCATAAGCATCGGTAACATCGTAAATCACATTCCAAATTCAATTAACGTAAATGTAAAAAATACTAATCGATATGAATCATCATCACCTTCCTTAACTGATCAGACATATATCTGCTTTATATGTGATCAATATTATTCCAGTGAAAAAATCATAACATCGAATAAATGCGATCACACAATCTGCAACAAATGTGCCCGAGATTTTTTCGAAGAAAAAATCGAGCAAGGAAATAACGAGATGAAGTGTGTGATATTTAAATGTCCTATGAAATATGAGACAAAACTCATAAAGTCTTTAATTTCAGAGAAGCATTTGCAGTATTTACTTGAAAGAGAAGAAAAAAAATCAGGGAATATAATACAAATGGAAGAATCTAAATTGCCAGGAAACTTGCAAATCGAATCAAAACTTACAAAAGCCTTAACTAAGCAAAGCTTAAATATCGGTAATTACACACAATATGACTCTCAATTGCCTAATTATAATAAAAATAATTTTTTAAATGTAGAGAGTATAAAATTATATTCACAAAAACATGTACTTGATGTTAATACAAATGATTCATTTTTTTTATATAACAAAGCAAGAGAACACATCTGCTCAAAATGCTTAGAACCTGCTCTCTATGGAAAGAATAAAAAGAATTATGTGAAGTGCCTCAACTGCCTCAATTCAATTTGTAAATTCTGTTTGAAAAGTTATTCGTTTGACCATTTGGATATTACTTCATTAAACTATTGCAGAGTTTATTTCAGGAGAAAATTAAAAAAATTCATTCAAGAGAAGAAGTCTTTGTGGTACAATATTTTTTTCCAAGTTTTGATTTCTATTGTGAGTTTCTTGTTGCTTCTCTTTTTGAGTTACACAAAAATTTCGAAGAATTTAAAAATAATTCTCTGCACAGAAAATTCTGTCAAAAAACGAAACACCTTTAAGCTCTTGAGATTTTTAATTTATTATCCATTTCTGATAATTATTTGTTCATTTTCTACTGTTATGTTTTTTATATCTGTTTCAATATTTCCATTGCTACTTGTAATTTTTTCATAGAAATTTATTTGTATTTACTAAAATTTTAATTTCAAATTTTTTTAATATTTTTTTATTGATTATTCAAATATTAAACAAATGTTATTCAAATTTATAAAAACATGTTTAACGAATGATATAAGAAGAGTAAAAACCATTTATTATCGATCTGTTGTTCTATATGAAAACATCGAGTTTTATAGGCTAAGAAGTAAGATTGTATAAATTTTAAAGAGCAATATATAAATAGAAATTAGAGAACTTATGGAAAAACAAAAAGTGGTGGATAAATCAGAAATTTTAAATGATAAAAATTCGAAATTTGTGTGGAGTATAATTATTAAAAAGAAAGGCTAGCTAGGATTTAAAGTATAAATTGTGATAAATTTTATGATAAATTTCTTTTATAATTTCATGTTTATCATTAATTTATTTTAAATTCTAATATGAAATTAACAAATAATTATTTAATATGGAAGAACTATCAAAATCGACAGAGAAAACCGAAAGTTTTGTAATTTCTTTGATTCAGATGAAAACAACTCAAGACAAAGAAGCGAATCTTAATCGAGCACAAGAACTTATAGAGACAGCAGTAAAATTACACAAACCAAAAATGGTAATACTGCCCGAATTTTTTACAACACCAATTAACTCACGAAATTATCAAAACTACGCAGAAAACGAAAGTGATTCACCTACATTAAACTTACTTCAGTCTCTAGCTAAGGAGCATAGTATATACATCATAGGGGGATCTTTCCCCTCCTACAAAAACGATGATAAAAATAAAATATACAATACATGCTTTTGTTTAGACAAAACAGGAGAGATTAAAACAGTCTTTAGAAAATTACATCTGTTTGATGTGAATATACCTGGGAAGATAGTTGTAAGGGAAAGCAGTCGTATTACAAAGGGCGAGGATTTCGGAATTTTCGAGACTGAATTTGCAAAGATAGGGATAGGAATATGTTATGACATAAGATTTCCTGAATATGCATTATTATTGAGAAAGGAACATAACATTGATATTCTTGTTTACCCCGCTGCATTTAATACAGTCACGGGTCCTCTCCATTGGGAAATCTTAGCAAGAAGTAGAGCTGTTGATAACCAGGTATACGTAGTAATGTGCTCTCCTAGTAGAAATTATGAAAATCCTAATGATTACCAAGCATGGGGACATTCTATGGTTGTAGATCCATATGGACAAGTAGTAACATCTACAGGAATTGAGGAGGATATTTTAGTAGCTAGAGTAGATTTAATAAAAAATAATGAAATAAGGAGTAGTATCCCTGTATGGTTCCAAAAAAGATGGGACGTATATAATTTGGGTAAAACTGAGAAATAGATTATAGAGCTTAGATAAAAGTAAAAATTTAAAGAATTTTTCAAAAACTTTATAAAAAATATTATTTACATATAATATCATATATATTTATTATCATATATATTCATCATCATATATATTTATTATCATATATAATTCTATCATTATTTATTTCACACTTAAATTACTTTATTAAATCTCTATTATATTATGAAAAAAATATGATAACGAGTAAATTTAAAAACTTAACAATTTATTAGTATATGAATTTTTAAGATGATTAACGATATGATTTTTGGTATCTTGCTCTGGCACCTTTTCCACCATATTTCTTGGGTTCCATTCTTCTAGGATCAGCTACCAATAATCCTTTGTCGTAGTTCAAAAGAGTTTTTCTGACATTGGCTTTTTCATCTTCATCGACATATTTTTGTTTCCATGCGACTATACCTTTTGAGATAGCTTGTCTAGCAGCATATAATTGAGCGACTTGACCTCCACCTTGAACTCTAACTTTTATCTTTAATCCAGAGAAATGTTCGACTCCGAGTAATAAAATAGGTTCGAAAATTTTAATTCTGAGTGTCTTTGGTTCAATATTTTGGATGGGAATTCTGTTAATTGTGATTGTTCCTTTTCCTTGTTGAACTACTGCGTTGGCAATTGCGTTTTTCTTTTTTCCGTGAGTGTATACTACTTTAACTTCTTGTCCTGATTTGTGTCTAAGTCTGTTATCCTTTCCCATTAGATATGCTTGTTTTAAATATTAAAATAAAAATTAATTTATTAAATAAAATTTTATTTATTAATAATTCGATAAATTGAATAAAATATTGTTAGGGTTAATTAGAACGGAATTGAAATCAACAAAATCTGTAATAGAAATGAAAAAATCAAATATTATCTTGTTATCAAATTATGATATGTTTGTAGTAGATGATTTTAAATAAAATATTTTTTCATGATAAGATAAACTAGAATAAAATAAAACAAGAAAATAATGATCGCGAAAAACAAAAAATCGTCGACATTTTTGTTTATATAATATACAGTCCTATTGTTTAATGGTCTAACCTTTCTTGAATTTCCATTAGGGTACTTTATACTAAGTAAATTTTTTATTACAGTGTATTGCGTTATAGTCATTTTCTGGATGTTTTCAAGTACAGCCCAATTTACAGTTTCATCACATCCAGGATATGTCAAACCACCAGAATAGAAAAAAAAATTCGAATCTTGGAATTTTCTTATATATAACTGATTCAAATCTAAGGCAGATAAACTATATGGTTCAGTGATATTTATTTGACTAATTAAATTATTCGCGACATCCCCTTCAGCTTTAAAAATGATGCTTAAAATAAGATAGTCGATTAGAGAATCATCGTCGATAGTGTTACTAGTAGATAAATAACTTTTGTCTTTTTTATGAACTAACTGCAGCTCGCAATCTCCTGCTATACCGTTTAATGTATGCTCAGATTTAAATTTAATTACTAGTTCCACAAGATTGTAAGAGTAAAGCGTTTCTTTTTTCTTAAGAATCAAATTTCCAATGTTACCTTCTAGATTTATACCAAATTTCTGATTGCTAATCCAGTTGAATTTACTGTCAACGATTTCAGAATAATTGGTACTTACTATTTGCATGTAATCAGTTGTGTTTACGTAATTTGAATAAGAATTTAGCGCAGGAAAATTTATTGGACTATTATTAGATCCTGACTTGCATAGAGATGGCCAATCGCTTTCTGTGTAATCAAAAGGTGTGTTGTCAGTTTGAGCTTTAATTATGTGAAGGAAGAGAATAAAACTGAAAAATATTATATAATTGAAATTCATATAAAATGCAGATTTCATTAAATACGAGTAAATATTCTTAAATTTATGAGACAAATTTAATTTTTCAAAATATTAAATAAAATTTTAAATCATCTCACATATAAATTAAATAAATGTTATTTAAAATTTTGAAAAATTACTTTATTTTCTTATGCTATAATCAAATTAAAATAAAAAAATTACTATCTTAATTTTTTGCTTATTCCTAAACTAAAAGATTTTTTCTAGTGTCAAAATGTCCCTTAACATGATAGTATCACCAGACATATACTCAGCAGGTATGATATATATAAAATTCATCAAGGAGTTAAAAAGATTCTTTGCAGTATTAATTATGTAAACAAGTAGAATAGAAAAAACTACCATTAATATAACATATATCACTACAATTTTTGCATATAGGGAATCAATAACATAAGGAATCTCTGATTTTAAGACATCAAGAAGTTCGTTAGTTTTTACAAAAGCATCATAGAAGAAAATTTCCATAAAATTAGAAAAAAAATGAAAGTTTGAATTAGAATCGAACAAACTACTTAATTTTTCTGCATTTAACTTAACATGTTTTAAATCTTCAGCAATTCCTGTATATATAGAATTTAACTTTGTCATACTTTGTTCGAAGCCTTTAGTCAGCACCCCGAACCAGAAATTTTCGCAATATGATTTCAATGTGATAAATAAAGAGTTATATTCCGAAGTCGAATCAGCAGCTTTGTTTGTATAAAGAACATCACAAGAATTTCCAAAGTATAATTTACTCAATTCAGAATTTTCTTCAGGTACACTTAAAAAATTAAACAAGTTCCCTGCCTTGACATTTGTTGCTTCACTCCCTGGAAAGTTAATATCATAAAAATAAGATTTTTCAAATTCTTCTCTGCTATTGTATACTTTACCATCAAACTTAATAGGTGATTTTCCATCGTAATTTTTTATCAATTCCATCTTTTCTAATTCCTTGTCGATCACAATTGCAATTTTGGATTTTACGTTAAAATAAATATAATTCGATTTTATTAAAATATCAAACAATTCATCAGATTTTTGGTCTAATTGTTGCATTTCAGATATTTTTTGTTTGTCAATAATTGAGATTATTATGATATAAGACGAAGCAATCAAAATAGTCGCCATAATTTTTAACAAAAGTATACAGTGAAATTTAGCAACGAATGACCTTATTGAATTAATCTTATTTTGATTCTCGTTAATTTTTTTCTTTTTGATTTTTTGCTTTGTTTTGTCTTTCAAATTTTTTTTGGTCGAAATCCCTGAGCCGTTTTTAAATATAAGGGATTCATTTTTTAATAAATTTTTATCCTTTCCAATTTTAGCAGACTCGTCTCCATTTTTGTTAAGTTTGTTATTTCCTGAATCGACAGCATTAGACTCAAATTCATCTCCTTCAAGTTTTTGCATTTCAGCTTCGTAACTTTGTGTGATTTTTTTCCATTCCTCGCTAAGAAATTTTTGATATTCTAAAAAGAGAGGATTTTTGAAATTTATAAGATTCGTCAAATGAACCTTTTCTATGGAATAGATTGAGTAACCGAAATACAAAAATATTCCCAATAAAAATACAACGAAACAAATCTTAATAGCAACCAAAATCGAAAACCTTTGCGAAAATTCTTTTGAGATTTCTTGATCAATGATGGTATCGGGACTGATCACATTTTCTTTATCAGTTATGTATGAGTAGCTATGGTTGATAATGTTTTCAATTGCCATCTCATCGGTTTCACTATCAGAAAAATTTTCTATCATAAAATTTTTGATTTTAAGAGAATAGGATATGATTATGTCTATCATGTTTTTATAATTTATTTGGAATTTTTCGATTTTCCTTTTTACTTCTGATTCTGAATCCTGACTAATTCTATTAAAAATTTCGATTTGTACGAATTGAGTTTTAAACAAAATTTCTCTGAACTGTTTTTGAAAGAACGTACTGTTAGAATTCAAATCTTTAAGGAGAGATATCGAATTGTCTATATGATAGGAATAATAATCCTTACAATTCTTGTTGAGGCAACTATCGTCTTGGTAAAAGTTTTTCATTAACATTTTTATATTCAATGCAGTATAGTAGATTTGACTGACGATTAGTTTTGAATTATTGAAAAATTTAGCCTGGATCTTATTTGAATTGAGGAGATTATATTTTTTATAAGAATTCGTATCATAAAAGAAAAAGAGGAAGAGTAAACTGGCCGAGAAAAAAAGTAATACGATTAGTCTCATCGTGCGGAAAATTGAAATTTCTTTTTTAACTAGTAAATTTTTCAATGTGGACAAAGAAACCATCTCTGATGATGAAGTAGAATGCCGTGTGGAAATTGATCCTGAATTTTTATTTTTTAATTCGTTAGAAGTATTTATTTTATTCGAAAATTTTTTTATATTTTCAACGTTTTCAAAATTTTGGAACTCCTCTTGGATTTGTTGGAAATTTTCTTTTCGGTTTTTATTGAAATCAATTTTTTCTGAATTAATAAGATGTATATTTGCTTTGTTTAATTTGATTTCGTTTTGAATTTCATTATTATTCTTTCCTTTTTCATTCTCTATACTACTAAATGTAAAATTAGTCTTATTCTTGTCGTTTACATTCATTTCATCAGAGTTACTGCTTAAATCCTTGTTAAGAATAATTTTATGATAATGATATTTATTATTAACAAAGTTTTTTGTGTTGATCCTATAAAAAACTTTGTATTGTCTTTTTGAGCATTCTTTGACTGATGAGACGAAAGTATTCAACATATCATTGAAGCTGTTTAAATTTGTGTGTGAAAGGTGGGAATTTTTCTTATCCGATTTTTTAAAATTTTCTAAATTTTCCTCGTATGAATTGGCATTCTGTTTGAGGATCTCAAGGACTTCCTTGAGTAAATTAGAAACCACATCGATCCGCTCCATTGTGCAAATAGTCCCTTTGAATTCGCTCGATTGATTCACAAAGAAAAATTTTCCTGTTTTTGGATTGAATCTCATATGATAGATAATCTCTGGAATCATCATGGCGATATGTTTTTCTGTTTTTTTATCTTCTTCTCTCATTTTTCTGTTATGAAGATAATACTCTATAGTTTCGGAAGAGAAGAAATCTGTTAAACCGTCTATCACCATATCAGAATTCAAGACTATTATTCCAGCTTGATCATCAATTTTTATTACACTCGTGTTGTAAATTAAACCATGCTTGAGATTAGGGACACTCTTTATATAAATTTTTACTGGTTGCAGTATACCTCTTGAATTCCTGAGAAGAAGAATTCTTTGTTTGTTGAATACGATTGACAAGTTGGAATATTTGATTCCGTTCTCCATTATTTCTTCATGAAAGTCTTTAATAGCTGTAGGTACTAAGTCGTGCACTGTCTTGGACAGAATATCATTCGGATTGGTGTTGAAATTTGTAAAGAAGTTTTTACTTGCGTAGATAATTCCAGCTTTGTTATTGAAACCGTCCACTAATATAATGTTAGAATTATTATCAAACAGACTGAAATAGATTTGTCCTCTCTCCGGCATTTTGTTAAGTCTTATCTCGTTTAATTTTTTCTTCTCTTCTATCGCTAATTTGTAATCTTTATTTATAGCCTCAAGATAGAAATTGTAGTGGTGAAAAATTTCTTCTTCAAAAGGGTTTATTTCACGAATTACAGAAGATATTTTTTGGATTTCCCTTCCTATAGTCATTATCTTGTCACCGGTGGTAATAAAATCTTTGAGAGTAGTGTGGGTATTACCAGCGCCCACCCGAGATGTCAAAAGTTCGAAATATTCAACGCGTTGAAAAATGGATTCATTTATTTTGGTTTTTAAAAGATTGCAATAGTATTCAAGAAGAATCACGGAAGAAAGCTGAACATTTTTTATATTATCCTGACTCCTATATTTGGTTGTCTTTGATTGTTTGTTTAGCATGTACTCTTTGATTTCTTCTATAAGAATGAATTTGTTATATTTGTCTTTAAATGACTCAGCCTTGGATCTGGAAATTAGATATGAAACATAAGTGAAGTTTTTCATGTTGTTGATGAGGAAATAGCAGAGGTTAATTAAAATTTGATTTTTTAGGTTGGATTTCTCTAAATGAATGTGATATAAGATAAATATCTGTGCTAGGATTTCTAAGGCCTTCCTATTTTGGTATTTCAACTGTAAATGTTCATTTTGTAAGAGATTCTGAAATTTTGAATCTAAGTCTTCATCTTTTGATAAATTTTCTTTGAATAATCTGGTAATTCCCAACAAGATAGTTTTCTCTTCTGTTGTTTTTAAATTTAAAAGATTTAACAGGTTAATTCTAAACAGTTCGATTTCTTTCAAGGACTTTTTGGTATTGATAGTAGCATTGCACTCCATGATTAATTTTTCCACTCTTTTCTCTTCGAAGTATTTAACTAACCAAACGATTAACACAATCCCACATAAAAACATTACTATAACCTCGTTTAATTTTAAAAAGGTTTTAAATAATATAATAAAAGAATACCAAGAGGTGAAAAACCATCCATAGAGAATTAATTTGTTTATATGCTCGTTATAGAATAAAACAAAATGATAAGTGTAATAGCTTGTAAGCTTTGTAATAACTGAAACATATAAACAGAACAAAACGTGTATAAGTTTTGTGTTCGAGTCGTTAGCTTCATCCACACTGCTTTTAGTATAATTCCTAACGAAAAATGCGAAAATAAAGATCGAAATTTTAACAACTATAGAAATAATTTCATAATCAGAATTCAATGAGCTCAGTACTCGTATATCTTTAATCGACCCACAGTCACTCGTAAAAATTGTAATCAAATATACCAAAGCCAAGTAAGATAACAGGATAACGATCGACACTGCTAAGTATGTAATATGGATGCTACTTGAAAAACATCCTTCTTGCAGGAAAATGTGAGATCCATTCTCGCATTTTATAGAAAACAGAAAAATCCAAATAATCGGACCGATTAAAATCTCTTTAATTATCCTATTTACTATATTAAGAAAAATCAAAGGAACATTCGATAAAATTTTTGAATTTCTAACTTGACAGAATACTAAAGCGGAGTTGAATACAATTAAAAATAATAAAACGCATTGTAAAATGAATCCCAAGATGTAACTTTGTTTGTCATTAATGTTAATGATAAATAGTATATAAGGCTTAATTATTGTGAAAATGTCTGTTAAAAAATCTTCTTTTTTTATAAACAGAGAATTCAGACACAAAATTTGCAGGAAAAATAATATCCTTGTTATCATATGAAACGTTAATCCGAAATTGTCAAATTTTCTAAGATAGGAGAAAAATCTGAAAACAAATAGAGTATTTTTGGTTTTGTAAATTTCTAAAGTCTCAAGTTTTTCTCCTAATTCACTCCAATCTAAAATATTAGTTTCAATCATTTATTTAATTTATAAGGAAAGTATTTAAAATTTAATAATATGCATCAATTATGGATTTATAGATACGAAACACAATTTTAATATGATTAAATATTATTTTATGTATTATATAGAGGATACATTACTTGTAAGCAGTGATGTAAAATGTCTATAATTTAACTTTACCGATAAAGTGAAAATCTGAAAAATAATGTAAATTTTATTTATCACTTTATTTATACTTTATTTAAAAAATAAAATTGATATTTTTAAATTCCTAAGTTAAACTGGTATCCTTTCAATATATTTGATTGTTTAAACTACTTTTAATGGAATAATATTATATATTTTATGATTCTTCATTATTTAAATGATAATAAAATTTGATAAAGTTAATTTTTAAAAAGTAAAGTGAAAATTAATTTTTACTTACAAAATAAAGTTAAAAATTATAAACATTTTCCAACACTGCTTGTAAGCATATTTAGCCTATACTTAATTTTTTTAATATCTTGGTTAAAAAATTCCATTGCTTATAAGGCTTTCTAAATATTTCTGGGACTTTGTATAAATTATCAGAAAATTTACCAATTGATGGCTGAGTATTTGCAAATATTGCATTTCTAGAAATAAAATCAAGAAGAGGCTCAGAAAATTCCTGGAAAAAATCAAATTCGTTGTGGTCCATATTTTCTGGTAATATCAGCTCACAAGGAGCTTTGGATTTGTTATAGAGCTCTGTTGAGTGATAATATTTTATTAAATTATCGTTTTGCCCATGGATGATTAAGATAGGACATTTTACATCTTGAATCATCTCAATACTTCTGAATTGATCTTTAAAAGTATAGGATACAAATTTCCCCAGGATGTCTTTCACGACATTCCTTATACTCATCATAGGTGAAATAAGAATCAGGGCAGACACATCTTTTTTACTTGCTAGATACACAGCAGGTCCAGTCCCTATAGACCTACCAAAAATTATAATATTGTTAACACTTATTTGTAAAACTTCTGTCATGTACCTATAGAGAATCAAAGAGTTTAGAAAGATAATTTCTTCCGAAGGTCTTCCTGGATAAATACCGTATCCTGGATATTCTGGAGCTATCACATTAATATTCAAGGTAAATCTTATGTGGTTTAAAATTTCGTAGGCGAGATTGATATCTTCAGCGTTGCCATGGAAGAAAATAGCATATTTTTGGCACTGAGATTGTGAAGATGATCTAAGAAAAATGCAAGGAATATGTTCAGGTGTCTCTAAGTCTTCCTTTGGAGACGAAATTTTAAAATCCTCTCCAGGCTTTTTGTCTTCTTCATCATCGACTTTTGTTTGGAAATTTCTAGGTATGTATATTAGTTCTCCGTTGCAATGATTTGCAGTGTAGCTTGAATATGGTGAAGGAAATATTATCCAATCTAATTCCATTTATTTTGTAATAAGTTATCGAATTTTATCATTAAATAGAATATAAATGAAACAACTATATATAAAATAAACCTATTTAATTTATTGAATAAAGAAAATGGATATCAATAGAAAGAATTTCAAGAAGCTCAATACAGAAGCATATGACTTACTTGGATCAAATGATTTAGAAAGCAATAGCATAGTGCTTGTAAATAATGACTCAAACTTGATAACAGAATCAAATGATGAAGAAATAGCTTTCAAGAATATGAAGTGTACAAGAGATTCTAATGTTTCTATCACGCCTTCCATTAAAGAAACAACAGCCTCAATTAATGAAGAATCTGAAAATTCTATTAATAATAATAACATCCAGATTCAGACAGAAATTAACTGGAAAAAAGAAGCTCTTATTGATAATTTTATGCCGGCAACAGTTAAACTCCTTAGGAAAGAAATCGATATTGATGATGTAATTGATCCTTCTAATTAAAATAGACTTATTCATCTCTCTGTTGATATCTCATATCTCAATGTGACCAGATGCTTTATAGAAATTTTCGAAGCTGACATAAATTCTAAAAATTAATTTGGACAATCACCCTTGCATTTCCTTTGAAATAGTCGGTCTGATGACGCATTTTTATTTTTGTATTTGATTAAAAGCGATCAGATTCAAATTGACGCTGTAGATAAGTCAGGTTTTACTCTGATGTTTTTTCTGTGATGAATAATTTTAACATATCCATTTTAGCTTTAGCAAATTTAAAAGCTTAGCTTTCATATTTAGATAATTTTGGAAACAATTTAATCTATCATGCAATTCAATTACATTCATTATAAATTAAACAATATATAATATAATAAATAATTATTTAAAATTTAAAAGTTCGATTCGCTACTCTACACGTGTATAATGTCTGTGGGGATTGGGGATTTGGGGATTGGGGATTGGGGATTGGGGATTGGGGATTGGCCAATCCCCAATCCCCAATCCCCAATCCCCATATATTTA
>Ga0169931_10010892_pt1 | contig 12900 bp, 5 predicted proteins | sample Kivu_15m_20L_FD_129675 | JGI IMG/M metagenome (GOLD analysis project Ga0169931, IMG submission 129675) | Freshwater microbial communities from Lake Kivu, Western Province, Rwanda to study Microbial Dark Matter (Phase II) - Kivu_15m_20L... | ecosystem: Environmental > Aquatic > Freshwater > Lake ...
CAAATACAACAAGGACGGAACGCTTTCTGGCTATGATGCGATTGACGTGGACTTCAAGGGGAAGTCGGACGTGGATATCGCAAGGGAGTTTGCCAAGTTCCAGCGGGAAGAGGCCGATATCAATGCGGCCAACCAGCTTGCGTTAAATAAGAAGTTTGCTGGCGAGTACGTTAGTGAGGCCAAACGCCAGCTACAGGAACTTGACCCTTCCGGTTATGCGCTCCGCGAAAACCTTGGAAGAACATTGTCAGAAGAGCTTTCCGCTGGCCAGCAACTCACCCCAGCCGAGGAAAGGCTGGTGACTCAGGGAGTCAGGGGAGCGCAGGTGGCCCGTGGGAACATCTATGGCGGGGCTCCGATTGCTCAGGAGGCCATCGCGCGTTACGGTGCTGGCGTTCAGCGTCAGCAACAGCGCATGGCCAACGTTCAGTCCTACTTGGGGCTGAACCCAATCGTGGCCCAAGCGGGCGGCTTGTCGTCCCTCCAGCAGGGGGCCGCTCCATTCATGCAAACCCCCATTCCTCAAGGGCTGGGAATCAATCCTAACGCTGGTCAGGTCGGGACCCAGTTTGCGCTCGGCGTTTACGGGAACCAGACATCCCAATACAACGCACAGCTTGACTACAACGCGCGTACCTACGCGTCGCAAATGCAATACGCTCAGGCTAATTCCCCGCTGCAATGGATCAGCGCGGTGAATCCAATGCGTATGTTCAGCTTCGGATTCTAAGGAGAAATCTATGGCAATGTTTAATTTTGACTTTTCCCCTGAGGCTCAACTCAGAAAAGAGAGGGCCCGCATGGAGCTTGAGGACATGAGGAACCGCAGGGCCGCTGCGGCCTCCGAGAATGCAGAGAGAAACCAAGCGCGCTCAAGGGTGGAGCAGGGGATCAATGACGTTTCGGAGATGGCCTCCAGAATTACGCAGGACAAGGTGCAGATGGCCAGACTTGAGAAGCAGTTGCCATCGCTAGAGCAATCCGCTGGTTCAAGCTCAGCCGCATCCGAGGCCCTGATGATGGCCCGCGTCCAGTACAACCAGCTATCGGAGGGCATTGACACGCTTGAGCGAACCATGGCCGTGCGGAAAGCCATCCTGCCCTACGAGATGATCAGCGCGGGTCTGGCCAGACAAAAGTCCGTGGATGTGATTGACGCTTTAAACGGACTCACCCCAAAAGATCAGGCCAGCGAGCCTCTGGTGAAGATAAAATCCAAGCGCAAGGGGCAGGAGTTCGGTGACGAGGATGAGGTGACCTACGAGGTTCCAGCATCCATGGCTGATCAATTTATACGGGGTGGAGGAATGCCGCTGCCCTCCTCCGTTAGCAGGCCGTCCGCTGCTGCCGCGCAGCCCGAGCCAATCAACTTTTCATCCTATGACACGTCGATGTTCGGAGCCGCACCAGCCTCCACCGGAGAGCAACCCGTGGATTCCTCGATGCTGTTCGGCGGGCAAAAGACCGCCGCCACCCAATCTGCCAACCCATTTATCACCACAAGACAACCCACCTATCCCGAGGGGGCCATCCTTCGGCAGGGCGGGAAGAGATATAAAGTAATCAACGGAACGCCAACGGAAGTCCAGTAAGTCATGGCTTTCGACCCGACCCTGCCATTCGAAGTGGTCGAGGAGCCCGAGAAGCGGAAAGAGGGCTTCGATCCCAGCGCGCCTTACGAGGTGGAGAATGTATCCACTTCCGACGAGCGGCGCGCCCCTAGCCTGTTCTTCAGGCGGCAAGACCAGCAGGTCACAGAATTAAATCCGGACGGCTCCGTTCCGGAAGGAGAGTTTGATCCCACTAAGCCTTTTGACGTTGAGCAGGCCCCGCAACCTCGGGCCGCTCAAGAGGGGGGTGGATACGGGACTATAGCCGCAAGATCCGTTCCGCTTGCCACAGCCCAGATGCTTACGGGCTTGGAGCGCATGACAGATGCGGCTGTTTATGATCCATCGCAAAGCAGATTTAGGCAGCAGTTCGGCGTTCTCGACACACCGCAACAACTTCGGGAAACCATTCCAGTAAGACCCGATGTAGAGCAATCCTTGGGTGGCCAATTCATTGAGGGCCTTGGGCAGGTTGTGGTTGGGGCTGGCTTGGGAATCGCCACCGGAGGACTTGGCAATGTTTCCATGGCCTTGGCTGGGGCTGGTCAGCTCTTCGAGGAAGGCTATCAAGACCAGATCCGTAGCGGGGCCGACGAGAATACTGCCAAGCAAAACGCCTTCAAATACACCGCAAGCTCGCTGCCGCTCGAGTTCTTGGGCGATAAGGTTGTGGTTGAAGGATTGTTTAGGGGGCTTCCGGATGGACTGATTGATCGCGGCATGACGGTCATGGATGCCGTCAAGCGCGTGGTGGCGTACGGAGCTATCGGCAGTCAGGTTGACGGCGGAACCGAAGCCGCCCAGCAAGTACTGCTTAACACTCTTTCCGTTGATCCCAACCGCAAGCTGAGTGACGGCGTGCTTGACAGCTATCTGGTGGGAAGCCTCGTCGGGGGTACTGCATCCACCGCCACAAGCGCAGTCGGCTATGGCCGAGCGGTGGCCGACCCAGAGAATCAGGCCCGCGTCCTCCAGACGCGTGTGGAGAATCAGGCAAGACAAGCCGCTGCCCAGCCCGATGCGCTTGCCCGTGCGGCCAACATCCCCTCTTCGGCAAGGCTCGAGAACTTCAACGTCACCAGCCGAGATGACGGAAAGAACCAGACCAAGGCCACCTACCGAGACGAGGACGGGAAACGCTTCACCGTTACGGTGCAGGAGGACCAGTCCAAGGTGGACACGCAGTATCTCGCATTGCCAGAGCCCCGCCAGCTACCCACCGGAGAGGGCACTCCTGTACCCGTGGGCACTCAGGTCGTGCCCCGCATGGACCGCGAGACCCGCCAGATCGTCAGCGAAGAGCAGCCCGTAACGGGGCGCGTCATAACCCCGCCCCAGCAGTTGCAGGCTGGCGAAGAGGCAAGGCTAAATGTCATTGATCCGTCCAATGGGCAAGCCGACTTCCTCGTCGGCACAGTCACCGAGGACGGGCAGGGCGTGCGGATTTCTAGGATTCCGGAAAGCCTTCTTGGACTCAGCCAGCAAGCCACCGATGCGACCACCGCCACCCAGACCCCGAGGCGAATGCCGAAGGTGGGAGACGTGGTCCCGCTGAGCGTGGCGGAAAGGGACTTCCGTTCTTATGGATTCAGACCCGAGGGAGCATGGTACTCCAATATGGCCTATCGGCCCGAGCCAGCCGCACAAACAGAGCCGTTCACCGCGCCAGCACCAACAGAGCCAAGCATTCCCCAGACCCAAGCCAATCAGCAAACGCTGTCAGCGGCTCAGCGGTCTCTGGTTCCTCCAGCACCTAGCCGCCAAGCGGCTCAGCGCGTAAGGGCCCCGCTGCCCGAGTCCTACATCAAAGCGTCAGTCAGACAAGTAACCCCATCCCTAAAGCAGGAGGCAGCAAGGGGAGGCAACACGCTCATCAATTCGCTCAGGCGCGTGGCCCCGCGCGGGGCGGCGGAGCTGGAAGTGATCAGCGGGCCCGCCCCCGAGGGCACGCCAAGCGGGGCCGTGGGCTCCTACAACCCGAGGCGGGCCTTGGTGTGGCTGAGCGACAAGATCGCGTCCTTCCCGCAGCAGGTGAAGGAATGGACCCACGAGCTGGGCCACGTCCATTGGGACACTTTGCCCACTCCGGTGAAGAGGGCGGTGGCCACGCTCAGGGCGGCGGAAGTGTCCCGCAGAACCGGACCGCTCTTCAACGAGAAGGGTGGACTGCGTGACGGGATCAGCCCTCGCGTGCTCAGCGGCGAGTTACAGGCCGACTCCATTGCGCCTTGGGACACGCTGGGACTCCGCGAGTACTACTCCGAAAGACTGATGGCGGAGAACGCGGCGTGGTCCCTCCGCAGGAGCAACGCCAACTCCACGTTCGGCAGGATCTCCGAGGGCGTGAGGTCGTTCATCGAGAGAGTGGGAAGCTCGCTCGGCAAGGGCGATGCCGTGACCAACTCGTTTAGGGCGTGGGCGGATCTTGGTCCGAGGTATGGGATTCGTGAGGGCGGGACGGAGAGGGTGGAGTCCATGCGCGAAGCCACGTCCGGACCATCGCAAGTTTTAACAGATGAGGGTGATGATGCCGATGTAAGGGCACTTGTTCTACCAAGAGATGTTCTGCTGGGCGGGATGGGCATAAACAGCGAGACAACTGCAATCGAAAGCCTGAAGGCGGCTGTTGCGTTTTATGATGCCAATGTAAAGAACGGGCACAAACCCAGAAAGGATGAGCTTGCCGCAAGGGAGCTGGCTCAGGCAATTATTGATGCCAACCCAAGAAGCCTTTACAGCGAGAAGGTGGTTGGAAGATTTACGACCGGAAAGTGGCGGAACAGAGCATTCAGGTCTAGCAGGCATTTCATTAACTATCCAGCAGGGGGAGCAAAATTTACAACCGTTGTCCATGAAACCATCCACAGCCTGACCGCCGACAAGCTGGATTTTCTTGGGAATCCGCTTACGGTTATTCCGCCAAACACGCGGAGAGACATCACTCTTAGCAAATCAGAATACATAGAAAACATGGCGGCTTACGAGGTTTGGAGTGAGGCTGATCCAAAAATAGTCAGAATAATCAAGCTATACAAAAGCGCGGTTGAGCAGCTTGGCGTAGACAAGTTTTATCTTGGCAACTTTAAGACGACCCAAGAAATGCCAAAGACAGGAATCTTAATTGATGTTTCGTTTGGGGATGTAATCAAGGTTGTTCCTGTATATTACGTCCCCAAGGATTCGCCATTGGCCCTCGGACAGGATGTGGAGGTGGCTGCCAATAATGAGTTTGCAAGGCTTTCGTATGTGCCAAGCAATGCAAGATACAACCCTGCCGCCGTCAACAAGGTCAGGGCTTTGGACCAAAGACCCAGACCAGATGGCAGGGTTTTCGCAAGACCCCTGATGCGCTCTGGCGCACACAGGCCAGTTGCCTACATAAGGAAAAGCGAAATTCCTGACGGGGTCGATCCGTATGACCACATAAAAAGTCTTCTCGGATACGCCGATAAAAAGCTGATTCCAATGCAATCAGACAACCCAAGACTTCAGGAAGATGGGTCGATAAAATCGGGTGGCCGAGGCGAGGTGATGATTCTGATCGATGAGAGCAGGAATTTCATAAAGCAAAAAACAGAGAAACCGCTTATCAACGCAGATCCAGATATCACAACAAAAAGGGGCGGTGATTATGCGCTCGGAAATCTTGATGAGTTTTTGGCCCAGTCATTTAGCGATGCCGAAACCCAGAACGCCTTCAAAAAACTAAAAGGAGACGGCCAGAAAAGATCCCTATGGCAATCCTTGGTTGACGCAATCAGGAATATCCTTGGAATCAAAACCGAGAACAGCCTGCTGGAGAGCATTATGGATGCTGCCTACGACTTGGCTGGAATTGGCAGAGAGCAGGCGGCAAGTTTTGTGGATGTTTCTGACGAGAATGTAAGCGAAAGGCGGCTCGATAGACAGTCTTTGGCAAGAGGTCCTCCGGAATCCCAATTCTCCATGCGCGGAGCTTACTCCGTCACCGAAGATTCCCCGCGCGCGCAGAAGTGGGCCGACTTGGGCCAGAAGATCAAGGAGAACAGGGGCGGATTCACCATCGATCCGGACACGCTTGAGCTCCAGAGCGGGGGCTACTTCACCGCCATCAGCTTGGACACGGAGTTCAGGGTGGATATCAGCCAGTCCGACAGGAAGGTGGGGCAGGACGTAAGGGATTATCTCATCCGCACCCGTCAGCTTATCCGCGAAAACCCTCAGGCTTTCCTCGGCGGATGGGTGGACGAGGACACCAAGGAGCTGGTCCTAGACATCTCCTACCGCACGGACAATCCGCAGGACGCGCTCGATCTCGCAAGACGCGGAGGCCAGAAGGCCATCTTCGATGCCAATACTTTCCGCACTATCCGCACCGACGTGGGTCTGAGATTCATGCGGCAAAGAGGCATGGAGGTTACCGGAAGCCCGCAGACGGAGAGCTTGGCCCAGCGCAACATGGCCGTGGCTGGAGCCCCGAGGCTGGCGGGTGAAATCCGCAGCAAGCCCCGCTATCGCCCATCATCCTTCAAAGACATCCTACCGTACATTGATGCGCGTGAGGCTGGGACAATGAAGTTCCGCGCCGACACACAAGCGAGGATCGAGGAGATCTTTAACGCCGCCCCGCAGGATATCGATTACGAAGTTGCGTCCCGCATGGGCATGATCAAGAAGGGCTGGTACGCCAGAGCGGCCAAGATCCTTAACCAGATCTTCGGGGACGATGCCGACCTGTTTATCGGGGTGCTTGCCGCCACGTCTCCAAGGCAGACCGTAAGGGAAAACTTGGATATGGCCCTGAGGGTTTGGGATGTTTGGCAGAAAGCTGGCCGTCCAAGCGACTACCAAACGATCATCGACAATATCGCTAGGCCCATTGCCGCCTTGGAATCTCGATACTTAAACGTGGCCAGACACCTAACTGCGAAGGATATGTCGGAAGATTCTCGGAAGGTTAAAAGCTTTTACGACAACTCGGGAGGCAACCTCTACTCGGTTACCCTAGACACTTGGATGGCCCTGTTCGGTGGAGTTGACCAAGCCATTTTTGGGACAAAGTCTGGCTATGCCGCTCACGCCGCCAAGGTGAGGCGGGTGGCAGAGCGCATGGGCCTCCAGCCCGCCGAAGTGCAGGAGACTGTATGGTCCTTCTTCAAGACCCTAGTGGACTCCTCTACCGGAGGGGTGACCCCCAAGGAATTGATCTTTGATCTTACGGATACAGACGTATATTCCACCCCAGAGTTTTATGACCTCGCCCTCCAAGACCCCGAAATCCGACAACAGCTCGAGCAACACGCAGGAGCTGGGCTCCTTGCTCGGATCGATAATGAACAATTATCAAGAGGAGGCGAAACGCCGCTCGGAATCCCTGTCTCCAGCCTCGCGGGTAGAGATAGTCAGAGAGTACTTGAAAGAATTGCTGGGCGCGCCGTCGAAGCAAGGACCAGACTCGCCAAAGCCGAAGGCGAAGTAGCCGATCCTTTCTCCATCCGAGGCAGCGGCCAGACCTCGGCCAACCTCGGGGAGCTTGAAGCCCTCGTCCCGTCCAATTACACGCCAGCCGTAGAGAACCAGATCGCGGGCAGGACCGAGGCCGCGATGACCCCAGCGGGCTACGTGATGCCCGAGCCATCCAAGAACGAGTTCGTCCTCAAGACCCGCCGACTGGTGTTCGACATGAACGCCGACTTCCGCGACTTCCTTGACCGGATGCGGCGCGAGGGCAGGACGGTGGCTGAAAGCTCCGACTACTACACCGTTGAGCAGAATATGCACGGGATACAGGGCGCGATGATGGAGGAGCTCTTCTCCCAGCAGGACGCGATCATCGAGAAGATCCGCAAGGATAAGCTGAACATCGATGAGGTGGGCGAGTACCTCCTCGCCAAGCACGCCCCCGAGCGCAACGCCTATCTCAAGAAGACCAAGAACAGGGACAACGGGTCCGGTATATCTGACCAAGAGGCGGCGCAGATTCTCCAGCGGCTGGCCCCCAATCGGGCCAAGTTCGAGGAAATCTCTCGCATGGTGCAGGACCTCAACCGCAACAAGCTGGCGTTCCTCGAGAAGTCGGGAATGATCTCACAGGAATCCCGCTCCTCCCTTCAGGCCGTCTACCCCAACTATGTCTCGCTGGCGCAGGACGAGGACGTGGTGCTGGGTCCAGCCCTCCGCGAGGCCACGGGCCGATTCACCAAGCCCTCCCAGATGCTGGCCTTCACGTTCATGGGTCAACAGCGTGCGGTGGTGCTGGGCAACAAGAACCTATCATTGCTCGCCCTTAACAGAATGGTGAAGGACTTTCCGGACAACGGGCTTATCGAGCCGCTGGCCGAGTTCCGTGGGGATGAGACCCCGATATCCGACAACGTCATCAAGTTCCGAGAGAACGGGGAGATCAAGTACCTGCGGATACTGAAGCCCGAGCTGGAGAACACTTTCCATCTCAAGCGTGGGCTGACCGACTTGTTCCTGCTAGACCCAGTCGGCAGGGCCACGCGCTTTATCGCCTCCATGGCGACCACCTACAACCCAGCCTTCCCGATCCCCAATATCTTCCGCGACACGCAGACTGGGTTATTCAATCTGGCCAGCACGGAACTGGCCAAGCAGCAGAAAGCCTACCTTTCCAAGATCCCGACGGCCATCAGGGCCATCTGGGTTGCCGAGAACAAGGCCACCAAGCGCGGCGAGCCCGTCAATGTCAGCCCCAAGATCAAGCGCATGATGGACTACTACGCCGAGTTCAACAGGGCTGGCGGGCGCATGGTGTTCATGGGCCTGCGGGATGCCGAGTATTATGCCAAGCGCATCAACCGGATGGTGTCGGGGAACTTGGCGACCAGAGTCCCGAGAATGCTTGTCGGCGGGTATATCGAGCTGATGGATCACGCCAACGCCTCCCTCGAGAACGCGAGCCGACTGAGCGCGTACGTGACCGCGCGAGAGATGGGGCTGAGCGAGCAGCGTTCGGCCAACATCGCCCGCAATCTCACCACCAATTTTACCAAGAAGGGACAGGCCAAGTTCCTCAACAAGATGTATGCGTTCTTCAACGCGTCCATCCAAGGCAACGCCAGAATGCTCGAGAGCCTCCGCACCCCGCAGGGTAAGGCCACCGCCGCAGCGTTCGTGTTGGCGGGGATTGTGTGGAGCATGGTCTCGAGGGCATTGGACGATGAGGATGAGAAGACTGGCGTGAAGGACATGGATAAACTGCCCGAGTACGTGAAGTCGGTTAATCTTCTGGCGGCGTTCCCGTACTCGGCCAACTACCTCAAGATGCCGCTGGCCTACGGATGGAATGTTTTTTACTACCTCGGGGTTAAGATTGCCGATGCAATGCCCAAGGACTTTGGCGGCAAGGGCGAGAGCCCGCTCTCGGCTGGCCTGAGCTGGGTGGGATCGGTGGTCAACGCCTTCAATCCCACCGGAGGTGGTGAGGACCTGATTACCTCCATCTACCCCACAGTTCTCCAGCCGTTCACCGAGATTCTGGTTAACAAGGACTTTGCGGGTCGCCCGATCTATCCGCAGGACGTGTCGTTCGATCCCAATCAAACCCCCTATGCCTTCCGCCATTGGGCCAACGTCAACCCGCTGACCAAGTTCACCTCCGAAGGCATTGCCAGATTGACCGGAGGAACGGAGGCCAGACCCAGCGGGGCCGAGAGACTGCTTGGCAAGTTCGGGGCCGACAGGCTTCTATCTCCCGAGAGCTTGGACCATGTGTTCAATGCCGTATTTAGTGGCCCCTATGGGCTAATCACGCAGCTTCTGAGTACGGGCGTTGGGCTGAGCGTGGGCAAGGAGGTTGACCCCAACAAGATCCCGATCTTCCGCAGATTCTACGGAGAGGTGGGACCAAGCAACGATGCGATGATGTATAGCCAAGCCCGTGGCTCAGTCTTCATGGCGTTCGATGACCTTCAGATCGCCCAAAAGAACAGGGACGGAAAGCAGGTACAATACGTCAAAGAGAACTATGCTCCGGAGCTCTCCGTTGTTCAGTCATTCCGCAAGGCCGACACCTATCTCAAGGACATTAACACCGAGCTCAAAGCCGCGCGGAGCAGGGGGGACCAAGCGGCCACCGAGAAGCTTGAGAAGCAGAGGAACGACATCCACCGACAGGTGCTGGGTATGTACCTAAACGAAGTTAAAAGATTTGACGCGGGTAAGTTGTAACGTGTTACAGTAAGTTATGAGCTGGATATCCCGAACACTAGGACTGATTGCCCGCAACGACCCGCAACCGGAAGCCAAGGCCGAGGCGACCAAGCCTAAGCCATCCTCCATTCCGCTTGATCCCCCATCCAAGACCAAGCCCTACGAAGTTCTCGGACGCGAGGGCGTGGACGCAATCATTGGATACGAGATCGGGACCGAGGGTTACTACAACAAGAACCTGATCTCCGTCATCCGCCCCAAGACCGATGCGAGCGGCTGCACCTTTGGCGTGGGCTACGATGTTGGCCACGTCACGGAGCCTGAGCTGGTCCGCGATTGGGCTGGCTACGTGAGCGAACAGGACTTGGAGGCCATAAAGAAATGCGTTGGCAAGAAAGGCGCGGAGGCCGATGCCGTCAAGGGCTTGGCATCCTGCGTCCGCATCCCTTATTCGGTGGCCGTCCGCCAGTTCGTCGAGCGCACGCTGCCCAAGTGGATTGATCGTTCCCGCGCGCTCTGGCCCAACTTCAACTCACTCTCGCAGAGCCAGCGGGCCGCGCTCACCAGCATCGCCTTTAATCGTGGCACGTCATTGGAGGGCAGGAGACGCGACGAGATGCGCGCGATTGTGGCCACGCTCGCCAACAACAATCTCACCCCCGTTCCAAGACTCATCCGCTCGATGAGCCGCTGGCACACGCTGGAGGGACTCCGCAAGAGGCGGCATCACGAAGCCGCCATGTTCGAAGCGTGAAGCTGGTCAGGCTGGGCAAGCCAGCCAAGTGGGCCTCGATGAATCTTGAGGCTGGCAGGGGATACTTGTTCGAGAATCAAGGGGTTCCCGCGATTGCCCGCCACGTTGGCGGGGACGTGGAAGTGCAGACGGCCTCACCCAAGTGGGATATCAAGGAGATGCTGGCCGAGCCCGACAAGGACTGGAAGATCCTGATCGTTCGTGCTGGCGGGGCTGGGGATGTGCTATTCAGCACGCCAACAATACGCGAGCTCAAGCGTATGCTGCCAAACTCCCGCATCAGCTACGCTACTTCGAGCAGATTCCCTTGGCTTCTCTCCCGCAATCCGCACGTAAACGAGGTATTGCCATACCCATTGCCAGTTGAGGCGGTCACAAATTGTGACCACATACTGAATCTTGAGGGGGTGGTCGAGGCCAGCCACGACACCCATGCCGTGGATCTGATCGCCCAAGCGGCTGGCATCAGCGTGGAGGACCACTCCTTGGACTACGCGCTGGGCGAGGGGAGGCTTGAGCTGGCTGAGAGATCCATACCCAGAAAGGGCAAGTATCGGGTGGCCATTCAGGTAAGGGCATCAGCCGCAAGCAGGACCTACCCGCCACAGCTACTGACGAAGGTGATCATGGGTCTGATGGATTTGAAGATTCAATGCGTGCTGCTTGCCGAGCCCAAGAGCTTGGTCATTTCAGACTCTTGGTTCCCGATGTGCGTAAACCTTGGGGCCACCACCAAGCCCCTCCGGTGGGAGGATTCGATAGCCATTGCCGCCACGTCCGACTGCTTCCTTGCCCCCGACTCATCCATGCACGCCTTCGGGGCCGCGCTTGGCATCCCTGTGGTCAGTCTTTGGGGCTCATTCCCGCCTCATATAAGACTCATTAAAGACGCGACGAACGAAGTGATAAAGGGGAGAGGCGTGTGTCCGATGGCCCCATGTTGCCATCACACCGGATGCGGGGAGCCATGGCCGAAGGGAGGACCATGCAACGAAAGCGGAGTGTGTGATGAGCTGGCTTCAATCAACCCTGATACTATCATCAGGGAGGTGGAGCGGGTTAGTAGACTTGGCAGGAGACGCGCCAGTAGGCGGCAACCAAACACTACACCCGTAAGCACCTGACCGCGAACAACGTGCTCGCTTGAGGTTCGAGTCCTCTACGGCGCATTTCCCCTGTTTTGAAAAATTACGAGTTACAAGCCAACTGGTTTATTTGTTTGGAAACCGATTCCTAGAGTTACAAAGCGTTTCCACGAATGGGTGCGTCACCAAACAAAAACCAGTCGTTTTTGATCACAGCTTCACTAGGTTGATTTTATCAACCAACCTCTTTGCATCGACGTGGACGTAGTGGCTGGCATGGATCGCTGCCGTGTGGCCCACGATCTCAGCCGCCTCGCGCAACCCCACCCCAGCGTGCAGTAGCTCGGAGGCCAGCGTGTGACGCATCCAATGGGGCGATGCCTCCGGTACGCCAGCGGCCTTGGCAGCGGCTTTAAAGGCGAAGTAAAAGCCCCTCTCGCCGCTGTTCCCCTTGGGCCAGTCCCTGTCGCTGATGCCCGCTAGGTAGGTCTTGAGGTCCGAGTGAAGGGGCTTGGCCACACGCTTCTTGGACTTAGCGTCCGTGATCGTGATCACGCTTGAGTTGAGATCCGCGTCCGCCTTCTCCACGCCAAGGCACTCGGACATTCTGCTGCCGCTATAGAAGCCGATCATGGCCGCAGTAAGGTGAGAGCCCTTGAGAGTTCCGAGTATCTTCATCCTCTCTTCGGAGGATAGGGCTCGCTTGGGATAGGCTGGCTCGGATGGCAGGTTGATAACGTCCATGACGGAAGCAAAGGGATTCATCTCCTTGCGGCAGTAGCCGCGCTTTGAGGACCAGCTCCAAAAAGCCTTGGCCACGTTCACGTTGGTCTGGCAGGTGCTCCTCCGGTTAACCTGCGCCATCTTTCGGGCGTTGTCCTCCACCTCCCCGATGGTCAGCTCGTGGACCATCTTCTGCTCAAGCCCGTCCAGCAGGTGGCGATACATCTTCTTCCTGCAAGCCGCCGTGGACAAACATCGGGCGGTGTTTAGCCACTCCTCAAAACTCTTTGCCACGCGCTGTTTGCGTAAATGAAAAACCCCAAACCTCTCGGCGGCTAGGCGCGCCTCAATCTCGTTGCGGATGGAGAGAACCTCGGGAGGCGGAGTCCGAGAGGCCACGCGAATGCCCGTAGTGCGGGTGGTATACACCCCCTTGTGCATCATCCCGATGTGCCAAAAGCCCGATCTAGCCTTTATTTTTGCCATGGTCTGCGACCTCCTTTAACGACTGACAGTAGGTTCGGCCCATTAAAATAGTCTTATGCAGGGGCCTCTCGGGATACATGATCTGGTC
>Ga0169931_10010893_pt1 | contig 12900 bp, 7 predicted proteins | sample Kivu_15m_20L_FD_129675 | JGI IMG/M metagenome (GOLD analysis project Ga0169931, IMG submission 129675) | Freshwater microbial communities from Lake Kivu, Western Province, Rwanda to study Microbial Dark Matter (Phase II) - Kivu_15m_20L... | ecosystem: Environmental > Aquatic > Freshwater > Lake ...
GACTTCGTTTTGAAATTAATATTTATAATTATTCCTTTAGACTTAATTTGATGATTAGATTTAGTGTTCTATACATTTATGTTGAGAAACTAAAATTTTTTCAATAAAAGGCTCATAAAGATTTACAATTTTTATTAAATCTTATTTGTTTATAGTAGTTTTTGAATAGATATCTTTTACGCTTTCTCGAATACTTTATCTAATATTTTTTATTTATAGATTATTTGCTGAAAATTGATTTAGATCAAATTTTTTCTCAGTTTTTTTTTAAATATTAAAGTTATCAGCTGATAACCTAAGGTCTTTTTTTACTTTAAAATTATTAGTAAAGTTTTTAATTTTTTAGCTCATTCTTGTTTGTTTTTTTATTTTCTTTAAATTGTTTTATTTATCATGAAAACCTACTGTTCTATTTCCCCAACTTTCAGTAACAAATTTGTTCAAATGAAAGGTATTGTCACTTTTTAATGTGTAATAAGATTTAGATTTCTGCAAGCATTATTGTTTGTTTTTTTCAGAAGATTTCTGATTGTAACAGCTAACATGCTTATTCTTCATTTATGAGTTCATGTTAGATTATTTTTTAATTTTTTAGTTGTTCATTTTAGAAGCTAGAATCTTGCTACTAGAACTCCTATTTTTTTGCTGTTTAGATTTGTTGTTGCTTAGTAAATTAGAATCACTGTTTTGCAAGTTTATTTTTCGATTTTGGTTCATCTAAATAGAACTTTAATATAACAGAAAATGTATGATTAGATATTTTTTGCTAAGATCAAACTTAAAAATATTATGTTGATAATTATATACACTAGAAATGCTAATTATTAAAAATTTTACGAAGATAAAAGATCAAGCCTACTTATTTTTGATTTAGTTTAAATGCTACATTTTTATCAGTTCAAAAAGTTTTTTATTGTATACCTATAGCTGACTGTAGAGCTCTGGGGTCAGATTTGTATAGAAAGGAGAAGTTCCAATAGTGTATATAACTCCAAATTGAGATTAACATTTTTAAAGCTAGAGCTGAAGTTCTGACAATCTGTAAAGTTAATTGAGTCCTAACTGCGAGATAAATTCTTAGTTTATCTACAAATTTATTTAGAAAGCACCTTTTGGTTTTTATTTTTATTATTATTTCTTTTTTGTTGTAACTTCTTCGACAATATTTTACTTCAAATCGTCATCATCTTACATTTTTTGTTTTCCGAATGTTTACCAAAACAAAGGTTGTTGTTCAATTTAATCTTTAAGGGCGATATAAATCTCTGTTTTCTTGACTTTAGGCTGTCCTGTTTTAATGAAAAGACATAACTTTTTATAAAGTTAATATATTAACGTTAAAACATTTTGACTTTCTTGAGAATTTTTGTTTTAGTTTGACCGAAGTTTATAAGCTTTTTGATATTACATCATTGCTGTTTTAAAATCGTTAGATTAAGTATAAATTATTCCCATTATTTCGTTAATTTAAGCCACTTTATTAGAATCTTATCCATATTGCTATGTTCTAAGTTTTAGTGCTTTCTATAGTATTTAAAGAGCTCTAGCGAGCTATCCTTGCAATTTATACAAAATACCTATATTGAAAAGACAGTCTCCTCCGAAATTTTTACGTATTTTTTATGATTTTTTGAAACATTATATAGCTTTGCGGAAATAACCTTACTCTGCGTAGTAGCAGCCGATCAAAAAATAGCAGTTACTGGCTTCAGAGGAGTCTGGACCGAAAAAACTTATGATAACTTTGGTATACAAAACATAAAATTAGATGCAGTTGATTCCAATAGCGTAACTAAGATTTCCAATACATGATATAAGACTCAATTTTTTTTGTAAATGTTCATAATATTTTTATTTAGCCGAGTATTTTTACTTCAAAGATACGATTTCTTTCATGTCGAACAGCATTGCAGATTTTTAATTCAAATAATTTTATAGCCATTGTTTTGCATTTTTTCGATCGTTGAGTAAAAGGTATGTTTTTGTGAGCAAGCATACAGTTCCTCCATAGTCAAGTTAACTTGTAGAATTTTGATTGATTTGCAGTCTTTTTTTTTAAAGACCCACTAAAACTTTTGCATCGAGCAAACACTCTGTAAACTGCTGATTACTAAAATTTTAGTAATAGCTTTTTCTGATTTATAAAATTTTAAGTTAAAGATCCTCAGGTTAAAACTTTGAGATCTGACAAACGATTTTGTGCCCTGATTTCCAATGATCGAACTGATGCTATCGACTACAATAGTACACTGTTTGACAACTACTGCATTAAAACAAAGCTTATTTCCCACAAACTTAGCAAGAAGGAACTTGAGAGGAATGCATTATTCTTTAACTCATAACTTTTGTACTTGATTCAATATTAATTTGAAATAATCGACAAAATATAGTTTTACAACAATGTATTCGTACATCTAAAAGAAAAGTATGTTTTAAAGCATTTAGATTAGTAAAACTTGAAGAATTTTCAGTATAATGGCGGCAACGATAGCCTCACTTACAGTCTTATCTGGTCACCTATAGCAGAAATTTTATTAAAGATAACACCTTAAAAGATAGCTCCAAATTTAATAACCCTAACTTCTCTCATACTTTTGTCAGTTGTAAATGTGATTTACATTTTTGTTTAGGATAGTAGTAGTGGTGTGGCTAGCTGGAAACTTGCGATGATGGCAATAAGTTTAGTAGTGTATCAGAATCTTGACAATCTTGATGGAAAACAAGCTCGAAAAACAAGTAAACAATTAATAAATAGAATCGAGCAGTCCTTTAGGAATGCTTTTTGATCATGGGACAGATGCAGTCGCTTCTTTTTTAATATCTACTCAAGTCTTAGAATTCCTTTAATTAAAAAATCCTATTATGGCGATCTTTGGTATATTTGGATTGACCATGTTGGTCTATTTTTGTGCAATGTGGTCTCAATATTCAATCGGATATTTCAGATTAGGCGTCATAAATCCTGTAGACTAAGGTATTCCTTGCTATGCTATTGCTGCCATTATATGCATCTTTTTGCCAAAAGGATTCTGGAATACTTAGCACTTATGGGGCACTTATAACGTTTAACTCTTTACTTTATTATTTTTAGTTGATGTTCTGGTAATATACTTTATGATTCGAGATATCTTTTCTAAAAGAATTCGATCGATAAACGATATTCTACAGGTCTTGTTTTTGCCATTTAGCTATTACATAGCTCTTGTTCTTATATACACATTCAATCATTAAGTTTTCATTTAAGCTTATTTGCCTTTTGTGTATTTGATGATGTTTTCTTGGAGCAGAAATATGATAGATATACAGCTGTGCTTCGTTACAAAACAAAGATTCAAACCATTCAATAAAGGAACACTTTCTTTTCTTATTCCATCATTTTTATCGATATTTTTGCCTATTTATCAAATAAAAATACTTTTCTGGATTGCAGTATTCATCAGTGGAGTAATTTTTTTAGAATTCACTATCAGCGTTTCACTTCAATCTGCTTAGATACTGAAAATAAAGATATTTAGCCTACAAAATTAAGAAAAATACGAATGATAGATACAATTATTTTATATTACATTTAAGTCTCATATCTTTAATATTTAATCTACATGAAAATCACAATTTTTTGCCTTTTTGTGGCGCTAACTTTGTGTTTTGATGCTCTTGTCAATCCGAATGCATCTCTATAAGCCAAGGCTCTTTACCAAAGATTTTCGGATAACTACGGAAAAGTTGTTTTTTCTGGACAGACAACTTTTTACTATGATGAATTTGTACAAAAAACAGGCTTCAAACCTCTTGTAAGAGGATTCGACATGCAAAACTATTCTCCCCATAATCCTTGGTACAACTGGCAACCCTATGACGACGGAACTACGAATCGAGCAATCGACTGGTATAAAAGCACAAATGGTCAAGGCATAGTCACTTTCTTCTGGCACTGGTTCTCACCAAAAGGTGGATCTCTAAGAACTAGCACTTTCTATACAAATAATACAGATTTTGATGTTACAAAAGCAGTCATTCCTAACACTGAAGAATACAACCTTACTTTAAGAGATATCGATGCCATCGCAGTGCAACTTAAAAAATTACAAAGTAGTAAAATACCAGTTTTATGGAGACCTTTGCACGAGGCCGGTGGAAAATGGTTCTGGTGGGGAGCAAAAACAAGCTCGGCAGCTAAAACTCTTTACGATTTGCTTTATACTAGAATCACAAAATACCATCAAATTAACAATTTAATCTGGGCTTGGTCTACTCCGGAGCCTGACTGGTACCCAGGAAATTCAAAAGTAGACATACTGGGCTTCGATAGTTATCCAGGTGCCTACAATTATGGTTGCCAAGCTGGTGTTTATAACCAATTGCAGAATATAGTAGGAGGTCGTAAGATGCTGCAGTTGACATAAAATGGTCCTATTCCTGACATTTAAAACTGCCTGAGAAACAAAATAAACTGGGGTCTTTTTATGGGCTGGTCCGATCTTGTTTTTTCTCAAAACAGCATGGACCATATTCAAGCAGTTTACAAATCTTCAGTTGTAAAAAGACTTCAGATATCCTAAGAAGATATAAATCCAAAAAATAATTTATCGAAAATCAAAGATTTTTTTAGGAGCTTTTCGAATTTGAGAACTTATTGATTATCTGCTAGACTGCATTCTGCTCTTTTGAAAAATATTCATCTAAACAGTTATCATAGAAAAATCGTTTTTGTTAGCATATATTAGTCATTTGTTTAAGTCTATTCATTTTTCCTATTTCACTTTCAAAGCTATATATTTTTTGATTCAGTTTAGTGACTTTTGATCGATAATCTTTAAAACTTTTTTGATCTTCCTCACGCTATTTTGACGATAGCTAAGCTTAAGTTTTGCTTATGAGTGAATATTTGAATTCGTCTGATTCAATATTATGCTTCTTTAGTTGAGCACTTATTTATAATTAAATTTTTTATTTTATGCCTTACAAATTGTTTTTGACATTTTTCTTCCATTTTCTGTTTTGAGCTTATATTTTTTGATTAGATAACACCGGTTTTTAATCTTTTTTAATATTGATTGTGACTTTTGCCATCAAGTTTATTCCTGTTCCTTTGAAATACTCATCTTGATTTTTTTCTTCCATAATAATAAGAAATCTATTATCAAATCATCGAATAAAAAATCATTAACTGATCTAGATGAGTAATTAGATTCATTTTAGTAAACGACCTATATTGTTTCCTAAAGCTACGCAAAAAGCCGCGATAATTGCTAGTATTATTAATTCACAAGATCTGTTTTGAGTTGACAGATTTTGAGAATGATGCTAGTTATCAAAAAATGAATTTCTGGGGGTATGTATCGACATTTCGAACGATTTGTCAATATTTGAATTTATAAGGCGACTCTCGACTTCCTCATAGCGCATCTTATAAGATGATGTTTGCTTTATTGGTCCGTTAAACGAAGAAGATCTAGATTCTCCAAATTTAAGGGCATCCATATCTAACGAAATTCTTTTATCTTTAATTTATTTTATCTATTATTTAGAGCGATTCATCTATTTTTAGCTTCCGTTTCTTGATTGTATTCCTAGATCGTAAAAAGACTAGTCAATCAAAATACTTTTTTATTTTTGTTATATGACTGAAATATCTGCTTGATCTGATTAGAATGCCTTATTTAGTTTAACCTAAGATTTTATATATTTTTAAATAGCTTCGGCCTAGGTTCCAAACAAAACATCTATTTATATGATCGCCTATTCTTGCGGTATTCTGCTCCAACCTTTTATCTAGTTTTTTTGCTAAATTATTTCAATTTTACCATGAAGTTTTTATTATACTCGGTTTTAAATGTATGATGTAACCGTAACGTTGCTTTGTAGTCTGAGAGCGAACATTAAGTTTACTTTGTAATTGAATAAATACTTGATTGCTGTATTTTATTTTTATTTTTTGGGACTAGCCTCTCAGCAAGATGCCTTTTTCTGGGAAAACTGAAAGTTCATGAGCTTAGTCGTTTGAAATGGTCAACTATGTATCGACATTTGTACGAAGTAGGAAACAGATAAAAGTTCATTTTTGTTACTTAAAGTTAGTTCGCCGCATCGTGAAAGACCTGTAAGTTAAACAGTTTTAGGTTTGACTTCTAAAAAGTTCATAATAATATAAACTATCGAACAATTTTGTCAAGAAGAGTAAAACAAAAAACAAATCAAATATTTTACATAAGTATTTTATTAATAAAGACTAAACTATTTGTCTTCAACTATATAAAATTTCTTTTATTAATGTAAAACGAAGAGTCAGCCGTCTAAGCGACACCAAGATAGCTTTACGATAGAGCAAAGCAAGATAGACATAAATACAACATCTCTTCTGAGGCCTTTACGAACTTGAATCGTAACTTCGTGATAAGCAATATTAGCTTGAAAAAAGACTATGTTGATGAATTTGATCTTCTGAACTATCGAAGAGGGTTTGCAACTTTAGAAGAAATTATAGAATTTAAGCATACTCCTTTGCAAATTGCTAGAAAAGGACTGAGGAAATTTACAGATATGATGCCTGAGTATCTTTAAATCAGAGAATCATAGAGAAATAGAAGCAGACAACACAATTCTGTCAGAAACTCTTTATTCAACGAAATCGAAAAGGGAAAGTTTTAATCGTTTGTTATATACAACACTTAGAAGCTTAATGGCTAAAATGCACAAATATCGCTTGCATTCGATCGGTTCTGGATCATAGGTAGTAAAAATAAATGCCTTTTATTTTCCGAAGAAAGTGACATTGAGCATTTTAGAAACAAAACATAGCATAAACTCACGTTATTGATAGCTAAAGCATGGTTCTCTCTTCTTAAGGCCAAAACATAACAATAAATGTCAGATATTCGTCAAGAACTTTCTAAGAGTACTTTAGTTGGTTAATACTGCAATTCGTAAAACATGCAGCATCTTGTTGACTACGGAAAGAACCCTCAGCTATTCTTTTACGCTTTAGTAGACAACTAAAATCGATCAGAGAATTGCCAACCATCTTCGAATGTTTTTAAGTTTCTTTAAAAAACTAACCTACCTGCTGCTAATTCTACAGTTTTCAAGTGTGAATCAAAAGAGAATTTGATCGCACAACTCAAAGATATTGTAATCAAGACAAGTTAACTTTCTATGAAAGAAGGAGGCTAAGGAAGTGTTTTATATGTCAGTGGAGTCAATCAAAATTAAGAAAAAAATGTGATGGTTAGCAAAGTTAAAACTATCTAATACCGTATCTATCGAAAACTAAGAGAAAAACTCAAAACTTATATCCAAAAATTTAATAAACATTATGACGGCCTTTTGAAAAAATTTAAAAAATAAGTGGAATAAATAGCTAGATAATTCACAACAAAACGACCTATAGATGAGTACATATAAACAGCGAGAAAAAGTTTCATTTTATGTGAAGACCAGACAAGACAAGTTTCAAGATTTGTCCATAACAAATTCATTTATTTTTTAAAACTAGTTCAAAAAGGCATAACCAAAGATAAATTTACATAAATAGTAAATGATAAGCAATGGGAAATGTCTGAATAATACGAAGAAATCTAAAGAACTTAATCGAAGTAAGAAGAAATAAACTAAATCGAATAATCATAAAATCTCAAGCCTCTAGAGGTACAAAAATAAAAAAATTAAAATGGATTAAAAAAGGTTATCGTTCTCATTCCAGTCACAATTCCTTCTACAGGAAAAACATCTCTTTTAGAACTTATGAGCACTTTTAAACCTTCTTTTTTGACTTGGTCTATTTCTAGTGATTAAGTTCGTAACAAAATTATGCAAGAAATGATGAAAAAAATGAAAAATATGAGTCGAGAATAAGCTTTCAAAAAATCACGCTAGAAAGCCAACAAATAGTACTACAAGAATATGGCTGACACTTTTAAGAAAATATCAGAATCACCTTAAGCTTCTCATTTGTTTTATCTTGATAAAAATCACCCAGAAAGTGCTCTGAAAGAAACAATAAAACAAATAAATTAAAACAGTTCGAAATTTTCAAATATTAAAACTCTAAAAGTAGTTTTGTTGCCTTCCTGTGACACTATGTAATAAAAAGGTCGGTTTAAATATCCTTTTTCAGCTGCATACATACTTACATGCCTAAAAAGAGTTCTTCAAAGACCATAGCATCTGACACTTTAAGGAAGCAACTAAGATCGCTGTAAAATTGTTTTAGGATTTACTAATTTATTCAGAAACTATTCAAGATCTAATTACAACTTAGCTAAGAACTTTGATCGAAAACTTGAATTTAAATTTCACAATGAAAAATGCATAACCTAATTAAATAATGATATGACAGGTCTTTTGATGTAAATTTTATTAGGATCTAAGCCAGGAGATTTTGAGTACACTCATCCTCAGTTATAAATTCTTGTAAAAATGATAGATCGATGGGATTTAGTGTAGATACCTAGATAGTAATGTGCTCAATAGGCTTTGAAGAGTGTCGAAAAGCTTTTTGACGATTTTGAGGGATCAAAGCTCGGTTAAAATGTCAATAAATGATGTATAAAACTAAAATCTAAATGAATTTGAATAATAAATAATAATATTTTAGTCATGACAAGTATGAAGAGACTGACCAATTATTAGTCAATTTAAGAGAGAAACTTTTTTTATTTGAATATTTTAAATTGAAAGTTTAACTTTGATTTCATTGAGTATGGTTATAATTTTCTAAACTATTAAATACAACGTTAGATAAAGAAATGGCAAGCAAGTGGGACGACGAATTCGATTTAGACGAGCTTGATAACAAGCACGATAAAAAGAAACAAAAAGCAAAAAAAGACGACTATGACTTTTTTGATTTGGACGAAGATAATCCTCCAAAGAATAGTAAACTACCAACTATAAACTCAAAAAACACCTAAAAAGAAAAAGCAATAGCTAACAATAACAAATCTAAAAAATAGATACCTAAATCCAACATTTACGACGATTACGAAGAAATCGATTAAGAAGTCGAGGTTATTCCATCGACAAAAAAACAACCTTTAAAAACGAATTTTTCAAAAAAAGATAGTGATGATGAATTGGAAGACCTTACAGATATTAAACAAATACCGCAAAAATAAAAAGCAAATGTTCCTTTCAAATCGAAAAATAACTAATCGTATGATAACTAATAATTTGAAGAATAAATCTAAGAAAAAAGTTCACCAGTTACTAAGCCTTTGGAAAAGAAAATCGAGAATAAATCAGTTCCGCTAAAAAATAGGCAATAGACTTAGAAAGAATAGGAGTAGTATCAAGAATAAGTTTTTGACTAGTACGGATAAGATTTCGAATAATAAATATAAGAGCCTAAAAAAGCAGTTAAGCCAGCTGAGGTTAATAAAAAATCTAATACCTAAGCGAATCTTAAACCTAAACTTACGTTACCATAATAAAATAAGCAAAAAAATCAACAAATTAATTCTAACAAAATTTTCTCAAATAAGTAGTTGCCAAAAAAATAGCAAACGATAACCAAGCCAGTGACCAAGCCAGTTGCAAAGCCTCCTTCGATTCCTAACAAACAAATTTAACAGAAAGGATCAAAACATGGAGTTAGCCAACAAAAATAATTCCCAAAAAATACATCAAAACAAAGCATAAAATCAACATCTTCACAAAAATTCATAGTAAATAACAGTTCATAAGGAAAAAAGACAATATAAGTTAAACTTCGTAAACACTAAAATTTAGTATAGCAAAGTTTTCCATTCACGTAAGATAAAATAAGTCAAATGGCTCCAGACAAACTAACAAAAGTCAACTAACAGATCAGAGAAATGATACGAAAATTTAATTAATAGCTAAATTAGCTCATCAACAAAAACATGGTACTTATCAAATAAAAATCTCCAGAAAAAACTTACAATATTGACAACAAATTAAGAGTTCTACAATAGCAATTAAGTAGTGGCTCAACTGCCGAAGAAGTTGTTCAAAATTAATTGTAAAAGCTCATGGGAAGATAAGGTTAATTAAAGTAAGAATAATATCTTTTAATTATGTAAAAAAGAACCTAAGAAGTCAAGTAACAAATGAAAGAGACCTTAAAACAAATAACAAAACTTAAAGTTGTAGTTAATAGTGAAGGAAATAAACTATCAAAGCAATAGTTATAGAAAAAGATGGCACAAGATCTCCATCAAATAAAACTGATGCTTATGCAAGTCAAAAAATAGTAGTAAAAGCATCAATAAAAAATAGTTAGGTTGTAAAAAACTTATGAATAATTAGAGTCAAAACATGCAGATATATAGTATGCTCTGAGCTAACAAATCGATTTGGCCAAGGAAAAAGGTATAGAACTAAATGTCAAATAGCAACAAATAAGAAAATATTAAACTCTTAAAAATAAAGTTAACATCATCGATCAGCATAAAAAAAGTATGGAAAATCTTTATAAGAGCAAACTCGATATTATTTACCACTAAAATTAACAAACAAAGATTAGTATTCGTAATATTCAAAGTCAAATCCATAATGTTTATAGTTCTATCGATAGATCACAATAAGATTCTTTGGTTCTCATAAAAAAAACTAAGTAAATGACAAATGTATCTGAAGGCTTGATATAAAACCTGGATAAAATTTTGAAGGCCATTTAAGAAAATCAGGCAAACAATTCTTACGAGGTCAGAACTTAAGGTAATACAAGTCGAGTGACCTAAAGATCAGTCAAACGCTCGACTCAAGATAATATGACTAGAAAAGACAATAAAAATAAAAGTAGATCTACTAAAAAAGACTCGCCTTCTCGAAATAAAATTGAGCAAAGTCCTAAAAATGATTAACTAAATTTGATGAAGCCTAACTTTATGAAGAAAAAGCATCAGAGAACTTAATAAGCTAAGGATGATAGTGAAAACTAAAGACTTTAGAGAGAAAGAATTCTTAAAATTTAGGAATAGAAGAAAAGATAATAGGAGTAGAAAAAGCAAAAATAGCTGTTGAAAGCGGCTGAATAAACTAATAAACCATTCACTTTGAAGAAAAACAGACTGAAAAGTAGCTAACCAGGTAAGGAATCATAAAATATTATTGAAGTTCAAAACAAACAATAAAAATAATTAAAACTAGATGAACCTATAGCTGAATTGAAATAGTAATAAAAACCCGCTGAAAAACCTTCTCTAGGACCTAAATTCATGAGATTAAATAAGCGAAAAGATAAAGATGATGCCAGTCAGAACGATATATCTTAACCTGTCAAAGAAGCACCTCCAAAAGCCATCGATGCGCCTGTAGCCATTTAAGAAAAAGCCTGTAATTAAGATTAATAACAGCCTAATTTCGTTCCAAGAAGGCTTAACTTACGCAACAAACTAGCGAAAAAAGAAGAAAATTATACGCCTTCTATCTAACCTAGCAAATCCAATCAGGTTGAAAAAAATATTTAGTAACCGAAATCGTAGTATGTGCCTAATACTTCTTTCAAAAATGAAGAATTATTCAAAGCAGAAGAGAAAAAAGTCGACCCTCCTCAAACCAGAATATAAGTCTAATAAGAAAAGCCGCGCATAAATTTAAGACTTAGAGATCGCAAGAAAGAAAATGCTGAAGAAAATAGTTATATACCATCTCGAGTAACATAACCTGAACCGAGTAGTAAGATTTATGGCGAATAGAAACCTAAAAAATAAGAAGAAAAATATGTAAATTTATCAGGAAAAAATGTGATGCAGGCAGAAAAAGATTTAAACAATCAAAAAGCATCTCCTCTCAAAGGGTAACCTATCAGTCAAAAATAAAATATTAATAACGCAGCTCCAGTAAATAATCCTTATGCTCCTGTGTCTAACAATGCCAATCCTTACGCCCCGAAACCTGCTGCAAGCAACCCTTATGCACCAGCAAAAGAAGACAATAGTTCAAACCCTTATTTACCTAAATAGTAGCCATCAAAAAGAGAAAAATAAGGTCCGATTAAAAAAATTAAAATTCAAAAAGACAAAGCACCAAAAGAACGTCTGAATATTTATGACCAAGCTGAAGATCTGACATAGCCAGTTGCAAAAAATGATTTAAATGAGCCCGTATCAAACCCTTACGTTCCAAAAAATGTACAGGAATCTCTCATGAAAACTGATTAATTAGATCTAAATGCTATGCTAGGGATAAAAAAGAAATAAAAAGGAAACGATTTAGATGATCTTTTAGGTGAAATAGGAGGTGGAAACAAAAAGAAAGAGAGAAAAAGAAACGACGATTTCTTTAATGATCTTGAACTTTGATTTTAGTTTTAACACTACATACTCATGATAGATATTATTCAATAAAAACCTACCAAAAACAAAATGATATTTTTAGATTTAGGTAGTATTACATTTCTTCTATAAATGCTGTAAAAATAAAACAAAGTGCCTACCAAGCAAGGAGGTCAGTATCAGCTCAATCTCGTCACAAATCAAGGACCTTACCTGAGTAAAGACATAATGCACAACAATTCCAAAAGTATTTCTTTACTAGCAGGTACAAACATCATCAAAAGTTTCGCAGCGCTAAACAGTACTTTGAAGCTATGTGATTCAAAACAGCAGCAAGACAATAAAGAGCTTATGAATATTGAAAGTTTTAGTTCTATTGTTAGAAATCTAGAAGATATGGTTAATAGTAGCATATCGTTGGATAGCAAACTTAAAATCTAAGAGATGAGACTTAAACACTAGTTTCAGATTCTTCATCTTCAGGTTGATTAGACTAACAATCAGCTATTAGATTAGGGAATGCCGCTTCTAAAAGGGCTGCATAAAATTATCAAAGAACAGTCTTCTTATTAAAAAGATTAAATCTTCAAATTAAATAGATAACTTGAAGAAATTAGCGAATCAAAACGGCAAATTTTAAGAGGAATTTTCCTATGTGAACAGA
>Ga0169931_10010894_pt1 | contig 12900 bp, 18 predicted proteins | sample Kivu_15m_20L_FD_129675 | JGI IMG/M metagenome (GOLD analysis project Ga0169931, IMG submission 129675) | Freshwater microbial communities from Lake Kivu, Western Province, Rwanda to study Microbial Dark Matter (Phase II) - Kivu_15m_20L... | ecosystem: Environmental > Aquatic > Freshwater > Lake...
CACGCGTATTGGACCGTGCCCGTGCGCCATCAACGCGGATCTCGCCGCGCCTGAGGGCCTTCTCGATCTGTATCTGCGTGACGCCATGAAACTTGCGCCGCAGCCAGCGGTCCAGACGCGTGTCATCCTCATCGGCGCTGACGCTGAGCGTGACGACCTGACCTGCATTCCAGCTCATGACGTCATGCCTCGTGCGATCCAGACGCCTGCTGCTGCAGCCGCCAGACCCGCCGCAACCGAGCCCAGCGCATACACGAACGCGCCCAGCCATGCACCGCGTCCGATCAGGGCGAGCGTCTCAAGCGAGTAGGCCGAAAAGGTGGTGAAGCCGCCCGCCACGCCGACGCCCAGAAACAGCCGCCAGGCCTCCCCGGCGCCCGCGCGCGCGGCCAGCCAGCCGGAGAGGACGCCGATCATCAGACTGCCCAGGACATTGATCCCGAACGTCGCCCATGGCCACCCGTCGGGCCTCATCGGGACGGCCAGCGACACGCCATAGCGGCCGGCAGCCCCGATTGCGCCTCCCAGGGCGACGAGAAGAAAACTCATCATGCGTGGCGGTTCATAGGCCTAACCGGGCCCGGAGACCAGATCGGCAGGCGCCGGCAGACCTGCGGCCGAAAGGACGGCGAGAAAATCATCCGGCGCGGGCGCCTCAAGACAGACCCGACCGGCGCGTCCCGGATGCGGCAGGCTCAGGTGCGCCGCGTGCAGCATGAGCCGCACGCGGCCCCCGGAGGCAAGGCCGCCGGCGCCGCCATAATAGGGATCGCCCAGTATCGGCCAGCCGTTCAGCGACAGGTGAACCCTGATCTGGTGCATGCGGCCCGTCAGAGGCCTGATCTCCAGGAGATGCAGGCCGCCTGCCGAGGCCAGCCGGCGCCAGCGCGTCAGGGCGCTCTGGGCATGCTGATCGCCTGGCCGCGCGGCGCGCATAAGTTCAAGGCCGGGACGGGCTGCATAGCGCGCTAGCTCATGAGCGATCTCGCCTTCGGCCGCCTCAGGCGCCGGACCGCTGACAAGCGCCAGATAGGTCTTCTGCGCCTCCCGATCGGCGAACGCCTTTGAAAGGGCCGCAGCCGCCGGCTGGGTCTGAGCTGCGATGATGACCCCGGATGTCTGGGCGTCCAGACGGTGAACCAGGCGGGGGCGCTTGCCGTTTGAACGCGCAAAGGCCGCCATCAGCCGATCGAGGGTCTGATCATCCCGATTGCGGGTCTGCACAGGCAGGCCCGACGGCTTGTTGAACGCGATAAGACTGCTGTCGGCGTAAATCACCAGCGAGCGGACAAAGGCTGCGTCCGCCTCGGCCACTGGCATGGCCTCATATCGGCGCGATCCCGTCTTAGTCATCACGACGCGCCGCGCGCTGAGCCGCCCAGCGCTCAAGACGCTCGCGGATCGGACCTTCGCGCCCGGCCCCTTCGGGCTGATAGAAACTGAGGCGCCCCAAGCCATCCGGGAAATGGTTCTGGCCGGAGAACTGTCCTTCGGCGTCATGATCATAGACATAGCCTGCGCCATAGCCGAGCTGCTGCATGAGGCGCGTGGGCGCATTGCGGCTGTGGGCGGGAGGAGCGAGCGATCCTGTCTCGCGGGCCGCCGCGCGCGCCTGCTTGTAGGCGGAATAGGCCGCATTCGACTTGGGCGCGGTGGCCAGGTGAATGACCGCCTGAGCAAGGGCCAGTTCACCCTCGGGGGACCCCAGACGCTCATAGGCGGACGCCGCCTCATTACAGATCATGAGGGCGGTCGGATCCGCCAGACCGATATCCTCGCTCGCTGCACGTATCATGCGACGCGCGATAAAGAGCGGATCCTCCCCGCCCTCCAGCATGCGGCAGAACCAGTAGAGGGCGGCGTCCGGGTCGGAGGCGCGCGTGGCCTTATGCCAGGCGGAGATCAGGTTGTAGTGCTCCTCGCGATCGCGGTCATAGGCCGGCGCGCGACGCTGCAGGCCGGCCATCAGGCCGGCCGCGTCGACGGGCTGATCGCTGCGCCAGGCGAACACCTCCTCGGCGAGGTTCAGGCCGTAACGGCCATCTCCGTCGGCCATGGCCAGGAGAGCTGCGCGCGCCTCCGGGCTCAGCGGTAATGTGCGCCCCATCAGGGCCTCGGCGCGCACAAGAAGGCGCTCGAGAGCAGCCTCATCGAGGCGACGCAGCACCATCACCTGCAGGCGCGAGAGCAGAGCCCCGTTCAGCTCGAAGCTCGGATTTTCTGTCGTCGCCCCGATGAGTGTGACGACCCCGCGCTCCACAAAAGGCAAAAAGCCGTCCTGCTGGGCGCGATTGAAACGATGGATCTCGTCGACAAACAGCAGCGTCCCCTGGCCGGCGGCGCGTCGCGCCTCGGCCCTGTCAAAAATCGCGCGCAGGTCCCTGACCCCTGAGAAGATGGCCGACATCTGCTCGAATTCGAGGCGCGTGCGGCGGGCCAGAAGACGGGCGATCGTCGTCTTGCCGACGCCCGGCGGCCCCCAGAGGATCAGGCTTGCCAGACGTCCCTGCGCGAGCATGCGGCCAAGGGGGCCATCGGCGTTCAGCAGGTGCTCCTGCCCGACGACGTCCTCAAGAGCCTCCGGACGCAGCCTGTCAGCCAGCGGCCGGGGCGCGCCAGATGCCAGTCCTGCTGCAGAAAACAGATCGCTCACCGGCATGATTTAGCGCGAGCCGGCCAGCCCGGCCAGTCTTGATCAGCGGCCGCGCAGCTCCGTCTCGATACGCTGGCCATCGCGCTCGGTGGCCAGCCGCCAGACCGCTGGCGGGCTCGCGCCGGCCTTGCGCAGGGCGGCCTCGAAGTCCGCCCGCGTCCGGATGGTCGCGCCATTGATCTCCCGGATAATGTCGCCGGGCTGGAAGCCGACATTGCGCGCGATGGTGCGCGCCGGAACGCTGTAGACGAGCATGCCGCCGTTGAAGGCGTCGAGCCCGAGCTCCTCGGCGAGCGCCGGGGAGAGCTCGGCGACCACAGCGCCGGTAAAGGGGTTCTGACCTGACACCTGCAGACGCTCAGCCTGGGTGGTTCCCGGCGGCGGCGCCATGCGCAGCGTGATCTGGCGTATCTGGCCGCTGCGCAACGTCGAGAGAGTGACCGACTCGCCCTCCGCCTTGGTTGCTGCGATGAATTTCATGCCGCGGTCGTCAAACACCTCGCGCCCGTCAACCGTGAGCACGACATCGCCCTCGCGCAGACCCGCCTTGTCGGCAGGCCCTCCGGCGTAGACGGCGTCGATGAGAACGCCGCGCGGACGGTCAAGCCCGAGCGCAGCCGCCTTGGCGCTGTCGACGGACTGTCCCTTGGCGCCCAGCCAGGGACGAACCAGGGAGCCGCCGCGGACGGCGGCGTCGACAACCCGCTTGACCATCTCAGAGGGGATCGAGAAGCCAACGCCATTCGACCCGCCCCCGCGCGAGAAGATCAGGGTGTTCACGCCCACCAGGCGGCCCTGCATGTCGACCAGCGCACCGCCCGAGTTACCCGGATTGATCGAGGCGTCGGTCTGGATGAAGGAGGCATAATCCGACACCCCGACATCCGTACGCGCCAGGGCGGAGACAATGCCGCTGGTCACCGTCTGCCCCACCCCGAACGGGTTGCCGATGGCCAGCACCAGATCGCCAACAGCAAGGCCCCGCGTGTCGGCGAAATCAAGGGTCGGCAAGGCCTCGCCGCGTGTATCGATGCGCAGGACGGCAAGGTCGGTCTTGGCGTCCTTCATCACCAGCTCGGCGGGAAACTCCCGGCGATCGGACAGGGCGACGCGGAATTCCTGGCCCTGCTCAACGACGTGAAGATTGGTGACGATAATGCCGTCCGAGCCGACGATGACGCCCGAGCCGAGGGAGTTGTCGACCTTCTCATTACGGATCTGCGTGTTGCCGCCGCAGTAGAGGAAGGCCCACAGGGGATCGCTGGCGTAGGGACAGTTCGAGCGGGCGACATTGACGCTCGAATAGACGTTCACCACCGCCGGCGCCGTGCGCCGGACGATGGGAGCAAAGGACTGCTGCAGCCCGACTGCGCTTTCAGGAACAACCCGGTCGGATGGGGGAGAGTCAGGCTGAGGCGCGCTCACGGCCGCAGGCGCACCCGCCTGACCCACAAGCTGCCCCAGGGCCGGAACGGCGAGCATCGCAAGGGCGGTGGTCAGACCCGCGGCGGCCACAAGGATGATATTCTGACGGTTCATTCCTGTTCTCCCGGCCTGTTCTCCCGGCCTGTTCTCCCGGCCCGTTCTCCCGGCCTGCCCTGCCGGCCTGCCGCCCCCGCCCGCGGTCCCGCCGCGCGTGGTGAGGCGGCCTGCGGGCTGAAGCGCTGCGTTATCAGCCGTGCACAGAAATAAGGGAGGAAATCCGGCGCAAACAAGGCCGGCCGCGTACACTGAGGCGATGCTGAGATAAAGGCCTCGCCGCTCGCGCTGAAGATACAAGCGACCCCACCCGCCCTGCGGCGCGCGGGTATCTGCCAGGTCTCCTGTCAGGCCTCTGGGCCGGGCTGCTGGCCGGTTTCTGGCTCGGTTTGTAGGCCGGGCCGGCCGATCAGTCCTCGGCGTTCTGGCTGGCCACCTCAGCGCGGGCCCGATCGCCGGCCCCCTTGGCGTCGGCATCGCGGTCCACCAGCTCGATGATCGCCATGGGAGCATTATCGCCATGACGGAAGCCGGCCTTGAGTACGCGGGTATAGCCGCCATTGCGGGCCTTGTAGCGTTCGGCCAGAGCACCGAACAGCTTGCCCACCACATCATCTTCCTTGAGCTGGGCGTGCGCCAGGCGACGGTTGGCCAGCCCGCCCTTCTTGCCGAGGGTGATCAGGCGGTCGACGACCGATTTGAGCTCCTTGGCCTTCGGAAGGGTCGTGGTGATCTGCTCATGGCGGATCAATGCACCCGACATATTGGCGAACATCGCCTTGCGGTGAGCATGAGTGCGGTTGAGCTTACGGAGCGCAAAACCGTGGCGCATGTTACTCTTCGGCCCTCAGACGGGCCGCTCCTGATCAGGTGTGGTCTTCGTACTTCTTGGCGAGATCTTCGATGTTCTCGGGCGGCCAGGAGGGAACATCCATACCCAGATGGAGCCCCATGGAGGCGAGAACTTCCTTGATTTCGTTTAGCGACTTGCGGCCGAAGTTCGGTGTGCGGAGCATCTCCGCCTCGGACTTCTGGATCAGATCGCCAATATAGACGATGTTGTCATTACGCAGGCAATTGGCCGAACGCACCGACAGCTCAAGCTCGTCAACCTTCTTGAGCAGGACCGGGTTGAAGCCGAGATCGGGCTCATCCTCGGCCGAGGTCGCAGCGACCGGCTCATCGAAGGTGATCAGCAGCTGCAGCTGGTCCTGCAGAATACGGGCGGCGTAAGCCACGGCGTTTTCCGGGCTCACTGAACCGTCCGTCTGGATGTCCAGCGTCAGCTTGTCATAGTCCAGGACCTGTCCGGCGCGGGTGTCCTCGACCAGAACGCCCACACGCTCGACCGGTGAGAAGATCGAATCGATCGGGATATAACCCAGCGGCGCATCATCGGGACGATTGCGGTCGGCCGGGACATAGCCCTTGCCGGTGGCGATCGTGAACTCCATGCGGATCGCGGCGCCTTCGTCGAGATGGCAGATCACGTGATCGGGGTTGAGGATCTCAACATCGCCCGACACCTCGATCTGACCGGCCCGCACAGGACCTGCGCCCGAGGCGCGCAGCGTCACGCGCTTGGGCGTGTCGGAGACCATGCGGATGGCGACACGCTTCAGGTTGAGAACGATGTCGGTCACATCCTCGCGCACGCCGGCGATGGAGGAGAATTCGTGAACGACGCCGTCGATCTGGACGCCCGTGATGGCCGCCCCCTGGAGCGAAGACAGCAGCACGCGGCGAAGGGCGTTGCCCAGCGTCGTGCCAAAACCGCGCTCAAGCGGCTCGATGACGAGCCGGGCCTTACGCTGTGAATCCCGATCATGCTCAACCACCGGACGGTTGGGGCGGATCAGGTCTTTCCAGTTCTTGTCGTTCACCGAACCGGCGGACATCGCCATGGATAAAACCTCTTCAGTAGTGCCAGACCGAAACGTAACGCGCGCTGCTCAGATCATACGCGGCGGCGCTTGGGCGGGCGGCAGCCATTGTGGGGAACGGCGGTGGTGTCGTGAATGGTGGTGACGGTAAAGCCGACCGCCTGCAGGGCGCGCAGCGCCGACTCGCGCCCCGAGCCGGGACCATGGACGAGGACTTCGAGCGTCCTGACGCCATGTTCCTGGGCCTTCTTGCCGGCGTCTTCAGCAGCCACCTGGGCTGCGTAAGGCGTCGACTTGCGGGATCCCTTAAAACCCATCGAACCGGCCGAGGACCAGGAGATGGTGTTTCCCTGGGCGTCGGTGATGGTGATGATGGTGTTGTTGAAGGAGGCGTTCACATGCGCCACGCCAGCGGCGATGTTCTTGCGTTCCCGGCGTTTGACCCGACCTTTGTCGGCAGCAGCTTCGCGAGCCATTGTCTATCCTACTTCTTCTTGCCGGCGATGGCCTTTGCGGGGCCTTTGCGGGTGCGGGCGTTGGTGTGAGTGCGCTGTCCGCGGACGGGCAGTCCCTTGCGGTGACGCAGGCCGCGATAGCAGCCGAGGTCCATGAGACGCTTGATGTTCATCGCAACTTCGCGGCGCAGGTCGCCCTCGACGAGATAATCCGCATCGATGGTCTCACGGATGCGCAGCACTTCCGCGTCGGTCAGCTGGTTGACCCTGCGGGCTGTCTCGATCCCGAGCTTGCCCATGATCTCCTTGGCCTTGGAGGGCCCGATGCCATGGATATAGGTCAGCGCGACTTCAACGCGCTTGCCAGTGGGAAGGTTTACGCCTGCAATACGGGCCAAGTGCCTCTCCTCAACGTCCGCCAATTTTCCCGCCGGGAAAAAGGCCCGAAAAAACTCTATCGAAATGCCTAGCGCAACACGAATGCCCGCCCGACGCCATTCCGGCGCGGCGAAACACTGGCCCGTCGCGAAGGCCGCTACTTATAGGGGGCGAAGTTCGCCCGTCAACCGCTTATTTCCTTTTTAACGCCGTCGTCTCTCTGATCGTTCTTCAGGACTTAGTCTTCTGTTTTAAAAACTCTTTTGTTCAAGCCGCGTCGAGGATGCGCCCGATAGCCGTCGCTACGGCCTCAACATCCGCCATGCCGTCGACCTCACGCAGCTTGCCCTGAGAACGGTAGACCTCAAGCAAGGGCGCGGTCTGCTGCGTGTAGGCCTCAAGACGCTTCCTGAAGGCGTCCGGATTATCGTCCGCACGGCCCTCCTCCTCAAACCGCCGGGTGATCCGCGCGATCAGAGCCGTCTCGTCAACCTTCAGCCGGATGACCGCGTCCACCGCCTGGCCGCGCCGCGCGAGCGAGGCGTCCAGAGCGCCCGCCTGCGCCACGGTGCGGGGAAACCCATCGAAAATGAAGCCGGCGGCTCCGGGATTGAGATCGAGCTGCTCCTCGATGAGCGCAATGACGATCTCATCGGAGACCAGCCCGCCCGCATCCATGATGCCGGCCACCCGCCGCCCAAGCTCCGAGCCGGAACTGCGCGCTGCGCGCAGCATGTCGCCGGTCGACAGCTGGATGTAACCGCGCCCGGCCACCAGCCGCTTGGCCTGGGTTCCCTTGCCCGCCGCCGGCGGACCAAACAGGATCAGGTTCACTTCTTTTTGCTCCCCAACCGAGACTTCTTGATCATGCCCTCATACTGGTGGCCGATCAGGTGCGACTGGATCTGGGAGACGGTGTCCATGGTCACCGAAACGACGATCAGCAGGGACGTGCCGCCGATATAGAACCGGCCGCCAAAGTCATATCTGACAATCTCCGGCAGCACGCAGATCGCCGCCATGTAGAGGGCGCCCAGAACCGTCAGACGCGTCAGGACATAATCGAGGTGCTCCGCCGTCCGCTTGCCGGGCCTGTAGCCGGGAATGAACCCGCCATACTTGCGCAGGTTCTCCGCCGTCTCCTCGGGATTGAACACGATGGAGGTGTAGAAGAAGCAGAAGAAGATGATCAGCGCCGCAAACAGGATGATGTGAACCGGCTGGCCGGGTCCCAGATAGGCCTGGATGAAGGTCAGGACATCGCCCCAGAAACCCGCCTGGGCGTTGAGCGTCTGGTCGATCGAGCCGTCGGCCGCCATGGCCGGGGCGTTAAAGCCCGCAAGCGTGTTCGGCAGCATCAGCAGCGAGGAGGCGAAAATCGCCGGGATGACGCCCGCGGCGTTGACCTTAAGCGGCAGGAAGGACGATTCGCCCCCGACCATCCGGTTGCCCTGCTGGCGCTTGGGATACTGGATCAGGATGCGGCGCTGCGAGCGCTCGATGAACACCACGAACAGGACCATGGCCGTGGCCAGAGCGATGATGGCGCCAACAGACAGGAAATCGAGTTGCCCGCGATAGAGCTGGTCCCATGTCTGGACCACATAGTTGGGAAGCTCGGCGACGATGCCGGCGAAAATGATCAGCGAGATGCCGTTGCCCACGCCGCGGGCGGTGATCTGCTCGCCCAGCCACATCAGGAAGATCGTGCCGCCCACCAGGGTGATGACGGTCGACGCCAGGAAGTAGGGGCCCGGATCATAGGACATCGTGTCGTTGTTCAGCGCCACCGCGACGCCCCAGGCCTGGGCGAACGCCAGAAGCACGGTGAGGTAGCGCGTGTACTGGTTGATCTGCTTGCGGCCGGCCTCGCCTTCCTTCTTGAGGCGCTCGAGAGCGGGAACAGCCGTCGACATGATCTGCACGATGATCGAGGCGGAAATGTAGGGCATGACGTTAAGCGCAAAGATCGCCATGCGCTCGACAGCGCCGCCTGAGAATGTGTTCCACATTCCCAGGATGCCTTCCTTCATGCCCTGGAAGGCGAGCGCATACTGCGCGGTGTCGAGACCGGGGATCGGGATCTGCGCGCCGAAGCGGTAAACCAGCAGGGCGCCGAGCGTGAACCAGATGCGCGCCTGGAGCTCCTTGGCCTTACCAAAGGTTGCAAAGGAGATATTGCGAGCCAGCTGCTCGGCTGCCGAAACCATGCCACCGCCCTCCAGATCGCATCACCGCTGGCCGGGAGCTTGCTCGCAGCCGGCAGGGACACGCACGCCTGCCTCAAGAGCAGGCCTACTCGGCCGCCTCAGCGGCGGCCGGCTCGGTCACTGTCACCTTGCCACCGGCCTTCTCCACGGCTGCGATCGCGGCCCTGGAGGCTCCGGAGACAACTATATCAACTTTGGACGTCAGCTCGCCCTTTGCAAGCAGGCGAACGCCGTCCCGGATGCGACGCACAAGGCCGGCAGCCACGAGCGCCGCCGCATCGATCGGCTGAGCGGCGTTAAGCTTGCCGGCCTTAACCGCGGCGTCGATCCGGCCAATATTGACCTCGGCATAGACCCGGGAGCTGAACGGGGTGAAGCCGCGCTTGGGCAGACGCATGTAGATGGGCATCTGGCCGCCTTCAAAACCATTGATGGCGACGCCGCGACGGGCCTTCTGACCCTTGACGCCGCGGCCGGCCGTCTTGCCCTTGCCCGAGCCGACGCCCAGGCCGACGCGCATCCGCTTCTTGCGGGCGCCTTCATTGTCGGAGATCTGGTTCAGTTTCATCTTAAGCTCCAGACCGGCCCGCCCGCATGAGGCTGGCCAGTGAAAGAATTAGTCCACGATCTCAATGAGGTGCCTGACCTTCGCGATCATGCCGCGCACGGCCGGGGTATCTTCAAGCTCGCGCTCACGCGCGATCTTGTTGAGACCGAGGCCCACAAGCGTTGCACGCTGCGAGGCTTCACGGCGCTGCGGGCTCTTAACCTGCCTTACGCGGACGGTTTTGCTGGCGGCCATCTCAAGCGTCTCCTGACCCTTACGCTGTTTCAGCGTTGCCCGAACCGTCGGTGCGGCGGGCGATGATGTCCTGTACCTTCAGACCGCGCTTGGAGGCGATCTGACGGGGCGAGGCCTGACGACGGAGCGCATCGACGGTGGCGCGAACCATGTTGTAGGGGTTCGATGAGCCGGTCGACTTGGCGACGACGTCGCGGATGCCGAGCACGTCAAACACGGCGCGCATCGGACCGCCGGCGATCACGCCGGTTCCGGCAGGCGCCGAACGCATGATGACCTTGCCAGCGCCCCAGCGGCCCTGGGTGTCATGGTGAAGCGTGCGGCCCTCACGAAGCGGGACGCGAACCATCGACTTCTTGGCCTCGTCGGTCGCCTTGCGAATCGCCTCAGGCACCTCACGGGCCTTGCCATGGCCATAGCCGATACGGCCCTTCTGGTCGCCGACCACGACAAGAGCGGCGAACGCGAAGTTCTTACCGCCCTTCACAACCTTGGCGACGCGGTTGATAGCAACCAGCTTGTCGACGATTTCGGACTGTTCACGATCTTCCCCGCCCTCGCGGCGACGCCCACGGCCGCGCTCCTGGCGCTCACCGCGTTCTCCGCCACGCTCGCTACGTTCGCCTTCCCGCGCCATACGCGTCTCCTCAGAATTTCAGACCGCCCTCACGGGCGGCGTCGGCGAGCGCTTTCACGCGGCCATGGAAGATGTAGCCGCCGCGGTCAAAGACCACGTCGGTGACGCCGGCTTTCGAGGCCCGCTGGGCGATAAGCTTGCCCACTTCTGCGGCGTCCTGCGATTTCGTGCCGCCCTTGAACTCCTTCTCCATGGAGGAGGCGGCGGCCAGGGTAACACCCCGGACGTCATCAATGAGCTGCACTGAAATGTGCTTGGATGAGCGGTTGACCGTAAGGCGCGCCTTGCCGGCGCCGACTTTGCGGAGCTTCGTACGGACGCGCTGGGCGCGGCGGTCGAACTGTTTATGCTGCAGCGAGGCCATGGCTTACTTCTTCTTGCCTTCCTTGCGACGGACGAACTCGCCAACCTTGCGAACGCCCTTGCCCTTGTAGGGCTCCGGCGGACGGAACGAACGCAGCTCAGCGGCGACCTGACCGACAGCCTGCTTGTCCGCGCCGGAGATGCGGATCTCGGTCGGCTTGGCTGAGGCGAAGGTGATGCCCTGAGGCGCTTTGTAGATCACCGGGTGCGAATATCCCAGCGAGAGCTCCAGGTCCTTGCCCTTGAGGGCGGCGCGATAACCGACGCCGACCAGCTCGAGGTCGCTGGTGAAGCCGTTCGTCACGCCGGTCACCATGTTCTGGATGTTGGCGCGGGTCGTGCCCCACATCGCCTTCGAGCGGCGCTCGGCGGGGTTGCGCGCCTCGATGCTGACCTCGCCATTCTCGACCTTGACGGACACATCGTCCGTCACAGCCATGCTGAGCTCGCCCTTCGGGCCCTTCACGGTCACACGGCCGCCGGCGACTTTGATGTCGACGCCCTTGACCGCCGGTATCGGTTTTTTTCCTACGCGAGACATCTTAACTCACCCGGCAAAGGATTTCGCCGCCAACGTTCTGCGTGCGCGCCTCGGCGTCTGACATGACGCCCTTGGGCGTCGAGAGAACCGAGATGCCCAGGCCGTTGCGGACCAGCGGCAGATCCCGGACAGCCGAATACACACGGCGACCGGGTTTGGAGATGCGACGGATCTCAGAGATCACCGGCGCGCCATCATAATACTTCAGCTCGATCTCGAGCTCCTTGCGGCCATCCTTCTCCACTTCCGTGAAGCCGCGGATGTAGCCCTCGCGCTGCAGCACTTCGAGCACGTTGACGCGGAGCTTGGAGGACGGCGAGAGAACGGAAGACCGGCCACGGCGCTGGGCGTTACGAATGCGCGTGAGCAGGTCGCCGACTGGATCATTCATCTGCATGACTCTGACCTCCCCTACCAGCTCGACTTGACGAGCCCGGGGATCATCCCCGCGGACCCGTACTCGCGAAGGGCGATCCGGGACATTTTCAGCTTGCGGTAGTAGGCGCGCGGCCGGCCGGAAATCTCACAGCGGTTGCGCACCCGGTTCGGGGCCGAGTTCCGCGGCAGCTTGGCCAGCTTCACGCGCGCTTCGAAACGCTCTTCCAGAGGAAGGCTCTCATCCAGCGCCACAGCCTTCAGCTCAGCCCGCTTCTTGGCGTACTGATCAACCAGACGCTTGCGCCGGTTGTTGTTTTCGATCGCACTTTTCTTCGCCATCTCGTTCTCTCCAGCGCGCTAGTTGCGGAAGGGGAAGCCGAACTCCGTCAGGAGCGCCTTCGCCTCTTCGTTGGTCCGCGCCGTCGTGCAGACAATGATGTCCATACCCCAGACCGTGTCGATATTGTCGTAATTGATCTCGGGGAACACGATGTGCTCCTTGAGACCCATCGCGAAATTACCACGGCCATCGAATGATTTTCCGTTCAGACCACGGAAGTCCTTCACCCGCGGCAGGGCGATCGTGGTCAGACGGTCGACAAATTCATACATGCGCTCGCGGCGGAGCGTCACCTTGCAGCCGATGGTCATCCCATCCCGCAGCTTGAAAGACGCGATCGACTTGCGCGACTTGGTCTCGATCGGCTTCTGGCCGGTGATGGCGGCCAGGTCAGCTACGGCCGTGCGGATCTTCTTGGAGTCGGCGACAGCCTCGCCCACGCCCATGTTGATCACGACCTTCGTGAGCGCAGGTACCTGCATGCCGTTCGAATAGCCGAACTGCGTGGTCATCTTCTGACGGATCGCCTGATCATACAGCGACCGGAGACGCGGTGTGTACTTGGCCTCAGCCATCGATAGACTCCCCGGAACGCTTGGCGAAGCGCACCTTGCGCCCCTTGTCGTCGGTCCTGAAACCGATGCGCGTCGGCTTGCCCGACGTCGGATCGACGTGGGCGACGTTAGAAACATGGATGGGCGCTTCGTTGCGCTTGATGCCGCCCTGCGGATCAGCCTGGGAGGGCTTGGTATGGCGCGCGACGATGTTGACGCCCGAGACG
>Ga0169931_10010895_pt1 | contig 12899 bp, 14 predicted proteins | sample Kivu_15m_20L_FD_129675 | JGI IMG/M metagenome (GOLD analysis project Ga0169931, IMG submission 129675) | Freshwater microbial communities from Lake Kivu, Western Province, Rwanda to study Microbial Dark Matter (Phase II) - Kivu_15m_20L... | ecosystem: Environmental > Aquatic > Freshwater > Lake...
GGGTTTTCGCGGACGTCGCTCGAACGAGGTCGTGGCGATCGACCGTTGTCTGGTGGCCGATCGACGATTCGACCGAATCTTCGCCGAACCGGAGTCGTTGGGGGACGGTCGCCGGGAAGTCGACGAGGTGTCGTTGCGGTTGGGAGACGCGGACCACGTGGCGGTCTGGGCCGAACCGACGATCGGTTCGGCGTTCGACCGTTCGGTCGTGTCGGTCGAGGGGAACGGCCTGCGCGTCTCGAACGGATCGTTCTTCCAGTCGTCGGCCCGTGGAGCCGAGGCGCTGGTGGCCGCGGTGCGTCGCGCCCTCGGCGAGCCGTCGTCGTGGCCGCCCGGGACCTTCCTCGATGCGTACGGCGGCGTGGGCCTGTTCGCTCGCTCGATCGCTCCGGCCGATCGACGCGTCGTCCTGGTGGAAGCGAATCCCTTCTCGTGTGCCGATGCCCGGGTGAATCTCGGTGTCGATGCCGAAGTGTTCGAGGGGCGCGTCGAGGACTGGTGCCCCGAACCGGTGGCGGTGGCGGTGGCCGATCCGTCGCGCGACGGATTGCGGGCCGCCGCGGTGGAGGTGTTGCGCGAGGCCGCTCCGAACGTTCTGGCTCTGGTGTCGTGCGATCCGGCGTCGCTCGGCCGCGATGCTCGACTGTTGACCGATGCCGGCTTCGCCTTCGAGTGGTCCGAGATCGTCGATCTGTTCCCGCACACGCATCACGTCGAAGTGGTGTCGCGTCTCGTGCGGCGTGACAATCTGTGACGATGCTCGTTCCCCTGACATCCGACGAGGTCGCCACCGCCTTGTCCGAGGGTCGACCGGTGGTGGCCCTCGAGTCGACGATCTTCTCCCACCTCGGGCTACCGACGCCGGCCAACTCCGAGGCTCTCGACCGGTGCGTCGCCGCCGTGAGGGAAGGCGGAGCGGTGCCGGCGATCACGGCGGTCGTCGACGGGGTGGTTCGACTCGGAATCGAAACCTCCGAACACGAAAGGGTGCTCGGTCCGGCGCGCAAGGCCGCCGAACGCGATCTGGCGGTTGCGGTCGCGCAGCATTGGTCGGTGGGTGCCACCACCGTGTCGGCGGCGGTCGCGGTGGCCGCGGCCGGCGGCGTGGAGGTGTTCGCCACCGGTGGTATCGGTGGAGTTCATCGGGGGGTCGAGATCACCGGCGACGTGTCGGCCGATCTCGATGCGATCGCCTCTCACCCCGTGGTGACCGTGTGCGCCGGAGCCAAGGCCTTCCTCGACCTTCCGCGGACGCTCGAGTACCTCGAGACGTCCGGTGTGCCGGTGTTGGGCTGGCGTCACGACTGGTTTCCGGCGTTCTACACGAGATCGTCGGGACTTCGGATCCCGCACCGTGTCGAGTCGGCGGTCGAGGTCGGGTCGATACTGCGACATCGTTCGCGACCGACGACCGGAGTGTTGGTGACGGCACCGATTCCGCCGGCCGACGAACTCGACACCGAGGTGCTCGATCGGGTCCTCACCGATGCCCTCGCCCGATGCGCGGCCGAGGGCATCTCGGGGGCCGCGGTGACGCCGTTCGTACTCGGTCGCATCGCCGAGGCCACCGCCGGTCGTAGCGTCCCGGCCAATCTGGCCTTGGCCGAGAACAACGCCCGTGTCGCGACCGAGATCGCGGTGGCGCTCCGCTCCTGATCGTTCAGAGTCGAGAAGCGACGCGCTCGACGCGTCGCAGGAATCGTCGTCGGCGATCGTCGTCGGCGGAGTCCATTCCGTAGAACGCGACCCATCGAGTGCGACACAGCGGGTGGCAGATCACTCGGAGCGATCGGTTGGCGATCCGTCGTCCGGGGACTCCCTGCAGAGCGTTCACTCGCCACGGCGAACCGTGGGTGGTGAAGGTGACGACGCGGCGCACGTTCGAGAGGATCGGCTTCAGGCGCTTGGCGCCGTCGGGTAGTTCCCATGCGACACCGCGGGCCCACGTGCGATCGATCCAGCCCTTCAGGATCGCCGGCTGGGCGCCCCACCACGTCGGGTGCACGAAGACCAGGATCTCGGCCCAACGAAGGTCGTCGAAGTCGCGCGCGAGTTGGGGTTTGGTGTCGGGCGCGGAGAGGTGATCGCGCTTCTCGTCGATCGACAGCCGCGATTCGAAGGACTCACCGTAGAGATCGCGCAGACGAACTTCGTGCCCGGCGCGTTGGAGCCCAGCCGACACGCGTTCCAGCACCGCGCCCCCGAACGAACCACGGTCCGGATGGGCGAAGAGAACGAGTACCCGGCTCATCGCAATCGACCCAACCTCGACTCGATGCGGTCGAGGAACGCGCGACGCGCCGATTCGTCGTGTCCGTCGAGCGAGTACATGGGGAGCCAGGTGACACGAGTCCCGCGACCGGTGGCGATGCGAAGAGTTCGAGCGATGGTGCGGCGGCCGTTGTCGTTCACCAACTTCACGTACCAACGCGGCGAACCGTAGGTGGTGATGCCGACCAGATGCCGCACGTGCCCGAGGGCGGGTCGAACGCGTCGGGTGCGGGGATCGAGCACGAAGGCGACGCCGGGCACGAAGGTTCGTTCGAACCAGGCCTTCAACACCGCCGGGAGCGACGACCACCACGTGGGGTACACGAACACCAGGGCCTCGGCCGACCGCACGAGTTCGATGTGGTGCGCCACCACGGGATCGAGTACCGGAGATTCGGATTCGTAGGCACGCCATTCGTCGGGTCGCAGCGCCCCGGGGTAGTCGAGGGCGTACAGATCGACGATCCGAACCGTGTGGCCGGCCGCTTCGAGGCCTCGACGGGCGCGCTCGGCGGCCGCGTGCGCGAAGGAGGAAGGATCGGGGTGGGCGAGAACCACGAGAGTCTCCAACGTGCCCACCCCCTATCGACGGGAGTCCGCCTCGGGGGCCGACCCTTCGTTGCGACACCGGCTCCCTGCTGGCGCACACGCGCGGACGAGGGCACGGACGTCGGTGGTGCACCCCCTGGGATTCGAACCCAGAACCAACGGATTAAGAGTCCGCTGCTCTGCCATTGAGCTAGAGGTGCAAAACGCGAAACCGCAGTGTAGGCGCCCCGCTTCGCACGGCTCAAACATTGCTCCCCGGTCCGGAGATCGGGGGCATCGCATTCGACTGGGGTGAACGAGGGGAATCGAACCCCCGGCCTTCAGGGCCACAACCTGACGCTCTAACCGACTGAGCTACGTCCACCAAGACCGGCACATTCTGCCAGACGAAGGTCGTGTTCGCACGGGTGCCGGTGCTGGTCGGCAACGTTGTCAACCCCTCGACCGACGTTCGTACCACGGTGTTCGTTCGTTCCGTCGCGGGCGGTCACGGAACCACTGGTAGCCTCCGAGGAACTCGAAGGAGTGATACGTCGTGTCGGCCACCGACTCGTCAATCGAAAGTTCCAGCGGTCTCGCCCAGCGAGCAAAGGAGATCACCGCCCGGGAGATCCGCTCGTACAGCGAGCGCACCCCCGGCTCGCAGCGCGCCACCGAGCGGGCTCGCAAGGTACTGCCCCTCGGGGTCCCCTCCAGTTTCCAGGCGTACGATCCGCATCCGATCGTGGTGCGTTCGGCCAACGGACCCTTCATGCACGACGTCGACGGCAACGTCTACGTCGACTACGACATGGGCTTCGGAGCGTTGTTCAGTGGCCACGTTCATCCGGCGGTGCGTCGAGCGGTCGACGCGCAACTCGACAACGGCACGTTGTTCGTGACTCCGTGCGAACTCAACGCCGAGGTCGCCGAGTTGTTGGGCGCCCGCTACGGGCTGCCGATGTGGCGCTTCACGAACTCGGGCACCGAAGCCACCATGGACGCCATCCGCGTCGCTCGCGGAGTCACCGGACGCGACAAGATCGTGAAGGTCGAGGGCGGATATCACGGTCATCACGACGAGGTGATGATCTCGATGAAGCCGCCGCTGGATCAGGCCGGTCCGGCCCACGCACCGATTCCGTACCCCTCGACGGCTGGTGTGACCAAGGCGGTTCTCTCCGACACGCTGGTGGTGCCCTACAACGATCCGGACGCCCTCGACCGTGCGCTGAGTGGTGGCGACGTGGCGGCGTTCATCGTCGAGCCGGTGATGGAGAACATCGGCATCTGCCTTCCCCAGCCCGGTTACCTGCAGGCGGTGCGCGAGATCACCGAACGCCACGGCACCCTGTTGATCTTCGACGAAGTGAAGACCGGAATCACCGCCGGTTGGGGAGGGGCCACCGGAGCGCTCGGCGTCACGCCCGACCTCGTGGCTCTCGCCAAGTCGATCGGTGGCGGTCTGCCTCTCGGCGCGTTCGGTGGCAAGCGCGAGTACATGGATCAGATCACGCTCGGGCGCGTGATCCACCTCGGCACCTACAACGGCAATCCCTTGTGCATGGCGGCGGCCAAGGCGGTGCTCACCGAGGTCTGCACCCCGGAGGCCACCGAACAGACGATCCTGCGCAACACGCGTCTCGTCGACGCGTGCAACGAGATCATCGACCACGCGGGTCTGCCGGCGCACACCATCCAGTTCGGGGCCAAGGGATGCGTCACCTGGGCACCCGAGCCGATCCGCAACTATCGCGACTACAAGGCAACCGACTTCGATCTGGCGTTCGCGCAGTGGATCCACGGAATCAACCGGGGAGTCCTGTTGCCGCCGGGTCTCGACGAGCAGTGGTTGATCTCGGTGATGCACGACGATTCCGCCGCGCTTCGTTACGCCGAGGTGTTCGCCGAATTCGTCGACGAGCTCACGGCGTGACCCCACCCGGACTGGCGCGTCCGGTCGCCTGCGCGTTGCTGCGTCGTTGTCCGCGGTGTGGTGATCGTCGGGCCTGGTTCGAGGGCTGGTTTCGACAGGGGGAACGGTGCGTTGGTTGCGGCATGCGACGCACGAGGGGAGTCGACGGTCACGAACTGGGCGCGATGACGATGGCTCTGGTGCTCAACGTGGGCCTGATCGTGGTGTCGGTGGGCGTGGCCGTGGCGATGACCGTCCCGGACGTACCGGTGCGATCGCTCTACGTGATCCTCGGAATCACCGGGCTCCTGGTTCCGATCGGGTCGTGGCCGATCACGCACACCCTCTGGTCGGCGATCGATTTGCGGGTGCGTCCCGTCGGGCCCGACGAGGCCGAGGAGGCTCGGGTCTGGCTAGCCGAGTTTCGCGGCACGACCTCGACGAGCCTCTGATCAGGTCTTTTGCGGAGACGATCCGGCGTCTCCGGGCCGTGACCGAACACATGATCGGGAAATGCTTGACCGAACGGGTGTTCGTAGTTACTGTTCGGACAGCCGTGCAACACCCAGTTCGTACGGTCACCACTCCGGTTCACAGCCGGTTCGCACCAAGTTCGTCGCCGGGAAGTCCCCGGTAGTCGCCGAGAAGTCGCCGAGCGGTCGGGTCACCGACCACAAAGCACCTTCGACGCTCCGAGCCGTCAACGAACCGACAACGAACCGGTAACGAGCCCGAACTCCGGACACGGCACCAACACAGCACAGCAACACAGCACAGCAACACAGCACAGCAACACAGCACAGCAACACAGGAAAGGCAGACCAATGACCAACGACCGCCAGAAGGCCCTCGACACGGCCCTCGCCCAGATCGACAAGCAGTTCGGCAAGGGCTCCATCATGCGGATGGGAGAGAAGACCTCGATGGGTATCGAGGCCGTGCCGACCGGTGCTCTCGCTCTCGACATCGCACTCGGTGTGGGAGGACTGCCGCGCGGTCGCGTCGTCGAGATCTACGGACCGGAGTCGTCGGGTAAGTCGACCCTCGCGATGCACGTGGTGGCCGAGGCGCAACGCAACGGCGGTATCTGTGCCTACATCGACGCCGAGCACGCCATGGATCCGGTGTACGCCAAGGCGTTGGGTGTCGACATCGACCAACTCTTCATCTCGCAGCCCGACACGGGCGAACAGGCTCTCGAGATCGCCGACATGCTGGTGCGATCCGGCGCTCTCGACGTCGTGGTCATCGACTCGGTGGCCGCCCTCACACCCAAGGCCGAGATCGAGGGAGAAATGGGCGACAGCCATGTGGGTCTGCAGGCGCGTCTCATGAGCCAGGCCCTGCGCAAGCTCACCGCCAACCTCAACAAGACCAACACCATCGCGATCTTCATCAACCAGTTGCGCGAGAAGATCGGCGTGATGTTCGGTTCGCCCGAGACCACTCCCGGCGGTCGAGCCCTGAAGTTCTATTCGTCGGTCCGTCTCGACATTCGACGCATCGAGTCGATCAAGGACGGGGCCGAGGTGGTCGGCAACCGCACCCGCGTCAAGGTGGTCAAGAACAAGGTCGCTCCGCCTTTCCGGCAGGCCGAGTTCGACATCATGTACGGCAAGGGCATCAGCCGCGAGGGCTCGCTCCTCGACATGGCGGTCGACCTCGGGATCGTGAAGAAGTCCGGAGCCTGGTTCACCTACGACGGCGAGCAACTGGGGCAGGGTCGTGAGAACGCCAAGACCTTCCTGACCGAGAACCCCGAACTCATGGTCGACATCTCGGAGAAGGTACGCAAGGCGTCCGGTCTCGGTGGCTCGGGCGAGGAGTTCACCCCGTCCGACGACGAACCGATCGAGCTCGACTGATCGCTCGTGGGCTGACCGGGCCCCGCTGGTATCCTCGGGGTCGCCTTCCGAGATAGCTCAGTTGGCAGAGCAGCTGACTGTTAATCAGCGGGTCGCAGGTTCGAGCCCTGCTCTCGGAGCACTTGCAGGGTCCGCTTCGGCGGGCCCTGCTCCATGTGGGGCGGTAGCTCAGTCGGTTAGAGCAGGGGACTCATAATCCCTGGGTCGCGGGTTCGATCCCTGCCCGCCCCACTCGATCCTCTCGACTCGACAACTACTCTCGTCGGAATGTCCGCGGATCCTCATTCGACAGGTCGTCGCCTCGTTGCCGGTCGGGAGGTGGGCGCTTTGGCTTTCGGATGCTGGCGGCTGACCGACCCCGACGCGGGGAAGAACGCCGATCTGGTGGAAGCCGCCGTCGACGCTGGACTGAACCTCATCGACAACGCCGACGTGTACGGACTCGACTGGGGTGGCCGGGGTTGGGGCACGTGCGAAGAAGCGCTCGGCCAGGTGTTCCGTGCTCGGCCGGGACTGCGGGATCGTGTGGTGTTGGCCACCAAGGGCGGCATCGTCCCCGGTACCCCCTACGACAGCAGTGCGAGGTATCTGGTGTCGGCCTGCGAGGCCTCGTTGCGCCGCATGGGGGTCGATTCGGTCGACCTGTACCAGATCCACCGTCCCGACCACTACGCCCATCCCGCCGAGGTGGCCGCGGCACTGGTCGCGTTGCGCGAGCGGGGTCTGATCGGTGCGGTGGGAGTGTCCAACCACACCGTGGCGCAGACCCGGGCCTTGCAGCGTCATCTTCCGTTTCCGATCGCCACGACCCAGCCCGAATTCTCGGCCTCGGCGCTCGACCCGTTGCGTGACGGAGTGCTCGATCTGTGCCTGGAGACCGGAATGCTGCCCCTCGCGTGGAGTCCGCTGGCCGGGGGCCGACTCGCCACCGGAGAGGGTGTGCGGTCCGAACTCGTGGCCACGCTCGATGCCATCGCCAGCGACCACGGCGTCTCGCGAACGGTCGTCGCGGTGGCCTTCGTGCTCGGTCATCCGAGCGCGCCGGTGGCGATTCTCGGCACGCAGAGCGCCGAACGGATCATCGAACTCTCCGGCGCTCCGATGCTGAGTCTGTCGCGCGCCGAGCTGTACCGAATCGTCGAGGCGAGCGACGGACGGTCCTTGCCGTGAACCGATCCGTTCGCCCGCTCTGCGAGGTGAGTTGGTTCGCGGCGCTGTGCGACGACGACTACGAGCAGTTGGGTGTGGTCGACCCCGATCTTCGGAGTTCGTGGGATCACTGTCGAGCCATCGTGCAGACCGCCGAGCGATGGGGTTTCAACAACATTCTCCTGCCGTCGGGCTACAGCCTCGGCATCGATGCGGTGGCCTTCGCCGGAGGGATGGCCGCGGCAACTTCCGACATACGACTCCTGGTGGCCGTGCGGTGCGGTGAGTTGTGGGTGCCGCAACTGGCACGACAGTTGGCGACCCTGGATCGCATGTTGGGCGGCCGGTTGACGGTGAACATCATCTCGTCCGACCTCCCGGGGGAATCGCTCGACGGTCCGGCCCGCTATCGACGCACCGCCGAGACGATGGAAGTCCTGCGGGCACTGCTCGACGGTGGGCGAGGGGATCTCGACGGCGAGTTCGTATCGGTGCATCTCGATCCTCCGCGCGTCGACACCGTGACGGGTCGTTGTCCTCCTCTCTACTTCGGGGGACTGTCGGAGGAGGCCCGCGAGGTGGCGGCCCGACACGCCGACGTGTATCTGATGTGGCCCGACACGATGGAGTCCGTCGAGTCCCTCGTCGGCGAGATGCGCGAACGAGCGGCCGCCCACCACCGCACCCTGCGATTCGGTTACCGGGCCCACGTGGTGGTTCGCGAGACCGAGGACGAGGCGCGACGAGCCGCTGAACACATCGTCGCCGCCCTCGACGACGATGTCGGTGCGGCCATTCGGGCCAAGTCGCTCGACTCCGGTTCGACGGGCGTCCGTCGTCAGGCCGAACTGCGGGAGTCGTCGGCGAGCGATGGATTCGTGGAAGCCAACCTCTGGACCGGCATCGGTCGGGGCCGGAGCGGATGCGGGGCGGCGATCGTCGGTGATCCCGGACAAGTGGCGGCCAAGATCGGGGCCTACCGAGCGATCGGCATCGACTCCTTCATCCTGTCGGGTTACCCGCACCTCGACGAGTGCGAACGGTTTGGTCGTCTGGTTCTCCCACTTCTCGACCATGGTCGACTGGAGTTCCCGCGATGAGCGAGTCCGTCACCTACTCGTCGTATCTGCGCATCGACGAACTTTTGTCGCTGCAGCATCCTCTCTCGCAGCTCGCCGGACGCGAGGAACACGACGAGATGCTGTTCATCGTGATCCATCAGGTGTACGAACTGTGGTTCAAGCAGCTGCTGCACGAAATCGATCGAGTGGGCGAGTTGCTGGAGCTGGCCGATCCGACCCGCGCCGGGCACACCCTGAAGCGGATCCTGACCATCCTGAAGGTGATGGTGGCGCAGATGGACGTGCTCGAGACCATGACGCCGCTCGAGTTCCTCACCTTCCGGGAGCGTCTCGAATCGGGGAGCGGCTTCCAGTCGGCGCAATTCCGAGAGGTCGAGTTCGCGCTCGGCCACAAGCGATCATCGGTCATCGATGAGGCGGGTCATTCCGGTGTGGCCCGCGCCAAACTCGAGGCCCGGCTGATCCATCCGTCGGTGTGGGCGGTCTTCCTGTCGTTCTTGGTCCGTCGGGGTCACGCCGTTCCGGCATCGGTGTTGACGCGGCCGGCGACCGAGCCCACCGAGTCGGATCCCGCGTTGCAGGAGGTGTTGGTGGGTGTGTATCGCAACGATCCCGCCGCGGCCGCCCTGTGTGAACGCCTCATCGATCTCGACGAGGGACTGCAGGAATGGCGATACCGCCACGTGAAAATGGTCGAGCGAACCATCGGGACCAAGTCCGGCACCGGTGGATCGTCGGGCGCCGGCTACCTGTACACGACGCTGGGGCGACCGGTGTTCCCGGATCTCTGGGCGATTCGAGCCCGCTTGTGAGTACGACGAACTGGAGTGGTCAGACGAGTTGGGCCACGAGTCCGGCCAACAGTGTGGCAGTGAGTGTGATCGAGCCGACGGCGAGGAGTAGGACCGTCGCGCAACCACCGCGGTAGCCGATGCCCTTACCGAGACGAACGTTGCCGCGTCCGCGACTGTTGAAGGTGAAGGGACCGAGACGTTGGCTCCCGCTGATACCGCTCTTGGAGAAATTCAGCCACGAACCCTTGCCGAGCCGGAGGCGTCGCCGAAAGTAGAAGCCCATCAGTCACGTTCCCACGTGAGTTCGACAACGCTTTCGCCGTTCTCGTCGTCGTTCTGGTCGTTGTTCTCGTCGCCACTCTCGTCGTCGGAGTCGATGGCGTCGATCAACTCCTCGACGTCGTCGGACTCGCCTCCGATGAACCACACCACCGACTCCCCGTCGTGATCTTCGGGTCGACGGGGAAGCACTCCGTCGATGAGGTAACGCTCGACCGTGATGTTGTCGTCGGCGGAGTCCACCGGCGCAACGATTGCCATCTCCACCGTGGCATCGGGATCGAGGTCGTTCAGGATGTCGATGAGTTCGGCGACGTTCATGGCCTTAGTCTCGCACGATCACCCGCACCCGAATCGTGATCGGTGTGGCTCGGGACCATTCGGTCGTGTCGCTCAGGACCATTCGGTCGTGTCGCTCAGGACCATTCGGTCGTGTCGCTCAGGACCATTCGGTCGTGTCGCTCAGGACCATTCGGTCCATGACGGAGCCCGTTCGAGCAGGGCGAGGCTGACCGACCGGCACCGATCCAACATGGCACAGAAGGACTCGTCGTCGTTGGCGTACAACTCGGCGAGGTTCAGGTCGATGCGCGACACGATCGACAGCCGATGTTCGGGCGCGTCGATCACCGATGCCGTGGAGTCGATCGACGAGACCTCGAGGGGCAGTTCGGTGCCGCCGACTCCGGCCAGATCGGTGGCGAGAACCAGGAGATCGGGAGGTCGCGGCAGGGGAGGCAGAGTCCAGGTGAATTGCAGCGAGAAGGAGTATTGGTCGGGTATCGGATCGATGTCGGGATCGATCTTGGCCAGAGCGTCCTCGAAACCCAGGAGCGCCCGAGGGTCGACGTCGAGCGAGAGCTGAAGATCGAGTGGACCGTCGCAGGCCTCCTCGGGATGAAGGTCGACCTCCCACAACTGGCGCAGCGAGTAGGTCTCGACGAAGTGACGTTCGTCGTGGACGTGGAAGCCGTGGTCGATGGCGTGGCTCTTCATGTCGGCCACGAAGCCGGCGACGTCAATGGCGGCCACGCGTCCTCCTCTCGACGGCTGTGATCACGGTTTCCGACACTACCCTTCGGCCATGCCCATCGGCTCGGCCGTCATCGGCGAACTCCTGGACCTGTTCCGTCGCATCGCCGACGATGTGGAGTCGGCTCTTTCTGACGTCGACGATTGGGGTCTCTCGGGACGTCGCCCTGGTCAGTACTCGGCCGATCTCGTCACCGACGAGGTCGTGCTGCGGGCACTCGACGCGTTCGGAGTGGGGGTGCTGTCGGAGGAGACGGGTTCGCGGAACCTCGATCGGGAGGTGGTGGTGATCGTCGACCCTCTGGATGGTTCCACGAACGCGAGTCGCGGGATACCCCACCACGCCACGGCGTTGTGTGCCGTCGACGATTCGGGTCCGGGGGTCGGTCTGGTCGCCCATCATCGGAGATCGACTAGATGGCATGCCGTGCGGGGCGAGGGTGCTTTCCGGGACGGAACCAGACTGGCTGTCGTCGACGGCTCCGCCGACTGGGATCATGCGGTGGTGCTCGTGTCGGGTCCGATGCCGGCCTCCCATCCGTGGTGGCAGTCCCGGATTCTCGGCGCCGGGGCGATCGATCTTTGCATGGTGGCCGACGGAACGGTGGACGGTTTCGTCGACATGTCACCCGACGCTCACGGAGTGTGGGACTACGCGGCGTCGATGTTGGTGTGCCGAGAGGCGGGAGTGACCGTGGTCGATGCCGCCGGACGCGATCTCCTCGTGCTCGATCACGATGCGCGACGAACGCCGGTGGCGGCGCGGCCGTCGATGATCGGAGAATTGCTGGAGGTGCGGCGGGGGAGCGGAGGCTGAACGCCGGCTTGACCTAACTCAGCCGGCGTCGGCGGCCTGTTGGCCCTGATGCCAGACCCGCGACACGCTCGGGTGGCGCAATTTTCCGAGCGCCCGCGCCTCGATCTGCCGCACCCGTTCGCGGGTGACTCCCATCATCTCGCCGATCTCGGCGAGAGTCATCGGCTGGCCGTCGATACCGAAGCGGGCCCGCAACACGGTCTCCTCGCGCTCCTCGAGGCGTCGCAACTGCTCAACCAGGGCTTGTTTTTCGAGGGCGGCCGCGGCCGCATCGAAAGGTGACACGGCCCCCTCGTCGGGAATCACTTCGCCGAGTTCGGTGTCGCCTTCGTTGTCGAGTGGGGTGGAGAGCGACACCAGCGGACGACGGTGCTGACGAACCAGGGCCACGCGCTCGGCGCTCACACCCGACAGTTGGGCGACCTCCTCGACCGTGGGCTGGCGGTCGAGTTCGGCGGCCAGTTTCTCGGTGCTCTGGTCGATGAGCGAGTAAACCTCTCGAACGTGCGACGGGACGCGAATCGTGCGGGACGAATCGGCCAGGGCCCGTCCGATGGACTGGCGGATCCACCAAGTGGCGTAGGTCGAGAACTTGAAACCCTTTTCGTGGTCGAAGCCCTCGACGGCCCGCATCAGGCCGAGGTTGCCCTCCTGAATGAGGTCGAGAAGCCCCAGGCCGGAGCCCTCGTAACGGCGGGCGACACTGACCACCAGCCGGAGGTTGCACTGGATGAAGGTCTGGCGAGCGGCGTCGCCGGTGCGGATGGTCTTCTGCAGAATGGTGCGCTCGCGACCCGATGGGCGGGGATCACGCTCGAGTCGTTCCTCGGCCGAGCGGGCGTCCGCCATGGCTGCGGCCAATCGGCGTTCGTCCTCGGCCGAGAGCAAGGGGTACGTCCCGATGTCGTCGAGGTACTGCCGCAGCAGGTCGCTCTCGGCGTCGCTCGGTCGGGGTGCCACGCGGGAAACGGTAGTTGTGCCTGCTCGGGGAGGGGTGGATGCCCCCGAGCCCCGTCGCGTTCACCGTTAGGCTTCGCCGTCCGCGCGGGCGCATAGCTCAGTTGGTTAGAGCGCTTCCCTTACAAGGAAGATGTCGGGGGTTCGAGTCCCTCTGCGCCCACGACATAAGCCCAGTGTGGAGGCCCGAGAGGTCGCTGCGGGGAGGAC
>Ga0169931_10010897_pt1 | contig 12898 bp, 10 predicted proteins | sample Kivu_15m_20L_FD_129675 | JGI IMG/M metagenome (GOLD analysis project Ga0169931, IMG submission 129675) | Freshwater microbial communities from Lake Kivu, Western Province, Rwanda to study Microbial Dark Matter (Phase II) - Kivu_15m_20L... | ecosystem: Environmental > Aquatic > Freshwater > Lake...
ACAAGGTGGAGCGCACCCGCTGGAACGAGGCCGAGCTGGTGCTCCAGGAGGAGAGCGAGCGCGAGATGGCGCACTACGTACCCAGCGAGGTGGTGAACGAGCATCCGGAGACCGACCGCATCATCCTCATCAACAACCTGCAGAACGGCGGGGTGGGGGCCGGCATCGCGCGCGGCTACAAGTGGTGCCAGGACCACGCCATCGATTGCACCGCGGTGATGGCCGGCGACGGCCAGATGGACCCCCACGAACTGGCGAGCATCTGCCTGCCGGTGATCGACGAGGGCATTGACTATGTGAAGGGCAACCGCCTCATCCACCGCAGCGCCTGGCTGGTGATCCCGCGGGTGCGCTTCTTCGGCAACAGCATCCTCAGCATCCTCACCAAGCTGGCCAGCGGCTACTGGCGCGTGAGCGATACCCAGACCGGCTACACCGCCATCGGGCTGCGCGCCATGCAGGCCATCAAGCTGCATAAGATCTACCGCAGCTATGGCATGCCCAACGACATGCTGGTGAAGCTCAACATCGCTCAGTGTACGCTGCGCGAGGTGGAGATCAAGCCCGTCTACCGCGTCGGGGAGCAGAGCAAGATGAAAGTGATGAAGGTGATACCCCGGGTGAGCCGCCTGCTCATCAAGAGCTTCTTCATCCGCCTGTGGCGCAAGTACCTCTTCAAGGACTTCCACCCGCTGTTCATCTTCTACAACTACGCGTTTCTGGCGCTGCTTGTCAGCCTTCCCTACGCGTGGAAGATCGGCAAGGCCTTCATCACCGGTGCCACGGTGAACACCGAGCCACTGATCGCTTTCCTGTTCCTGGCAACGAGCGGTTTCCAGGCACTGATCTTCGGTATGTGGATGGACATGCAGGATAACGAGCGGCTTTACAAATAGGCCACCGGCAGGCGTCAGGTATCTTTACCGGCCATGTGCGGAATATTCGGCATCATTTCCAAGCCTGATGCAGGGCTGGACCGCGCGTTCACCGAAGGGGTGATGCGCGAGCTGTTCGTGCTGAGCGAATCGCGGGGCAAGGAGAGCAGCGGCATCGCCGTGCGGGATGCCGTCGGACGCACCATCCACGTGACCAAGGACGACGTGCCGGCCACCGACCTCATCCAGTCCGCCGCCTACCGCGACTTCCTGGAACAAGCGCTGGCCCCCTCCTTCACCAACGGCCAACAGGAACTGGCGCTGATCGCCCACAGCCGCCTGGTGACCAACGGCAGCCAGGAGCATAACTTCAACAACCAGCCCGTCATCAAGGACGGCATCGTCATGATCCATAACGGGATCGTGACGAACGTGGATGCTCTGTGGGCGAAGTACGCCGGTCGCATCGAGCGCCGGTACGAGGTGGATACCGAGGTCCTCGCCGCGCTGTTCCGAATGTTCCTGAAGGAAGGGAAGGGGCCGGTGGAGGCCGTGCGCGCCGTGTTCGCCGAAATGGAAGGCGCGGCCAGTGTTGCCATCCTGTTCGCCGATGCGGCCCAGGTGCTGCTGGCCACCAATACAGGCTCCTTCTACACCATCACCGATAAGGCGGGCAGCCTGGTGTTCGCCAGCGAAGCCTATATCGCACGCACCTTCACCCAGCAGGAGGGTGTGCGGGACCGGTATGCGGACAAGGCGGTCGAGTGGCTACAGCCTTTCACCGGGAAGCTGATCGATCTCGGTGCGTGGACCATCACGGAGTTCGGGCTGAAGGAGCCCGCACCGGGGCCTGTCTCCCCCTTCACGGAGCCCTTCCGCATCGCCGACCACTCGCAGGGCGGGGCGGCGGCGGCCCTGGCGATCGCCACCAGTGATGAGGGGCGGCTGCGCAGTCTGATCGAGTTCCCCGAGGAGGTGATGCGCAGCATCCGGCGCTGCAGCAAGTGCCTGCTGCCCGAGACCTTCCCCTACATCAGCTATGATGCAAAAGGGGTGTGCAACTACTGCCACAGCTACAAGCCGAAGGGCCTGAAGGTGGACAAGCGTGCGCAGTTCGAGGAGGTGCTGAAGAAGTACCGCCGCAACGACGGGAAGCAGGACTGCATCGTGGCCTTCAGTGGCGGGCGCGACAGCAGCTACGGGCTGCACCTGCTGGTGAAGGAGTTCGGCATGACCCCGCTCACCTTCACCTACGACTGGGGGCTGGTGACCGATCTGGCGCGCCGCAACATCGCCCGCATGACCGGCAAGCTCGGCGTGGAGAACATCCTGGTGAGCGCGGACATCAAGATGAAGCGCCGCAATGTGCGGCTGAACATGGAGGCCTGGCTGAAGCAGCCGCGCCTGGGCATGATCCCCCTGTTCATGGCCGGCGACAAGCACTTCTTCGTGCATGTGAACAACATCCGACGGCAGACGGGCATCCACTGCGATATCTGGATGGAGAACAAGCTGGAGAACACTGACTTCAAGGCTGGATTCGCGGGCATCCGACCCAACTTCGACAAGGAGCGGATCGACAAGCAGAGCACCCTTGCCAAGTTCCAGATGCCGCTGTATTACATGCGGAACTTCGTGGCCAACCCGGGCTACCTTAACGCCAGCCTACCCGATACGTATAGCGCGTTCAAGGCCTATTACACGGAGCCGCGAGAAGTGTACCTGCTCCTCTTCGACTTCATCCCGTGGAACGAGGAAACACTGGACCGCACCCTGAAGGACGAATACAATTGGGAGATATCGCCCGACACCACCAGCACCTGGCGCATCGGCGACGGCACGGCGGCTTTCTACAATTACGTCTACGGGCTGGTCGCCGGGTTCACCGAGTTCGACACCTTCCGCAGCAACCAGATCCGTGAGGGAATGATAACACGGGAGGAGGGACTGGCCCACGTGCTGCGTGAGAACCGCCCGCGCTTCGAGAGCATGCAGTGGTACTTCGAGACCATCGGGGTGGACATGGAGCGAGCCTTGAAGGCGATCAACGCCATGCCACGGCTGTATCGGAGCTGAACATGGATGGGATGCTACCCCCCATCCTGGTCTTCCTCCTGAGCAACCTGCTCTTCGGTGCAGTGCTCGCATCGTTCCTGTTGCGGCGTTTGGGGAGTGAGGCCATTGGACCTGTGGGTACCGTGTTGCTCGGCTTCGGCCTTGCCCCCTTCACCATCAGCTGGGTATTGAACCTGGTGCTACTCCTCCTGCCCGGACAGTCCCATGCCATGGCCATCTCAGCAGTGCTGATCGCCTTTGTTGCGCTGGCAGTGGCCGCAGGAACTGGATGGCGCAGCCTGTCCGCGGTACTACGCAGCAGCATACCCAGCCTTGCGCGCCCAAGCCTTTGGCCGTTCTTGTTCTTCACGGGTGCCATGCTTTTCGGTACCGCCCTCATGATCGCCTACAAGCCCCTTGTGGACCACGACATCCTGGAGTACGGCACGCAGGGCAAGCGCTTCCTGCGGGACATGGCGGTTCGCTACGAGCGTCACCACTACGACGCATCCACAGGGTTTTACTACGTAGGCCTGCATGGCTTCTCGTTCCCTTTGTTTTTCACGTGGGAAGGGCTCCTGCGCGGCTTGATGAACGATCATGGGGATGCGTGGGTGCGCCTCCAGACCCCTTGGACCGCGTGGCTTACGGTAAGCTTCATCTGGGCCTGGGTGCGGCGCTGGGGCCATTGGCTGGCGGTATGGGTGGCCGGTGCCTTCACCCTTACGCTCGGGTTCCTCTATTTGAACACCATCTACCATGTGGACCCCGTTCGGCTGTTCCTGTTCTCGGCCTCCATGGTGCTGTTCATTGCTGTACTGCGCCAGCCGGAGAAGCAGGTTCTTCTGCTCTGGGGCGCAGTGATGGGTGCTCATGCACTCACCCATTCGCTGGGCATGATCCTTTCACCGTTCATGCTTCTATGCTTCTTTCTGTGTGCCGGTGGCTCACTTGGGGAACGCCTGCGTTGGTCGCTCCTCGCCACGGGTCCCTTCCTGGTGGCGGGTGGCTTCCACTATCTGCTGGATATGACCATTGGCACGGGTTGGTTATTGAAGGACATCACGTGGTTCTGACATGAAGGCCCACCAAAGCACCCTCCTTACCTGGCTCCTCGTTCCCGCGGGGTCGCTGGTGTTCTCCTTGGTGTACTTCCTGGTGTTGATGCCGGTGAAGGCCGGTCCGGGTGAATTGGCCTTGTTCGAGCGGGGTATCGGCAGTCCCTTACTGAAGGTGCTCAATGGCTACCTGGGCTCCTTCTTCGGGCTGCGTTACCTGGGTAACACGGCGTGCTGGGCACTGCCGGGAATGATCTTTCTGGCGCTGCGCTGGCGGCAGCTGGCTCCCTGGGAGCGCGGGGTCTTACTGTTCCTAACGCTGGCGGTACTGATCATTGGTGTGGCTGGGGGCTTCAACTACCGCTATGCGATGACCCTGCTGCCCGCTCTGTTGGTGCTTGTGTTCCTCCTGCTGGAGCGAGGCATGGCAGGGGCGGGGATCGCGTTCGGAGCACGCACGATCATCCATGTATCCCTCGTGTTGGCCACCCTGTTCAACACCTGGCTCTCCATTGAATTGTCCCAGCGCATGGCCTTGGAGGACCCGGTGGACCGGGCACGGATGGACGATGACGCACCGTTCTACACCAAGTTCGATACGGGCCCGAGGAACCTCGATGAGTGGTTGACCGCCTCGGGTGTGGGACCCGAGGACACCGTGTTGGTCAACAATCTTCCAGTCTACTTCTACGCGACCGATCGTCCGGGGCTCTATTACTGGTGTGGTGCCGATCAATACTTCGGACCAGCAGGAGAGGAGCCGCTTTTCCGCACACGCAAGGATGATGGCGTTGCAGCGTACCTGTCGGGAACCTTGCACACCCATTACATCTTCAGTGACCGCAATCTGTCGCGTTATGAGCCACGCTTCGAGCGTTTCCTGGAGACACACTGCACGCTCATCGCCACGGATGACAAGGGGCGTACGCTCCACGCCCTGAAGGGTACATTTGGGCGTTGACCATGCGGCTGCCCACGGGAAAATTCAGCAACGACCTCATCTGGAGCGCTGGAGCCTTTGCCTTGGGTGCTCTGTTCGGCATCCTGGTGAACGTGGCCATTGTGCGTGGCTACGATGCTGCTGCCCTCGGCGTGTTCAACCTGGTATATGCGGTCTACATCCTGCTGAGCCAGCTGGCGGTAGGCGGTGTGCACCTTGCCGTGCAAGCCTTCGTGCCGCGCGAGATCGCAGCAGGCCGTTCTCCCAACACCCAGGTGACCGCTTCGATCATCTTGAGTACCCTCACTTCCGCGGCGGTCATTGCCGTCGGGTGGATCTTCCGCGACCTCCCAGGGGAATGGTTCAACAGCCAGGCCGTTCGCGAAGCTTTTCCTCTGGTGTTACCCGGCCTGCTGTTCTTTTCGTGGAACAAGGTCCTGCTGAGCTTCCACAATGGGGCCCGGCGCATGAAGCTCTTCGCGGCAATGCAGTTGCTGCGCTTCGTATTCCTGTTCTGTTCGGTCAGCTACATGGCTTGGTCGGAAGTGCCCGTATCACAGTTATCGGTGGCCTTGTTCTGGTCCGAAGCCGCCCTGTTCGCACTGGTACTACCCATCAGCCTGCGCCATTGGCAGCCACTGCAGCGTGCTGGCCTCGCTTCGGTGATACGCGAGAACTGGCAATTCGGGAACAGGGCGTTGGCGGGCAACTTCCTGTTGGACGTGAACACCCGCGTGGATGTCTTCCTGCTGGGCCTCTTTACCAACGAGACCGCCATCGGCCTTTACAGCTTCGCGGCCACCATTGCGGAGGGTGTGTTGCAGCTACCAGTGCTCTTCCGCAACAACATCAATCCGGTGCTTTCACGTGCATGGCATTCGGGCGGCCCAGCACTGCTGAGCAAGGTCATCATACGCAACCGGCGGGCCTTCTTCCGGCTCCTCGCCCCCTTGATCCTCTTGTCCGCAGCGGTCTTCCCGGCTGTCTTATGGGTATTCGGCATGGAGGAGGAGCCCATGACGGTATGGTCGATCTATGCCATCCTTGCGCTGGGTATTGCGCTTACCAGCGGCTACCAGGCTTTCCAGATGCTGTTCGGTCAAGTGGGCCGACCGGGCACCCAGACCTTGTTCATCGCAGGCTTCTTCCTGTGCAACCTGCTCCTCAACCTGCTCTTCATCCCCCTGTTCGGTGTCCATGGCTCAGCGCTGGGTACCGCTCTCGCCTTTGTGGCCATGGCCCTTTTGCTGCGCATGCTTGCGCGCCGCGTTCTACAGGTCCATATGTGAACGCACATGGGAGCGACAACCACCACGGCGTTCCGGCGCAATGTGCTCACCCTGTTGGGTGGGACGGCCATGGCCCAGGCGATACCCCTGTTAGCGGCGCCTTTGCTGGCACGTATCTACACGCCTGAACAGTTCGGCGCGCTGGCCTTGCTCCTGGCCGTGGCCAACCCGATCAGCCTGGTGGTGTGCGGGCGTTATGAGCTGACCGTGGTACTGCCCCGCTCCGATGAGCAGGCCAACCTCCTTGCACGGCTTGGTTCCTTGCTTGCGGTGGTGGTTTCGCTGGTGCTCGGTGGCTTCGTGCTGCTCTTCCACACTCCATTAGCCGACCAATTGGGGGGGGAGGTCGCGCATTGGCCGCTGTTGCTGGCGCCGGTCCTCTTCGGGTTGATGGGCTTCTTCCAACCCTTGAACAACTGGCTTATCCGCAAACAGGCGTTCCGTGCGATGGGCGTGAACAAGATGGTACAGACAACGGGTATCACGCTGATCTCGTTGGCACTTGGGTGGTGGTCCTCCCAGCATGGTCTCCTCTACGGCTACCTGGCCGGTTGGTCCGCCTACGTGCTGGTGGCCATTGTACAGGTTCGGCGCTCGGGTTTTCGGTTCCGTCCGTTGGATGTTCAAGCCATGCGGGAAGCCAGCCGGGAACATCGCGAATTCCCGCTCTACAACACCCTGCCGGCCTTGTTGGCAACGCTCACATTGAGCATACCGGTATTCGTCATGGTGCGCCTGTTCGGCGAGGACGCCACAGGGCAGCTGAACCTGTGTCGACAGACCGTATTCCTCCCGGTGACCTTCTTTGCCACCACCTGGATGCAGGTTTACACCCAACGTGCAAGCCATACGGTCAGTGAACGCGCTTCCGTACTTCCTGGCTTGCGCCGAAGCCTGGCAGGCCTGACCGTCATGGCAACACTGCTTGCCCTCACCCTGGTGCTCGCTGGCCCTTTTTTGTTCACCTGGGTTTTCGGGGGCGAGTGGGCAGAGGCCGGCCGCTACGCGCGTATTCTGGCCATACCCATCGCATTACAGTTCATCACCACACCGTTGACCGTGCTACTTCCCCCGCTGGGCAGGATCAAGGGGTTGAGCTTCTGGCAGGTACTCTACTTCGCATCGGTACTTGTCTACAGCCTGATGCACGCCGGATCTCCTGCCAGTTACTTGCAGGGGCTGGCCGTTGTGGAGTCCATCGCCTTGTTGATGCTCCTCCTGTACATCCTGCGCATGGCCAAGCACCATGATCGCGACCTTCGTGCCGATGACACTGCCTCCGCTGCCTGAGCACCCGCGCGTGAGCATCGTGATCCCCTGCAGGAACGAGGCCGGGTTCATTGCGCGGTGCTTGTCCTCGCTGGAGGCAGCGCAGTTGGACCGCACACGGACGACCGTTCTGGTCTGCGACGGCATGAGTGATGATGGTACACGGGCTGAGATCGCAGGCTTCACGGCACGCCACCCGTGGATCATCATGCTGGACAACGTTGCGCGCACCACGCCGCACGCGTTGAACCTGGGCCTGCGCCACACCAGCTTCGATGTAGGCATCATCCTGGGCGCCCATGCGGAGGTGGAGCCCGACTTCGTGGCACGCAATATCGCCACCCTCCGAAGCGACCCTACCGTTGGCTGTTCCGGGGGCGTCATCAGCAACGAGTATGGCGATACCACCTCACGCCGGATCGGTGCAGCAATGGGTCATCCCTTCGGAGTGGGAGGCGCGCACTTCCGCACAGGCATGCGCAGTGGCCCGGTCGATACGGTGGCGTTCGGTGCCTACCGCCGCGAGGTCTTCGAGCGCATCGGCTGGTTCAACGAGCGATTGGTACGCAATCAGGACGACGAGTTCAACTTCCGGTTAACGAAAGCCGGCTTCCGTATCATGCTTGATCCTGCCATCCGGTCGCGCTACCACGTGCGCGCATCCTATCAGAGGCTCTTTCGGCAGTACCGGCAATACGGCTATTGGAAGGTCTATGTGAACCGACTCCACGGCGCGATCACAACCTTGCGCCAACTGGTACCTGCAGCGTGGGTGGCTTACCTGGTGGCCGGTCTCATTGCCTGTATCCTGTTCCCTGTTCTCGGTTGGGCTTACCTCGGCGGTGTGCTCCTCTACCTCGTGGTCGCCGTTGCGAGCGCAGGGACTGCCAGCGGCACCGCTCGTGACATCTCTGGCGTGGTACTGGCCTTCAGCGTGCTGCATCTTGCCTATGGTATCGGCTACTGGCAAGGCATCCTTCGCTTCGTTCTCCTTCGCGGGGAACCGTCGGACCTTAGCACACGATCGAGCCGATGATGGAAGTACGTGGTCCTCTTGGTCAGGCATCCCGGTCCCGTTGGGTGCAGTACCTGGTCAGCGCATCCATGCTGCTGGCCATCGCACTGCCATTGGCGCCGTCGTTGGTGCCATTATGCATCGCCTTGGTGGCCTTGGCGACCATCGGTGTTCGCGTTCAGCATGGCGGAGGGCAATGGCAAAGACCATCGTTCACCGGTGCACTGCCATGGATGGCGCTTTACTACCTGCTCCACGTAGTGGGAATGGGTTGGTCGACGAACACAACCTTCGGATGGTTCGATCTGGAAGTGAAGGCGGCGTTACTGCTGTTCCCGGTCCTGTTCTGGGTGCTTCCCTCGAACATGGAAGTGGACGTGCCCCGCATCTGGCGTTGGTTCGTGTGGGCCAACGTTGTCGCGGTGATCCTTTGCCTTGGCGCATCCATTGGGCGCTTCATACATGAACTACAGCTCCGTGGTCAAGGCTTGCTTCCCGAAGATCCTGCATGGACCAACCACTTCTTCGAGTCACGCTTCTCCTTCCTCCTGCACCCGAGTTACATGGCCATGTATCTCTGCATGGCTCTTGCGTTGGTGATACTGAGGCAGGCCGGTCCGGCGGAAGGTGCCATCCGATCATGGGTGGTCCCGGCATTGCTTGTCATAGGCATCATTCTATGCAATTCGAAGATGGGCTGGCTGACACTCGTCGCGGTATTCGCCTTGTCCGGCGTAGGAGCCTGGCACGACACACGTCGGCGCACTCGGCTTCTGTTGGTGGCGTTGGGCGGGGCATTGCTTTTTGCCATGCTGTTCATGGCATTCCCCACGGTGAGCGGGAAGTTCTTCCAGGCGTTGAACGCCACAGGTGCCATCGACCCCACCTCCGATCAGAGTTCCGCCCTGCGTCGCATGGCATGGGATTCCGCGATCGAGCTGTTCCGGCAGGATCCGCTGAAGGGAGTTGGAACCGGTGATATCAAGGATGAGCTCGTTGCGCTGTATGAGGAAAGGGGATATGTCCATGCGGCAGCGAAGCGGATGAACGCGCACAGCCAGTTCCTGCAGACCATGGCGGCATTGGGCCTGCCCGGCCTTTTCGTGTTGTTGGCCATGGTGCTTGTTCCATTGGTGCTTGCGGTTCAGAACCGCCAGCGGATGTCACAGGCGTTCTGGCTCATCATCCTGCTCAGCTGGAGCGTGGAGAGCATGGCCGAAGTGCAGGCTGGTGCTGTGTTCGTGTGCTTCTTCGCATGGCTGTTGGAGATACAAGCCACGACCACCAATGGCGCGGCCTTTACCGGTACAGAGCCAATACCTTCGTCCGGATGATCCCCTTCTCCCCCCCCCGCATCGACGACGCCACCGTGAAGGCCGTGGAAGAGGTCCTGCGCAGCGGCTGGATCACCACCGGCCCCCGCACCAAGGAGTTCGAACGCAAGCTTGCCGACCACTGCGGGGTTGCCCATGTGCTCGCGTTGAACAGCTGGACCAACGCTTGCGAACTGGTCCTTCGTTGGTTCGGCATCGGACCCGGCGATGAGGTGATATTGCCTGCGTACACCTACTGCGCAACGGCCAACATCGTGATGCATGTGGGCGCCAAACCGGTGCTGGTGGATGTGCTCGACGACTTCACGATCGATCCGGAAGCCGTGCGGAAAGCCATCACCAACCGGACCAAGTGCATCATTCCGGTCGACATCGGCGGCCTGCCCGCACGCATCGGCGAGCTCATGCGCATCGCTGATGAAGCCTGCCCCATCTTCACCCCTGCCGTGAACCTGCGTGTGGCAGGCCAGAACCCGCAGATGCGCCTCGGGCGTATCCTGGTGCTCAGTGATGCCGCCCACTCCTTCGGATCCCGCATCAACGGCAAGGCCGTGGGTGCGCAGGCCGATATTACAGGCTTCAGCTTCCATGCGGTAAAGAACCTCACCACCGCTGAGGGTGGAGCGTTGGCCTTCAACCTGCCGGATCCCTTTGACAACACCGTCATTTATCGCTTCTTCAATACGTTCAGCCTGCACGGCCAAAGCAAGGATGCCCTCGCCAAGACACAGCCCGGTGCATGGCGGTACGACGTGGAAATGCCCGGTTTCAAGTGCAACATGACCGATATCCAGGCGGCGATCGGGCTGGTGGAACTGAAGCGCTACAAGAGCGAGACACTGCCGCGCCGCCAGACCATCTGCCAGCGCTATAGTGCCGCTTTCGCCGGAGACCCGCGGTTCATCGTGCCCACGTTCGAGGACGAGGTGTTATCGGCACCTGAGCGCGGTCGCCCGATAACAGCGCAGCGCGTTTCCAATCATCACCTGTACATGCTCAGATTGGCCGATGCCACCGAGTTGCAGCGTGATGCTGTGATCACCGCCATCGCCCAGCGGTCCGTAAGCGTGAACGTCCACTTCATCCCGATCCCCATGCTCAGTTTCTACAAGGGGCTCGGTCATCGCATGGAGGATCATCCCAAAACCTATTCGCTGTACAGCGGCGAGATCAGCCTGCCGGTCTACTATGACCTCACCGATGGACAGGTGGACGAGGTGGTGGCAGCAGTGAAAGCAGCGGTCGACGAAGTGTTGGGTGCGCGATGAAACGGATCTTCGACGTGGTCGCCGCCTTCCTTGCGTTGGTGCTGTTGGCGCCCATACTGCTCGTATTGGCAGCAGCGGTCGCGGTCAGTTCCCCGGGCGGTGCCTTTTTCCGCCAGACCCGCGTAGGACGTCATGGACAGACGTTTCAACTCCTGAAGTTCCGCAGCATGCGGCCGGGCAGCGAGGCGGGTGGGCAGATCACCGTGGGCGAACGCGATCCGCGGATCACCGGCATCGGCCACATCCTGCGCCGCACCAAGCTGGACGAACTGCCCCAGCTCATCAACATCGTCAGGGGTGAAATGAGCGTGGTGGGACCGAGGCCCGAGGTGCCTCGCTACGTGGCGCTCTACACACCAGAGCAGCGCGCCGTTCTGTCCGTACGTCCCGGTCTCAGCAGCCTCGCTAGCATCGCATATATCAACGAGAGCGAGGTGCTCGGCCGCAGCAGAGACCCGGAGCGAGCGTACGTGGAGGAGGTGATGCCGGCCAAGCTGGCGCTGGACCTGCGCTACGTGCGTGAACGTTCTCTTGCGCTCGACATGCACATCATCGCAGCCACACTGCTGCGTATCGTGAAGCATTGATATGCCGCGTTCAGCCTTCTTCCGAGGCACCCTCAACCAGCAGGTCGCGCAGGGTGGTCAGGTCCTGGGCACGTTCACTATCGCCCTGTTTGGCATAGCTGTTCGCCAGGTTGTTCAACTGCCGTCGGATCATATCCCTGTTGCTGCAAGGCTCGAAGAATGATGGCCGGGGCTCTATGGAGAGCTTATCAAGGAATTCGACGATCTCACTGCGTCCCAATATATCCCCCTGGCTGAACGGATTGATGTAGAAGAGCACGCTCGCCCCGCCATCCGATACGTCCTCCTTGCCCCCCAGACCATCGGCATCCAGATAGGCCAGTATGAAGTGGTTGGGCAGGTTCACTCCCTGGACCGGCATTCCCAAGTCTTCTGCCAGCACCTGGTAGATGATGGAAAGTGACAGGGGATTCCCTTGTCGCGTATCGATGACCTCGTTGATGTAGCTGTTCTGTGGTGCGTGATAATTGCGCTTGTTGCCCTTGAAACCGTGCACCTGGAAGAAGATGTGGTTGAACACGCGCACCTTCTCAAAAGCGGTCAGGTGATCGTTCAGCTCCAGCCAGATATCCTGTCGGATGGATGCCAGGCGCGCCTTCACCTTCTGCTCATCCAGTTCGGGGTAGCGATAGCGGCTGATGATGAGGGCGCCTTCCAGGAGGTCCTCGCACCCCGCATCGCGCCATGCGAGCAGGCGCCGTCGCACCGTGTCAAGGTGGATGATATGCAACAGATCCTCGATACGGCCCCGGAACAGGTCGCCATGCTCCTCATCCCCCCACGCCCGCTCCAGATCCGGAACGATCCCATCGCCCAATTGGACGATGCGGTCCCTGATCTGGTGGTAGATCGATTCGTCGGGGTCCTCTATGAGGGTGATCAACGCGTGGATCTCGCTCTGTCCCATGTGTCATGGTGCGTAAGGCACTGCACGAAACTAATTGGGCAGGAAGCCGTCAGCACCGACGCAGGCGATGGACTTTCCACGGAGTAGGTGTTAAATCAGCCCCGCCGTATGAGCAGGACCATTGCGGACAGTGTACAGGATATGTCAGGCCGTAAGGCGCTCCAAGGCTTCCTCGATCATGCGATCGATCGCCGTATGATGGTCCTTGCTGTATTCCTTTCGGAGCCGGTTCGCCACCACCGTGCACACGGTCGCCACGCGGTGCCCCAGCATGCCGCCGAGTCCGTAAAGCGCACTGGTC
>Ga0169931_10010898_pt1 | contig 12897 bp, 10 predicted proteins | sample Kivu_15m_20L_FD_129675 | JGI IMG/M metagenome (GOLD analysis project Ga0169931, IMG submission 129675) | Freshwater microbial communities from Lake Kivu, Western Province, Rwanda to study Microbial Dark Matter (Phase II) - Kivu_15m_20L... | ecosystem: Environmental > Aquatic > Freshwater > Lake...
CATCTTGCCCACCCACTGCGTGGCGTCGGTGTGGAAGATCACCTCGCGCTCGTGGCAGAGCTTGCCGATCTCGGGCACCTCGTTGATGGTGCCGATCTCGTTGTTCGCCCACATGATGCTGACCAGGATGGTGTCCGGGCGCATCGCGGCCTTCACCTGCGCGGCGGTGATCACGCCATCGGCCTTGGGCTCGAGGAAGGTGACCTCGAAGCCCTCGCGCTGCAGGCGCTTGCACGGATCGAGCACGGCCTTGTGCTCGTGCACGGCGGTGATGATGTGGCCGCGGTTCGGCTGGCCTTCCGGGGCCTTCGCGTACATGTGCGCGGCGCCCTTGATGGCCAGGTTGTTGCCCTCGGTGGCGCCGCTCGTCCAGATGATCTCCTTCGCGGTGGCGCCGATCAGCGTGGCGGCCTGCTCGCGAGCGTGCTCCACGCCTTCCTCCGCGTCCCAGCCGAACTTGTGGTTGCGGCTCGAGCTGTTGCCGTACTTCTCGGTGAAGAAGGGCAGCATCGCCTCGACCACGCGCGGGTCGCAGCGGGTGGTGGCGGCGTTGTCCATGTAGATCGGGGTCTTGGCGGCCATGCAGTTCCTCTGGGAAATGAAAATCGCGGAAAGCCGGGCGAGTATAGGCGGAGACGCCCTTCCAAGGAAGAGTTGTCCGCGATTCCGGAGGTCGCGGTCGGTGAGGGTGTTCGCGCGCGATCGCGCGCCGGATTTTCAGGGTCGAGCGGGGCGCCTCAGGGTGTCCGGATCGCGCGCGAGAACTGCGCATCGTCGACGCAGGCCTTCGCGCGATCGTTGATGAAGCAGCGCTCCCGCAGCGCCTCCAGCGGCACCGTGTTGTCGATGGTCCCCCGCTCATGCATGACCTCATGCAGATGGCCGTTCAGGATCCAGCGCCAGTCGAAGCGCGCCTCGGGCGTGGCTGTGCGGCGCGAGTGGCCGATCAGCGTGGTGGTGCAGTTGTCGGTGAGCGCGTTGTACCACTGCGGATTCTCGCGCAGGTCGGTGGCGGCCTTCAGGTACTCGACCAGCACGGCGCGCGCGCCTTCGATCGGCACCGCGAGCGGATACAGGTAGACCGTCTCGCCGCGATGATTCGTGCGCAGCTTCACCAGGTCGGTCTCGTCGGCGAAGACGTACATGATCTCGTACTGCCGGAAGAAGCCCTTCAGGGCGTCGTAGACCTCGCCCTCCTCGCGACGCGTCTCGACGGACAGGCACAGATGCCGACCATCGTCGAAGCCGAAGCTGAGCATGGTGTGCGCGATGCTTGGACTGCCCCAGTACACGTGGAACAGATCGACGCCGGTCATGCGCGACAGGTCGAAGGTGTCGTCGCGGTGGCGCACCGTGAAGTCCCTCTCGCTGCGGTAGTCGAAGCAGCGGATGTTGTGCACCGTCAGTCGATCGCCGTCGATCTCGGCCCACGGCAGCACCGCCACGTCGGCGCACCACGTTCGATCGTTGCTCGCCGCCTGCGACCAGAACACGGCAAGACCAAGGGCAAAGGCCCCCGCGCCGCAGGCCACCACCGTGCGTCGGCGCCGCGCCCTCCAGAGCGACACGATGAAGGCCACCACGAGACCTGCCGCAAGGACGTGCTGGATGACCGCAGGCGCCGGGAGACAGAACTCCATCACGAGCGCGGCCCATCCGACCGGGAGCGCCAGCATGCCGACCGCCGCCCACCAGCCCGCGCGCCTGACGATGCTCATGGCTTGGGCTTCCCGATGTCGGCGAAGTAGTCGTTGGTGAGCAGCCAGGTTCCGTTGCCTCGGGGCTGGAGCGGACGACCGTTGGCCGCGCCGGCGTTCTTGCGGTCGCGCAGCACCGCCACCACGTCGCTCATGGCGGCGGGATTGCCGAACACGTACGCGTGCGACGAGGCGAAACCCTTCACCTGGCATTCGACCAGCTGGATCTGCGGCATCTGCTCGATCAGCTTCACCTGCTGCGGCGAGAACGGGATCTGCGACAGCGTGCCGATGCGGGTCTTGCTGCCGAAGAGCCAGTTCGAGAGACCGATCGCCTCGTCCTCGCTGCTGAAGTACACCACGGTGCGCTTGGCGGCGGCACCGAGGTTCTCCATCCAGAAGCGCTGCGAGAAGACCTCGAGATCCAGATCCGGCGCCGCCAGCATGAGCGTCTCGAGCTTCAGCGACTGCTGGACATTCTTGCCCTGCGCACGCAGGCCGATGTTGAGCTCGCGCAGCGCCGTGGTGGCCACGTCGGTGCCGCGGCTGTGCGCGATGATGTGCAGACGCTCGAGACCTGGCACCTCCACGAGCACCTTGATCATCTCGCGCAGGTGGAAGATGGTGAATTCGCCCGACTCGCGGTCATAGAAATAGCCGAACGGGCCGCCGTAGCCGGCAGGCCACGTGTAGGCCATGAACACGCCCTGCCGACCGATCGAGTGCCACAGGATCGACGAGCGCGCGATCGCGTCGTAGAAGCTGTTGTTGAAGCCGTGCACGTACAGATAGAGGTCCTTCTGCGCGCACGTGTCCAGGCGTGACTTCACCAGTTCGATGAACTTGGCCTTCTCCTGCTCGAGTTCCGCCTGCGATTCGGGGGTCCGCTTCAGCTGCCCGTCGACCACCATGAGCGAGAATGGCGTCAGTTCGACCTTGCCGACCTCGTCGACCTTGATCATGTCGAGACCGAAGGCGCAGTAGTCCTCCCCCTTGCCGCAGAGCTTCACGAGCTCTTCCCAGGTGGGCTTGGGGTCCAGCGAGATGGTGGCGGTGCCGAAGTTCATCGAGGTCGCCCGGCCGTAGCCGTACTCCGGACCACGATCGCTCTGACCCACCTGCGATCGATCCGTGACGTACAGAATGTCCATCTCGGGTCGCCGCATGTCCTCGGGCAGCGCGGCGAGCACCTTCGAGCCGGATCCGTCGCGGTGCAGGTTCGGCGTGGGCGGCATGCGCTCCAGGTTTGTGCAGGCCGACAAAGCGGCCAGCGCAAGGGCAAGACCGCAGGTGCAAAGGTTTCGAAGATGCATGGCGGGAGGGTATCGTGCTGGAACCCCCGCGCCGGATCCGCCACGCATGGGTCGCTACGCTCGCCATCCCATGCGCGTGATCGAGCGGCCCGATGACCTGCTGCCCCTGCATGGCTGTGCCCTCGTGCCGACGATGGGCGCGCTGCACGAGGGTCATGCGTCACTGATTCGTCGCGCGGCCGCGGTTCCGGACGGCAGGCCGACCGTGGCGACAATCTTCGTGAACCCCACGCAGTTCGGACCGCGCGAGGACTTCGCGAAGTACCCGCGCACGCTGGAGGCGGACCTGCGACTGGCCGAGGCCGCCGGAGCGGACGCCGTGTTCCTGCCCGACGTCGCCGCGATCTACCCGAGGGGCCTCGACACCGCGCGTCGCGAGGCCGATGCATGGACGCTGCCCGCGATCGCCACCGAGCCGCGCCTCGAGGATGCCGCACGGCCGGGGCATTTCGGTGGCGTGTGTCAGGTCGTGGCGCGCCTGTTCGAGCTCTGCAAGCCGGCCACGGCCCACTTCGGACAGAAGGATTTCCAGCAACTGCGCGTGATCTCCGAGATGGTGCGCTGCAGCGACGGTCGCTGGGGGTCGCTTCGCATTTCGGCCGATCCCACCGTGCGAGAACCCGACGGCCTCGCCATGAGCAGCCGCAACCTCTATCTCTCGGCCGAGCGACGCGACACCGCGCTGGGGGTCTATCGCGCGCTGCAGATGGCGATGAGCGCGCAGCGGCCTGCCACCGCGGAGGCGCTGATGCGCGAGACGCTGGAGCAGCATGGGTTCGAGGTGGACTATGCCGTGGTGCGTGACGCGCACACGCTGATGCCCGTCACGGGTCTGGAGACCCCCTGCCGCGCGCTGATCGCCGCCCGCCTGCCCGAGGTCCGCCTGATCGACAACATGGCGATGCCGGTCTGGCGGTGATCGGCGAGGCTGCGGGTATGATTCAGGATCCGCGTTCCGGGACTTGAATCGACTCAGGAGTCTTCCGCCATGCTGCGAGCCACCATCATCGTCCTTGTCGCCTGCCTGCTTGGTGCCGGCGATGGAAAGCCCGAGTCCAAGTGGCTGGACACGCGCATTCCAGCGAAGGTTCGGGAGCGCATGACGACGTTGATCGGGCAGGCCGTGCCGCAGCCGCCCGCGGGCCTGAAGTGGCTTGGTGAGGAGAAGCCTGCGCTTGGGTCTGGAAAGGTCCTGGTGATCCAGTCGATCGGCGCGACCGGCGGCAAGGCGCTGCTGGAGAAGATCCGCAAGTCGCTGCCGGAGGACGTGCTGCTGGTCGCCGTGCACAGTTCGAAGAAGGCGGACCGAGTGGAGAAGGATTTTGCGCAGAAGCGACCATGCCCGGTCGCGATCGACTCGGATGGCTTGTGGGCCGCCGCGTTGGACCTGCCCGAGGCTCCGACGAACGTCGTGGTGGACACGGCCGGCAAGATCCGGTTCGTCTGCCTGCGCACGGAGTCGCTGAAGCAGGCGGTGACGATGGCGACGGAGCAACCCGAGTTGCCGTCGGACGCCGGCACGGCCGTTCCCAGCCCGGTGCCAACTCCCGTCGTGAACAAGGCCTTTCCCGTTCCTTCCGGCTCCGTGCAGTACGCGATGGACCGACGCGGCCAGAAGATGCCCGAACTCACCGTGGAGGAATGGATCACCAAGCGCCCCGAAGCGCCCAAGGACAAGCTGCTGGTGCTCGACTTCTGGGCCACATGGTGCGGGCCCTGCGTGGCGAGCATTCCGCACATGAACCAGCTCGCCACCAAGTTCGACGACATCGCCTTGTTCGTCGGCGTGAGCGATGAGCCCAGCGACGCCTTCGCGAAGGGGCTGACGAAGATCAAGAAGACGCCGAAGGACTTCAGCTACTCGCTCGCGCTCACGCCATCACGCGCCATGTCGAACTACTTCGCCATTCAGGGCATTCCCCACTGCGTGATCGTCTCGAGTGACGGCATCGTGCGCTGGCAGGGCATGCCAAGCCAGCTCGACGAAGACACCTTCCGGCAGTACGCCGATGCGCAGCGCACGCTGAACGCCTCGAAGCCCGACGCGAAGCCGGGCACGCCCCGCAAGTACTGAGCGCAGCCGTCAGGCCTGCCGCCGCACGACTTCCTCGGCCAGATCACGAAGCAGATCGCGCGCGGGACCGGCGGGCACCGCGTCGAGCGCCGCCTTCGCGGCATCCACGAGCGACTGTGCGGTGGCCTTCGCCTCGTCCAGGCAGCCACTGCGGCGCAGGCGCTCGAGCAGCGCCGTTCCTTCGCGACGATGAATGATCTGCAGGACTTCGCTGCGCTCCCATGGGCTGGCGCCGCGCAGCAGCAGGATCACGGGAAGCGTGGCCTTGCCCTTCTCGAGATCGCGGCCGAGCGTCTTGCCGACCACAGCCTCCTCGCCCGCCAGATCCAGCACATCGTCCTGGATCTGGAAGGCGCAGCCAGTGCGCTCACCGTAGAGGCTGAGCGCCGCCTGCACCGCGTCCGAGGCGCCCGAGAGCCGCGCGCCAAGCGAGCAGCAGGTCGCCACCAGCGCGGCCGTCTTGCGGCGCACGATCTCCATGTAGGTCTTCTCGTCGAGCGTCGGATCCTCGCGGCGGCTGAGCTGCAGCAGCTCGCCCTCGCAGAGCGTGTTGGTGGTCTCGCCGAAGAGCACGTTGATCGCCGGATCACCGACCAGCGAGCAGAGATGGAACGAGTTCGAGATGAGCCAGTCACCCAGCATGACCGCCGTCTCGTTGCCGCGCAGGCTGTTGACCGTGCGGCCACGGCGACGGGTGTCAGCCTCGTCCAGCACATCGTCGTGCACCAGCGTGGCCATGTGGATCATCTCGGCCACGGCGGCGCTGATGCGGTGCGCCTTCTTCAGGGGCGCGCCGTCGCGGGCCCCCACCGCCGCCATGCCGCTCAGCAGCAGCAGCGTGGGACGCAGCATCTTGCCGCGGTAGCGCTCGACATGCTGCGCCAACTCGTTCACGGCGGGCAAGTCGCTGCGCAGCTGTTGCGCGAAGGTCGCCTCGACGTCACGGAGTCCACCCACGATGGCGGCGGCCAGCGCGGGATCTCGGGTAACCGGGGCGAGGATCGAGGGAGGGACCATGGGGCGACTCTAGCTTGGGTCCCGGATCATTTCTCGGCGGCGATGTAGGCGATCCAGCCGGCGCAGGCCTCGCCCACCGTGGTGCGGCGGAAGATGCCGTCGCCCTCGCCCGAGGCGTGGTCGGTGCCCTCCCAGTACACGTGGGTGCGGCGGAAACCCGCCTCATCCAGGCATTCCCGGATTTCAGGGATGGTCCACAGCCGCCAGTCGTAGGTGAAGGCCTTGCGGATCTTCGTGCCGTCCGGAAACACGAAGTGGATGTGGTTCAGCACGTCGCCGGAGACCGGGTCGTAGCGCTCGGTATGCCACTGGTAGGTGAAGCCGTCGAAGTCGCGCTCCTCGGTCTGCTCGCTGAAACTCTCGTGGCCGCCATAGCAGTCGAGGAACATCACCCCGTCGCGCTTGAGCTGGCTGCGCGCGTGCTTGAAGTAGGCGACAAGCTGCTCCCGCTTCTTGAACAGGAAGTAGCTGAAGTTGAAGGCGGCGATCACGTCGACCGGCTGGCTGCGCGCGGTGCGCACGTCGCCGATGCGGATGTCGAGGCGCTTGCGCTGCGCGGCGGTGAGCTCGGTGGCGCGGCGTGCCTGGCCCCATGCCATGGTGGGCCGGTGCAGGTCGAAACCGATCGCGTGATTGGTGGCGCGACGCTTCACCCAGGTGCCGCTGAGGAAGTGCGTGCCGCAGAAGTCCTCGCGCAGGATCGCGGGGGTGCGCCCGCGGATCGACCGGAAGACGCGGTCGATGAACGCGCTCTCCTCGTCCGGACTCTGGACGCTCGACTCGTAAAGGTCGTTCCGATCGCTGGTCGCGGCGGTGCGCCAGCCCTTCGCGGGCTTGGTGCCGCGTCGCTTTGCAGGTGTTGCGGTGGCCATGGGGGTCGAGAAATCTACTGCGGCGGCCGGTTTCCTGCCGCCAGCGCGCTGGCGAGGGCGACCCGCGCGATGTGCCCGATCAGCGTGAGCGATCCGACCAGCAGCACCACACCGATGGCGACCGCCACGAATCCCTGCTGCGTGGCGAGTTCCACCAGATCCTTCGCCCCCTGCTTGGCCGCAAGATGGCTCACGATCACGGCGGCGAGCGTGCGCGGCGCCATGCCCAGCACCGTGCCGATCAGGAAGATGGGAAACCGCACGCCCGCGCCCGCCATCGCCAGATTGCTGATGCTGAAGGGGCAGCTTGGCGAAAGTCGCAGCAGGCCCACGATCAGCGCCGTGCGGGCGGGCTTCTCCTCCACAAGCGCGTGGCGGATCACCGCGGCCTTGGGCCAGTGGTCGATCCACGCCTGCACCTGACCGCCGCGGCCGGCGAGCCGGCTGAGCGCGAAGCCGAGCGTGCTGCCGCCGAGGTAGCCGGCCACGCAGACGGGAAAGCCGACGAACGGTCCGAAGATCCAACCCGCCGCGATGCTGGGTGCGTAGGTGGGCAGCAATCCCGCGCCGCAGCAGAGCGCGTAGCCCAGCGCGAAGATCGCCGGGCCCTTGAATCCGTCCGCTCGGAACCAGTCGGTGAGCGGCGCGATCTGGCTGAGCAGGTAGAAGCCCGCGAACGGGGGCAGCAACACCCAGAGTGCAAGCAGCACGCCCGCGCCGTAGACGCCGGGCGGCGGCTTCATCTGGGGCGCGTGGGCGCCGCCCTGCGATTCCTGCGGCGACGACACCGGATCAGGCCGGCACCGGCACGCGCGCGTCCATGTGCCGAAGGATCTCGGTGGCGAACTCGCTGCACTTCACCTTCTTCGCGCCCTCCATCAGGCGGTGGAAGTCGTAGGTGACGGTCTTGGCGCCGATCGCGCCGTCCATGCCGGCGATGATCAGGTCGGCCGCCTCGTTCCAGCCCATGTAGCGCAGCATCATCTCGCCACTCAGGATCACGCTGCCGGGGTTCACCTGGTCGAGGTTCGCGTACTTCGGCGCGGTGCCGTGCGTGGCCTCGAAGATGGCGTGACCGGTGTCGTAGTTGATGTTCGCGCCCGGCGCGATGCCGATGCCGCCCACCTGCGCCGCCAGCGCGTCGCTCAGGTAGTCGCCGTTCAGGTTCATGGTGGCGATCACGTCGAAGTCCTTCGCGCGCGTCATCACCTGCTGCAGCGTGATGTCGGCGATGGAATCCTTGATGAGCAGCTTGCTCTTCCACTTGCCGTCGCCGTGGCTTGGCCACAACTTCAACGCGGTCTCGACCTCGGACACGATCTTCTTGCGCTGCTCGGGCGTCATCATGTCGAAGCCCGGATCGATCATGCGCGCGTTGGCCTCGGCGGTGAGGTCCTTGTTGGCCTCCTTGTTGCCCAGGATCCAGGTCTCGCGCTCGCTCACCGTGTCGGCGCGGAACTCGCGCGCGGCCAAGGCGTAGCCCCAGTCCTTGAACGCGCCTTCCGTGAACTTCATGATGTTGCCCTTGTGCACCAGCGTGAGGCTCTTGCGGCCCTCGCGCAGCGCGTGGGCGATGGCGGCGCGAATGAGGCGCTCGCTGCCTTCCTTCGAGACGGGCTTCAGGCCGATGCCGCTGGTCGCCGGGAAGCGGATCTTGCCGAACTCCTTCGGGAAGGCCTCCTTGAAGAGGTCCATGAACTTCTTCGCCTCGGGCGAGCCTTCCTTGAACTCGATGCCCGCGTAGATGTCCTCGCAATTCTCGCGGAGGATCACCATGTTGCAGTCGCCGGGCTTCTTCACCGGGCTGGGCACGCCGTTGAACCAGCGCACGGGGCGCAGGCAGACGTAGAGGTCCAGGATCTGGCGCAGCGCCACGTTGAGCGAGCGGATGCCGCCGCCCACCGGCGTGGTGAGCGGACCCTTGATGCCGACCAGCATGCCACGGAAGGCCTGCAGCGTCTCCTCGGGCAGCCAGTTGCCGGTCTTGTTGTACGCCTTCTCGCCGGCGAGCACCTCGTGCCAGTGGATGCGGCGCTTGCCGCCGTAGGCCTTCTCGACCGCGCCATCGAGCACGCGCACGCTGGCCTTCCAGATGTCGGGGCCGGTGCCGTCACCCTCGATGAACGGAACGATGGGCTCGTCGGGGACCTGCAGGCCGGACTTGGACATGGTGATGCGAGATGCCATGGATCGATCTCCTTCTTTCAAGCGAGTGGAATTGGAGGGGCAAGTGTAACCCCGCCCCGCGTCAGACCCGCGCTTCGGAGGGGCTGCCCTTGGGCTGATCCGGCTCCGGTGGAGGCTCGAACGGGGGCTCGGAAGCGGGCTCTTTCGCCGGTGCGGGAACAGGTTCGGTCGCGGGTTCGGGCGCGCGCGAGGGTTCCGGCGGTGGCTCGAACGGCGGCGGTGTCGGCGCGGGAGCGGGTGCGGGTGCAGGCTCGGGTGCGGGAGCAGGCGCGGGCTCGGGTGCGGGCTCAGGTGCGGGCTCAGGTGCGGGCGCGGGCTCGGGTGCAGGTGCGGGCTCGGGTGCAGGTTCTACCGCTGGCTCCGGCTTCGGTTCTGCCGCTGGCTCCGGCTTCGGCTCTACCGCTGGCTCCGGCTTCGGCTCTGCCGCTGGCTCCGGCTTCGGCTCTGCCGCTGGCTCCGGCTTCGGCTCTACCGCTGGCTCCGGCTTCGGCTCTGCCGCAGGTTGCGCGATCGGCTGGGCGGCAGGCACAACCGCCGGCTCGACGACAGGCTCCGCCGTCGGCGCAGGCGACGGTGACGCTGCAGGAGCGCGTGCGGGTGACGGGACGACCACACGCGACGGCCGCATCGTGGACTCTGGAATGTCGGCTGGCACCGCAGGCTCGGAACCGGGCGTGCGCACCTCGGTGCCGCGCGCGGTCTGCACAAGCGGCTGGGCCGGCGCCACGCTCTCGGCCTCGGGCCGCTCGATCGGCTTGACCGTCTTGGGCGGCGGAAGCGCCATGCCGGCGAGGCGCCGCTCGACCTCGTTCATGAACTGCTGGCCCTGCAGCCAGAAGTGGGCGGGAATGCTGGCCGAGCGACTGGCGAAGATGAGCGAGGGCGGCTCGGTCGAGGTGACGTTCGCGGTGAAGCGCCACTCGCGCTCCTCGCGACGCGGCTTCTGGCCCACGATCACCACGTCGCGGCGCAGATCGCGGCGGATCTCCACCGTGGCCGAGGCGTCGTCGCGGAACACCTCGTTGTCGACCACGATCCAGTCGGGATAGCGAGGATCCTCGGCCGTCTCGACCATCGCCTTCCAGACCTGATCGCGGTTGTAGCCGGGGAACTCGCGCTCCATGGAACCGCACGCCGCCAGCAGCGCGGGCAGGCACGCGAGCACGCAGCGAAGGATCACGCGAGCGTCATGCCGCACTGGTGTGCACCTTCTGCACGTCGTCGTGCTCCTCCAGCGCGTCGACCAGCTTCTCGAGCTTGGCGCGCACGGTCTCGTCGATCTCCACGGGACTCACGGGGACGAAGGCTACCTCGGCGCTCTCGGTAGCGATGCCGCGCGCCTCGAGCGTCTCGCGCACGGCGCCGAACTGCCCCGGCTCGGTGAGTACCTGGAAGCCCTCGTCCATGCTGGAGACGTCATCGGCCCCGGCCTCGATGGCGATCTCCATGAGCTTGTCCTCGGTCGCGGCCGCCGCCGACACCAGCAGCACGCCGCGCTGCTGGAAGGAGAACGCGACGCTGCCCGGCACGCCAAGCTTGCCGTCGTTCTTGTCGAAGATGGCGCGGATCTCGGGCGCGGTTCGGTTCACGTTGCTGGTGAGGGCCTCGACGATCACGGCCACGCCGCCCGGGCCGTAGCCCTCGTAGCGGACGGATTCGAACCGCTCGCCGTCGGTCTCCCCCGCTCCCTTCTTGACCGCCTTCTCGATGGTCTCGCGCGGCATGTTGCCGGCCTTCGCGTCCAGGATCGCCAGTCGAAGCACCGCGTTGAACTTCGGATCGCTGCCGCCATTGCGCGCGGCCACGATGATCGCGCGGCTGAGCTTGCTCCAGATGCGCCCGCGCTTGGCGTCGACTGCGGCCTTGCGGTGCTTGATGTTCTTCCAGGCGCTGTGTCCAGCCATGGTCAGGGAACGGCGGCGGGCGCGGGTGCGGGCGTGGCGGGCGGTCGCGGTGCGATCGGGGGCTCGCGCCCCTCCGCGATCGCCTGCAGCTTCGCCTGCGCACGCGCGATCGCGGCGCCGTCCCGCGCATCGTAGAAGGAAGCCGCGCTCCATGCACGAAGCCCGGTGCGCCGCGACTGCATGCGATCGAAGGCCTGCATCGCCGCGGCACGCGAGGCGCTGCCTCGGCCGCGTTCGACGACCAGACGCCATGCCGTGGTGGCCTCCTCGCGCAGGTTCGAGGCCCACAGCGCGTCGCCCAGATGATCGAGCGGCTCCATCCCGGGATCGGGCCCGTCGGTCGCGCGACGCAGGCGATCGAGCGCCTCCGCCACCGGCGCGCCCGAGAGGTACGACCACCAGCCTGCGGTGTCGAGGGTGCTTCGTTCCGAGGGTCCGGCCTCGAGCGCGCGACGGACCAGTTCCGCCGTGGTGGCGTCGAGCTGGCCCGCGACGATGCGCATCCAGGCCAGGTTGTTCAGCGCCTCGCCCAGATCCGGACGCAATCCGACCGCGGTCTGGAAGAGCGTGATCGCGGACGCGTCGCGGCCGGCCATCAGGAACATGCCGGCGAGCTCGTTGATCTCGGTGGCCTCGTCGGGGGTCGTGCCATCGACGAGGACCGACCGCTTGCTGGTGGCGAGTTCGCCCCGCAGCAGTTCGAGCGCCAGCTGCGCTTGATCGGCCGCCGCCAGCGCCGCAAGCGACGCGCGAAGCAGCGGCACCCGCTCCGACGCCGTGCTTCGCGATGCGCAGGCCTGCAGCATCGCGGCGGCACGATCAGCCTCGCCCTCTTCGATCAGGCACTGCGCGGCCTCCGTGATGGCGTTCGCGCTCCAGGCGCGGGCGTGCGAGCGCGCGAGCTCCGCCGCCCCCGCGTCATCGCCGGCCAGCATCGCGGCCACAAGCGCGAGCGGACCCGCATCGGGCGACTCCAGCGCCGCGGCGCCAAGCGCGCCGACGAGTTCGCGACGACCCGGAAGCTCCGCCGACAACCGAAGCGCCAGCGTGAGGGCGGTGAGCCGCTGCGCCGAGCTGAGCGAGGGTGTCTCCTGAATCGTGCGCAGTGCCCGCATGGCGGCGTCCTCGCGCTTGGCACGCAACGCGAACTCCGCGCGCTCCAGCGTGAGGCGGGGCGAGTGGCGAACCTCGGGCAGCGCGTCGAACGCCGCCCACGCCTCGTCGGAGCGTCCGGCGATCACGAGCGCTCGCGCCCACGCGAGCTTTCGTGCCAGACTCTCGGGCTCGTCCAGCGCCGCCTGCCGCAGAAGCAGCACGCCCGCGTCGATGCGGCCCCGCTTCGCCAGCACGCTGAAGAGCGCCTCCAGCGGAACGGCCGTCGCGGGGCGGCGCTTGCAGAGATCCTGCAGGAGCCGTTCGACCGAGTCGATCTGCTCGGCCGCCGCACCCGCCGACACCATGGCTCGCGCGACCTCCGCGTCCAGCGGATCCTCGAGCAGCAGGGTTCGAAGCGGGTCGAGCGCCGGCTCTCCCTGCCCGGCCTGCACGCGGCGCAGCGCCTCCGCACGGTCCAGTTCACGCAGGGCCACATCCTGCGGCGGGGACTGCCGGAGCAGATCCACGATCTCGTTGCGCTGCGCGGAGTCCGGCGCGAGCAGCTGGAGCAGCGTGCGCGTGACGTCGGATCGCGACGGCGCCGCCTCCCACGCACGCTCGGCCGCCAGGCGCGCCTCGGCAAGCCGAGACTGCGGACCATCCGGCCGCTCCCGCTCGGCTGGCGTCATCAGGTCGGCGCGTGTCCGTGCGAGCCACGCCTCGGGCCCGTCGCCATCG
>Ga0169931_10010899_pt1 | contig 12897 bp, 13 predicted proteins | sample Kivu_15m_20L_FD_129675 | JGI IMG/M metagenome (GOLD analysis project Ga0169931, IMG submission 129675) | Freshwater microbial communities from Lake Kivu, Western Province, Rwanda to study Microbial Dark Matter (Phase II) - Kivu_15m_20L... | ecosystem: Environmental > Aquatic > Freshwater > Lake...
AAGAGAGACACCGAGAGAACCAAGGCGTTTGTCCGGACATCGGCATGCTCGACATCGCTAAGCAGCATCAAGCAACTACCGTATCGCTGTGCGTGTGTTGGCGGTCGGCAATCGCGGAGACGCGGATCCAGGTCTTCTCGGCTCACGCCTACATGAACTGGGATTCAGCTTCGAACAAGATGAACGTGAATACCCTCGCGAGTGGAAACCACTTTCCGGTACCGATCTGGTGTTGCTGTTGGGATCGGAATGGTCGGTGTACTGGGAAGGCAATGCCAAAGAGGTCGCGGCAGAGGTCGATCTGGTACGTGCTTGTATCCAGCGTGGGGTGCCGATCTTTGCGGTGTGTTACGGGGCGCAAATCGTCTCGCATGCACTTGGTGGGGTAGTAACTCGGGCAGAGCGCCCTGAAGTTGGCTGGTGTGCGGTGTCCAGCACCGAGTATCCCGACTTACTCGCACGAACATGGCTGCAGTGGCACTATGACGTCTTTACCGTTCCGACGTCGATGCGGCGAGTAGCGACAAGTGACGTTGGTCCCCAGGCGATGTTAGGTAGGCGACTCTTTGCCACGCAGTTCCATCCGGAAGCGACATTGGACATCGTTGGAAGATGGAGCAGCGGTGCTGGGGCCACCGAACTTGAAAAGCTCAATATCGACCCCAAGCACCTTTGTGAAATCTCGGCGAACATGGTGGCGGATGTCGCGCCTCATACATCTCGTCTTGTCGACTGGTTTCTTGCCGAAGTAGCGGCATAGTAGTTTTTTCACGATGTCTGCAGCCTCGGAGTTCCTGCGGTCGTACCTGACCGTCGGGTGGTTTGCGCTGACCGCCGTGCTGCTGGCGGGCCTCTTGCTGTGGGTTGCATCGATCGTGCGACCCTCTCGACCTGGTCATGAGAAGTTGCTCACCTACGAGAGCGGAGTCGACCCCGTGGGTGAGGGATGGTCGCAGAGTCAAGTGCGCTACTACATCTTCGCCTTGCTCTTCGTGGTTTTCGATGTTGAAGCGGTGTTCATCTTCCCTTGGGCGACGCGACTCGAGCGCTACGGCATGTTTGGTCTCGTCGAGATGGGCATCTTCGTATTCGTATTGTTGCTCGGGCTCGTATATGCCTGGCGCAAAGGTGTGTTGCGATGGGTTTAGTTGAACGCGGACGAATGCCGCGCCCGTTGTCGGCGCTGTTCAATCTTGGTCGCTCGTACAGCATGTGGGTCTACCAGTGGGGTCTTGCCTGTTGCGCGATCGAGATGGGCGCTGCGTTCGGGTCACCGCGATACGACGTCATGCGACTCGGTGTGATTCCGCTACCAGCGAGCCCGCGCCAAGCCGACCTCGTCGTGATCTCTGGAACCGTCACTGACAAGATGGCGCCGGCGGTGAAGCGGCTGTACGAACAGATGCCCGAGCCCAAGTACGTCATCAGCATGGGAAGTTGCGCGAATTGTGGCGGGCCGTACTGGGATTCGTATTCGGTAACGAAGGGTGTTGATCAGATCATTCCGGTGGATGTGTATGTGCCGGGATGCCCACCGCGCCCCGAGGCCCTGCTCGAAGGGATCGTGCTGTTGCAAGAGCGCATCAAGAACGAAGACATGGGCGCGCGCTGGCGCGGTGAAGGCACACGTTCAATCGATGCGAGTGCGGCAGCCGAGCGAAAGGGTAAACCAGTTGTCGTCGGCAACTGAGCATTGGTCATGAGTTCGTCAACTGGTACGCAGCTACGCATCACATCTGCCGAGGATGTCAAGAACGCACTGGGCGATCGTCTCGTCGAGTCTTTCCAGAAAGACGACCTGTGGCTGCGAGTGCGGACCGATGCTTGGAAGTCGTCGATGCGCACCTTGCGCGAGACTCTGGGGTTTCAATACTTCTGTTTTCTGTCGGCAATCGATTGGATGCCATCGCCGTTCGGCCGTGGTGAAGACGACCCGACCGAACCAGCACCCGAGCGTGACACCACCATCCGACCGGGTTATGCAGGTGGTGCAACACGAATGCAGGTATTCGCGCGTGTCTCGCACCCGATAACGCACGTGAGCGTGTTCATAAAGGTAGACGTACCCGACTACTCACCGGCTCTCGAGTCGATTCACGATGTGTATGCCGGTGCGAACTGGCATGAACGCGAGACACATGAAATGTTCGGTATCACCTTTACCGGTCATCCCGATTTGCGAAACATGTATCTGCCAATTGACTTCGAAGGGCACCCGCTTCGCAAGGATTATCCACTGTTGTCGCGCATGATCAAGCCCTGGCCCGGCATCGTCGATGTTGAGCCACTGCCCGGCGGGGCTACCGATGAGGGCGGTGACGAATCATGAGCGTGACCGACCGTCTGCTCGGCGACCGTCAACGACTTGCATATATCGCAAGCCAGGCTGCCGACTCGCGCCTGAATGTCGAGCTCGAGACCGAGGGCATGACGCTCAACATTGGCCCGCAGCATCCGGCAACGCACGGCACGCTGCGCATCATCGCCCGTCTCGACGGCGAACAAGTGGTGTGGGCCGAACCGTCGTGTGGGTACATGCACCGGGGATACGAGAAGTTGGCCGAAGTGCGCACGTATCCGCAGGTGACGACCCTCGTCAATCGCATCGACTGGTTGGGCAGCTTCGCCAACGAGGTGCCGTTCATTCTCGCCGCCGAAAAGTTGATGGATGTCGAGGCGCCGGCGCGCGCACAACACATCCGCACGATTCTCTTCGAGTTGTCACGCATAGCGAACGTTTCGCTCTTCCTCGGCGATCTCGGTGTGCAGATGGGTGCGATCACGCCGGTGTTCTTTGCATTCCGTGATCGCGAATATGTGCTCAATCTCATCGAGGGAGCAACGGGCGGCAGGTTCCACCCCAACTTCGATCGCATCGGCGGATTGAAGGACGACTTGCCGAAGGGCTGGATTGCCGAGACCAAGGCGGTCATGAAGAAGTTGCGAACGTTCTGCGATCAAATCGAAGAGCTGCTCTTCGGCAACGAAATCTTCCAGTCACGAACCCGCGGAATCGGCGTGATTCCACGCGACGTGGCGTTGTCGTTCGGCTTGTCGGGCGCCAACCTGCGTGCCAGTGGTGTCGATTGGGATCTTCGTCGAGATCATCCGCTGCCCATGGCCTGGAACAAAGCCGACTGGAAAGTATGGACTCATCCCGATGGCGACAGCTTCGCGCGTTGTTGGGTGCGACTCCAAGAAACCCGCGAGGCAACCAAGATCGTCGATCAACTACTCGACACGATTCCGAGTGGTCCGATCATGGCGAAGGTTCCAAAGATCATCAAGGTGCCCGAAGGCGAGGCGTGGGTTTCCACCGAGAACCCACTGGGAGAGATGGGCTACTACGTGGTGTCGCGTGGCGAGCTCGGGCCGTTCCGGGTGAAGATTCGCTCGGCGAGTTTCAACAACATCTCGATCACCCCATGGTTGTTGCGTGGTGTCTATGTGCCCGACATCGTCACGATTCTTGCTTCGCTGTATTTCATTCTCGGAGACATCGACCGATGATCGGCACACTTGCTTCGCAACTGGGCTTACTCGGCGGGTTGCTTGCCGTCGAGATTCCGTATTGGGGTCAGTCGTTGCTACGCGTGCTCGGCGGTGCAGTTGCCGTGCTGCTGCCCGCAGGCACGATCGTGTACGTCTTTTTGTTCAAGATGATGTCGTTCATGCAGAGTCGGCTTGGCCCGATGGAGGCAGGTCCGTACGGTTCGCTGCAATTGGTGGCCGAAGTCGGCAAGTGGCTGCAAAAGGAAGACATCGTTCCCGAGCGCGCCGACGCCCGCATCTTCAAGATGGCGCCGATCGTCGTATTAGTCAGCACGTTCCTACTCGTGGCGGTGGTGCCGTTCGGCCCCGATGCATGGTTCACCAACTTCGAGGTTGGAATTTTCTATGCGTTGGCGGTGTCGTCGCTGTCGGTGCTGGGAATTCTCATGGCCGGCTGGGCGAGTGCCAACAAATACTCGTTGCTCGGTGGTCTTCGTGCCGCAGGTCAATTAATTGCCTACGAACTCCCGATGGTGTTGGCGGTGGTGGGCGTGGTGATTCAAGCGGGCACCATGAACCTGCAGGAGATTGTCGTTGCGCAAAATGCTGGATCCATCTTTGGATTCAGTGGCCTTGGCAACCCGTTCATCCTCACTCAGTTCGTGGGGTTCGCCGTGTTCATGGTGGCGATTCAAGCCGAACTCACTCAAGCGCCGTTCGACATGCCGATTGCCGAAAGCGAACTCGTTTCTGGTTACATGACCGAGTATTCGGGTTTCCGATTTCTCATCTTCTTCATTGGCGAGTTTGCCACTGCCGGCGTGTTTTCGTTGCTTGCCTCGGTGTTGTTCCTTGGTGGCTGGGGATTGCCGTTCGCATGGTTTGGTTGGACCGACATTGATTCAGTCGACAACTGGATGAATCTCGTCGGACCGGTGATCATGATTACCAAGATGATGCTCGTTGCATTCATCATCATGTGGGTGCGGTTCAGTTCGCCCCGTTTGCGTGAAGACCAGTTGCAACGGTTTGCTTGGAAAGTCTTGATTCCCGTCTCGCTCGGCAACATTGCGGTGACCTCAATCTTCAAGGTGGTGATGTAGATGGCCAAGGTTCCCGGTTTGGTGAAAGGGCTCGGCGTCACGCTCGGCACATTGTTCGAAACGGTGACCAAGGGTGCGAACACGGTTCAGTACCCGCACGAAAAAGAGTCGCCGCCGACTCGCGCGCGTGGTGTGATCGCCCTGCACGAAGGCAACTGCACATCATGCATGTTGTGCGCACGATCGTGTCCGGATTGGTGCATCTATATAGAAGGACACAAGGAGCTTGCCCCGCCACGCCGCGAAGGTGGAAAACCGCGACAGGTAAACAAGCTCGATCGGTTCGACATCGACTACGCACTCTGCATGTATTGCGGTATCTGTGTCGAGGTGTGTCCGTTCGACGCACTTTTCTGGAGCCCCGAATACGAGTACTCCGAACCACGAATCGCCGACCTGTTGCACGACAAGGCAAAGTTGGGTGAGTGGATGGAGACGGTGCCCGAGGCCCCCGAACTTGAATCCGGTGCAGAAAAGAAGAAGAAGTAGTCGATGATTTCCGCCGAACTGCTCGTCGCTCAGAACATTGGTTTCAGTGTGATTGCCATCGTCATGATCGTGGCTGCCCTTCGGGTGGTGACCACGAGCAATGTCGTGCACGCGGCACTCTGGCTGGTGGTGGTACTCAGTGGTGCAGCTGCTCAGTACGTATTGTTGGCGGCCGAGTTCGTCGCGGTCACCCAGGTGCTCGTGTACATCGGGGCGGTCATGGTGTTGTTCTTGTTCGGAACGATGCTCACCCGCGCCCGCATCGGCGCAGAACGAGATCTCAACAACCCGTATTGGAAGCTGGGTATCCCGGTAGCCGGTTTGTTGTTCTTGGCCATGGCGATTGCGCTCGTCTCGTCGTTCGGCGACGAGCAACTGCCCAGTGACCCACGCGTCGTCTCAGTAGGTGAGATTTCCGACCAGATCTTCGGCCCCTACCTGCTTCCGTTCTGGGGTCTTTCGTTCGTTCTACTCGCAGCGATCATCGGGGCCATCGTGTTGGCCCGCAAGGACTAGCACGATGCTGACCAGTCAGTTTCTGTTGCTCGGCGCCGTGCTGTTTTGTATCGGTGTCTACGGAGTCATCGCGCGCAAGAACGCGGTGTTGGTGTTGATGTCGATCGAGCTCATCCTCAACTCGGTGAACATCAACCTGCTGGCCTTCGCGCTTCGCAATGGTTCGGCTGATGGTCATACCTTCGCGCTGTACATCGTCGCCATTGCAGCGGCCGAAGTTGGAGTCGGACTCGCGATGGTGTTGCTCATCTATCGCAATCGCCGCAGTATCGGGCTGGACGAACTCAGCGAGATGCGAGGCTGATGATGCTTGCCGCGACCGAGACACTCTCGCCGTTGACGGGTGGATGGTTCCTTAACAATGTATGGCTGGCGCCGGTCGTCCCGACGATCGGCTTTGCAATCATCGTGTTGTTCGGCAAGCGACTTCCCAAGAAGGGCAGCGAGATTGGGGTGTTGTCGTTGCTGGCCAGTCTCGTGCTGGCGAGCGGTGCAGCATTGCAATGGATTCAACGCGTTGGTTCGGCCGGTGAGAGTCAGTTCGTTTCGCCGGTGGTTCGCACATGGAAGTGGTGGCAGGCAGGTGGTGCCGACTTCACCATCGGACAACACATCGACGGTCTCACCGTGGTGGTGCTGTTCGTAGTTGCGTTCATCTCCACGCTCGTACAGATCTACTCGCTTGAATACCTGCGCGGCGATCGTCGGTACACGCACTTCTTCGCCGCTCTCACACTCTTTTCTGCCGGAATGATGGCGATGGTCATCGCCGAAGACATGATTCTCTTCCTCCTTGGTTGGGAAATCATGGGTTTGTGTTCGTTCATGCTCATTGGTCACTGGTGGGAGGACGGGGCAAACAGCCGGGCAGCGCTCAAGGCGTTCTTCACCGTGCGCACGGGTGACATGGGATTGTTGGTTGGTATCGCGGTGCTGTTCTTTGCGGCGAATGAGTGGACCACTTCGAATCTTGGTCTCTCAGGCTTCTCAATTCGCGGTATATCGGCCTGGGCATTGTCTGGTGATCCGAACTCCACGGTCATCTTGGTGGCAGCGGTGGCCCTGTTCATCGCGTGCATTGGCAAGAGCGGACAGTTTCCGCTGCACACCTGGTTGCCGGATGCGATGGCCGGCCCTACGCCGGTGAGTTCGTTGCTGCACTCATCAACCATGGTGGTTGCCGGCGTGTTCTTGGTGGCGCGCCTGTATCCGGTGTTCTACACGGGGCTCGACATATTGGGGCCTTCGTCAAACGTGATCATGGTGATTGCTGCAATCACGATCGTGATCGCAGCCGCACTCGCATTCGTGCAAACCGACATCAAGCGAGTGTTGGCATATAGCACGGTGAGTCAGCTGGGATACATGATGCTCGGCCTCGGTGCCGGCGCATGGTTGCCGGCCGTGTTCCATATCTTCACGCACGCGTTCTTCAAGGCATGTCTCTTCTTGTGCGCGGGGTCGATCAGTCACAGCGCATCGCATCACAGCTTCGACATGAAGAAAGACATGGGCGGCCTGCGTAAGCACATGCCGATCACCTTTGCCGCATGGACGGTCTCGACGTTGGCGTTGTGCGGTGTGTTCCCGTTCTCGGGCTTCTTTTCCAAGGACGAAATCATCGACAATGTTGGTGGTAACGGGTACACGTTCTTCATGATCGTTGGCCTCGGTGGTGCGTTCCTTACTGCCGCCTATATGACCCGCGCAACGTATCTCACGTTCTTTGGTGAGGCGCGCGGTGCCTCGGCGGGCGAGCACGAGACGCACGGTGACGATGCGTACGCCGAACACGCGACTCATTCCAGCCCGCACGAATCCGGCGCCCTCATCACGGTGCCGATCGCAATCCTCGCCGTGTTGGCGATTTTCTCGGGGCTCTTCAACGCGACACCGTTCGGCGAGTCGTGGGAATACCTGAAGAAGTGGGCAGAGCCGCGAGCGGTTGTGGTCGCCGAGCCGTACGCAGGCGGGCCCGGCGCATCGTTCGTAATCACGGTGCCGCGAGCCGCAGAAGGCGACGACAAATCACCGTGCGGCATTGCGACACCGGTTGACGGAGTCTGTTACGCGCCGAAGTTGAATCATGCGAAATTCAAATGGTCGAAGGCGATGTTGTCGCTGGCAATCGTCTTTGCGGGCATCGCGATCAGTTGGATGCTGAGTTCCGCGTTGTATGGCCGACGCGATCGACGACTCGTCGGGCTCACGCAACGCAACGGCTTGGCGCGCGCCGGCTACCGATTGCTTGCCAACAAGTACTACCTCGACGATCTTTACGAGCGTGGTGTCGTGAGCAATGTGGCCGGACCAATCGCGCGCGCTGCCTATTGGTTCAATCAATTCGTGTTGGATGGCATTCTGCACGGCGTTGCCAGGTTCACCAGGGCATTGGGTCGTTTCGTATATCGCGACATCGATCAGCGCATCGTTGATGGCGCCGTCAACGCGTCGGCTGATGCGACCAAAACAGTAGGTGCGACGGTTCAACCAATTCAGTCAGGAAGAGTGGGGCACTACGGAGCATTGCTGTTTGCAACTGCCGCCGTGGCGGCCCTGGTCTTCGTAATTCTCTACACGTGATTACACAACGGGGGACAAAACAATGCAGATGATCCGCGACGACAACTGGGTGCTCACCGTCGGCACGTTCCTGCCGATGCTCGGCGTGCTCGTGCTGCTGGTTACACCAAAGGCCAGAGAATCGGCGATCAAGATGGTGGCGTTGATCACCTCGATTGCAACGGTGCTGGTCGGCGTGTTCACATTGATCAGGTTCGACTTCGGCAAGGCCGGTTCGATGCAATTCGTCGCCGAGACCAGTTGGATACCGGTCATCAAGAGCACCTATTTCATCGGTGTCGACGGCATCAGTTTGCCGCTGTACATCCTCAGCATGGTCGTCACGTTGTTGGTCGTCATTTACAGCCTCGACCACATACCCGCACCCGGTAATCCGAAGGCCTTCTTCGTGCTCATGCTGATCCTTCAGACCGGCATGGCGGGCACGTTCATTGCACAAGACCTGATTCTGTTCTTCGTCTTTTTCGAAGTGGTGCTTTTGCCGATGTACTTCATGATTGGCGTCTGGGGTGGCGAGCAGCGCCAGTACGCATCGCTCAAGTTCTTCTTGTACACGATGTTTGGTTCAGCGCTCATGCTCGTTGCGTTCTTGGCGATGTTCTTCAAGACCGGAGCGGAGAGTTTCGCGATTCCGTACTTGGTCGAGAACGGTGCCGGCATCGCAAAGAACGTGCAAGTGTGGATCTTTGCGGGCATGTTCATCGGTTTTGCGGTGAAGGTGCCGATGTTCCCATTCCACACGTGGCTCCCCGATGCGCACACGCAGGCCCCCACGCAGGGTTCCGTCATCCTTGCGGCGATTTTGCTGAAGCTCGGAACCTACGGTTTCGTACGTATTGCGATTCCGATGCTGCCCGACGCGGCAATCGAGTGGGCTCCTTGGATCGGCGGCCTCGCCGTGATTGGCATCATCTACGGAGCACTCGGATGCTTGGCACAAACGGATATGAAACGACTGATTGCGTTCTCGTCGGTCGCCCACATGGGATTCGTGATGCTCGGCATCTCGACGCTCACGTCGTTCGGCGTAAATGCCGCGGTGTTCGGCATGGTGGCTCATGGATTGATCACGGGAATGCTCTTCTTCGTGGCGGGCAGCGTGAAGGAGCGTTATCACACGTTGGAAATCAGCAAGCTGGGCGGAATGCTCACGCAGGTGCCACGACTCGGATGGATCTTGGGTCTGTGTTCGATGGCATCACTCGGTTTGCCTGGCTTGGCCGGCTTCTGGGGTGAGTTTCCAGCAATCTTGTCGGCGTACAACCCTGCTGCCGGGCTGAACGTGTCGGTCTATCGCACCTACATGGTGATTGCCGCGCTCGGCACGGTGTTCGCTGCGGCGTATCTCTTGTGGCTCTATCAGCGAACTGCATTCGGCACCCCCAAGGGTCACGACCATCACGATGTGCACGATGTGAACACTTACGAATGGATTGCTTGGTTGCCGCTGTTGATCGCCATTGTCGTCTTCGGAATTGCCCCGAATCTCTTGTTCAGTGTCATCGACCCGGCAGTGCAGGGCACCCTTCGTGCCTTCGGAGGCTGACGAGTGATACGAACCACCATCGATTCGACCGCCGTTTGGACGGCGCCGATCATCGACTACCACGCGCTCGCGCCAGAAATCGTGCTGGCACTCGGCCTGACTGTGGTGTTGCTCGTCGATCTGTTCACCAGCGAGCGAAACAAGTGGCTGCTCTCGGTGTTGACCGGCTTCTCGCTGCTTGGCGCGGCCATTCCGGTGCTCACTCTGGCTCTTCACGACGACTCAACGCGCTCACTCTTTGACGGTCGGTACGTAGTGGATGAGTTCAGCCTGGTGATGAAGGGTTTGTTCCTCGTGGCCGGCTATGTGATCGTGTTGCTGTCATCTGCTCATGTCGAGGAGGGCGACTATTGGCGCGGTGAATACTGGTTCTTGTTGTTGACCAGCCTGCTTGGCATGGTGATGATGGCCTCGTCGCGGGATCTCATCTCGATGTTCGTGGCACTCGAGTTCCTTTCGATTCCCGCATACATGTTGGCCACCTGGCGTAAGCGCGATTCGAAGAGCAATGAAGCCGGTGTCAAGTACTTCTTGCTCGGAGTCTTTGCTTCGGCAGTGATGTTGTACGGCATGTCGCTGCTCTACGGTGTGGCCAATTCAACGTTGCTGGTCGACATCAGCAAGTCGGTCGACCTCAACGGCGACTTTGCCGCAATCCAAGCACTCGCCGTGGTGTTCGTGGTCGTGGGGTTTGCCTTCAAGGTGTCTGCCGTGCCATTCCATACGTGGGCACCCGACACATACGAAGGTGCGCCGACGCCGATAACTGCGTTTCTTTCGGTGGCGAGCAAAGCCGCGGGTTTCATTGCTCTGGTCGTTCTGGTGTTTACTGCCTTCCCGTCGGCTAAAGATGTGTGGCAGCCGTTCATCTGGGTGATGTCGGCACTCACGATGACAATCGGAAACGTGTTTGCGCTGCGACAGACGAATCTCATTCGGATGATTGCCTATTCGTCGGTAAGCCAGGGCGGCTTCGTGTTGATGCCGCTCGCCGTTGCCGGCGGGGTAGCGGGCGAGGCGGCGTTGCGTGCCGTGGTCGTGTATCTCATCGTGTATGCAGCGACGAACCTTGGAATGTTCGGTGTGATCTTGGCGGTTACTCGCAAAACACGAAGTGGCGAAATCGCATCACTCGGGGGGCTCTTCTCGTACGCCCCGGCGCTTGGCGTGCTGCTCACGATTTTTCTTGCGTCGCTGGCCGGAATCCCGCCACTCGGCGGCTGGATCGGCAAGTTTGCCGCGTTTCAAGCGCTGCTCTCTGACGCATCGCCGTGGGCCTACGTACTTGCAGTGGTCGGCGCCGTCAATTCGGTGATTGCCTTTGGGTACTACGGCAATGTCATGCGCGAGGTGTGGATGCGCCCCGTACCGCACGGTGACACCACGCCAATCGTGACCCCGTCGTCACTGCAGATCGCGCTTGGCATTACGGCAGTCGCAACGTTGGTGCTCGGTATCCTGCCGGGCGTGGTGTTGCGCTTCGGTGATGTGGCCGAACTCGTCGGTGCATTCGGCCGCTGACGACGTTCGTCGAGCGATTGAGGCTCGATTAGGCGCAATTCGCTTCGACGAGTTCTTGCAGATTGCACTGTATGGGGCGCAGGGTTTCTACACGTGTGAATCCATCGAGGCGCAGCCAGGCAGCACTCGACGCACGGGTCGCGCCGGCCGACGGGGCGACTTTCTCACATCTCCTGAAGTTGGCCCACTCTTTGGTGCCGTTATCGCGCGGGCCCTTGATGAATGGTGGATCGAACTCGACCGACCCGATCCATTCGTGGTCGTTGATGTAGGTGCTGGCCCCGGCACCCTGGCTCGCACCATCGACGTCGCACAACCCGAATGTCGAAGTGCGATGCAGTATCGTGCCGTAGAGGTTTCTTCATCGCAACGACGATTGCATCCGACATGGGTCGAGTCTCTCGATGCATTACCCGATGAAACGTTCACCGGAGTGGTGATTGCGAACGAACTTCTCGACAATCTTGCCTTTCGGTTGTTCGTGTTCGATGATGGGTGGCGGGAAGCCCACGTGGCATACGACGGTGAGCGATTCGTCGAACGATTGGCCACAACCGCGCCGACGCCTTCGTGTCTGCCGCCGACGGCGGCCCACGGCGCGCGGGCTGCCGTGCAAGATGCCGCAGCGCAATGGGTTGAATCGGCTTGTTCTCGACTCGCAAGGGGTCGGGTTGTTGCCCTTGATTACTGCACAACCACCACGTCAATGGCGTCGCGACCGTGGCGAGAGTGGTTGCGTACCTATGCATCACACGATCGTGGTCGGCACTATCTGAGTGACGTTGGTGAGCAGGACATCACCGTCGAAGTAGCAATCGACCAGTTGCCGCCGGCGAGCCATGTGTCGACTCAGGCAGAATTCTTGCAACGTCACGGCATTGACACGCTGGTCGACGAAGGACGGGAAATGTGGCGGCAATCGGCAGCCACCGCCGATCTGGCATCGATGATGATGCGCAGTCGTGTGCGTGAGGCCGAAACACTGCTCGACCACGACGGTCTTGGTGGCTTCAGTGTGATCGAGTGGAGTCGCTGAGCATTACGTCTCGATCGTCGGGCTTGCTCGTCAACCACGCTGAGGTGATGACGATGCACATCCCCAACACTGAAACCAAGGCGATGTATTCGCTTCGGAACACTGCGCCAAGAATCAAGCCGACAATCGGTGTGAAATACGTGGGGATCATCGCCCGGGTGATTCCGGTGCGTTCGAGCAACGTTCCGAATGCAACGAACGCGATTCCGGTTCCGATCACGCCAAGCGCGACTACGGCACCAATCGCCGAAATGGTGAAGTCAGAGTTACGCGCGCCGGGCACTGCGAACGGCAAGGTCCAGGCAGCCGCAGCGAATTGCACGCGCATCAATAGTCGAGCAGGCGAATACTGGGCCTGAAGCGGTCGGGCGATGTTGGCCCCGATCGCGTAACAAAGTAGAGCAAGTGCGAGGTAAACAATTCCGGCGGTGTCTGCGATCGAATCTCCGCCGGCAGATTCGGTGCGAACTGCGGGTAGTGCGACGACGACGATTCCGACGAAGCCGAGCAAGATGGCGAAGATTCGCTGAGCGCTCGGCATTCGACGAACCCACAGGGCAGTGACGCAGGCCATCACCACGGGTAAGCCGCCGTTCATCATGCCGGCAATG
>Ga0169931_10010900_pt1 | contig 12894 bp, 11 predicted proteins | sample Kivu_15m_20L_FD_129675 | JGI IMG/M metagenome (GOLD analysis project Ga0169931, IMG submission 129675) | Freshwater microbial communities from Lake Kivu, Western Province, Rwanda to study Microbial Dark Matter (Phase II) - Kivu_15m_20L... | ecosystem: Environmental > Aquatic > Freshwater > Lake...
AATGATTCTTCTAGTTACGAAGAACACGAAACACTATCCCATGTCACGAAAGGTTCTATGTTGATCAAGAATTGAGGATGAGAGTACAACAAGCCTATTTTGATGAAATTAGATTGAATAAGTACCAAGAGGATTCGTTGACGCTACATACGGACACTATCCCTAAGGGGAATCGATTCTACGGAAGCATGCTCGATTCTTAGGTGCGCGGACCCTTAACACACAAATATTTGCTGCACCACCACCACGACGATCTTTCATTGTATATATTGCTTTCTTTACCATCTTCCAGCAGAAATCCATTGAACATTTGTTATTAAGTGCTTCTTAACAGTGGAAATACATATAGGTTTATTCGTAATATGAAGTCGTCTTTCATTCCAATAATTTGTACCCTTATTATTCCGGGTGCCTTGTCGTTTACAACGTCTCTAAATGGACACTCAATTATTGGACATATAGGTCGTGAATCACGAGCTATTACAGGTTAGTATACTATTTTGGAACGTATCTTCAACATTCATATTCACCTCTCATCGTATATCAATTTGAAAAAAATTAGATGCCAGTGTGTCGCAAAAACGCATCACTCGTAGTACATGCTTATCGATGATGGCTGCTGATGGACGTCGACGAGTCGTTGTCACAGGAATGGGTATTACATCCTGTCTTGGAAACACACTCGATGACGTTAAGGATTCCCTTTATCATGCAAAGTGTGGAATAACATTCTCCGAAGAATATCAACAATTGGGTATTAAGTCGAATGTTCGAGGAAAGCCCAATATCACAGAGGAAGACTTTGAGAAACTCATTCCTAAAAGTTGGTTACGCTTCATGGGTACCAATGCCCGCTATGCCTATATTGCCATGGAACGTGCTATTCAAGACTCTGGCCTAAAACCAGAGCAATATCAGGAAAATCCCAGGGTTGCAGCTATTCTGGGTCAGGGTGGAACTAGTATCCCGGATATTGTTGAGACTGTGGATGCAGTGAAATCTGGTGCTAAGCGATGGAAAAATAAAGTGGGACCGTTCCGTGTTACACGATCCATGGGATCTACGGTCAGCGCTGTACTTGCCACCGCATTCAAGGTACAAGGTGCTAGTTTTTCCATATCCAGTGCTTGTAGTACTGGTGCCCATTGTATTGGAACAGGATTTGAAAATATTCTCTTGGGCAAATCCGATATGGCCTTTTGCGGTGCAGGTAAGAATGAATGGACCATTCAACGACAAGAGACATTTTCTACTTTCCATAGCTGATACATATCCTTTCATACGACATACTAGGTGAAAATGAGTCATGGGAATTCACTGCGATGTTTGACTGTATGGGTGCACTTTCCACCTCATACAACGAAACCCCTCAAAAAGCCTCTCGAGCTTTCGACAAAAACCGTGATGGATTCGTCATCGCAGGAGGTGGAGGCATCCTTGTTCTTGAAGAACTTGAACATGCGAAGGCAAGGGGAGCAAAGATTTATGCTGAGCTGGTTGGATATGGAGCGAATTCAGATGGTTATGATATGGTTGCTCCTTCCGGTGTTGGTGGTGAAAGATGCATGAAGTTGGCTATGGAAGACGCCAAAAGAAATGCTGGCGAGAAACCCATTGAATACATAAATACACATGGTACATCAACTCCTGTTGGTGATGTGATGGAGCTTGGAGCGATAAAACGTAGATTCGATGAGGAAGGTTATCAACCATGGGTAGGCTCAACGAAAAGTCTATCAGGGCATTCTCTTGGGGCTGCTGGAGTCCATGAAGCCATTTATACAATACTGATGATGAAGAATAATTTCATGGCTGAATCTGCAAACATTGAAGATTTAGTCGACGAGGCGAACGGAATGAACATTCTAACATCTAGGAGAGAAGCACCTTTCAAGCGTGCTATGTCAAATAGCTTTGGGTTCGGAGGTACTAATTGCGCTCTTGTATTTGATAATTATGAAGAATAAGTAATAGAGGGAATATGAAAAACGCAAACTGTATCACCAATAGTTTAAACTCTATTTCTAGAACAAAATCATAATTATAACCGACAAGAAAGCAACAAGCTTTCATGATAATTGTGTGCAACGATTCCACGGGTCACCTCCGTTAATTTCATGACATGAAATATTGAGGTATTTATCTCCCATAACAATATGCTCGTAGCAATCAGGCCTCGATATACGATTACTGTTTGAATCATACGCACACATGTCTGATGGTATGATATTTGCCACAGCTCTTAGCTGATTCAGTTTAGCAATCCATTCAACTTCACTTTTCAAGCGGTACTCTCTAAAGAAGGACATTGAATTCGGAAGTCCTGTAATTAAGTTGAAGCCCTGGGCTGAGCGGACACGAACACCGGTACCAGGTAGCGTAGTCAATTGGGATTGAATGAGCTTATTACTGTAAGGCGCATACGTTGGATTACCCATAGCAGCATAATCAGGAGTGAATACTTCATACAGTATTGCGTTTGATCCAACAAGGGTGGTATAAGTATTTGAGAGGGAAGAACCGGACCCATAAGGGCCAGCAAGATTACCGTTACAATCAACAGCGGTCTGATCAGCCTGAAATATCTTTTCTTGACCATGGATTCCACACAGTCCAGTTGCATTTTTAGCCGTGATGTTGTAGTTTAAAAGGCAAAATTGGCTTGAGGCTGGAGGATAAATAAATATGTTACGCTGATGAAGTTTGTTCCCCTCAATCTTCATTCGAATAGCACCATAGTAATGATCATAGGGATATGGCCAAGAGGTGGATGTGTATGGATTCCCGTCGCCATTCAGGAACGTATATTCTCCCCACCAGAAACCCTCCTCACGCTGCCACTGGGTGAAGTTCAAAAGATTTAAAGTAGAAGGATTAGCTTGAATCTGTTTACAATCCTTTCGTATGTCCTTTGGTAGTCGATGTATTCGAGAATGGTTCTTTTTAGCTGATGACGTCAATGAGCGTGACAGAAAACTCAATAAAATCAAAAAAATCATGGATATATGATTATAGCGTAATGAATATATTCCGTGTATAGCAAAATAATGGTTGTTTTCAGAAACTAAGAAGGCTGGAAGCTGTTTGACGAGCACCAGTATCTCTAATTCACGGACTACATCGATTACGGATCACGCCATGCAAGATACCATATACGTATAGTTTCATGGAATCGCATGGGAATACTGATGTCAATTTTAAAATTTCGTTGAATCTTGCTTGGTCGGTTGGTCGTTGGTCGTTGGTCGTACAAGATGTATAAACTGGAATCTAAATCGTGCCAGATTGTAGTGTAGGAATATAATAGTAATAAGTAATAAGGAATTATACCATAGACTTTCAGTATCGATGGACTGAGAAAAGGCATGACCTTGACGAAATAAATTCATTACCGATGAATCGGGTACTATATCCTGATAATATGCTCAAAGTTAGATTCGTTAGACGTTTCCACCATGAAACAGCTCAAGAGGATGGAAAATGACCGAGAAATATGCTTTCTTCTCAATAAACTCCAACCACAAGTTCGTTCGTTTGGGAGGCTGTATTCCTTCATAAGATAATATTACTAGATTCAACTTCGACTGTTTCAACATACAGTCTTTGTTTCTAATATAAGGTAATTATCTTTTAACCACCAATCAACAAGTATCGTATTATCTATAAAGATTCATCTTCTACCTGTAGGGGTTCGTCGAACTTAACAAATTTTTCTTGTTCGACCTTCGAGAGTGGCGTCAACTTCTTTTTTGCATGTTTTTCATCATCTTCCTCGTTTTTCCATGACTCAAATGCGGATGCATCAAACGCATCCTTAACTCTGGGAATATATGGAGCCTTCAACTCTTTCTTCAAAAGTTTGGCGTGGTCGAAATCGGCAAAGAATGGATGCTTCTTTACATTGATATCACCACCAGGAGTATTTCCTAGACGTTGAGATGATTTTACAACGAGTATCTTTCCAATCAGATCCATGGCTTCTGAGGATATGAAAGCTCGCTCTTCTGGATAGTAAGAAAATTTACCCTGCACGATGCTCTTGAAAAGAGTGATTTGATCCATTCCGTTTTTATAAAAGGGACCACGACCTAGAACCATTTCAAAGAGTAATACGGCCCACGACCAATAATCACATCCCTTATCATGACCTCGACTTAAGATGACCTCCGGAGCAAGATACAAAGGAGTACCACATAAAGTATACGTCTTTTCCTTGACAATTTTTGCGAAACCCAAATCAACAAGAACGGGATAGCCATCAACACCCAAGAGAACGTTTTCAGGTTTTAAATCTCGATATAAAATACTGCGATGATGTAGAAAGCCTAGACTTTCGAGAATACCAGCCGCATAAAATTTAACATGAGACTTCTCAGGTAGCTTTTTACCATCATCCATCAATGCGTAAAGCTCACCACCTTGCACTAGTGTGAGTAGCATATACACACAAGTGTCATCTTGGAATGATGAAATCAATCGGATAATAAATGGATGATCCAATGATTCCATTATCTGTTTTTCTCTAATGACTCCAGCTACTTGATGGTGCGATAACAACTCACGTTTATACTGAACCTTGAGAGCATAAGGTTGAGTAGGTTTCGTGTTCGGACGATTATTTTTCGTCGAAACAAGCCAAACTCGACCGAAGGTTCCACAACCTAGTATGCGGTGTTTAGTTAAATCATCAAGATGACGAATACTTTGCAAGTCGCGCGATCCCACGTCGTCGACAGCTGGTAGGGCGAGAGGCTTGAATATTTCACTCTTTCGCATCAGCTTTACATCTTGTGGCCCTTTAGTTGCTGTTAAATCATCATGTCGATACAATCTTGCTCGATCCAAACTCACTGAAAGGATGGATTCCATGGATAACTTCGCAAAGACAACGGGCACTTCATGCGCAACGGCTGTCATGGATGCGATTACGTCTTTCTCCGCAGAAAAGATGGACTCTAATCCAAAATAACCACCGGCTGAAATTACTGAATGATCACTGTCATCGGTTGCCACGCCACCTTTAATCAGTTTTATGGCACCAGATCGCACAATATAGATAGCGGCTGTCATAGGTTTGTTCCATTCATATATGATTGTCCCACTCTCGTTGATAGTTACATCGGGCTCGATGAGATGAGATAATTCAGCCTTTTCCTTTGATGATAATGTACTTCGGGAAAAAACAGGAATTCCATTCAAAATCTTGACGTCATTACTTCTTAGTGCTAAATCTTTATATGGGCCCAAGACCTGAACAAAGTCGGATGTGGGAATGCAGAGAACAACTGTATTGTCCTCCATTGCAACAGCATTCGCAACTCTCGGCTCCTCAGTCAGTAACGCTCGCTCACCCAAGTAAGATCCTAATGTTGAGAAATTCCTTTAGCTTCAAATGAAAAGGTTTACTCTTATCTCAATTCTAAAGCGCATACCTGGGGTGTCGAGTATATTGTCCTCGTACTTGATTCCACCAACTTCGATATCACTAATTTTAATTTTCCCACTTTTGAGAATATAAAAAGCCCGTCCTGGGTCACCCTTCTTCAAGATAGCTTCACCTGTATCGAATGACATGATTGAAACGGCATCCACTAGTTTCGTAATATAAACATCATCTAGATGATTAGCCAATATATCCACCTGTCGTAGGATATTCAACGTTTCTTTTTCACTTGATTGGGTGTGGGAGGCTAAAATCCTACGGAAGGTTTCCTGGTCAACACGCCACAAGGCAACATCCGCTACAGTCGATATGCATGTTGCAGCGCGAGGACAGTTGTATAATAAGGCAAGTTCTCCAAAAGTTTGTCCGGTAGTCGCATCCCCGACATGAACTCCATTGACATGAAAAGAAATACTGCCATTCTCCAGAATATAAAAGTAATCACCGACTTCTCCTTGGGTAATAATCGTCGTCCCTGCCTTCGGCACCAAAAAGTGCTCAAAGGCGTCGATTAACGTTTTCATTTCGGCTGGCTGAAGTGAATCAAATACAAAATTATCCCAGAGTGCACTAAGAATAAAATCCATTTGAGCCATGTTTTTTACGTGCACGGGCGGGTTGAATACTGAAGACAGATCCAAAGGTGAAGCAAAGATATTTTGTAGACGTGGGGCCTTGGCAGTAGTATTTACCATGGATTGGTTCTCATCTTGATTAACCACCTCAATGCCCTCCAACTCAGATTCGGCAACGCTATCCAATGAAGATCCAGTAGCTTGAGCGACCTTCTTACCCTCAGCCGCAGCTCGTGCATGTATATCCACAAGCTGTTCTCGAATGGATACTGATAATGGCGGACGCTTCGTGGGAAAAGCTGCCGTGGGTGCGTGAGAAGGTTTTGGAGGTATCTGAGCTTCCGATTTCAGCTCTTTTGATTCTTCCTGTTGATCAGCATTGCGTTTATGGAAAATATTAAAGAAGAAACCCTTTTTCGGACCCATAGCTTATCAATCTTATAGGTTGCACTGTACTGTGATCTGTGATCGGCAGCAATAGGCAATTATTTTCTTGCGAACCTCTGCTGTAACGTGATTGCGTATCTTGCAATACAGTACAGTACGCAATAGATTTTTAAGGAAGGGAAAACGGTTTTATTTTTGCTCATAACGGATTTCCACGTATGTACCTATCCCATCTTGATTCGAATCATTTTCTCTCTTCCTATATCCGTTTTTCATTTGAATACCGTCATTCAGACTATTATTAGGCCACGACTGTAAGCTCTACGAACATAGCTATAAGTAAGATGCAGCCACAAGGTTGTAAAGATAAAGTAGACTATATTACCTGGCATTAAGAGTCTGTGACTAGCCGAAATCGTTGAAAGAGTTATTTTTTTAGTACAGGGAGGTATCGAAAGTCGAAATGATTTCTTTAATATTGACGAGAACTCTGTAACATGTATCTACCTCGGGGAGAAAGTATGAGTTGGATATGGCGAACCGAAAGGCAAAACTTGTACTCATTTCCGCACACAGCAATACCAATAGCATTAGAGTAGGATCTAACGAAGCCCTTGAATGTAGAGAATGATGTCACGGCAACATCCCAGTCAAGGACAAGCAATCTTCATTCATATAATGATATTTAATTTTTCCTGATGCTGTTCGTTTTTAACATCATTATCCATGACAGATATGGATGTTTCTATTTCCTCTCGATGATTTGACAATTCTACAGTTTCTTCTTGGATTCTAGTATTGGTACGGGGTAAGAATAAGTATGGTCTTGACTGGAGTTGTAAAAGCATTACAAGTAGTAATAAACATCCACCTAATCGTTGAAAGTAGTAAAGAGAAGAAGCCATATGTATATCATACCATTTGGATGTAATATAAATAGCAGTAAATATACAACATACGCCACGCAGTATATACAGAGTAGAAAATTTCCATCCCAAATAGAAAAATGTCCCACTGACGGCCATAGACAATAGATTAAAGATCGTCCATTCCGTCCATGTAAAGGGTATTTTGGATGTCAAGCTAAGTAGAATTAAACTACTTGTAAGACATAAAATACCTAAATAGAGGATCCCTACTTCCAATAAATCATAGTACAGTACTACAGGATTCAAAAAGTTATGTTGAATCAACCAATCCTTTACCTGGATCATGTAAATTACATGTATGGATACAAGGAGGATTGATGTAAGACATAATATTTCCAAGGAGTAAAGATGTGTCATAAAAAGAAGTATTCCTATAGAAATAAAGCCCATAGATTTTAGTTGAAAACGAATAGCTAAAAGAAACCAAGAAATAACATCAAGTAAATAAAAGATGGGCGATGGTGATGGTTGTGAATCATGATCATCATCATCTATACTATAATGTAATGAATAATGATATGCAGCAGATAAGAGACTTGCACCGACAATACTAAGTATTTGTGTGATATGAATAAAGATGGATGATGTAGATCGTTGCATCCATAGTGCTGCACATAAAACCAAAATAGCAAGAATATAAAATAAAATCATAGAAATCCAAGGTGATACATTTTGAAATAGGGGTAATAATTGATTAACAATAATAGCAATAACAACAAAAGTCGTTGATAGGATAGCTGAGAGGTATAAATATTTGAGACAACATTGAAATGAGCAACAAGGAGTTGTTGTTGTTGTTGATGATGTAATATTGCTATGGATACGAATAGAGTGCTCGGTAAGTATAACTTGTATGACATGTAAAGCTTGTTTTTCATTGTTTATATTACATTCGACAAAGGTAGATAAAATGTCATATTGATTCTCCATCTCACGCTTGTAAACAAGTAATGAAATCTCATGATTTTCATGATACAGTTTATGTAACAAATTCATTATAGATTTTACTTCCAGGATTGGATGTATATCTTTGTGAAGGATACGTTGTTCTAATACTGTTTCTGATATCATCTCATCAGTCTCATAGTCTGACTCTGGAGATGATATGAATAATACAGTTGATGCTGACTGAGGAGGATCCATGATTTTTAATGATTACAATGTTAATAGCATAGATCTAACTAAAACATTTCTCAAATGTGGAACGAGGTGTGATATGTTCATTTTCATGGGCATGAAATAGAAACTGTGTGTATTATAAAAACGAAAGATCCTCTTGATTTTTGAATGATCCTACATACGATCACCGTACAAAAAGTACATCACGGTGCACTGTGTAATCCAAGCTGAATACACTGTATGCATTTGGCGTCTTTACAGCAAACTCTCTATTTGATCAACTTCACCCCATTTCATCCTTTCCAAAGAAAAGTGTATAGAGACCATGTCTTCGTCGGGTGTATCTAATAATAGCACAGCTACTGTAGCTCGTTCTTATGCCATGACACATTTTTTAGCCATGGATACTCATATTGATATTGTACCCCTGTTCAATTACAAATCACTCATGGATTTTCTTATATCACACAATCCCCTTGGACCCTTTTATGCTGGTGTTAGTACAACGGTTCCACTTTGGGTGGCCATTTATCTACGAAAACGAAATCTATGCCGTTTGATTATACCGTCATGGATGTCCGTGGAAAATCTTAAAAGTGTCCTGGAATCAGAAGTTGCAAATAAGGATACATTTAGTGATTATACAGTTTTACCCTTTCGATATAAGGAAATTTCACGATCGATATTACAAGCTTGTGGTGTATCTAGATCTCAAGCTCATGCTTCCTCGGAGGAAATACCACATGCTGAGCATATACGATTGTTACTGGAAGATATAAGTACAACAAGAATGAATAAAATTCGTAGAAATATTCATCGTTTCTCTGCGGAGACTTTGAGTGATACGAAACCTGTTTTCTTGACAGTAACTGGTATTGGATCGGCAGAAATCAATGCTATTAAACCCTTTTTAGAAAATGCGTTTAGGGATCATTTACGATTGATTAGTGCAAGTAGCAGTACCAATGCATCTCAGAGCACAACAACAACTAATAATAATAATATTGATATGAATGAAGATCAACAAGTCGAAGAAAATCAAGAGCAACTTGCTACCACAAGACGAACCAATCGAATCAGACGGTAAGCCATAAAACAAATGCTTTCGTGTTTAACTTTTTATACAAATGCAATGCGTTCATTTTGGAACTATTACCCCTACTTAGATTCCGTTGACCAAAAGGACTTTGATCATTCGATTTATAGTTGGTTGTAATGGAATGTTTCATAGGTGATAATATTTGGGGGAGAGGGGAGAGTAGTATTACTTTCAAAACGGTAGGCTAATGTAAAAAATAATACAACAGGACAAGAAATTTATTTAGCAAGACTACAATAAGTTTTGGATGTTCACATGCAGTCGGGCTTTGCGATCTCTCTACTCTCTCGTCCTTATTGGAAACCTTTGAACTTAGAAATTATGAGGAGGTTTACATTACTTGTTTCATCTTCTCTCTTCTACAAGTTTCGCCATGGAATTGACGGACGTCATTGGGATTCACGCACGACCAACTTGTATCTAGCACGACTTACTTGTATCTGTATCTGTGGTTAAAGCCATGTTCCCGCCAACAACAGTAGATATACACATTCAAGGAGTCACTCATCTCAGCGATTACAGAATATGAATCGATTCCGTGCATGCTTCTCGTCAATAAGGCGGGAATATCATAGAACTGCAAGTCCTATGATATTGATAGGGTCAGAGCTACAAGTACGACTTTCAAAGTTAATATCGTCGTATGGGAAAAATATGCAAATGAGTAGACGGACAGCAGAGAAACTGATTCGTGATGGACAAGTTACAATAGCTGGACAACCTATGTTAGATCCGACACATCAACTTTCTCTATCAAATCTTTTACCCATTAAGGTCAATGGTCGGTTACTTATGCTACAGAATCATACCAATGAGCAGCAAACAAAAAAGGTACCTAGTGATACACAACCACATATAGAAAAAAAGACAAGAATATGGTTAGTTCATAAATTAAAGGGAGAACTTGTAACAGAAGAGGACCCAGAAGGTCGCCCTTCTCTGCTGGATCGCTTGAAAGTGGGAGGCGTTGGCAGGCCATCAAGAAAAGCGTATAAGAATGGTCAGAGGTCCTCATTGCACTTAAAAGCCATTGGGAGATTAGATATGATGACCGAAGGTCTAATATTAGTTACCAATGATGGCATGTATGCACGGAATATGGAATTACCCGAAAATAATTTTCATAGAATCTATCGTGCAAGGGTACATGGTCTGGTCACAGCAAGTAAGTTGGTTGCGATTCGTCGAGGAATGATTATTGACAATATTCGTTACAAAGGTATGACTGTTTCTTTGGATATGAATAAGAATGGAGTCAAGGTAAAGGGTGGAGGTACCAACTCATGGTTGACAATAACTTGTTGTGAGGGCAAAAACAGACAAATTCGGAAGATTCTCAATCATCTAGGACTAAATGTCACTCGTTTGATTCGTACATCCTACGGTGATTACTCACTTAACTCTATTCCCCCAGGTATGGCTGTTGAAGTTCCAGTAAAAGACTTGGACAATCAGAGGAGACGCGGATCTATTGTAGTGAAACGGGGTCCAAGAAAGGCGGAAACATCCAAAGCATCTACTAACTCCGAAGGGACTTCGTCAAGAGTGGAATGGATTAAACAGTATTCATAGTATAATTATTACAACAGGTGCAGTTCACTCGAATTATTTACATAGCCTCGATCCATATGGACCGAATTTCACAATTTTCAAATTTACTTTGCATTCTCTCTCGAACCTCCAAGTCGCCATAACACAACACTCCCTCTAACTTTGTAAACATATGCATAAACAATGCAGAATGTGAAACAAGTGCGATAGACTTTTCTTGTCGATCTAAAATGAATTTCCATGCAGAAGCTACACGTGCTGCCAAAGCAGCATGATCCTTGGATTCTCGATGCGCAGTATACTGATCATGAGGACCTAATATTTGTTCATATCGTTCCCAAATCATGTCAGTTTGAGTCGTCACTGCTGAAAAATCTACATCAGGATAGTCCGCTTTCAGTTCGGAAAGTGGTCGTCTTGTATCACACAAATAATTCACGGTTTCTCTCCAATCTTCGCACGCTATCATAGGGACGGCATTTGTAAATATTTGGTCTTGGAAGCTGAGCTGAGCTGTTTGAATCGCACGTGATAAGGTCGATGTGACGATACAGTCTACGTTTAGGTTTTTTTGTATGAGTTTTTTCTGAAGCTCAGCACATTGCATTCTGCCAAATGGCGTTAACCGAGCGTCAATATGAGCTGGGTTTCTATAATCGCTGTAAACATTGTGTGTACCTTCAGCATGTCGAATGAGATGTAAAAGTTTCAGACTGGAACAAGGAAGAACTGAACTTTGAGAAGAATGAATTTTCACTAATGGTTTGGCCCACAAACTACGCGTCTTGAACAGCATGATGATGAATATGAGAAGACCCATCATCGACACAATAATACGACTCCAGTTCGCAATTCGATTTAGATTTAAGAATGTCCATGAGTATTATTGATCTTGCGATGGCAAATAATACATTTATGGCGCATCGCTCGCCCCAACCGTATGTATACTGTATAATCTGGCGACTTGCGTCAATTGTAAAAGTCGCAATCAATCCTAAGGAGTATCCAATTCCAATTTTTGTTCGGCTGAGACGATGCATACATGAGTTTTACTTTGGGCCGACGAGGCTCTTTCCTCATGAAGTTTGCTGTTTCATTAGAATCCGGGTCGATACAAAAACAGATTTTTGAGAATCTGACCTCCTGTACAAACCTATTTATGTACAGTAAGTACTGTACTATTGATGTAATAATAATACAGTATGCAAAGCATAGGAGCCGGCCGTAGGTAACTGCCGTAGGCCAATACTGACCTTCAAACCCTCCTCGCCAAAATATACCGAAATGCGATGAAAAGACCCAAAAATTTGAAACGTTTATTCTTCCGAGAATTCGCTTTGACTCATCCCCAGAGTCTATCTTATTATGGCCTTTTAAGTATAAAATTTGGAAAGTTTGACCAATAAAAATACTGAACCACGGGATGGGCTTTAATGTGCTTTGGGTCAAAGCCTTTCAAAGACAATGACTTCAGCTGTGTGGCTCTGCTTAGAGCGACATCTGCTTGGCCATATTCAAAAGTATCATTCAAATTAACGAAAACTTCTTGTATTGTCATTCCTTGGCACCTATGAACGGTGAGAGCATAACCCAATTTCAGGGGAATTCGCCTCCGACTAGCTACCAACTGATCACCTTTCCAAATTTTATACTCAAAAGGCCATAATAAGATAGACTCTGGGGATGAGTCAAAGCGAATTCTCGGAAGGGATTCAAGTGCGACCCAAATTATGTGCGGTGGTGCACCTTCTTCCGCTGAACTTACAGTATGTAGCAGTAAGCAGTAGGGCC
>Ga0169931_10010901_pt1 | contig 12894 bp, 10 predicted proteins | sample Kivu_15m_20L_FD_129675 | JGI IMG/M metagenome (GOLD analysis project Ga0169931, IMG submission 129675) | Freshwater microbial communities from Lake Kivu, Western Province, Rwanda to study Microbial Dark Matter (Phase II) - Kivu_15m_20L... | ecosystem: Environmental > Aquatic > Freshwater > Lake...
CGAAAGGTGCTTGCGCACACCTTGTCATCGTCCGCGCTGGAGGCTGCCATGGCCCACCTATCGGGGCTGGAATCCGCGGAAGCGATCGATGATGCGCTGATGGTTATGATGGCGGGGAAGTGAGAGGGGGAGGGAAGCGGCGTAACGTCCGCGTTTAGGCCATGCTCGAGTTGTTGAGAATGGTGAGTGTGGCGCCAATGCCCGGGCAAAAGAAGCGGGAAGACAACCAACAGGTTAACGGCTGCTGATGTGGTTCCGACTCTGCGGGTCGGCAATCCGTGGTAGACTGGTGCCGATAATGCACGTGACTGCCCAATAAAGCGTTGAGAAACTCTACGTGAGCGATGTCAACTCCTTGACCGGGTGTGAGGCCGAAGGTAGCGGACGGCTTCTCTTTCAGCAGGAAGCTGTATGAAGTCATTCCTTCGTCGAATTGCCCGCGAGTCAGTGTTTGCTACGCTCGACCTGTTTGACACCATCACTGGCCGCCGCGATCCATTAACGCCGCCACGACGCCTCATGACGGTGGGCTCAAACTCACGCTTTCGGAATGACTTTACCGAGATTGGCGGGCAGCTTTTTTTCCATGCTGGTAGAGATTGGCGGACTCGAACCACATCATCGCGTGCTGGACGTCGGTTGCGGCGTGGGTCGCCTTGCGATTCCGCTGACTCGTTACCTGACAACATCGTATGACGGCTTTGATATCGTAAAGCCGTCGATCGAGTATTGTCAGCGAGTAATTACCCGCAAACATCCGAACTTCAGGTTTCGGCTGGTTCAGCTGCACAACACGCATTACACGCCGAATGTGGAGACAAAGCCGTACGATTTCCGGTTTCCTTACACGGACAACAGTTTTGACTTCGTGCTGCTGACCTCGGTGTTCACACACATGCAGCACCGTGAACTACAGACGTATCACGCGGAAATTGCGCGTGTTCTGGCCCCCGGTGGCATTTGTTTTGCGACTTATTTCCTGCTCGACCACGAGACGGATCAGCAAATCGCATCGGGACGCACCAAACTGTCGTTTCGTTTTCCGATGGATCATGGGCGCGCTGAGATCGCCGAGAATCCGGATGCCGCATTTGCGTTTGATGCGGACTTCGTTCGCGCGAGTCTGGCCGAGTGCGGTTTAACCGTTCTGCGCGAAGCTCGAGGCAGCTGGCGGGGTGAGGCTTCGGCTCCTGGGTATCAGGACATTCTCGTCTTCGGACGCGATGCCCATGCGGAGCCGAGCTAACATTCAGGCATCTTCAATTTCGGGCAGGGCCCCGCTGAGGGTCGTTGCGAACGCACCTCAGCTGCGCTAAGCAGGATGGACACTCACTCCCCCGGTCGTCCAGTGTCTGTCTCCACCCGTATTCGGCTTGCCGCGCAATACTCGTTTCGTGTCCTGCGTGGGCACATCGACGCCACCATCGTACCGTTGCCAAATGGCCGTGTGCTCAGGCGGACGGCGTTTGGGCACTACATGGTAGTCGACATGCAGGACTCCATCCTGGCGCCTGCGCTGGCGGTGGATGGCTATTGGGAACTGGCTACGGCTATCGCATTTCGGTCGTTACTGTCTCCCGATGACACCTTGCTCGAGGTCGGGTGCAATATTGGTTACTATACCTTACTTGCTGCCATGAAGCTGAAGCGCGAAGGAGCGATTGTCAGCTTTGATGCCAATGAGAAAGTCATTGAGACGGCAAGGGATTCGCTCCGCTACAACGGAGCGCTTCGAACTGCGACCCTCATTCATAGTGCTGTTTCAGACTCCGTGGGCACTGTGACCTTCCAGCGCATGACGAAGTCTGCAGCGACCAGCACGCTGTACCACTATAGTGGTGACGATTTTCCTGTGCCGGACGAGACGCCGGAGTTTGTTGAAGTTCCGTGCACCACGCTGGATACCTGGTGCGAAGAACACATCTTTCGTCCTTCGATTATCCGGATTGATGCGGAAGGTGCAGAGGCCGCCATCTTCAGGGGAATGCCGAAACTCCTTCGGGATCAGCACCTTCGGAAGGTTGTGTTCGAGTATTGCCCGGAGCACCTGATTCGGGCGGGCGTCGAACCCGCATCAATACTTACGGCGTTGACTGATGCTGGTTTCGTGCTCTACGAAATCGACTCGCTTGGTGGCCTGCTTCGGCGCGAAGTCTCCGAAATTCAGAATATGGCACTCGCCGACGTGGTGGGGCTGCGCTTATGAATAGCAGTTTGCTGAAGCCACTTCAGTCCCTCCGGGATGCTCTCCGCATTTCGCAAGCCCTCGCGCGTGGCGGGGCTACAGCGGGTACCCGAACGGTTGACTTTGCCAACCTGAATTCATGGGAGTTCAGTGGATTCAGCCAGAACGGCGAAGATGGCATTATTGAAATGCTTTTGCAGCATCTGGTCACCCGGACTCGTTCCTTCATCGAAATCGGTGCGGCGGATGCGCACGAGAATAACTCGTCCTGGCGAGCCATTGCACACCGCGAAAGTGGGTTGATGGTGGAAGGCTCTGAAGAGCTTGCGGCCCGCGCGACGCGCATCGTGAGCCTGCATGCACATGGCGTGCGCGTATTAAACCGGATGGTGTTTCCTGACCAGGCAGCCTCGCTGCTCACAGAAGTGTACGATTCCAACGTGGATCTCTTTTCGCTCGATATCGACAGCGTGGACTACTGGGTTGCCGAGGCGTTGCTTCGAGCGGGATTCCGTCCCTCGGTTGTCGTGGTGGAGTACAATTCCACGTGGGGGCCGGAGCTTGCTGTTACGGTCCCTCGAACGTTCGGTGGCTCGTTCCGGGACGCGCACCCGTCCCATTTGTACTTTGGAGCATCGCTCGGGGCGTGGAAGACTCTCTGGGGCTCTGCAGGATACCGTTTCCTCGGGGTGGAGCGAAACGGTGTAAATGCATTCTTTGTTCTGCCCGAACGCTTTACAGAGACATTCGTTCAGAACGTTACTGGTCTGCCCTTCGCTGAAAACTATTACCAGCGCGCCAAGTTCCGGACGCCGTGGCAGAGGCAGTATGACCTCATCAAGCACCTGCCGACCGTTAAAGTTTAGCCTTGATGCGTCGCAGTAACTGAGCCCCCACCGATGACGTCGCGGCGGTTACGGTCATTGAGACCCCCAGCGCGAGCAGAAACAGCATCATCTGGTGCCGTCCCTGCAATAAACGCTCATTTGACGCGAGGAAAGCAGCTGAAATCGCCAGAGCGATGCCCGCTGGCCACAGGGTGTCTCGGATAACCCAGTTGCGAAGCGCGTCTCGCAGGAAGCGGCGATGTGTGAGCCACGGCGAGAGCAGCAGGCAACTCGCATTAAATGCAAATTGCCACGCAGCCACGCCCACAGTACCGTATTGATGAAGAATGGCAGGCACAAAGGTGACAAATGCGACCGAGGCGACAATATTTGCTGCAATGCCCCATATGAACCATTGATGCGCAAGTTGCAACGCCCACTGGGCGGTCAGTATCCCGTTGAAGGCTTGTCCTGCCAATAATAATCGGAACACCATCACATCGATGGGCGCGACTTCGGAGCCTTGCAGCCAGTAATCCAGTAATGTTGGAGAAAAAACCCCAGCCACTGTGCAGGGAACGAGGACGGCAACAGAGAGAGCCTGAGCACCGTGAGAGAAAATACGTGCTGACTCTGCACCTGCCTGATGCTGTTCCGCTTTGATTAATGCAGGAAACAACGCCGTAAACACAGGTATAGCCAGTGAACCGATGCTGGCGGCAAGGAATGCAAGGGAACTGTAGCGGCCGAACTGTTCCAGCGTAAGTGTCGCCGACACAATCACTTTGTCGAGCTGCAGGTTTAATCCGCCCAACAACTGCACAATCAACACACCACTGGCAACGACTTTAAACTGCCTTCGCGTCGCCTCTGAGAACTTGCCGAATTGCACACGGTTTCCCGGAAGAAACCGCCAGACGTCAATGCTTAGCACCAGGGCCAACAACGATGTGAAGATGAGCTGCACCCACAGGAACGCCCATACCGGTGACTGTGCAACTCTAACAGCCAGCAACGTCACGCATGCGGACAAGATCGAATACGTCACCAACAGAGTGTTGAGCCTGCCCTGTTGCTGAAGGCCACCGTATGCGTGTTGCGCGATGACCACGGGCCAGCGCACGGCTACAGTTGCTCCGAAAATGGCAAAGAAGCCAAGTTGTTGGTTACGTGAAAACAGACTCAGGTCCACCAAATGGTGGCCGAGTATCGGACCCAGTCCTGAAATGAGGAGTCCAGCGAGTAGAGCCCACAGTCCGTGTAAAATCTGTAATGTAAACAGTACATTGCGAGACTCGTCACGCCCTTCGGTCTGCCCGCTCAATTCGGCGAGGCGGTGCGCCAGCGCGGTCCCTGTTCCCATATCGAACAGGAGCATCAGCCCATTCAGAAGCGCCACAATACTAACGATTCCCCAGCCTGTGTCTCCCAACCAGAACAGATAGACGGGCGTCAGGCCGAACGTCAGGACTGCGGTGATAACCCGCCCGACCAGGTTGGCCAGTGTGCTACGTGCGAAGGCGGACGAATTTTGGTCGTCTGGCTCACTCACACCATCGCCCGACACACTCATCGCTCGGTCCGAAGCTGACGCAAGTCCTCTTCCACCATCATTTCAATTAGTTGCTGGAATGTCACCGTAGGCTCCCAACCGAGCTGCTCCTTTGCCTTGGTCGCGTCTCCGACAAGCAGGTCGACCTCGGCCGGACGATAGAACTGCGGGTCAATCACAACATAGTCTTCGTAGTTTAGTCCAACATAATTGAACGCGGTTTCGCAAAGCTGACGTACCGAGTACGTGCGCCCGGTCGCAATGACGTAGTCATCGGGAGCGGATTGCTGCAGCATGAGCCACATGGCCTTCACGTAGTCTCCCGCGAATCCCCAGTCACGCCTCGCTTCCAGATTCCCCAGTCGCAGCTCGCGCGCCATGCCGAGTTTGATTCGCGCAACGGTATGCGTGACTTTATGGGTAACGAACTCCAGACCGCGACGAGGACTCTCGTGGTTAAACAAAATGCCCGAGCATGCGAAGAGGTTGTAACTCTCGCGGTAATTGATGGTGATCCAGTGCCCATAGACCTTTGCGACGCCATAAGGGCTGCGCGGGTAGAACGGGGTGTCTTCGTTCTGCGGTACGGCCATGACCTTGCCAAACATCTCGCTGGACGACGCCTGGTAGAAGCGAATGCCCGGGTTGGTCATGCGTACCGCATCCAGCAGACGCGTAACGCCGAGAGCGGTAAACTCACCAGTTAGGACGGGCTGCTTCCAACTGGTGGGCACAAACGACTGGGCGCCGAGATTATAGATTTCGTCGGGCTGCGACTCGTTGATGGCTTCAATCAGCGACACCTGGTCCAGTAGGTCGCCATGGAGGAGCTGAATATCGTCCTGGATATGGCGAATTCGTTCGTTTGTGATGGTGCTGCCGCGGCGCATCATACCGAAAACGCGGTACCCTTTTTCGAGCAACATCTCTGCCAGGTAAGAGCCGTCCTGGCCTGTGACGCCAGTAATTAGTGCGGTAGGCATGTGTGGGCCTGATTAGACGTGAATGAGTTCGAGGTTCGGCAGTGGGAACAAGAGCTGTTGGCCCTTCAGTGCCGGCGAAGCAGTGAAGAAGGCCCGAAAATGCCAGGGCAAAACAAGCAGAGCCTCGGCACCCGAGCGCAGCGCTTCCTCCTGCGGAATGATCGGAATCCGGCTTCCCGGAGTCACCTTGCCAAACTTGTCGGGGTTCACTTCACCAATGGCCTGCACGAGCGTTGGGGTAATGCCGCAATATTGCAGCAACACATTTCCTTTGGTTGACGCACCTAATCCCAACACCTTCTTCCCTGCAGCACGAGCACTGGCGAGATAATCCAACAGCTGTTCGCGCCCTTCGTTGATTCGGGTGACGAACTCCGAATAGGGCGCATCTGTCATGAGACCAATCGCGATTTCGTTGTTCAGGATGCTGTCGATCAACGTCTGGTTGGGCACCAGTGGACTGTCTTTCAGGGCAGCCGTGACGGAGAACGATCCACCGTTGATGTCATTGAATTCCACATCGATGATCTTCAGCCCTGCGCGCTCCAGACCCCACTGAATCTGCGCAAGGGCATAAAACTCGAGATGCTCATGGCAGATGGTGTCGTACGAGTTCGTCTCCAGCATGGCGGGCAAATAGCTTTGCTCAAATACCCAGACTCCATCGGGAGCCAGACAGTCAGCGATATGCTGCATGAAGACAAGCGGTTCTTCCAGGTCGTAGAACATGGCGAACGACGTTATCACACTGGCCTTTCTTTCCCCTGCGACCTCCTGAAATCGCTCTCGCGAGAAGAAGTCCGGGACGATGGTGCATCCGGGCGGATAAAACTCCCGAAAACGATTCGACGTGGGGTCGATGCCGATGCGCATGACGCCAGCTTCCGTCCAGGCACTCAACGTGGTGCCGTCATTTGATCCGATATCGAGAATTACGTCTTCGGTCTTGATGGGCCTTAGCCTCCGGATGCGCTCCACCTTGGCGAAAAGGTGGCGCACCATGCTCTGGTTCAGCCCTGAGCGGTACCCGTAGCGGTCGCCATACATCGCCGGTAACGAGAAGGTGTGACGAAGCTGGACTAGCCCGCAGGCGCCATCTCCGGCGCATCTTACAAGGTCCAGAGGTGCCTCCGGGACCTCCTCGTCAGGGTCCGGGAACCATCCGGTCAGGGCCTGCATACCCAGATTCAGAACGGGTTCGAGATGCGAGCTGCCGCACATACGACAACGGGTAATCTGATGGAATAGCATGACGGACTCCTGAGGTGAGTCTGGCTTGGATTGCAGACCTTACGCCGTCCGGTCAAGTGCAGCGTCTACCATCCCGACAACCATTTCAGCGAAAGGAACGCGAGGCCGCCATCCCAGCGTTTCTCGAAGTCGCGTTGCGTCGCCGCGCGTAATGTGTGTCTCGATTCGGACGAGCGAGGGGTCCACTACGACGTGATTTGTCCACTCGAGGCCGACGTGTGAAAAGGCCAGTTCACACCACTCCCGGACTGTGTGGGTGACACCACTGGCCACCACGTAGTCGCTGGCATCTGTCGCCCCTCCCATCAGGGCCATCGCGGCTACCGTGTCGCGGGCATGCGACCAGTCACGGTGGGCATCCAGACTTCCGAGCACGAGTTGCCCGCCGCCCTGCCGGTAAATTCGGGCGACACCTTCGCTGACTTTCTGGCTCAGGAAATGCGATTGTCGTCGCGGACTCTCATGCGGAAATAGAATCGCGTTCGTGATTTTCATTCCCCAACGGTCCCGCAAGAGCTGCAGATACCGGTACGCGTGCGTTTTGGATATCCCGTACGGAGTCAGCGGGTACATTGGCGTGCGCTCGCTTTGCGGGGGATCACACATGCCGAACATCTCACTGCTCGCCGCGTTGACCAGGTGCGCTTGCGGGCAATGCGCTCGCATGCCTTCCGCCAGTCGAAGAGCTGTCAATCCAATCACTTCAGCGGTCTCGACTGGAATCTCCCAACAGGCCGGAGAGAAACTGGGGGACGCCAGATGATAGATTTCGTGAGGTTGCGTTTCGTTCAGGACCGACCGGAGGTCGGCCGACGATTTCAGGTCGCATGGCAATATTCTGACGGTTTCCCCAAATTCACGGGTAGGAGGAGCCGCGACATCGCGTTCTCTCCGCGTCAAACCGATGACCTCGAACCCCTGGCTCAGTAACAACTCGGCCAGGTAACTTCCGTCCTGTCCGCTCACACCTGTGATAAGGGCTCTGCGTTTCATGTCCGTGAGCCTCCCTTGCGGAACCGCTTCCCCTGTTCGCGCAACCACTGTCGGGTTGCGACACGTGCATCAAACAGTAGAATACGGTCGGCGTCTCTCCCTCGGGCCAGTGCTACAGGGGTCGCAAGGGCTGCGGCAACGGGCTGAGGCAGGGTGACAAGCACACGAGCTGCCAGCAACGTGCTCCACGGCGCGTTCTCTCGACGCAGCAAATCCAGTGTTTCGGTGCGGAGGGAGTTAAAGGCCCGATGTTTCAAAAGCACACGGACCTGCTGCCATGGCACCGGATTCATGCGCGCTTTGGCCGCATCACTGACCGCCGCGTGCTGGTGTGCCAGGCGTGGCCATTTGAGCATCCAGACCTCGAACGCTCGACGCGCCCAATTGCCAACCCCATAGCGAATGTGCAACAGGACGTCCGGAAGAATAATGGCAGCACGTGCCAGAGGGGCCTGGAAAATGACACCCAGATGAATGAATTCCGTGCCGTAATAAGGTTCTCTTTTACGTTCCAGCCACACTGAACGTCGAATACAGACGGCCGCGATGAATGACATGTGGTCGTTTGCTACTCGAAACAACTCGTCCGTATCGTGAATGACAAGTCGCTCTCGTATGGACAATCGAGGTCCAGCAAGGCGGGTGGAGTAATCGGGCGAGAAAACGTCTGCATTAATGACAATCAGGTCGGCAGACGAACCCAGTGCATCAAGGAGACATTGAACAGCATGGGGGGCAGGCAAGTCATCATCGGCAAGCAACCAGACCCACTCACCGCGGCACTCCGAAACACCCAGATCATAGTCTCGATCAATGCCTCCCTTCTGTGACAGTTGAACATATCGGACATGCGCCGACTGTCGTACAAATTCCTGAACCACCTGCGCCGTTTCGTCGGGTGACGCACCATCGACCACCACAAGCTCAACCCCTTCCACCAGCTGCGGCAAAAATGCGTCCAGCGTCTCTCGAAGCGCCGCGCATCGGTTGTAGGTGGGAATCAGGAGAGAGAGCTTCATGGGGCAGTCTCAGGTGTACGGCCGTCTTCGACGTCATCAAAACCGTTCAGGATGCTCACCCCGCTCGAAAACGCTCACGCAGGTTTTCAGGCAAGCGCTCGAGCTGTTTCCCCAGCCAGCTGACCGCTGCCTGCGCCGCCACCGTTGCCCGTGCAGCCTGTTCCAGCGCTCTGGGCATTTCTGTGCGGTGCAGTGACTGTGTCCACTGCTGTGTCAGTTTGTCGCGCATCGACATGTGTTCCAGATAGCCCGTCACCTGGTCGGCGCTCATTCCGCCCATCATGCCTGCATACAAATTTTCTGCTGCGGATAATCCGGCAGCGGTCACTTGCAGGCGCTCCATTCCAAATAAATCGTCAGGCTCCAGATAGGTTCCTTCAGCCCACTCATTCCACGCATTAAACAGCAGCAGGTGGTCCTGTCCCTGTGCCTGCAGTAATGAATCCAGCGCCAACTCTGTCACCCAGTGCTGATAAACCGGTAGGGTGAAATCGTGCAATATCTGGGCCGATAACATTTTTCGGGCGGTATTATCCCAGTCCAGGCATGCCGTGTGGAATCTACGATACGGCACATGCATGCGAGACAAATGACGTGCCACGACATGGGGATACGAATAAATCTTTCCCGTAAACCCGGGTGTCGTTCTCATCGCCTCAGCCTCGACCGCCCACATGCGGGTGGAATTGTCGAAATGCTGATGGTGCGGAAAGTCATACGCCGCATCAAAACCCTCGGATTCAGGCGTCGGCTGCACACCATGGCTCTCGCATCGTACCAGATAGATGTCGCCAATTCCGGCTCGATGACACTCTTCGCGCCAGCGTTCTGTCGTCGCCTTCATATCCGGGAACAGATGGGTCCACAGAATCAACAGGACGGGTTTGCCGTTCATGCGAACATAACGCTTGTCTTCAAAGTGGGGAAACATGGATCGAATAAACGCCAAGTCATCCTCAGCGTCATGTTCCTGTTTCAGGAGTATTTTCTTCTCGCCTTCCCGTCCGTCCCAGTTTCGCCCCCATGTGTGGTTTGCCCAACACAGACAATAATTCAAATTGTCGGGTCTCCCGCTCGCCAGCAGACGATCGACGGGCATTTCGAGAATCCGGCGGCCGCTAAACCAGTAATGGTAAAATACAAAACCGTCGATACCATTCGCCTGGGCCAGCTCAGTCTGACGCTCCATGACGACGGGGTCTGTCAGATCGTACCAGCCCAGCGCGGTGGGCATGCGCGGTTGCGTGTGCCCGGGGAACAACGCTCTGCCTCGTCGAACGTTCGTCCACTCTGTGAAACCTTCACCCCACCACTCGTCGTTTTCCGGAATACGGTGAAACTGCGGCAGATACAGCGCGAGTTTCTTCAGATTCGAGAATGTCGACAGGGTCATAGTTGGCGGCCAGGTTACAGGAGAATTCGGGCGCAGCAGCAATAGTGGAAGGTGGGTCGGTTATCATTTCGGCAAGTTGACGTGCAAGCCACATCGCCGCCGCTCCCCGCCCTATCGCCTCGCATCTGGAAAAATGTAGTCGTTGTAGCGCTCGTGGTCGAACGCGTGCAGCACGTACATCTGGTCAGACCACAAACAGGGCGCAATGCGCTTGGCCGAAAGTCCGTTGATGAGCGCCAGTTTGCGTTCCGGGTTCTCGGCGTTGAACTCGCGAATCGCCAACAGCTCACCCGTGTACGGGTTGTGCAGCTCGATATCGGGGCCCACCACGTCGTCGAAATAGCAGAACACGCGCGGCAACAGGGTCGATGTCGCGCCCTGCAGCACCGTCATCGCCGCCTTGGTGGACGACCAGTAGTCGAGGTCGAACGAGACGAATCCGACGGGGGCTTTCAGCCCATCGCGTAAATACGCCGGGGTGGTATGGGCCACGTCCCCCAGAACCAACTCCGCCCTGCGAAGCATGCTGCGGAGCCCTTCGACATCCATCTCGTAGTGGCCGCGCTGCCAGATGTACGGGCAGTCACGATAATCCTGCGCCTGCGGAAGTCCGCTGCCCAGATCGAAGCCCACGACATGCACGGCGATGCCCAGCTCGGCTTCGATCAGCGTCGCCAGCTGCTCCAGAATCAGAAGGCCGCCACCACGACCCACGCCGAACTCGATCGCCGTCATGGCTGGCAATCCCAGCCGTTTGCACTGCAGCGCGGCCTCGACCATGCCATAGCCGAGGTAAGGGCGCGGCCAGGCGTCCAGCGCGTGGCGAAGAGCGAAAGGCACGCCCGGAAGGCGATTCGCGAGCATGGGTATCAGCATCGACGGGCTGTGCAGCGCCTTCAACGCTTTCCACGGGGACGACCATCGTTCTATGGGTCTCATGGGCGCTCGCTGGGTCGTTGCGACCCGACAAAGAAAATCGATGGTAGGCAGTAGCCGCGCATATACCGGATTCAGCCCGCTTGCATCAACCGGACGATCGCCTCGCCAGACGAGAAGCCAAAACCCCCGGCCACCACACATCGCGTGGGTCTTGCGCCAGCTGGGCCAACGAGCGTCGGTGCCCGGCCGCTTCGTCATAACCCACCGCCAGAAGGTCTGGCGAGCTGCGCTCCCGGACGATAAACGAAGTCGTGTGTGACTTCGCGGGCCAGCGTCCGAAGGTCGTCCAGCGACAGCTGTTGTGCGAGCACGACGATCGCCTGCCAGCGCTCTTTCTCCGTATGCAGGGCGGCGGTCACAGACCTGGTCATGCGGATGGCGAGCGCGCGCTCAGCTGCGTCATCGCCGGTTGTTTCGGCCAGCACAGCGCTCAGACGTCCACCGGAATCCTCGCGCAGGCCTACAACCGAAGCCGCCGGTTCGCGAAGCACGACCTCCCAGATCCGCAACGTGGAGGCCAGGCGATCCACAGCGCGCCCGTGCCTTGTGGTGCCGCTATCGTCGCGCAGAAGCCCCCAACGGCTTACTGGCAGCGTGGTCGGGTGCGGCTGCGAAAGTCCCAGATACACGCCGCTGCTGTGTATCCAGTCGGGACAAGCCGCGGTCATGCTGTCCTGCGAGGTGCCGACCCAGCCACTGTCCACGAATAGGGGGCGCCGCACGTCTCCCAGCTCCTGATTGACCCAGCGACCCAGCAGGCAACGCTGCCGAGCGCGCTCGGTGGCCCAGGCATCGGCGTGTTCTCGCACGGCGTTCACCAGAAGCGCTCTGACGGTCTCGCTCAGCGGAGTGTTGAGCTCGACGCCTGCTGTTGCCAGCAGCTGGTCTCGCAGGGCGGTGGGCAGAGAGAAGGGGGCGAGCAGTCGGCCGACCGTCTCTTTGCCTTTGCGGCCGGCGACCCCATCGGCATTCGATAGCAGGTCCACCGGGTGAGCGGCCGTGACGATGCGACGTGAAGCTCGCAAATAGTGCGCGGGCACGCCAAGCGGTGCGACGTCTTCGAGCGCGCGGGCGCACTGAAACATGAGCCACGCATCCCGCGCCAGAAACACCGCGCAGTCGGCGTGGCCGGTGCGCACGTGCCGCATGACCGCGGCATGCAATAGCACCAGCAGAGGGCACAACACCGTGGCCGCGAAGGACTCGACCGTCTGGACATCGGCCGGCGCGGCGCTCAGCAGCTGCCGAACGTGGTGCAGGGGGCTGTGCGAAAGGGCGCGCTCTAGCCGCCGTTGCATGGGTGCGTGGCGAGGCAACCAGAGGGGGCGCATACCCGCGCTGCCCGCCCGCCACACATCGGCCCGAAAATCGTCTCCGATGTGCAAAATAGAGGCTGTTTGCTCGCCTTGAATGGCTCGCACCGCTGAAAATAGCTTACCCGATGCCTTGGATGCCCCATGGCTGGAGCTTGCGATCACGGCATCGGGTACCATGCGGTACCGTTCCAGCGTGTCCTGTAGCAACGAAGTGTCGGCCATGGTGTCGCTGGTGACACACAGGGTTCCGCCCGTCCGTGCACGGTAATCCGACAGGGCGGTCCACAGCGCGTGGTTGGGTACATGGGTGCCGAGCACGGTCTGTTGCCAGCTTTGTCGCGCCCACGCGTGGACGGGGAAGGCGGCGAGGTGCGGGAAGCGAGACTGAAGCAGCCGCGCCCAGTCGTCCAGACCAGGTTCGGCTTGCCCCGAGTAA
>Ga0169931_10010902_pt1 | contig 12894 bp, 6 predicted proteins | sample Kivu_15m_20L_FD_129675 | JGI IMG/M metagenome (GOLD analysis project Ga0169931, IMG submission 129675) | Freshwater microbial communities from Lake Kivu, Western Province, Rwanda to study Microbial Dark Matter (Phase II) - Kivu_15m_20L... | ecosystem: Environmental > Aquatic > Freshwater > Lake ...
CGGATTGCGGCGCGGCTGATCGACCTGCCGATCGAAGACGAGTTGAAGGACAGCTACCTGACGTACGCGATGAGCGTCATCGTCAGCCGGGCGCTGCCCGACGTGCGGGACGGTTTGAAGCCGTCGCAGCGGCGGATTCTGGTGGCGATGAACGATTTGAACCTGACGCCGGGGGCGGCGCGGGTCAAGTGCGCGAAAATTTCGGGCGACACCAGCGGCAACTACCATCCGCACGGCGAGAGCGTGATCTACCCCACCCTGGTCCGGATGGCCCAGGAGTGGAACATGCGGCACCTGCTGATCGACAAGCAGGGGAACTTCGGGTCAATCGCCGGGCTGCCTCCGGCTGCCATGCGGTACACCGAGGCGCGGTTGTCGCCGATTGCGGCGATGATGCTGGAGGATTTGAAGCTCGACACGGTCGACTTCGTGCCGTCGTACGACGAGCGGCACACTGAGCCGACGGTGCTGCCGTCGAAGTTCCCGAATCTGCTGGTCAACGGTTCGGGGGGAATTGCGGTCGGCATGGCGACGAGCATCCCGCCGCACAATCTGGGCGAGGTGTGCCGCGGCCTGATCGCGCTGATCGACGATCCGGGGATTTCGATCCACGATCTGATGGAATTGATTCCCGGCCCCGATTTCCCCACCGGCGGCGCCATCTGCGGCAGGACGGGCATTCGCCGCGGCTACCTGACGGGGCGGAGCACGGTGGTGGTGCGGGCGCGCACCAGCATCGAGGAAAAAGGGAAGCGGTCGCGGATCGTCGTGCACGAAATCCCCTTCCAGCAGGCCCGCGATCCGGTGGTCAAGAAGATCGCCCAGCTGGTCAACGAGGGGAAGATCTCCGGCATCTCGGACGTCCGCGACGAAAGCGATCTCAAGGAACCGGTCCGTCTGGTCATCGAATTGAAGCGGGACGCCGATCCCGAGATCGTTCTCAATCAGCTGTTCAAGTTTTCGCCGCTGCAGGACTCGTTCTCGATCATTTTGCTGGCGCTGGTCGACGGCAAGCCGCGGGTGCTGACGCTCAAGGAGATGCTGGAAGAGTACCTGCGGCATCGCTTTACGGTCATCCGTCGGCGCACCCAGTTCCTGCTTGCCAGAGCCCGCAAGCGGAAGCACACGGTGCAGGGCCTGCTGTTGGCCCACGCCAACATCGATGAGGTGATTCGCGTCATCCGCGCGTCGAAGACCCAGGCGGAGGCCAAAGAGCGGCTGATGCAGATCCGCTGCCCCGGGGCGTTGCTGCGGCGCGCGCTGGGCGACGACGGCTTCGCGCAATTCCAGCAGGAGCGCGGCGCGGCCGAGGAGTACGGGCTCACGCCGGTGCAGGCCGACGCCATTCTGCGGATGACGCTGGGCCAGCTCGTCAATCTCGAGCAGGAAAAGCTGGCGGAGGAGCACGCCCAGCTGCTGGCCGAGATCCACGAGCATTTGGGGCTTCTGGCCGAACCGGCGCGGATCTACGCGGTGATTCGCGACGATTGCGAAATGCTCGTCAGGAAGTACGCCGACCAGCGGCGGACCGTGATCAGCGACGAGGAGGTGGGCGAGGTCGATCTCGAGGATCTGATCGAGGAAGAGACGATGGTGGTCTCGATCAGCCACGAGGGCTACGTCAAACGGACCCCGGCCAGCGCCTACCGCGCCCAGCGGCGGGGCGGCAAGGGGATCAAGGGCGCCAAGGCGGACGAGGACGATCCGGTCGAGCACCTGTTCGTCACCAGCACGCACGACTATCTGTTGTTTTTCACCAACCAGGGAAAGGTGTACTGGCAGAAGGTCTACAACTTGCCGGCGCTGTCGCGGGAGAGCAAAGGCCGCGCGGTGGTCAATCTGCTCAATCTCGAGGAGGGCGAGCGGATTGCCGATTGCCGCGCCGTGCGCGACTTCGATCTGCCCGACCACTGCCTGATGATGGCCACCCGCAACGGACTGGTGAAGAAGACGCCGCTCGAGGCGTACCGCCGCCCGATGAAGACGGGAATCATCGCCATCAAGCTTCGCGACGACGACGAGCTGGTCGACGTGGTCGTGACCAAGCCCGGCGACGAAGTGGTGCTGGCCACCGCGAGCGGCATGGCCATTCGCTTCAACGAAGCCGACGCGCGGCCCATGGGCCGCAACACGAGCGGCGTGAAAGGCGTCACGCTCGGCAAGGGCGATACGCTGGTCGGCATGGTCGTGGCCGATCCGGAGGCCACCCTGCTCACCGCCTGCGCCCACGGGTACGGCAAACGGACCCCCTTCGGACCCAATGCCGCCGTTGAGGAGGATCCGGGCGAGGAGGACGCGTCGTCGAGCTTCCGCTACCGCACCCAGAACCGCGGCGGCAAAGGGTTGCGCGACATCAAGACGACCGACCGCAACGGTCCGGTGATCGCCGTCGTCCGCTGCGACGACCAGGACGAGCTGATGATGATGACCGCCCGCGGCAAGATCCAGCGGGTCAAGGCCAGCGACTTCAACGTGATCGGCCGCAACACCCAAGGCGTCCGCATCATTACCCTCGACGAAGGCGATGCGCTGGCGGCCGTCGTCCGCGTGCCCAAAGAAGACGCGGAAGAGGATGCGGGACCTTCCGCGATCGTCGACGCGGCCACCGATCGCCGGATCGGCCAGACGGACGACGACGACCGGCACGACGACGTCGCCTCCGAGGAAATCGATCGCGACGACGACCAAGGAGACGACGCCCTGGAGGATTGACCCTCGGCGCCGCGGCGCGCCCCTCCGCCCCGAACGCACCCCCTGCCGCCCCGCGCGGCGGCTCGCGACGGAGCCGCGAGCGCGGGGCCGGCCGGAGCCGGCCGTTCCCATGGCCCGCGGGAAATCGCGGAGCGGCCGACGCCGACGCCGCGCCGGCCGTTGCGGGAAACCGTCCGCCGGGCCCGATGCGAAGGCAGCCGGACCGACGGGCCGCCAGCGGCGGCCACCTGCCAGCGGCGGCCACCCGTCGGCGGCGGCCACCCGTCGGCGGCGGCCTGGAGCCTGAGCTGAGCCTGAGCTCCGCCGCCGCTCCGGATCCGGCCGCCCCCGCGAGGCGCACGCCGGGCGGTCGATCGCTGGGGCCGGCGTGCCGCGCCCCTAGCCCGCCGCGAAAATTTCCGCCCCCCCCCCGACCTTCTTCGCAGGATTTGCCATGTCGGAACCCTATTTCCAGCAGTTGTTCGCCGACCGGATCGGCGGGGCCCAGTTCGGCAAGGGAAACACGCTGTACAAATTTGAAAAGATCAAGCGTGCCAAGCGCAAGGCGATGGCCGAACATCCCGAGCGGACGCTGCTGGACTTCGGGATCGGCGAGAACGACGACGTGGCCGACGAGTCGGTGCGGCATGTGCTCGCCGTCGAGATGGGCAAGCCGGAAAACCGAGGCTACGCCGACAACGGCATCGCGGTCTTCAAGGAGGCCGCGGCCCGTTTCATGCAGCGGCAGTACGGCGTGACGCTCGATCCGTCCCGGGAAATCAACCACTGCATCGGCTCGAAATCGGGTTTGGCGATTCTGCCGGCTTGCTTCATCAATCCTGGCGACGTCACGCTGATGACCGTGCCGGGCTACCCGGTCGCCGGCTCGCACACGGCCTACTACGGCGGCGCGGTCTACAAGCTGCCCCTCTTGGCGGAGAACGATTTTCTGCCCGATCTCGAGAGCATTCCGCGGGAGGTGCGGCAGAAGGCCAAGCTGCTCGTGCTGTGCTACCCGAACAGCCCGACCGGCAAAACGGCGCCCCCCGAGTTCTACGAGCGGGCGATTGCCTTCGCCCGGGCGCACGAGATCGTCATCGTGCAGGACGCGGCGCACGCCCTGCTCTCCTACGATCGTCCGCCCCACAGTTTTCTGGCGGTTCCCGGCGCGAAAGAGGTCGGCCTGGAGATCCATTCGCTGTCCAAAGGCTTCAACATGATCGGCTGGCGGATGGGATGGGTCTGCGGCCACGAGCGGCTCGTGCAGGCCTTTGCCGAAACCAAGGATTCGTTCGACTCGGGCCAGTTCATGGCGATCCAGCGGGCGGCGGCGGCCGCCCTGGACGACCCGGAGATTCCCCGCCGCATCGGCGCGAAGTACGAGCGGCGGCTGCGGAAATTGGTGGCCGCGCTCGCGCGTTGCGGATTCCACTGCCAGATGCCCGGCGGCAGCTATTTCCTCTACGCGCCGGCGCCGCGGGGGCTCGCCGACGGCACGCAGTTTCCCGACGCCGAGGCGTGCAGCCAGTATCTGATCGCCGAGCAGTCGATCTGCACGGTGCCGTGGGACGACGCCGGGCCGTTTCTTCGCTTCAGCGCGACGTACGAAGCGGCGGACGAAGCGGCCGAAGACGCGCTGATGGCGGAAACGGTGAGGCGGCTGCAAAGCCTGCAACCGGTCTTCGCGTGATCCGTGCGCCGTCCAGGAGAGCCGGCACGCGCCTTTCGCCTCCGGCTTTTTCCTCCGTGCGGAGCGGCGGCGCCGGGTTCCTGCGCGGGGCAAGGATCGAGCAGCGGATCGCCCCCCCGAGCGGCAATTCTACAGCAGCGGAGCCCGCACCTGGTCGCCGCGGAGGCCCAAGTTGCCGTAGCGGTGGTAGACGCGAGTCAGGCTTTGCTCCTGGACGTACCAGAGCAGCTCCAGCCTGCCGTGGGCGCTGACCGGGGCGTCGGCCACGTACTGCAGGGTTTCCGCCGCCGCAGCGCGGATCTCCGCAGGGACGCGCGACGGCCGGGCGTACCGCACGCGGTCGGTCTGGCCAGACCGCATGGCGGCCGCCAGTTCGCCGTCGGTCTCCTCGACGAATTCGATGCCGCCCGCCCAGGCGTCGGTCAGTTCGTCGAGTCGCCGCACCTGATCCGCCGCCGGCCCGGAAAGCCCAGGCGGCACGCTGACCGTGATCCGGCAGCCGACGGTGCGCGCCGCGATCGCCCGGGCGGCAATGTCGAACGCCCGATCGTCGGCGTCCACGCGGACGCGGACGGCATCGAACGGCAAATAGCGGCGAAAGTTGTCTTCGCCCAGCAGTTCAAAGTGATCATGTTCCGCCAGGAACTCGGCCTCTGCCCACTGGGCGTAGCTCGCGGCGGCGCGGCTCAGACGCGGCACGTCGACGGCGCGGCACAACGCGGCCAACTCGGGCCAGGCCGGTTCCGCTTCCCCTGCCGACTCCCCGTGCGGCGGTTCTTCCGATTCGTCGAACTCCATCAGCGGAACGACGTAGTTCGGTCCGCCGGCTTGGATGCCGGGTCCCACCGCGCTCTGGCCCATGCCGCCGAACGGTTGGCGGAGCACCGTCGCGCCCGTGGTCGGTCGGTTGATGTACAGGTTTCCGGCACGGACGCCCTCCTGCCAGAAAAGATGCTCGCGCTCGTCGAGACTTTCCAGCCCGGACGTCAGCCCGTAGCCCGTGGCGTTCGCCAGATCGATCGCGTGGTGCAGGTCGCGGGCGGCCATCACCGCCAGCACGGGTCCGAAGAGTTCCGTCCGGTGCGTGAAGCTGCCGGGTTGCACGTCCCATTTCACGCCGGGGCCGACCAGATGCGGATTGCCGTCGACGTGGAGCCGCGGCATCACGGCCCACGTCTCCCCCGGCTCGAGTTCCTTCAGCGCCCGTTCGAGCGGGCCGCCGGGGGGCCGGATCAGCGGTCCGACGCGGGTCGTCAGTTCCCAGGCGGACCCCACGGCGAGGCTCTCCACAGCGTCGCAGAGCGCGGCCCGGAATCGCCGATCGTCGAACACCTCCTGTTCCAGGATCAGCAGCGACGTGGCGGAGCACTTTTGTCCGCTGTGGCCGAACGCCGATTGCACGACATGCTTGACGGCCAGGTCGCGATCGGCCAGCGCCGTGACGATCGTCGCATTCTTGCCCCCCGTCTCGGCGGACAGGCGGATGGCGGGGCGATGGGCCAGCAGCTCGCGGGCGGTCGCACTGCCGCCGGTGAGGATCACCGCGTCGACGTCGGGATGAGCCGCCAACTGCCGACCGGTGGTGGCTCCCGGGCAGGGTAGGAACTGCAGGGCCGTCGGCGGGACGCCCGCCCGCCAGAAGCATTCGCACAATCGCCAGGCGACGAGTACGGCGTCGGAGGCGGGTTTGAGGATGACGTTGTTCCCCGCCGCCAGGGCCGCGGCGACTCCCCCGCAGGGAATCGCCAGGGGGAAGTTCCAGGGGGAGGCCACGACGACGGCGCCGCGGCCCCGAGCGGCGACGCCCGGGAGTCGGGCCAGCGGCCGCGTCGCGGCGCCGTAGAAACGGCAGAAGTCGACGGCTTCGGAAACTTCGGGATCTCCTTCGGCCAGCAATTTGCCGGTTTCCGCCAGCATGGCGCCCAGCAGATCGCCGCGACACGATTCGATTTCCTCGGCGACGCGGCGGAGCAGCGCCGCGCGGCGGTCGGCCGGCGTTCGTCGCCAGCCGTCGCGGTCGGCGCGTGCGGCGGCGACGGCCTGGGCGACCTCTGCGGCGTCGCCGACCGCGTAGCGGGCGACGACGACCGCCGGCCGCGAGGGGTCGATCGAGTTCCGCAACGTTCGGCCGTCGATTTGCGCGCCGTCGATCGCCAGCGGCACGCAGGGGGCCTGTTCTTGGCAGCGGGGCCGCCAGCGGTCCAGGAGATCGGCGGCCCAGGCGGAGTGATGGGGCAGCGACCAGTCGGTATCGGGCGCGCTATGGAACGGCGGATCGTCGGCGAGCAGGCGGCACTGGGGCGGAGGCGGGATGTCGCCGATCCCCAGGCTCCGGTTTTGGGTCCGTCGAGGCAGTGCGCTGAGCGCGTCGATCCGCTCGAACGAAGCCAGGAAATCCCGGCGGAGTTTCTGCCAGGCCTCGTCGTCGACCTGCAGCCGGAACGCATGGCGGAGAAAGTTGTCCTGGCCCGTGTTTTCGTCGAGGCGGCGAACGAGATACCCGATCGCGCTGACGAAATCCTCCTGGCGGCACGCCGGACCGTACAGCAGCAGGTTGCGGGCGACCTCGAACAGGGCGCGGCGCTGGTGGCTGGCCATGCCCTCGAGCATTTCGAACTGCACCCGATCGAGGGCCTGGCAGGCGTCGGCCAGCACCAGGCCGTAGGCCAGCGTGAACAGGTTGTGCGAGGCGATGCCGAGGTGCACGGCGCGAATGCGGTCGGCCTCCAGGCCGTAGCGGAGCATGCGGAGAAAGTTGGCGTCGGTGTCGATCTTCTCGGCGAAGGCGGCCAGCGGCCAACCCCGGAGCGAGGCCTCGACGCGTTCCATTTCCAGATTGGCGCCTTTCACCAGACGGATGGTGATCGGAGCTCCGCCGCGTGCGACGCGATCGACGGCCCAGGCGGTGATCTCCCGTTGGGTGGCGAAGGAGTCCGGCAGATAGGCTTGCAGCGCGATGCCGGCCGAGGCGCGTTCCATGCCAGGCCGGGAGAGGGCCGCCATGAAGGCTGCGGCGGTGATTTCCTTGTCGCGGTATTCCTCCATGTCGAGGTAGACGAATTTGGGAGCCTCGCTGCCGTCGCTGCGGACGAAACGGTTGCGGAGCGCCGCCCGGTAGAGGAGTTCCAGGCGATCGGCCAGAACGCCGACGGTCGCGGTGCGGGCCAGGGTCGAGATCTGCGCATGGATGGTGGAGATCTTGACGGAGATGACTTCGATTTCCGGACGGGCCAGCGTTTGCAGGTAGGCTTCCAGGCGGCTTTGCGCCTCGCGTTCGCCGAGCAGGGCCTCGCCGAGGACGTTCACGTTCATGCGGACGCCTTCGTCGCGGCGAGCCAGCAAGTGGCTGCGAAGCAGGTCCTCCTCGGCGGGCAGCACCACGTTGGCCGTTTCGTGCTGCATCCGTTCGCGGACGAGCGGCATGGCCACGCCCGGCAGGTAGGCCCCGAACGACTGGAAGCCGCGGAGCAGGCTGCGCTCGAGGGCCGTGAAGAACCGGGGTATTCCCTGCACGTCGAGGAGATGGAGGAGCTGGTCGGCGGCTCGATGGGGAAGCCGGGCCCGAAAGGCCTGGTCGGTCATTTGGACGAGGGTTGCTCTGTCGCTGGGCGACTGGATCAGGCGGTCCAGTTCGGCCTGCTGGCGTCGTTCGCCGGGGGTTTGCAGCGCGGCCGCGCGGTGCTGCAGGGCGCGTGCCAGAAAGGCCCCGCGTTGGGCCAGCGGATCGGCCGCGGAGCGGGGATCGGGGACGAAGCCGGCCATGCGCGCGGCGAGTTCGCGCGCGGCGAGTCGAGCGGCGTCGGGCGGGACGGGCAAGTCCACGGGCGGGTCGTTGCGAGAAGCGCGGCGTCAGGCGGCGCCGCGTTGCGTGAGGTAGGCGAGGATATCGCGGATGGAGACGACTCCGACCAGGCGATCCTCCTGGTCGAGAACGGGGATATGGCGATAGCCGCCCACGTTCATACGGTGCAGGGCAAAAGCGATGCGGTCTCGGAGGCGGAGCGTCTCCGGCCGTCGGGTCATCACGGCTTCGATCGGTCGAGACGCCATCGCGGCGGCGTCGACGTTCACCCGCATTAGGACGTCGCGTTCGCTGAAAATGCCGACCAGCTGTTCGCCGTCGACGACCATGACGCAACCGATCGAGCGTCCGGCCATCTGGCGGAGGACTTCGCCGACGGGGGTGTGCGGCGGGACGGCCAAGGGCGACTTCGGGTTGAGGATCTCGATGCGATCCTTCAGCAGCCCCCGTTCCACGCGCGTGGCCGGTTCAGGGAGGCCGACGTCCGTGAGCGAGTGCGAGCACTCGTCGCAGTGGTCGGCTCCCGGGATGGCTTCCGCGCCGCAGTAAGGACAGAGGATCATGCGACTTCCCAGGTGTCGCCGGAACGAAACAGTTGCTGCAGGTCGCCTTTGCCGCGTTTTTGGACCGCTTCCTGGATTTGTTCGTTGATCATGTCGTCGTATCGGGGCGCGTCGACGCAACGGAACACGCCGATCGGCTCGGGAAGTCCGTCTTCGTACCGCATGCGACTGAGCAGGTAGGCGAGGCTCGGTTCCGGGGATTTCTCGTCGTGGAACAGCAGGTCGTCTTCGGAGATGCCCTTGCCGAGTTCGACGACTTCGGGCTCCATGCCGTTGAGGCGAATGCCCTTCTGGCGTTCTTTGCCGAAGATCAGCGGCTTGCCGTGTTCCAACTCGAGCGTGTTGTCGGCCTTGGCGTCGCGATCCTTGGCGTATTCCCAGGCTCCGTCGTTGAAGATGTTGCAGTTCTGGTAGACCTCGACGAACGCGGTGCCGCGGTGTTCGGCGGCTCGCTTCAGAACCTCTCCGAGGTGCTGGATGTGGGTGTCGATCGAGCGGGCGACGAAGGTCGCTTCGCATCCGATGGCGATCGACAGGGGATGGAGCGGGTTGTCGATGACTCCCATCGGCGTGCTTTTGGTCTTCTTGCCCAGCGGCGAGGTCGGGGAGTACTGTCCTTTGGTGAGGCCGTAGATGCGGTTGTTGAACAGGACGATGTTCAGGTCGATGTTGCGGCGGATGCAGTGCATGAGGTGGTTGCCGCCGATCGACAGCCCGTCGCCGTCGCCCGTGATGACCCACACCTGCAGATCGGGACGGCAGCTCTTGAGTCCGCTCGCCACGGCCGGAGCGCGGCCGTGGATCGAGTGGACGCCGTAGGTGTTCATGTAGTAGGGAAACCGGCTGGAGCAGCCGATTCCGCTGATGAACACCGTGTTCTCACGCGCCACGCCGAGCGTGGGGAGCACCTTCTTCATTTGAGCGAGGATCGAGTAATCCCCGCATCCCGGGCACCAGCGGACGTCTTGGTCGCTGGCAAAGTCGGTCGGCTTCAGCACCGGCAAAGGCGACTGGATACTCATGGCAATCACGCATCCTTAAGAAAGCAGCGAATGGATTTTGTGCAGGACTTCGGCGACGCTGAAGGGCTTGCCCTGAACTTTGTTCAGCGCTTGGGTATCAATCAGGAACTGGGAACGCAGCATGACGTTCAGCTGGCCCATGTTCAGTTCGGCGACGAGCACCTTGTCGAAGCTGCGCAGGATTTCGCCGAGATTCTTGGGGAACGGATGGATGTACCGCAGATGGCAATGGGCCACGCGGCGGCCGCTGGCCTGGGCCTGATGGACGGCCGTGGCGCACGCGCCGTAAGTGCCGCCCCAGCTCACCACCAGCAGGTCGCCGCTCGACGGACCGTCGAGCTTCTGCGGCGGAATGTCGTCGGCCACGTTCAGCACCTTCTTGGCCCGCGTGTTGATCATGTGCTGGTGGTTGTCCGGATCGTAGCTGACGTTGCCGGTCACGTCCTGCTTCTCGAGGCCGCCGATGCGGTGCATCAGCCCGGGCGTGCCGGGAATCGCCCAGGGCCGCGCCAGCCGCTCGTTGCGCTTGTAGGGGAGAAACGTCTCGCCGGCTTCGCTCGGTCCCGGGTGCTCGACGCCTACCCGAGGGAGTTCTTTCATGCTCGGAATCCGCCACGGCTCGGACCCGTTGGCGATGTAGCCGTCGGTAAGCAGCATCACGGGCGTCATGAAGCGAACGGCGATCCGCCACGCCTCCTGGGCGATGTCGAAGCAGTCGGCCGGTCCGGAAGCGGCGATCACCGGCATCGGGCATTCGCCGTTCCGGCCGTAGACGGCCTGGAACAGGTCGGCCTGCTCGGTCTTCGTCGGCAGCCCCGTCGAGGGCCCGCCCCGCTGCACGTTGATGATGATCATCGGCAGTTCGGTCATCACGGCCAGTCCCAAGGCTTCGGTCTTCAGGGCGATCCCTGGCCCGCTGCTGGCGGTCACGCCCATCTCGCCGGCGAACGAAGCCCCGATCACGGCGGTCACCGCAGCGATCTCGTCTTCGGCCTGGAAGGTGAGGACGTCGAAATTCTTGTGCTTGGAGAGTTCATGCAGAATGTCGCTGGCGGGCGTGATCGGATAGGCCCCCAGGAACAGTCGCTTGCCCGACTGCTGCGCCGCAGTGATCAGTCCCCACGCGAGGGCCGTATTGCCCGTGATGTTGTGGTACGTGCCGGCCGGCAGCTTGGCGGGCTCGACATGGTACTGCGTGCTGATGGCCTCGACGGTCTCGCCGTAGTTGTAGCCCGCCCGCAACGCGGCCACGTTCGCCTGGGCGACCTCGGGTCGCTTGCCGAATTTATCCTCGATGAAATTCAGCGTCGGATCGAGCGGCCGATCGTAGAGCCAGAAAACCAGGCCCATGGCAAAGAAGTTGCGGCAGCGGTCGGCTTCCTTCTGGCTCAAACCGAGCCCCTCGACGGCCAACCGCGTGATCTTCGTCATTTCGACGGCGTGCATCTTGTATTTGCCGTCCAGGCTGCCGTCTTCGGTCGGATCCGACTTGTAGCCCGCCTGCTCGAGCCCCTTCTTGTCGAAGGCGTCCTTGTTGATCAGCAGAATGCCGCCGTCCCGCAGATCGCCCAGGTTGGTGATCAACGCCGCCGGATTCATCGCCACCAAAGCGTCGACCGTGTCGCCCGGCGTGTAGATCTCGGTGCTCGAGAAGTGGATCTGGAACCCGCTCACGCCCGCCTTCGTTCCGCGCGGAGCGCGAATCTCCGCCGGAAAGTCGGGGAACGTGGCCACGTCGTTGCCGATCAGGGCCGAGGTGTTCGTGAATTGAGTTCCGGCAAGCTGCATGCCGTCGCCCGAGTCGCCGCAGAAACGGACCGTGGCTTCGGTGATCTGCGAGACCGGTTTGGGGGGAGTGCTCGTGGCCATGTCGCCGACGGGTCCTTTGACTTGTGACTAGGACGAAGCGGTGGGAATCGATCGGGGCGTGCTCCGCAGACGCGAATCGGCGGCCCCGGCGCGACTCGCGGGCGGCGAACCCGAGCGACGACGCTCGCGATCCGCCGGCGCCGGCCAGCCGAACCAGCCGACCATGCCGACCCAGCCGACCCAGCCGACCCAGCCGGCGATGCGGCAGCCCTGCGGGACAACTACGCGGTTCAAGCTCCTTCGCGGTGAGCGGGCGTACGGCCCGGCTCGGGAGGAAGGGTGTAAATCGTTTGCGGGAAGTGGTCGACCAGAAACTGGACGATCCCCCGCACGCCGGCCACGCCGCACGGCAGGCCCGACTCGTCGAGAATCGGCAAGTGCCGATGGCCTCGACGCGACATCTGTTCGATCGTCTCCCCGACCGTCGCATCGCGCGTCACGCAGTGCGGGGGGGCGCTCATCGCCTCGCGGATCGGGGCCGCCAGCGGCGCGCCGTTCGCCAGACAACGCAGCGCGTCGCGTTCGGTGAAGATGCCCTGCAGCACTTCCGGCTCCCCCTCGCGAGACGGTCCCATCACCAGGACGCTGCCGCTCTTGTGCATCCGCATCAACTGCAGCACCGCCCCGACCGTCTCCTCCGGACAGACCAGCAGCGCCTGCTCCGGATACGCAGCAGTCACCCGATCGGTTTGCAGATTCAAGTGGAAGCTCACGGCGCGATTAACTGCGGAAGGGAGAGGTCGATCACGGCAGCCGAGGAAAAACTTCCTTGCGATCCAGCGCTTGGCGGCAACGGCGGCACGTGCGATGCCCAAGCCCGGCATGGCCAGGCGCCTTGCAGTCCACGAACGCTGGGAGAACAGGGCGTCCCTCGGCGGCGGAGCCCTCGCGGTGGCGGGAAATCGTTGCTAGGTCTTGGGGACGCGGGTCGCGGCAAGGCGATCGGTCGCTCGCCAGGGCGGACTGCCGGTGCTGCGGCGAAACATCTCGCTCGGCGCTCGACGACCGCCAGGCGGGCGTTCGGAGAGAACGGCCCGACCGATCCGTTCGTTGCCGCGGCACAACCTCGGCACGACGCGCGGCGGGAACGTCCGCGCTCGGCGCGGCCACGACACGACGTCTGATACCGTTTTCGAACCGTCGCTCCAAGACCATTTAAGCGACCATTTAAGCGACCATTTAAGCGACCATTTAAGCGACCATTTAAGCGACCATTTAAGCGACCATTTAAGCGACCATTTAAGCGACCATTTAAGC
>Ga0169931_10010903_pt1 | contig 12893 bp, 15 predicted proteins | sample Kivu_15m_20L_FD_129675 | JGI IMG/M metagenome (GOLD analysis project Ga0169931, IMG submission 129675) | Freshwater microbial communities from Lake Kivu, Western Province, Rwanda to study Microbial Dark Matter (Phase II) - Kivu_15m_20L... | ecosystem: Environmental > Aquatic > Freshwater > Lake...
AGCATTCTTCATTGGAGCGCTCAACAACGGTATGAGTTTGATGGATGTGAATGAGTTTTATCAAAAAGTCATCAAAGGGGTGATCATCATTCTCGCCGTCTGGTTTGATAATAGAGAGCGTAGGTAAACGAGGCGAATCCTTTAGATCCAGCGGCGCTTAGCAAACCAAAGAAGCATCAATATAGGCAGAATGGTGACTAAAAGCACTGTTGCTGCCAGGAATTCCGCTCGATGATAAGGGATGGACTGGAAATTCATTCCAAAAAAACCAGTGATGAATGTGAGAGGGAGAAACACCACTGAAAAGATCGTGAGTCTTCGCATCGCTTCATTCGTTCTATGTGCAGCGATCGCAAGATGCGCTTCACGAATCGTCCATAGGTTTTCCCGGAGTTCTTCCATTTCCGATTGGATCCGAAGTGCATGATCGAGAAGATCTCTGAACCAAGGGAGTGCCTCTGAGGAGATTTGGGAGAATCGCTCTGCGTGTAGTTTTTGGAAAACCTCACGTTGAGGAACGACCACCCTTCTCATGAAGTTAAGTCTATTTTGAAGGGAGTGCACCCTTTCTAAGGATCGCGCAGGATCTCTCTCTTGTAGGACTTCCTCATCCAACTCTTGGATTTCTTCATCCAAAAATGCTCAAGGTACCTCGGCTGACCTTCAACTACTTCCTCTAGGATCTTCTGCATCAGGAAATCCGAACGAGGGGTGAGGTGAGTGCGGTCCTTTGAGCACTTCAGGAATAACTCTTCGATTGCCGCAATTTTTCCATCATGAACTGTGATGATAGCTCCTGGCATCAAGAATAGGTGAAGCTTACGGATGTTCTTCAGAATTTCGTCGTCATCTATAGATTCTGAAATGGTATGAAGTTTTACTGGCTTGGGCATCTCAAAGCTACGGAGGACCACAAAAAGGTGTCCCGCGTAGTCCTCTACCTTCGCGCGAAGGCGCGATGAGGTCTACCCAGAGTAATTTCTGTCCCGGCATGGGAGGACGTAGCCTTTCACTCGAGCTCTCCTCTAGGAAATGGCTCATCCAGCTTTCTGGTAAAGTTTTCTGAGTGGAAGGGGGTTGCAGATAACGACAATCGAGATTTCCAGCGAGCGGAAGAGAAATCCAGCGGATCATGGAAGTTTGCCTCGTTGGGTCGACAAAAGGTTTACTTGGGCAGGGGAGGGGTTTCGCGGTACTTTCGAAACTGTTTGAAGAATAAGGCTAGTCCGAGAATTTCGGCGTAGAGGAGTTCGGTTCGTCCCCAAATCCCACGGACGTGTCCTGCAATATCTTCAAAAGGAGCTTGAGCAAATCCTACGCCAAAGAATGGGAAAACAAGAGCCATCCATGCGCTCGAGGGGGTGGCTTCGGAGATCAGGTCCATTAAGTTATCGAGCAAGAGATGACTTGCAACCCCCAGGGAAAGAGCAAAGTGAAGGGTGCTTTTTCGTTTCCATCCCACGAGAAACAGTAAAGCTAAAAGGATCCCGGTGTGACCGAGTGTTCGGGAGCTAGTAATCAGTCCGGTGGATTCGATCCACCCCGCTCGCATCAGGGCTTTAGCTCCATGAAACAGTGGCTTATCGATGAAGTCAGGGAGAAGAGTGCCGATACTACTCCAGACAAAAAAAGCGCTCCTCTTCGGTTTGAGCAAAGAGAGGATGGGCTGAGTAAGCGCATTCCCGATTCCGATATGGCCGAAGAGGAGCATTGAGTATTTACCGACAGGTTTCGATGAGGCGGGAGGTAATACGTTTGGCCGAGATGCCAAACTTCTCATAAAGTTCTGGTTGTTCGCCACTCTCACCAAATACGTCTTCGACTCCGATCTTGATCAACTTGGTGCCTAGGCCATGAGTCGAGAGAACATCTGCAACACAGCTTCCCAGACCACCAATGACGGAATGATCTTCGACCGTAACGATCCATGCCGCTTCCTTTGCGAGTTTTAATGCAGTTGCCTCGTCAAAAGGCTTGAGACAATGAACGCTCGAAACACTGACATCCAGACCCGATTGGTCTTGAAGCTGGGTCCACGTACTGACGGCCTCTGCCGTACCTGCCCCCGTGCCCAAGATGACTACTTTTTGGTCTCGATTCAGTCCTTTTGTGAAAGGTTTGATTTGGTGAATCTTTCCAGGAGTCCAAGCGATTTCGTTCGTTAGGAGGTCTGGCAAGTTCTGTCGAGTGAGACGGAGGTAGGCTGGGCCTTTCCACTCGGTAACCAGATGGTTCATGACGAGTTCGGTTTCCTTTGCATCCATGGGCTGAAATACGCCCATGTGGGGAAGTGCACGCATTAATGCTACGTCTTCGAGCCCCATCTGGGAGTGGCCATCATCTCCAATGCCAATTCCAGCGTGGGTGCCGATAAGTCGGACGTTTGCATGGTTGTAAGAGACGCTCAGACGGATGGTGTCGTATCGACCCGTAAGAAAAGCTCCAAAGCTGCAGAGAAACGGAAGTTTCCCGGTAAACGACAGACCGGCAGCTACGCCGATCATGTTGGCCTCTTGGATCCCCATTTCGAAAAAACGATCAGGAAATTTTTTTCCAAAGATTTCGGACTTTGTTGATTTTGCTAAGTCTGCATCGAGGACAACAATTTCGGGATGGGTTTCCCCGAGCTTTGCCAGTGTTTCACCAAATGCTTGTCGTGTAGCTTTTGACATGAAGATCAGACCTCAGACTTTCCGCGAATTTCATCAATCGCCTTACGTGCTTCATCGGCCTTAGGTGCGACCCCATGCCATTCGATTTTGTTTTCCATAAAAGAGACGCCTTTGCCTTTTACGGTGCGTGCGCGAATGAAGACGGGTTTTGTCTCCCCTTTCTCTTCAAGAGAGCGCGCTTCCGCAAATGCGGCGAGGATCTGTTTGTAGTCGTGCCCGTCGATATCGATGACGTGCCAGCCAAAGGCACGCCACTTATCGGTCACGGGTTCGATAGGCATCACTTGACTAACTGGGCCATCAATTTGGCCCCCGTTTTGATCGAGAATCACGCACAAATTCGACAGAGCAAATTTGGGGGCAGACATTGCTGCTTCCCAGATCTGTCCCTCTTGGACCTCTCCGTCACCCAGTAAGCAATACACTCGACCTTTCGATCGATTTGCTTTGAGTCCCATGGCCATTCCTTGAGCGACCGAAAGGCCTTGTCCGAGACTACCGGTCGAGGATTCGACAATCGGAAGCCGCTGGCGATCGGGGTGACCTTGAAGTCGGCTATCGAGGCGACGCAGGGTCTTCAGTTCTTCGGCTGGCAGAAATCCCTTCTTGGCCAGAATCGCATACAAGGTTGGGACCCCGTGTCCTTTGGATAAAATAAAATGGTCGCGATTGGGATCATCGATTTTGGCTGGGGTTTCGATGCCCCGCATCTCGGAAAACCAAAGAGCCGTCAAAAGATCGACAGAGGAGAGGCTGCCTCCTGGGTGTCCTGACTTAGCTTCGGTCAGCATTTCTATGATTGAGACCCGAATTTCTTGGGCCAAACTGGCAAGAGCGGTTGGAGTCATTTGCATAGGGTGGACCCTAACCCAGAGTCCGTGTAAATTAAAGTTCATGCCCCACAAGTGGTGGGTACTCGCTTCAGTGGGTTGCGGGACGTTCATGGCAACCTTGGACTCGAGTATCGTCAACATCGGACTTCCATCCCTAACGCAATCCCTGGGTGCAGACGTAAAGCGCATCAAGTGGGTGGTGGTCGTGTACTTGATTTGCATTACGAGTCTGCTCCTGCCCTTCGGGCGCCTCTCGGATACTTATGGTCGAAAGAGGACATTTCAAATTGGCTTTGGCCTCTTTTCGTTTGCATCCCTTCTGTGTGGATTATCAGACTCTCTGGCGACTCTGATCTTGAGTCGGCTCCTGCAGGGGGCTGGCGCTGCCATGCTCATGGCCAATGGCCCAGCAGTAATCACGTCGTGTTTTCCTCCGGGCGAGCGTGGTAAGGCTCTCGGGATCCTATCTATGATTGTCAGTGCTGGTCTCATCTCTGGTCCAGGGATTGGTGGACTTTTGATCTCCCATTTTGGGTGGCAAAGCATTTTTTGGGTCAATGTCCCGATTGGAATTGCCGGTATTGTTCTGGCTCAGAAGCACATCATTCGCGATTCTCTGGCGCATGTCAGGCTTCCGTTTGATTGGGCCGGGGCTCTGCTACAGATGATACTTTTGCTTTTGTTCATGGCCCTGGTGGATCCTCCGAGCATCTCATTATCGGGGAGTGAAGCCTTCCCAATTCCTCGATTGCTCTTGGTGGGCGGCTTGGTTCTTTTTGCAGTCTTCTTTGCTCAGATCGAGTCCGAAGCTCGTGCTCCGTTATTTGATTTCAGTCTGTTGAAAAACCGTATGTTCATCACCGGAAATGGGGCTTCATTCCTTACTTTTTGTGCCTATTCCGCAGTTACCGTGATGATGCCTTTTTATCTCGAGACGATCCTGAGTCACTCTGCGCGGGAGAGCGGGCTCTTTATGAGCGTGATCCCATTGCTCATCTTTGTTGTCGCACCCATGGCAGGTCGGTTTTCGGATCGATATGGAGTGGTCGGACCCGCATTGCTTGGAGGCTTTTGCGGCTTCTTGTCTCTGTTTTGGATGGCTGGTGGATTGGGTGGTGGACTCCTTGAGGCGACAGCCGATCAAACGGTCTATTTTGTTTTGGCTGGAGTGGGCTTAGCGATAGGTTTTTTTCAATCCCCTAATAACAGCTCTGTGATGAGCTCCGTCCCTTCCTCAAAACTTGGAGTAGCCTCGGCGCTCATGGCAACTTTTCGAAATCTAGGCCTCGTGACTGGTACCGGCGTGGCTACCTCGGTGTTTCAATGGCGCTTCAATCTCTCCGGAGATTTCATCGACGGACTTCACTGGGTTTTGGGTCTGGCAAGTGCAATGGCCTTTGGTGCACTCCTCATTACGTTGACTCGGTTAATAAAGGGCAATGTGTCTGCTCCTTTGAGTGAGAGTGCCCCGAGAGGGAACGAGGTCCGAAAATAAAATGGTTTGGAAACTCAAGGAACGAGAACTGACATTGGACGAGGCCCTTGAGCAAGCTCGAGCTGCGCTTTCACCGTTCTGGACGAATAGCCGACCTCTCCTGGCTGTGATTAAATTCGGTGAGGCAGGTACATTCAGCCTGCATCCGATTGATTCCGAGTTTCTCAAAAAGCGCTGGGTATTAGGGTTTGCTGATCCCGTAACGAGTGAGGGTGAGAGCCTGGTGCGACTCATCTCGGAGCTTGAGAAGCGCTACTCAGTATTGAATCTAGGATTCATCCTGATCCTCAAACCCGCGCTACGCAGTCTTGCGTCTGTTGAAGGAGTCGAGCGCTTTGCTAAGTCTTTGAGTATTAGCTTTCCGTACGTTTTTGATGCTGAGGAACTTCTATTTAAGGTGTTCGGGAACCCCGGTCGAAAATCGATGCTGTTGATCATGGACCAGGGCAAGATCACTTATCGGACGCCTGAGAATGATCCATTCACGTCTATTGAAGCTCAAGTTCAGTTGTTTCTCAGGGAAACAGATCCAGGGTTACCCCTTTTGCCGTTGATTTCAGACTTCGGTTTTCTTGGAAAAAAACTTTTTGAGGTAGCGTTGGGCGGAACACCCCCAGCGGGAGTTTATGATCCACTCGATTTTTCACGCGCAGGGGAGTTCATGCGTAAAGGAGTTCAGACAATCTGGGAGGGGGCTTTTAAGCCGAATGGGACCTTGAACTCTCGATTAGACCTCGTTGGAAACTGGATTCGAGATGAGGAGCGGATAGCAACGAACGATCCGAACGCAGAGTTAATTTACCGGATCAGAACACCTGCATTCTCTTTGTTTGCTCAAAGTCTTGCTAAGAGTTTTGAACCCAGTGCGATTGAGGTTCTGATAGATGATCTGAACGTAGTGGACGACTACGCTGGAGCAGATTTGAGGTACGATGATGAACAGACGTCTTTTGCTCAATTTGGAGTGCTGCGAAACTACCGCTTGGTAAAAGGCTTGGGAGATACAGGTAGAGTCCTCAGACTGAAATTCCCAACCGCAGATAAAAGACCTGTGGCTATTTATAGTATTCGGGAGTCAGAGGTCTAGTACGGAGACTCGGATGAAGTCGTATCCGGGTCTTTGCCCCTGGAGTTACGGTAAGCTTGTTCGAGGTTACGCCTTGCCATTTCGGGTTTCACTCGGGAAAGAGCAGACCCTTTGACTCGTGCGCGGTAGGCGTCTGTTGACTCCGCGAAAAGCGCATCCCAAGTAATCAACGGGTTTACAGTAGGATTGGAAGTTACCTGCTCCTCGCGTTCAGGCTTGATGTTAAACGGGCAAACTTCCTGGCAGATGTCACAGCCAGCAATCCATGTTCCTATTTTTTCTGTCGGTGCAGTAGTGCTCCATTCACCTCGCTTTTCAAGCGTAAGATAAGCAGTGCACTTACGCGAATCGAGCCATCCCCCAGTCGATAGGGCCTCAGTCGGGCAACCCTTGATACATCGAGTACATGAACCGCAATAATTAGGAAGCGGGGCCGGAGGCGCATCAAAGGTTTGATCCAAGAGCGCCACGCCGATGAGTAGATAACTTCCAAACTTGGGGTGAATGAGTAAGGTGTTTTTACCTATCCATCCTAGCCCTGCAAGATGAGCCCAGCTCCGCTCAAGAACCGCGCTTGTGTCGACACAGACTTTATAACGAAGGGGAGACTCGCTGGCTTGTACTTGTTTCTCGTTGAAAGCCATGAGGGCACGCTCCAGATCGAGCTTCATGGAGTCGTGATAATCACCCCCTGCAGTATAGCGGGCGATTCTAGGTCCGATCGTCGGATCCTTCGAACCCAATGGGGTCCGTTGTGTGGGACGAGCTACACACAGAATGCTTTTGGTCTCGGGGTACACGAGACGGGGATCAGTTCGGCGTTCTAATCCTCGCTGCAGGTAATGCATTTCCCCATGATTCCCGCGTTCGATCCACTCGCGATAGCGGTCTACATGCGGATGAAAAAGTGCCCAAGCCAAATCTAGATCCACTACCCCGGCAAGAGGGAATCCGTTTTTCTCGCATTCCCTCTTGAGAGATTCGATCTTAGACATGGTTCATCCAGTGCGTTGGGTCGCTTCGGGTCTTAGGGTTAAACCGAAGTGCCCAGAGCAGGACGCTCTACGGGAAGCTCCACGCGAATGCCTGGAGTTGAGGACTCTGGAGATGTGGAGATCTTAGCGTCCGTGTCGAAATCTCTGCGTCCCTTCGAAATCATTCGAACAGCGCGTCCGACAAGATCAAGAGGCATTGCTTCGGTGATTTCGACTTCAATGAGGTCACCTGGACGAAGGTCGGTTCCTTCTCCTTCGAGGTCGGAGACATCATTGATCAATACATGACCATCAATCTCTTGAGCTTGAGTCTCCAAGCGGCCCTGAAGCAGGAGCTCGGTTTCTTCGCTTACCCCTTCAACCAATACCGTGAGCCTTTTGCCAATCAATTGGTCCTGCTTATTTTGACGCTGCTTTTGGAGCAGTTCGATCAGGTTTTTTGCACGACGGCGCTTCGTGCCAGGATGAATTTGTCCATCCATCTCGGCTGCCTTGGTTCCTTCTTCCTTCGAGTATCTGAATACTCCAACGTGATCCAGGTCGAGGGTTTCGAGATCCTTACAGAGTTCTTTGAACTCTTCCTCTGTTTCCCCCGGAAAACCAACGATGATCGATGTTCTAAAGACCAGACCCGGAATTTGGCTGCGCAATTTTCCAACTAGATCAAAAAGCTTCGCTTTTGTTAGCCGTCGATTCATCGATCCGAGCACACGATCGTTTGTGTGTTGGATTGGCATATCGAGATATTTTACGATTTTAGGTTCGCGAGCGATGATGCTGACGAGTTCATCTGAGAATTGATCTGGGTATACGTAGTGAAGTCGAATCCACTCAACTCCTTCAACCTTGCAGAGTTCGGGCAGGAGGGTTTCGAGTTTTTCGCGGTACTTCCACTCCATTCCATACTCGGTCAGATCTTGGGCAACGAGATTTAATTCTCTGACGCCACGAGAAGCCAACTGCTTTGCTTCCTCAACCAGAGAGGCAACAGGGCGCGAGCGAACGTTGCCTCGAAGTTTTGGGATGATACAAAAAGCACATCTTCGATTACAGCCTTCTGAAAGCTTGAGGAAAGCTGAGTAGCTTGGTCCCGTGTGCATTCGGGCGTCCCGCTCAGTGTGAATGAATGCAGGTTGATCAATATAGGAGCGCTTCGGGAGAGGAGCACCTTGTTCTAGGGCCTTTCCGTGGGCATCGAGAAGTTCTGTGATGCGATGATACTGACCGGTGCCAATGAAGAGATCGACCTCTGGCATCTCTTTTTCGAGCTCTGCTGAGTAGCGCTGTGGGAGACAGCCAGATGCAACGAGCACTTTACATTTACCGGCTTCTTTTTGCTGAGCCATCTCTAGAATAGTCTCGATCGACTCTTCTTTGGAGGCTTGGATAAAAGAGCATGTATTGACGATGATGACTTCGGCGTCGTCTGGGCTTTGTGTGATTTCGTAACGCTCTTGATGAAGTTTCCCCAGCATCACTTGTGAGTCGACTAGGTTTTTGGGGCATCCTAAGCTGACGAAGTAGACCCCTGACTTTTTTGCCTCAGACCGCTCTTGAATTGCGCCGTTTTCAGTAATCATGCGGCGCAGCTAATACGAGGTCTGAGGCGAAAAAGCCAGAGGGAAAAAGTCGTATATTGAAGAGGGTTTTAGTCCCTAAAGTTCCCGAACTGCATCGGGACCTTTACTGCTTCTTGTTTAGTCCTGAGGAGGGCGATGGCTGATTGTAGGTCATCTCGGTTTTTTCCGGTCACTCGGACCTGCTCGTCCTGTATTTGTGCCTGGACCTTCAGTTTACTGTCCTTAAGAATCGCGATGATTTCTTTGGCTTTTTCCTTAGAGATTCCGGCTTGAACAACGACGGTTTGGCGGACACTGCCTCCAAAGGCCGGTTCAAGGTCTTTGTACTCCAGGGCCAGAAGGGAAATTCCACGCTTAATCAGCTTGGATTGAAAGATGTCGTTCAGTGCATCCAGTTTGCCCTCCTCGCTCACCCAAAGAGTGACGGTTTTAGCCTTTTGGTCCATCTTCAGTTCGGTCTTTACGCCTTTGAAATCATAACGTTGGGTCAGTTCTTTAGTGGCTTGATTAACGGCGTTATCGAGTTCCTGCCAGTTCACGTCCGAAGACACGTCAAATGAAGGCATTCTGGTATTCTCCTCATTAAAAAGTAAGATCTTAGGAGCTCTCTAGTCGGAGAGCCCTGAAATGGGAAGAGGGCGGAGAGTCACCTGAAAAGACTCAATGGAGCTGGCCGCGGAGCATCAAAAAGAACATTTTGAAGTCTCCCCTGAGTGACCAGACGGGGTACTTGAAAGTGGCAGGTCGGTTCTTTTCGAAAAAGAAGTGTCCCACCCAGGCGGGGCCGTAACCAAAGGCAGGTGCAATGAGCATGGTTAAGGGGGTCAGTGTGAGTAAACCTGTGAAGAAACAGGATAGGGCGCAGGTTGTGCCGACGAAATGGAGCCATCGACTGGTCCGGTTTTGGTGCTGGGAAAGATAGAATGGCCAAAATTGTTCGAAATCACCGATTGGATCTAGATGGTTCTTTGGAGTCGACATAGTTCTGATCCTACCTCTGCTTGTGGAAAGCCAAGAGTAAAATGTCCCAAGATCTCGAGGCAGAGTGTCACTTCATTTGTTGGTTTCGAACCTGAGCTGCCCTTTTAATGGGGGGGCGCACTTGGCATTTCGTTTGCCAATGGATGCACCTGTGGGTGTCGATCAGAGGCACTTCATCATCTTTCGATGGTCTTCATCGAGAATAACAGAAAGGGATCACATCATGATTCGCGAAGTAAAAGGTGACATTCTTCTCTCAAAAGCCGATGCAATCGCCCATGGGGTGGGGGTGGATGATGACTTTAAGCAGGGATTGGCTCTGACCCTACGTGAACAATGGCCAGCCATGTATAAAGACTTCCGGCACTATTGTCACACCTACAGCCCAAAGGAAGGTGAGCTGTGGACCTGGAAAGGACCAGGGAGCGCAGCGATTATCAACCTGTTTACTCAGTCTGCTCCCCAACATGCGGGCGATCATCCTGGACGAGCGCACTTGGCAAGCGTGGGAAGAAGTTTGAAGCATCTGGCTCAAGAGGTTCAGGATAAGGGCTACAAGAGTGTAGCCCTCACGAAGTTGTCGACCGGAGTAGGTGGTCTTGACTGGAGTGAGGTTAAGCCCCTCATTGAACAGCATCTAGGTAAGCTCAATGTTCCGGTGTACATCTATTCTACCTATGTAAAGGGTCAACCTGGAGAGATTTAAGCCTCGAGATTTAGGGGTCAATCCGGTCGGTATTGGGCGGTGGGGTAAACTCAAAGAACTCATCGCCCATGGGGACTCCGAATTCGATCTGGTTCAAGTCGATCGTAGTTTTGTTGCCCCCGCGGTGATTCAAAATGAGCTGTGTAATGCGCAGGGTCTGTGAGCTCACGGTTAATTCAATGTCTGCAATAGTCCCTGCAGTTTTTTTGGGTGGAGTCAGTTTAAAGCGATTTGCATCTAAACTTTTGATCCTCATCCCGCGAGTCCCGGACAAGTTCCCAGAAAGCAGGGTTTGGGCAAGCTGAGACTGAACTTCTGCAGACTTTCGCTCGATGACCTGACCCTTTTCAGTTTCATCAAAGGGGGGCGTATAGAACCAAAATTTCTTCCCATTGCTCACTAAGAGGTTTCGGTCCGGAGAATGAGTCTCCCAACGCACCCGATTCGGACGTTTAAAGAAGATTGAGCCGCTGGAGCGCTTAGTCACTTGCGTCGAACTGACAAAGTCCGTCTGAGTGAACTCGGTCTTTAACGTAGCTTCCCGTGTGTACACCTTTTCGATTTGGGCCAATAGTTCCGGCAACTTACTTGCTGCCGCATCTTTTGAACCGAGCCCGAGGCCCAGGGCTAGGAGAAGAATCATAGACAGACGGGATGAAGTTTTCATAAGCATGTAAGGGTGTCTCGATTTCCTAGGAATCCCACAAGGCAAAAATCTCCCATTTGCCACCGAACCATTTGTCCATACACTCAGGACATCATGAAGCGAGTGAGTTGGAATGTCCCATGGGTGCTCGTCTGCTCTGCGGTAACTTCTCTGATTTTATCGAGTGGAAGTACGTTGGCTTCGGGGCGAACTGAGCCTTCAGTCGGGGGATCAACGAAGAGGGTGGTCGGAATTCCAGACTACGCAGCGCTCAGGACGAATTGGGTACGAGATCACCTCGATCATCTGGAGAACGTACCCCGAGAGGCAGCGCTCGAGATTTGGTTGGCTCGCGAGATACTCCATTCCAGTCCATTTAGAACGCCGGTGGTGATTCAATATTTTTCGGGAGCGGATTTGGAGCCCGCCCAAAAGTTAAGGGACTATCTCGTTGCAACCGACTCCGAAGGGTTAGCGCCGGGTCGAGGCACACGAAATGGTTTTGAGAATCGGATTATTCTGGTGGAGAGTCTTCCGGAGAAGAAGTGGACCGGATGGCTAGTGATACACAGTGAGGGAGTGAAGCTCCCGCAACAACCACCTGAAGAGCTCGCAAGAACATTTCGAGCCATGGAATGGAACATGGGAGTGGGCATAGCTCAAACCCCCTGGAATCGAATTCCGTCAGGAGAGAGCCCACAAGCGCCTCAACTTGACCCTGAATCCTATGTAGAAGACGCAGTATTCGGAGTTCGGGGATTGGACCGAGTTTTTGCAGGCCTCGAAAATGGGAGGGTTCCTGCCCGATACCCAAAGGTTATCGAAGGCTTGGATTTCCAGGGTAGAGACTTGGCTGGAGATTCTTTACGATTGAGCCAAGCTGCTGTGAAAAAAAATCGTGCGGATGGTGAGAGTCAAAAGCCGGGAGACAGGTCTCTGGTTTCGGCAAACTCGTCTCCGCTTGGATTAAAAGTCGAGTATCGGACCGAGGTCCTTTCAATAGATCGTACCGCTTTAACTCAGGAAGCTTCTTTAGACCAAAGAGCGAGTTGGATCGGGGGCAGAGTGTCGATGGATTGGGAGGGAGTTCGAAAAGAAATGTTCCAGCTGGGGATTCATGGGGATTACGGGACCTCATTTGTTCCTATTACCGATGGGGCTCGAGAGGCTCAGTCGTCATCTTGGAGTGGGCTCCTCTACGGTAAGTTTGGGCGAGTGAACCCTCAGAATTGGATGCCGAGCTTTAAACTCAGTATAGGACGCTATGAAAACGATCGTAGATCCGATCAATTTAGATTTCTTCCGAACTTTCAGGGCTGGATGGGGCAAGCAACTCTCTCTATCCCAATTGACTCCCAGTTTGTAATTGATGGATTTGGATCCTATTATCAAACGCAACAGCTCGGCGCTTCATTGTTTGATATCGGTGGGGTCGTTCGTCAGAAGTTTTTTGAATCAAAAGGTCGAGTCTTAGAAGGGCGATTCGGATTTCAAATCAGTGCAGCCGAAGCACTCGAGCCGAGTGGAGTTACACAGGTTCAGGAAACCTGGTCCAATGTCTTTTTTGGTTTTTCCGCTGAGATCTAGTTCGAACTCGCTCACGATTTAATTTTTTGAGATGTTAGTGATTGAGTTTACCTGGAGCTGAACTCTCACTTCAATTATGTCCAATTCAATTCGGAGGAAATTGCAGCCAGGAAGGTTGCGTTGCTGATGGGGGCTGCATTGCATCTGTTGCGCAATCCAGTGAAACCTGTACCAACCCAAATGGAGAAGGCTCCGAGTCAGTTAGTGCCGAGCAGATGCTCGGCATTATCTCTAGATGACGTTCTAAACGTCGAAGTTACCGTCGCGTCGCTCTTTAAAGAGTCTGAGTTAGTAGACGGTGCATCGACCTC
>Ga0169931_10010904_pt1 | contig 12893 bp, 9 predicted proteins | sample Kivu_15m_20L_FD_129675 | JGI IMG/M metagenome (GOLD analysis project Ga0169931, IMG submission 129675) | Freshwater microbial communities from Lake Kivu, Western Province, Rwanda to study Microbial Dark Matter (Phase II) - Kivu_15m_20L... | ecosystem: Environmental > Aquatic > Freshwater > Lake ...
GCGGCAGTTCCTGCCGCCCGCGGAATTCGCCGCGCTGCGCCGCCAGTTGGAGCCCTACATCGCCGAGGTCGTGCCGACGCTGCCGGATCCGCACGCCTTTTACGAGGATCGGACGCGCCCCGAGACCCTGAAGCAAATGCAGCACACGTCGGTCGATCCGCTCTTCCAGGCCTCTTGCCGCAACCCGCATTGGACGGCGCTCGCGAGCCACCTGCTGGGCGAACCGGCCGAGCCGATCGGCGCGGCGGAATGGTTCGACAAACCGCCCGGAACGAAGCATCCCACTCCGCCGCATCAGGACAACTACTACTTCCACCTCGAGCCCGGAAACATCCTCACGATGTGGTTGGCGCTGGAGGACGTCGATGAGGAGAACGGCTGTCTGCGGTACGTGCGCGGCTCGCATCGGCGCGGGCGACTGCCCCATGCCGCCAGCGGCGAACTCGGATTTTCCCAAGGGCTGGTCGAATTCGGCCCCGCCGAAGTCGCTGACGAGGAACCGGCGATCCTGCGTGCGAATGACCTGGCGATCCACCACGGTTGGACGATCCATCGGGCGGAGCCGAACCGCTCCGCCGCGCGGCATCGGCGCTCCTTCGTGATTGCGTATCGCGGGGCAAGCTGCCGCGTCGACGAGGCCGCGGCCGCGCGGTACCGCGAGCAGGTGCGCCAGCAGCACCAGACGCTCGGCTTGCGAGCCGCAAGCGGCGCCGAAGCCTGACCACCGATTCCGGAGCGGACGCAAGGGTCGCGCACGGGACCGCGATGCCCACTTCGTTCACGGATTGGGCTTGAGGTCGAATCGCAGAGCGGTTCCCGCGCGGGCCCGCGGGTTGACGCAACAACCGAGCGGGGAATTCTCGCGGTAGGCCGCGGGCAACTCGATCTGCGGGTGCGTGATCGAAACGGCGTACAGGCCCGGCATCATCGCCTCGACCCCGCGCAGGTCGGCCGGCAAATGCTCGGCCGCCACCGCGGGGCGCGCGATCCCGCGGTCGTCGGTCACGCCTTCGGCGGGCGGCAGGGCCGCGCCCAGCAACTCCGCCGGTTGCAGGCGGACGGTCGCGCCCCCGAGCGGTCGGCCCCGCCATGTCACCAGGCACTCGACGGAGAGCAGGTGCGACCCGCCGACGAACAGGCGACTGAGAAAATCGTCGATCTCCGCGGCGGTCAGGGCCTGATCGCGATCCTGATCGGCCTCGTCCCGCAGGGCGGCCAGCGGCGGCGAGGCGGCCAGTTCGGGCCCCGCCAAGCGGCCGTCCCGATCGGCGTCGAAGCGTTCCAGGGCCTGGGCGGCGGCGGCCGCCGGATCGACCGCCGGCCCCGGCACGGCCGCCGGCCCCCCGCCGCATCCGAGCGCCAGGCTGATCGCCGACAGCACGACGGGGCGGCGCAACGCGGCCCCGCGGCGCGGCGCGGCGGCGCGGCGCGGCGCAGCGTTCCTCGGCGAGGCGTCGGGGCGAGGGGTCATTTCATGCCGAAGGGCTTGCCTTCGTCGGTGCGGTTGGCCTGGCCTCGGTGGGCGAATTGGTCGATGTCGTAGGAGACCATTTCCACGTGCCCGTCGCAGAACGACATGAAGCAGCCTTCCCCGTGGGCGCTGCCGAAAATCTGCCCTTCGCTAAGGCCCCAGCGGTCCTGCCGCGGGACGCTGAAGCCGCAACGAAAGTTGTCGTTGTTGAAGCCGGTGCACCAGGTTTCATTGTCGGCGCTGTCCTGGCCGTTCTCGTAGTTCGCCGGATTCAGATATTTCTCGCCGATCAGGTAGGTCGACGACGACCCGTCGGCGACGTGCTGCATGCCGACCTCGCTGCGGACGAAGCTGACGCCCGTCAGCACCTGGGGATTGAACGCGGGGTCCATCGCTTCGCGACGGCTGTCGGTCGGCGATCCTTGCCGGTTGTAGGGGGAAGCGAACGACGCCAGCGTGCCGTAGTCGGCCGGGTTGCCGCGGCCCCCCGGACCCGACCCGCTCTCGACGATGCTGCGATCGCCCGCATTGATGGCGTAGTCGCTGCGGCCCGCCACTGCTTCGCTGCCCGACGCGGAGGCCGAGTTGTTGGCGTAGTAATCGCCGTCGACAGGTTTCGGATGGACGTTGCCCAGCCGCCGCGAAGGGCAGCGAATCAGATCGAGCGGCGACACGATCAGCTTCAACGCCCCCTCCTTCTGCCGGGCCGAAATCGTCTCCCGATTGCCGTCGCCGGCCAGGGCGTGCATGTTGCTCAGCTCGACGAACGGCAAGACATTGAAGATCCAGCCTCCGGGTTGATCGCCGTCGAATCCGCGATCGGCGTCGCCGACCCACCAGTATCCCCAGCCGCCGGTCGGAAAAATCTGATGCGCGTCATGGTAGTTCAAACTGCCCAGCGCGAGATTTTTTAAATTGTTCTTGCACTGGTTCCGCCGCGCTGCTTCCCGTGCGGCCTGGATCGCCGGCAGCAGCAGGGCGACCAGCACCCCGATGATCGCGATCACCACCAGCAGCTCCACCAGGGTAAAGCCGCCCCGGCGGCGAAAGGTTCCCTCGGCGACGACCTGCGATTCCGACATGGGAGTTGGCCCCCGAATTCCGGCGACAGCCCGACGCGAGCGCCGCCTAGGTCCACCGAGCCGCGGACAAGAAATCGTTCGACAAGACGTCCGTAGGGAAACGCCCAACCGCCGCCGCTCGGCCGCGACGGCGCGGGGGGCCGCCCTCCCGACGACCCCCATCGTGCCCTGCGTCGCAGGGATTTGCAACCTGGGATCGGACCGCCGCGCGCCGACCGGTGCGAACCCCCGGGGCGACCCGCGTCCGCCGCGACGCCGCAGGCGGAACTCGCGATCCTTGCGCCGTCCCAGAGCCGCCGCCCGCCTTCCGCGTCCGGTTTTTTCGGCGTGCGGAGCGGCCGCGCGGAGTCCTGCGCGGCGCCGGGAGCATGAGCAGGCGGTCGTGCGCCGCCCGCCACGCAGACGGGCAAGCCCGTCGCGGGCGATGGCCCGAGCGTCGGTTCGGGGTGCGGCGGAGCAGTCGCCCAACGGGCCGAGGCGCGTCGCCGAGACAGGGCGCTTCGCCCTCCGCAGGAGGGGCGTTCGCCTGTCGGGGGGGGCGTTCGGCAGTCCGACCGGGATTCGACAGACCGTCTTCCAGGGATTTGCTAATTCGGCAATGCAACGGCCATTCGCTCGATAAGGGTTGAACGCAATCGGCGAATTGGCGATCCACACAATTTCGCGACGCGTCCTATCGCATTTGCTAGAACGGCAAATGCGGCTTCCCCGCCCGTGTTGGCCCATGACGAGAGGCCCCCTCGTGGAGCGACGCAGCCAACCTGCCTACTACAAGCTGCCGGATTCCGGGATCCTGGTGTTCGAGAGCCATCATTCCGCGACGTTCACGATGCCCCCGGGACGCTGGGCGGCGCACAAGCTGGTGTGGGTACCGGTGGGGCGCGGAACTCTGGAGAGCGAATCGGGTGCGGTGCCGCTGAACCGCGACGTTCTGTTGTGGGTGCCGGCGGGCGAACTCCACCGGTTCGTGGACGATCGCCTCGCTCCGCTGACGCTGGTGATGGCCGTGTTCTCGGAGGAGGTGGTTCAGCGCTGCGCTGCGTTGGGCGATTTGCTGGCGTCTCTCAACCACCGTTCCGGTACGAAGGCGTCCTGGTCGACGTTGAGCAGTTACCGCCGCGGCGCGGTGCGCGACGCGTTTCGGCGGATGCTGCTGGAGCATTCGCGGGGCGGACCCGGCTCGGTGGCCATGCTTTCGGCGGGACTGCTCGACGTGCTGGTGCATTTGCTCCGTGCGGAACCGGGCAAGCCGACGCCTCCCTCCCGTGCCGAATCGGTCAAGGGAACGCTGGAGTACGTGGAAGACTTTTTCCACACCGCGATCGGGGTCAAGGATTTGGCCGACATGTGCGGGCTCTCCACCCGGCGGTATTCCGATCTGTTCAAACGGTGCACGGGCAAGACCGTGGTGCAGTACATCAACGAGAGACGCATTGAGTTCGCCAAGGAGCGTCTCCGCGAATCGGGGCAGATCGCCTTTGCGGCGGTCGCTTCCGGCTTTACGGACGTGACGCATTTCTACCGATCCTTCAAGAAGATGACCGGTTTGACGCCGGGCCAGTACATCGAACAGTCGAATTCGGAGGGGCCGGTGTAGCCTGCGAGGGCGCGGAGTCGGGGAGGCGGGCCGGGTCGGGCCGACCGTCGGCCGCTCGCGAGGGAGAGCCGGTCGCGGATGCGGTTTGGCGACTTCGCCGCAGCCGACCGCCAACGACGCGGGCGCGGCGGATCAGGGAAGATTCCCCGCCGAGGAAACCTCGACGCACCGCGCGTCGCCCGCTCTACTGGGGGGGGCGGCGAAGGGGTCTTCGCCGCCGCTTTTCCCCGATCGCCGTGTTTCCCGCGCACCTTGCCGCCGCGTCAGCCAACGCGGCGGCCTGGCGGCGCCGCAGGGCCCGACGACCAACGGCTTCGCTGCCGAGCGGAGCGGGAGCCGCACGCCAGCGGCGTTCAGCCGCCGAGAGCCGCCTGACGGCGCGCGGGGGTCGGCGGCGATGTCGGCTGGGGCGGCTTGGTTCCTCGTGATCCTTGCGCCGCGAACGAACCCTTGCCGCCGCTCCTGACGGAGGCAAATGCCGGAGGCGAAAGGCGAGCGGCGGCTCATGGACGGCGCAAGGATCACGAGCAACGCGGCGGGCAGAGTCTTTTTCCCCTGGAGGTTCCGTGGCAGCAACTTGGCACGAACGACCGTGGACAGGCGTCTTCGCAGCGACGCTGTGCCCTTTTCATGACGATGAATCTCTCGACGAGGGCGGGCTGCGGGGATACCTGGCCGAGTTGGCCGAGGTCCGCGGCCTGCAGGGATTGGTGTGCAACGGCCACACCGGCGAAATCATGTCGCTCACCCCCGCCGAGCGTCAGCGGGTGACGCGGATCGCCGCCGAGACGGCGGCCGCCAGTTCTCGCCCGCTGAAAGTCGTTTCCGGCGTTTCCGCCGAGGGAAGTCTGGAGGCGATCCAACACGCCCAAGCCGCACGCGAGGCGGGGGCCGACGCCGTGCTGCTGATGCCGCCGCACCACTGGCTGCGGTTCGGACGGCAGTTCGCCACGGCCGTCGGCTTCATCCACGACGTCGCCGACGCCGCCGGCATCGACGTGATCGTGCACCAGTATCCGGCCTGGACGCGGGCAGGCTACACGCTCGACGAGATGAAGGAGATGGTGCGGCACGAGCGGGTGGTGATGATCAAAATGGGCACCCGCGACATGGCGCGTTGGCTGTACGACTACGAGCAGCTCAAGGCGCTCGCTCCGCGCGTGTCGATCGTGACCTGCCACGACGAATTCCTGTTGCCGACGCTGCTCGAAGGAGCCGACGGCGCGCTGATCGGCTTCGCCGGTTTCGCCCCCAATCTGATGGTCAAGATGGTCCATGCCGCGCTGGACGGCGATTACGCGGCAGCCAAGCACCACCAGAAAATGGTCGCGCCGCTGGCCCGTCTGATCTACAACTTCGGCGAGCCTGGCTGCGGAGCCCATCAGCGGATGAAGGCCGCGCGGTGGCTCTTGGGACGCTTTCCCTCGCCCCACTTCCGCCGCCCGGTGCGGCCGCTCCCCCCGGCCGAGATCGAACGCTTGCGAGGGCTGCTGCACGAGATCGCGCCCGAATTGTAGGACGCCGTTCAGCGGCCTCCGGACAGTGCGGCGTCGAGGCTCCGGCGTTGTCCCAGGAACTGGTCTCTGCCGGCGACAAGCGCCCTCAGCTTGCCGTCGGCCACGTCGCGCGGCAGGTGGGCGAGGCCGCAGTCCGGGTGGACGTAGCGGATGCGTTCGACGCCGAAGGCGCCCGCCAGCCGCTCGATCCGCCGTGCGACTTCTTCGGGCGTCTCGACCTGCAGATCCTTGACGTCGATCACGCCCAGGCCCAGGCCGATCTCGGGGCGGATCTCGCCCAGGATCTCCAGTTCCGCCGCCGGACGGCGCGTGGTCTCGAGCACCAGGTGGCGGCAGTGCAAGGCGTTGAAAAAGCCCAGCAGCGACGGGTAATCGCCGCGCTGGATCCGTTGCCCGCCGAAATTGCCGAAGCACAGGTGGACTGCCCCTTCGCCGGATACCCGATCCAGCACGCGATTGATCGCTCTTGCCGCAAGCAGCGCGTCCTGCGGGCTGCCTGGCAAATTCGGCTCGTCGATCTGCACCACGGCCGCCGCGACGCGGTCTACCTGATCGGCGAGCACGCCGGCCAAGGCGTCCAGAAGCTGCGCGAAATCGCCGTAGCAGACGTCGTGCAGCAGCTTGGCCATCATGTAGGGGCTGGTCACGGTGAACTTCAGCGGCCGCGCGGTGAGCCGAGCGGCCTGCCGCCATTCGGATTCCAGATCCAGCGAACCGGGCCCCACGACGCCGCGCACCACGCCGGGCGGAGCGCCGCGGTAGCGTGCGTCGAGGCGCCCCTCGTAAGCGATCCGCTCGGCCGCCGAGACAGCGGCGGAAATGCCCTCCATGTGCTGGACGAAACGTTCGACCATGCCCGAGGGACGGTGCTCGTGGAAATTCCACCGCGTCACCTCTCCATCGGAGGCGACGTCGATGCCCGCCTCCGCCTGGATCTGCAGCACCACCCGCAACGCGTCACGGAGCGCTTCGGGCGAAGGCTGGGCCTTGGCCCAGGCGGGAATCGGGTAGCTGCCGACGACGGTGGCGAGCATGCGCTGCGGTTCTCCGAAGAGGGGGGCCTGACGCGGCCCCGAACGTGATCTTGAGCGGCGTGCAGCGTCGCGCGTGGCGCCGAGAGCGCTGCCGCCTCTCGCCGAGGAATTTGCGGGCGCCGCTCGCAGCGCGCTCCCCGCGCGGAAAGCGCCCCTGCGGGGCGCCCCCGTCGATCCGACTCGTTCCCATCCGCGGGCGGCAGCGCCCCCATCCGCGGCCGGCAGCGCCGCGGCCGCGGTCCGGGTCGTCGGCGCTCTCGCGCGACCGGAGCGGGCGAGCCGTGCGCGCGACACCCCGCTGCTGTCGGCTTCGCTGCCCCCGCGATGACCCGTTCGCCACGCCCCCGCCCCGCCCCGCACCGCCCCGCCCCGCACCGCACCGCCCCGCTGCGCACCGTCGTCGCCAGGTCCGGCATGCGGCGGCATGCCGCCAGCCGCCACCGGTTGACGCGACGGAAGTCGTTCCCTGCCGACCGCGGCGCGTGCACCCGACCAACCCTAGCGACGGCCTCGTTCGGGATCAACCAATTCATCGCGTGGAAACGTCAATCCGCCGAAATCGCCAGCCGGCAGCCGTCCTTCCCTCGGCGCGGAGCGACCCGGCCGCGACCGGACGTGATCGTTCCGCACCCTGCGTCCACCGGAGCCGCTCTCTGGACGACGGTCGCCGACAGGTTTTTTTTTGCTGCTGCGTCACATAAACTCAGGTCGTTGGCGGCGAGGCCTCCGCCGCGCGGCAATTCCTGGGCGGCGTCTCGTCCCGTCCGGGACGCTTGGCCGGCGCATCCAGCCCGCGTCTCTTGTCTGTCCGTGAGATTCCCAGCGATGCAACGCACCCGCCCTGCCGGACGCCTGAATCAACGCGTGTCGACGGCGGCGCTGCTCGGGGCAATCGTCCTCGCAACTCCGGCCGTCGCCGAAGACCGCGGAGGGCCGATTGCGGTCGGCGACTTCCCGTCGCTGCAAGCCGCGCTCGACGCCCATCCAGGGCAAGCCCTGCACGTTCCCGCAGGCGACTACGCGATCGACGCGCCGTTGGTGCTGCGGCATTCCGGGTCGGCGCTTTCCGGGCCGGGCCGGATCGTGCAGACCAATCCCCTGGCGCCGATCGTCGTCGTGGAGGATGCGGAGCACGTCGCGATCCGGGACCTGACGCTGACGCGTCCCGAGGCGGCCGCCGAGACCGACGAGCCCGCCGTCCGCGCCTCGAACAGCGATTTCGTCCGGTTGCAGGGTCTTCGCGTCCTGGGCAACCACTCCCGCTCGGCGGCGATCCGCCTCGAGCAGTGCGCGTACGGACGCGTGGAGGGTTGCGAGATCGTCGATTACAAACGGGTTTCGATCGACGACCGCACGACCAATCCCCTGTACGGCTACGCCTTCCAATGCATCGACGGCTCGGGAATCGGGGCCACGCGCTGCACGGCGACGACGATCGTCAACAACCGCATCATCGAGCGGCGGATGCTGCCTACCCGGGAGATCGCCGAGGCGCACGGGTTGGGCCGGCTGACCGCCGGCAAGGCTCCGCTCCGTTTCGGAGAGCTGGGCAAATGGGTCGAACGGGCCAATTTTGCGCAGCACTGGCATCAGGGGTCGGCGATCGTCGTCACGGGTCCGGAGCAAACGAGCTTCACCCGGATCGTGGGCAACTACATCGAGAATTCCGCCCAGGGCATCGACATCCACAGCGACAACTACATCTGCAGCGACAACGTCGTGAACCACGCAATGATGGGCATGAAGGCCATGCACGGCAGCCGCAACGGCGTGATCGCCAACAACCTGTTCAGTCACGTCGACCTGTGGGGCATCATGCTGGGCCCCGGCGCCGCCTCGCACCGCGCCGAACCGGCGTCCTCGGAAACTCCTGAGCGCCGACCCAACGTCGACGGCGCCGTCGCGGTCACGGGCAACGTGATCGCCGATTTCGGCCGCGGTCACGAATTCTGGAATTGGACGCGCAACGAGACCGACGGGGCGGTCAGCGCCGTGATTCGCATCGAACGCGGCCAACTCAGCGCCAACCCGCCGATCACCGACGTCTTGATCCAGGGGAACGTCGTCACCAACGGAGCCGACGAGGAGCAGCTTGTCGACGGCAAGCTCGTCGCTCCGCAGCCGCGCTACCGGTACGTCGTCGTCATCGAGCAGCCCTCCGGCGAGGGCGAGCGGGGCCATTACCCGCGCAATATCCGGGTGGGCGACAACCTGTTCGAACCCGGGCTCGAGGGGGTCTGCAACGTCCCCCTGGAAGAGCACCGTCCCTGAGGGCGCCGCGGAGCAAAGCGGTCGCGCGACGCGCGGCGATCCGCCCGGCGCCCGCGTGGAGCCCGAAGGCGTCATTGGCCGGGCGGCGCCCAGATCGTGGCCGCGATGTGCTGCTCCGGGCGGTCGGCGGTCGTGTAGTAGTAGAGGGTCGCCAAGTGGCCGTCGGTGCGGACTAGGGTGCGGGCGTACCCGAGGTCCCAGTTACGGCCGTCGTCCCGCAGGAGGAGGGGCTCGCCCCACGTGCGGCCGCCGTCGCCGGAGACTTTGGCGGCGAGGCCGTAGGGATTCCGCCGCGTGCCGTAGGCGGCGCACAGCCGGCCGTCGGGCAACTGCGCCAAGCTCGGCGGATTGCCGTTGTCGCCGGCGATGTCGGCCACTTTGCTCCGCAGCGTCCACGTCGTGCCCTGGTCGGCCGATCCATACGCGTCGATCCAGCAGCCGCCCTCGTCGCGACGCCGGAGAACCGACAACAACTCCCCCGAACGCGTGCGGACCGTCGTCGGCATCACCGACCGCACGGTCAACGGCTCGCCGGTCATCCAGCCGAGGAACTGGAAGGTCCTGCCGCCGTCAATCGTCCGCGCGCAGAAAGCGCGGTCGTGGTAGTTCGCCGCTTTCACTTCGGGTTGTTCGCCCGACAGAAACAAGTAACAGTCGCCCGGGCCATTCACCAGATAATCGGTGCGGGAAGTCAGCGGGAAGGGGAAGGAGGCCGAAAGGTCGTAGGGTCCCTCCCAGGAGCGGCCGCGGTCGTAAGAAATCCGGAATCGGTTGCGCTCCACCCGCATGGCGAAATTCGGATCGTCGAAGCGGACCGGATCGGTCAACGGCTTGACGTCGCGGTGCACCAGACTGTCGGGCTGCTCCAGCGTCCAGGTCTCGCCGCCGTCGCGGCTCCGCAGCAGAGCGGGGCGACTCTCCTTGTCGGGATCGACGGAGTGGCCGCCGTCGTTCGCCTTGTAGTAGCCGAGCGAAAATCCGACGAGCAGTTCATCGCCCCAGCTCCAGGCTCCGTTGTTGGCCGGCCAGCCGGCGAACCGCCCCGGTTCGTAATACGCCACCACGTGCCGTGCTGCGGTCGTGTCCGCCAGGGACTCCGCCGCGATGGATGCCAGGCCCAGCATGGCGAAGACAAGTCGCCCCGCACCGCTCATGAGAAACTCTCCAGGTGGCCGCCGCGAGCATGTCGCGGCGGGGAAATTGCCAGTGGTCGGGCAGCGGCGTCCGTCGCCCATCGGCCTTGAGGCATCGCGGTTCCGCCGCGCAGCACGCTCTGGAGCGGCCGCGGTCGGGCGCAGGTACAGCGACCTACTGCGGAGCGACGACGAATTCCAACGCGTTAGGACCTTCGATCGCGACGGTCGCGGCGAGGCCCGACGACTCGAAGTTGGCGAACCGCGGGGCGATCTTCGGTCCCTGGTCGGGCGAGTCGAGGTTCATCGTCGGACGCCCCTCGGCAATCGCGACGCTGTAGGAGCCCGGCGGAACGCCTTCCGCCCCCTGGGGATCGGTCACTGAGCCGACGCCGTCTTGCCCGGCCGTCGCGCGGTACACGATGCCGTCGGCCGATTGCAGCATGACGCGCGCGCCGGCGACCGGTTTCTGGTTGGCGTAGGCGACCTTGACGGTCACGGGAACGCGGGGCGGCGGGGCCGATCCGCAGCCGCAGGCGACCGCCGTCGACGCGACGATCGCCACGAGGTGGGTCCGCAGGGATGCAAAGCGCGTCATGCGCCGGAGGTGCGCCATCGGATTTGCCTGGTTCGAGACGAAGAAAAACAAGCTTGTCCGCCACGCGGCGAACCGGCCGGCCACGCGCCGCACGATTCCCACTTCGACGCCCGCCGCGCGCGAAAAAGACGCCAGCCCGAGAGGGGCCGAAGGCCCGGCCACGCTGGGGAAAACTCGCAAACAATCCGCAGGAAAGCGGTCGCCTGCCGCGCGCCCCCGCCGCGCCCAGGCCGGGACGTGCCGCTAATCGAGGGCGGTGACCGTCTCGCCCCCGTCGCGGGTCGAAAAGGCCTCGTACACGCGCAGGTCGACCGACGTCTGCACCTGGGTCACGCTGCCGTCGCTCATTGCCATCATCACGATGCCCGGATGCATCCCGCCGAACAGGAAATGCCACGGCGGGCTCGTCCCCTCGTAGGAGCCGCTCGCCGCCGGCGGGTTCAGGAAGCCTGCCGCACGCGAGGAGTTCTGCAGATCGTCTCCTTCGTAGATCGATGCATCGACCCCCTGCGGAGGCACCTTCGCGAACTGGGTGGGAGCCACCTGCTTTTCGCCGACCAGAAAGGTCTTGCTGAGTCCGTCGGTGACGTGCTTGAACGCGATGTCGGATTTCATGCCTTTGCAGTTGCCGACGGAAAAACACTCGGGCGTCTGGATCACGCCCCCCATGTCGGGCATGCGTCGTCCCGTGACCGGATCAGGAACCGAGGGACAGCAGCCCTGGATGTCGCGACCGGTGTTGCCCGCATAGTCGCCGGTCGATCCCTGGGCAGGACCGCGCGGACCCGAAGACTCGGCCGGCGCCAGCAGGCCCTCGCCCCCGCCGCCCCGCTTGCTGGGACAGAAGTAGAACGGGATGTACAGCATGCGGGCGGCACGATTCTCCGCAGCCATGGCGGGCTTGGTGAAGTCCCACAGCTCGTAGGCGGCGCCCTGTTCGAGAAACGGCATGATCGTTGCAAACCAGGTCGGGTACGTGTCGCGATAGCGGGTGGCAGGGAACGCCTGCTGCACGTCGTGGTAGTTGTGGACCGCCAGACCGATTTGCTTCAGGTGGTTGGTGCACTGCACGCGCCGCGCTGCCTCGCGCGCGGCCTGGATGGCCGGCAAGAGCAGCGCCACAAGCACGCCGATGATGGCGATCACCACCAGCAGCTCCACCAGCGTGAAACCCGGCGCCCTAGCCCCTCCCGCGCACGTCCTGCGGTTTCCGCGCGGCAGGCATCCGCGTTCCTCGTGTGTTGCCGTCCATGCTTGGCGCACGTCGCTGACGAACTTTACGGTCATCTTTCCTCCGCGCTCTCGGGGGCGCGACCCGGGTCGAACAGGCTGGGGCGGACGGCCGCAAGTGCGGCGCGTAAGGGGGTCGGCTTTTCCAGGCGCCGCCGACCCCGGGTCGATGGCTACGTTCCAAAAACCCAAAAAAACCGTTCTTCAAAAATCTGCGACGACTCAACCTCCGGCAAGTCAACGCGGTGCGACGTCTCGGGACCCCGCCCAGGTCCCAGGCGTCGTCAACGCAGAGCCGTCCGCGGCGCGCGACCCGGGTCGACGCCGTGACGCGTTGTTCTCGAACCTAGTCGCTCGCTGGTCGCCATCCGCGGCGGCCGTCGGCTTGGCCCGAAGCGGCCGTGCCGCCGACCAGGCAGAACGGCCTAACGAAGAGTCGGGCGTGAGCATGGCTTTGACTTGCCAACTTGTCAACCCGAACCTCGCCGCACGCGGCGCCGCGGCGGCCGATCACTGGAAGTGCCGGCTGACCGGACATCGTGCATCGCGACACGAGCGGCGTTGCCATCGTGGGCGCCGACGGCCCGCGCCTTCCCTCGGCACCTCCGCTGGGACGACCGACGGAGGCGTGGCGATGCGCGACCTGACGGCGGCCCGGTCCGCTCCCCTCGATGACTCGCGACCCGGGTTGCTTCTCCGGCTTGGCTGAAACTTGCGGCGGTCAGCGAGCAACGCGCTCACGGCGGCTGCCGAGAACGGCAGCCGCCGTGTTGCGAGGCTTCGTACGAGGCTGCCGCGCGACGTCTTGCGAGCGATTTTGATCTCGCGTCGACGTTCTCGCGTCGACGTTCTCGCGTCTACGTTCTCGCGTCTACGTTCTCGCGTCTACGTTCTCACGGCGACGTTCTCACGGCGACGGCGTCCGACTGCTGCGAGCAGCGCGCCGCCCAGCAGCAGGCC
>Ga0169931_10010905_pt1 | contig 12893 bp, 24 predicted proteins | sample Kivu_15m_20L_FD_129675 | JGI IMG/M metagenome (GOLD analysis project Ga0169931, IMG submission 129675) | Freshwater microbial communities from Lake Kivu, Western Province, Rwanda to study Microbial Dark Matter (Phase II) - Kivu_15m_20L... | ecosystem: Environmental > Aquatic > Freshwater > Lake...
AATTCCTGAGTTTAAATTGTCGTAATTAACGGGTGTGGTTGAATCAAAAGAAGCAGTACCATCTTCTACTTTATTAGGTGTAATAGTAGCACAACCAACGAGTAAAAAACTACTCAGACAAAATCTTGCGAATAGTCTCAATGTCTTTCTCCTTAACTGCTTTCTCTAATCTATTTTGAAAGTCAGTTTCTTTTTGTTTAATTTGTCTGTCTTTCATCTCTTTGGTATTTTTATGACCAAAAAAGTTGTTTATAGCTTGAAATATTCCAGAAATGGCGCCTATGATTGCTTCGGCTATGCCAGGCATTAGTTTACGTATTCGTCGGTTGCCGTCTTACAACCCTTGGCAATAGCATTGAGAACATCTACACCAAGCTTTGCATCACCGTCGAGCTTTGCAAATTGTGCAGCATAAATGTCCTTCACAACCGTAATATATTTTGCCCAATGTGTCTTCTCAGCAGGTAAATAATCTAAAAGTGCTTTTTGTAGCTGATCGGGAGTCGGGGTTGCACCGCGCGTTAAACCTTCAACGATTGTTGCAACTTGATTAATCATTCTAGCCTTTTCAACTCTATCTTCCGGTGATACTGCCTGTTCAAGTACAACCGTACAGGCAAGGGTTACAGCCGGGGCAATATAAGGTAGAGCATTTTCAACTGCCTGCTTAGGGGTAGTACCACCGACATCTGAACCACCATTACCGCCATTGTTAGTAGCACAACCGGCTAAAATTACTGTTAAAGCTAATGGTAAAAATATATTCATATAATTAATTAGTCTTTTCGTTTATTAATTCCACTTTTTTTGATTTACGCTCTTCTTTTGTTCGGCTAATTGATTGATCAATAAATGCACGAACAGCAATTAAGCCTTGAAGAAAAAAATTAGCAACAATTATGACTAAACCAACTTGAGATATCTCACTAAATGATTTAAATTGGCTAATATCTGTAATAAGTGCAGGAATTGCAGCAATAAAAAAATAAAGTGACGCTCTAAAAATAGCGTTATCTCTCATTAAAGTATTTATTCTGTCATTCACTTTAATGATAACAAATACTTTAATTTATTTAAAACCGCTTTCATCTCGTCTCTAATATTAAGAAGATCTGAATCTTGTTCCGTGAGTTCACCGTTTAAAGAATCTAAATACCCAATATAACTATTAATGTAATCAACATAATTTTCACCAAGATTATCTAATTCAATACTATAGGTAATTTTAGCTTTTACTTTGCCGTTTTTACCCATATAAACTTCTACAAATTGATCAATTAATTCACCAAGCTCTTCATACGCTTTGCCAAAAGCTTTATGCTGGGCATAACTTTCAGTTTGCCAATGAAATATTCTTAATTGTTCTTGTATTCTGATTAAAGGAGATACTAATTTCATTTTGGTATATTTACTCCAAAGGCCTGGCAGATCAATACAACAGCGGTTTGTTCCTTATCAACAACGTTGTAAGATTCATAATCACCATAAGGATCGGCATCTGTACCCCCCAAGGTAGAGGAAGATTTTTTAATTTTTTCGGTTATTAAAACAAGTAATTGATTTAATACCATATCAGACAAAGCAGCTTTTACAAACTCAACAACATCACTGTATTCAAACTTACCTTTTAAAACCTCAAAAGGATTGGCGTATAAGCCAAATACATAGTGAGGTAAATATTTGGTTGTAAGTTTTGCACAATCTCTTATAACATGAAAAGCAGCAGGGTTTAAAATAGTAACACCGGTTTCGGGATTTGTACTAGCTTTAGAAGCAGGGCCAATAAGCTTGGCCTCTTTTGCCTGACTATTTTGAAAAATAATATCAATAAATTTCATATACTAAATTCTTAGCTTCCTCATGCATTTCATCTTTACTTATACATTTATGTTCTATTCCGTAAAAATCTAGAATTGCTAAACCGCCTTTGTCAAAATCATATCTCATAGAATATACTACTTTCTTTATGCCATAAGCTGCAATAGATTGTGCGCAATGCGAACAAGGCTGTAAGGTTATAGCTATTGTCTTTACTTGACCGGGGCTTACTCTGGCTAATAAATTGGTTTCTGCGTGTATCATAAAAGGTCTTCGTTTATCACGGTCAACCCAAAAATTGTCATCTACTTCTTTTCCCGGCGCAAGACCGTTATATGCAACTCCGAGCACCTCATTATTAAACCCAAGAGCACATGCCCCGACCTTCATATAAGGATCCTCGCTTCTACGTGTAGCCGCCCACGCTAAGAGTAAGGCGTGTTTATCCCACGAGATTCTTTGCATAATAATCTAACATTACAGCTACATCTGCTTTTAAGTAAGGGGTAGGGTAGTATAAGAATTCTTTTTCTTCTTTATTATAGTAGATAACTCCAAGTTGATTTACATTTCTACCGGTCATTCCTTGATACATAAATGCATATAAAGAAAGCTGTAAGGCATAGGTAGTATACTCACATGCAGTTAGATGAGTTAACGGGTGTAAGAGATATTCAGAGTACTGATTAAACAAATTAAACTTTTTATTAGTCTTAAGATCAAATACACTAAAACCACCTTTATCTTCTAACCGAATTATATCTGCAGTACCGGCAATTTTATAAAGATGATTAAAAAGCTTTTCTTCAACAAGTAAAGTATCATCTTTTCCTATAACATTTAAGCTTTTATAGGATTCAATTAAATCTTCGTAACCATCTGCTACAATCTTCGCGCTATTATAATCTTCTAAAACACTATGTATCTTGGACCCGTAAGTTTTACTATCCGAGTTAATCTTTTTCCATCTCTCTTTAATTTCTTCTTGAGAGACTCCTTCTTTAGCAGCCACTCTTTTAGAAATAGCCTCTACATCAAAAGGCTTTTTAAACTTAGATATCAGCTGGGTAGTCGATATATATTGTTATTCTGTATAGGGATTGAGATAACTGTGTGAGATGGGATCGAATTTGAGCATAATATTATTGTACAACTTGTAACAAGAAAATCAAATTCTAGGTATATATGCGCAAGTAAATCCTTCGCCAATTGCAGACTTGTGAATGCATTTAAACCCAATTTCTTTTAACCTATCGTTTAATACAGAAAACCATTCTGCAGACACATTAACAATAATACTATTTTGTTTACTGTCGATTAAAACCGTATCAGTAAACTCCTCGCATACTGCGGTGCATGTTGACACCGATTTCATACATACAATTATTTAATCGTTTTCGTCTTCAGTATCTAGATCAAAATCTTCCTCATCATCAAAAATATTTGTCACTAATTCGGTCTCAGAAGAATAAATACCTTTCTTAAGACATTCAATTAAAATTTCTACCTCATCTTCTTTAAGATATAAAATACCCACATCACTCTCATTAATAAAAAGCTTTACATGTACGCATTCACCGCTTGAATGTACTTTTTCGAGTCTAATTTTATTCATTAGCAGATGACTTAATAACCATATTTATTTTTTCGTATATTGAACCGATTAGTGTAAAGTCGTTAGGTTTTATCAATCCTTTCGCAGATACTAGCTCTATAAGATTATTTATAATTTTCATATCTGAAATAGTTAAAGAGGTAGAAATTTCTTTATCTTCAGACATTTGCAAACCCATTAGTTAACGTATACACAACTTCATTTTCCGCATTTGTAATCTTAATAATATCTTGCGTTAATTCGTTACAGAAAGGCAACGCCTTAAGATGCGCATCAACCGGGGTATCTGCATCAATTTTTACCCGCTTGCTCTTTTTAGTATGAATGTCTTTAATTAGTACTGTGAATTTGTCGATGTACATAAATATATTATATATTTTTAATTTGAATATTCAAGCTTTACCGGTTAAACTAGTTTATGCGAATTTTTGAAATTAAGCCAACTAAAAAAACTATTCCTTGGCTTAGAAGGCATCGTATAAACCTTACTGCACTGCAAAATGCATTGAGCATACTTTATACTGAGATAAAGCCGCAAAAACGATTTTCGAAGACTACTCTTACACTGCAAACAGATTTTTGTAGTGATTTTAGCGGGTATAAGTTTGGTACTAACAAAATTTATCTATGTAGTGAGCCTTATTTTCATGAAAAAAGCAGAAAACAAAAAGTATTTGTTATATTTCTTCATTTTCTTCATGAATTTAGGCATTGGATGCAATCCGAAGTTTTAGGAATAAAAGATTCACAGCTTCGTTATTCGGACAGAGACATGCTTCTTAACAATAAGAAATACTGGAATAACAAATATGAGATAGATGCAAGACGATTTGAAAGAAAGTATGTTAAGAAGTTAATGCGATACTATGTAAATTTTAAGCGCGTTTATCAATAATAGCTTTATAAAGATAGCATAACGAAGGGTAGGTAAACCACGCTAAAAAAGGAAAGTAACCAGGTAGGTTAAAAAATTTATAAAAAAGCAATCCTACAATTAACGATGTCCAAAAAGAAAAACATATATAACAACTTAAGAGTTTTCCTAGCCATATATTTTTAATCATTATAGCTGTTTCTACCTGGTCGTTAGAATATAGATTTTTGTCAATAAAAAGCTGACCGAGAGTGACCTTAAGCGGGCTATAAAACCAAATAAGAAGAGCAGTCCAGGTTACGAAGAGGCCTTGGACGTAAGGGATGATACAGCTTCCTTCCATATTGCTTGTAAATATTTAGCTTTTATATTGTTTTTTGCACATTGTGAACAACCGCTTTGTGAGGCTTTGTCTACCTCTTCAAGATATGCCTGTCTAACCTTTTCACATAGAGGTATTTCTGGCGGACAAGGTTTATCTAAATTAAAAAAAGCATCTATAATCTCATTCATAAAATTATTTATTTATAGATAGCAAATTTAAAAGTTTTAATGATCTATATTTTTGATCTATAAAAAAAGAAGCAGCTTTCATTCTAATTTCCGGAGAAGTATGATCTGCGAATGAAATTCCATTAATAAAAACTAATTTTTTATAATTTTTAAATGGAGATAAAGAAATATTAAGATCGTTATTTACATTATTAATACAATCTGCAGAAACAATGCAGTCGTATTGATTGAAAACAGTATCAGGTAAATCGTAAAATAGTTTTTCATATATTTTAAAATTTACGCTAAAATCTTTACTAATAAGTTTACATAGTTTTATGTAATCTGAATTATATTCTACAGCATCTGTTTTAATTCCATTTAAATTTAAGAAAATTGAAAGCTGCCCAGCTCCGCATCCTATTTCTAATATTTTTTTATCTTTAAAATATTTATTAAAAAGTAATTTATATAGAATTCTTAATTCAGAGTCAGAGAAAATATAATTATAATCTATTTTACTTTGATAATAATCGCAATAAACAAAAACATTTTTTAAATAACTTTTAAAAAAATCAACTTTAAAGATATCGATGAATTTAAAAAAGTTAGACATTTCTGTGAATTTTATTAAGTAAGAGTAAGTTTTTTAATAAAGAGCTCTTTGTTAGGTTGAAGAACTCTGAGACGTCTTTAGGAAGGCAATGTCCTCCCCACCCTAGCTTTCCATCTCTACCCGGTACCTCGGTGTGAGAGTCACCAATTCTTTTATCTAATAATAATAGTCTTTTCATTTTATTAAAAGAAGAAGGAATTTTTAAACTACCATGAAGAAGTTTAAGCTCGTTAAAAAATGTAATTTTGTATGCTAAAAAACTATTTTCTGCGTATTTTACAAATGCTGCGGTACATATGTCTGTATAAACTATTTTAGACAATTTGTTTAATCGGTATTTAAAGATTTTTGAGACAACTTTACACGCCTCTTTATTACCGCCTAAAATGCAGAATGTTTGAGATTGAAAATCTTTTATATTAGAATGATGTGAAAGATACTCAGGGCTAAAAATAATTTTTAAATTTTTATACCTTTTAACAGCTTGCAGATAAAACGAAGGTAATGCTGTTGACTTACAACATACAATTGTACCTCTTGTAAGATTCTTATTGAGTTCAAATAAAACACTATTTAACGTTTTAAACCCTTCATTTAAAGGAGTATCAACACAAACAAAAACTACATTAAATTTAGTATTTTTGAAATTACTAATTTTGTTTTTGTTTAATTTAGGGTCGATAATAGTAATTTCTTTTCTTTTAAAGATTGAAGCTACTGCGCTTCCTACATAACCATGTCCTACTATTAATATTTTCATCTTTTTTCTCTTAACAGCATAAAAGCTTCTGCATAATGAGATAAAACTTCTGATCCTCTGCAAATAGCTCGAGCTTTTAATACCACAGAAGATCTAGGATGAGGAGGTTTATTATACTCAGTAGAATATGCTTCTAGCGCATTTATTTTTTTATTAAGCTGCTTTTCACTTAAAGTTTCATACACATTAGGAATAAATTGAATACGCTCAGAACTAAATGATTGATCGTTTGACGACACCACTTCACCGGCATAAACACTTTCAATGCTTTTACAAGGACCTACCGGTCTACTCGCAACAGACACCGCGCGATATAAAGCTTTATGATCTTGATGATTATCTGAAATATGCGTAGTATATATTATATTAGGCTTTACGCTTATAAAGTGCTCCTGTACCGTATGGACTAGTGTATGAAAATCGTTACTTAAAGTGACGCTTGACAAATACAAATTATAATAGTTTTTGTAGCCTAAAATATCTTTTGCTTTTAAAAAATCTTTTAATTGTTGTTCAGCCCTAGGATTATTAGGAGACTGCAATACTGTGACGGACACATCATACCCTAACTCTACAAACTTTGTAATCGTTCCTCCAAATCCTAACACCTCATCATCCGCATGAGGAACAATAAAATGATATTTTTTCACGATAACATTATATAATGATAATAATTAATTACAACTATACAGAATTAAAGATGTTCTGTAGCTTTACAACAGATAAGCCGCCTTGAGTTTTAAAAATAAAATCATCAAAATTCTCTATTAATTTTTTAGAATTCCAAGGCTTATTGCTACCTACATATTGTAAGATAGCAATATTTTCAAGCTTAAAATTATTAAACTCGGATGTCAGTACATTATATTTCTTTGGAAGCCAATGAATATTGTTAAAGTAAGTATTAAGAACCGGTTCATCGCTTGTCCATTTCTTTTGTTTGCTAATTTCTATTAATGACTGTCTCGTGCTTTTGTTAAGATATTTCTTAGATATAACCATTAGCCCGCCGTCAAAGTACTTTTCATTAGGGTGATCGAGAATATATTGTTCAGGTGCCTGTACTGATCCAAAATCACAATCTTCTTTAATTAAATCATCTAAACACGAAAAAACTAGCATATCTAGATCAAAAAAGATTAATTTATCACATTCTAATAAAAATATATCAAATCTATTAAAACAATTATAGCCCCAATCTCTCCATTGTTTAGATAATGAATCGTATTCATAATCTAAATTTTTTATATTTATAAAATTAATATTATTATAAAATTGCTTTAATAAAGCTCTGTCAGAAGTATCCAAGCTATCATCAATTACAAAAAAATTGTAGAGAAAGTTATAATCTGGGTTATATTTTTTAAGGCTTTTTAAAAATTTTATAGCACCCGGAACATATTTTTTATTAATAGTTGAAGCAAACTGTATGTTCACACTTATATTATAATACTTGAATTGGTAATTTCTATATCTAATATATTATAATGGATTTATACAAATCTTTTAGTGAGCAAGCAAGGTTTGGACCGCTTTGCATCTTACCTTTTAATCAATTAGTTATAGATGCTAATGGCGACTGCTATCCCTGCGAAGCACTTCGCGGACAACAAGAATATAATTTAGGCAATATTTATAGTAATAATTTTCAAGATATTTGGAACGGCGAGCTTATTAAGTCATTTCGTCTTAGAATGCTTAATAAAAAAAGAACACTTTCTTGCGATATGGCGTGTCATGAAGATTATGAAACATCCTGTAAGAGCTTAAACCCCATAAATTTTTTTCCTAAATTTATTAATAATATAGATAAGATTAATTTTGATGGCACTGTAAGCTTTCTACCTTCTACGTTTTTTCTTAAAACATCTAATATATGTAATTTAGCTTGTCAATACTGTAAAGAAGAATCTTCTACAACATGGTCATTGACTAAAAATAAAGTCTTTCATAAAAATTATCAAATTGAAAAGAAAGACAGTATAACAGAAAAGCTATGTGAAATAATAGTAGAAAATAGCGATGATTTAGAATGCTTATATTTTTCTGGAGGGGAGCCTTCCTTAGTCCCAAGCTATAGTAAAATGTTAAAATATATACTCGATAAGAAGGGTAGTAATTTAAAAGTCGCTGCAGCTTCTAACATTTCTCAACTTAATGATACGAGTAAAACATTTTTTAATCTTTTAAATCAATTTAGAGATGCAATGGTTTTCTGCTCATTAGATTCACACAACGAAATTAATGATTATATTAGAATGTTTTCATCTTTTAATAAGTCAAAAGAAACGTTTAGCTATATTAAGAGCAATTTACCCAATATTAAAATACATATAAATTCAGTAATATCTATTTTTAATGCTTTGTCTATTTTTGATTTTCATAAAGAATGGTATGATGAGGGGTTAGTAGAAATAGATAGCTTTAGATATGTTCTTTGTCAATTTCCAAAAATTTTTAATATTTTATATCTTTCTGATGATACAAAAGAAAAGATAATAGAATATTTTATTAATTATATTAATTGGCTTAAAATAAATGAAAATAATAATAACGACTATCCAAATAACGGTATTAGAAATTACATTTACTTAAAAAAGTATGTAGTAGACCTATTAACATTAAAATACCCTGAAAAACAAGACTTTTTAGATATTAGAAAGAAGCAAAAAGAGTATTTAGAAAAAATAAGCTTATCAAAAATTACTCTACCTAAAAGTCTAGATTTTATAAAAGACGATTTTTTAAGACCTGTTATAAGGTATAACAAAGACTTAATATATTTAACTAAATAAACTCTTAGGAGTTTTAAAAGATAAGCCAAATGTTATAACGTTAGTTTTACTTGAAATAATTGCATCATGTAAATCACCCCCTCTAAAAATAATATAATCATTTTTATTATCTAATTTAGAGTTAATGCCATTACATGATATATTCATAGTATTTTCAGTACAAGGGTTTAAAAGCACGTGAAAAATAAAAATATCTTTTTCATGAACATGAGGCTCAAACACACATTTATCTTTATATTCGCTAAAACCGCCTTGTGTTAAGGTTTCTATGCTTTCTAATAAACTAAGCGTTTTACTAAAATATTTTTTATTTTCTGTACTATCTGCACAATAATATAAATCAGGAAACTTTTTTTCAAAAAATTTCTTAAACGATGAAAAGTTTCTATCAGGCATAAAATAACTAAAATTAAATAATCCATTAGTTACTTGACCGGTGCCAATCTTATGCTTGGAAAAAACACACATTACAAAGCTACTAAAAAGATTATAAGTTTCTAAATTATTCAAGTGCTTGTTTAAATGAGCAAAATCTTTATTTGACCTTAATAATTCTTTATAATTATTATATTCTTCCAATAAAACATGCTTGTTTTCAACAAGAGGCTTCAAAAAAGAAAATTGATCTATAGAAAAAAACATTATAACCTCTTTAATAATCTTTTTAAATTTAATTTATATATATTCGCTATTTTAGTAGCAACGTTGTTACTATACCAAAAATAAAGAAGAAAGTCATCTTTATTAAAAAAAGTAAATAAAAATTTATTTTTAAAATGTAAAAATATATAATTCTTTTTTATAAAAGACACTTTTTGAAGTTCATTGCGAAACGATATTATCTGAATGTAGTTGTCAAAAACATTAAAAATTATTTTTAGAGGAAACAAGAATATGTATTGTTTTTTTGCTATTTTATTAATTTTATTTATTCTTTTATTAAAAAAAATATTTTCATTAAAAGAATGCGGAGTGAAATTATATTTTATTCTTGAAATAAAAAAATTTTTTAATTCTACTAAATCACAACTTTTACATGAAGAAGATGTTAGCTTGTTAAATGCAGAATAGTATTCTGATCTAAGTTCAGAGCAATTAACAATTTCATCTGGACACCTTTTATCTGAATTAAAGAAGTCAGAGATATATTTGTGCTGCATAATTTTTTATTTCTTAAAGTACTTATTTAACGGCAAAAATTTACGACATAGCTGTACTCGATCATTTTTTTCTCTTTTGTTAAAAAACATATTGAATAGAACTAAGGGTATAGGGTGGTAAGATATATTATTAGTTATTTCATAAAAAGGAATGTTATCACTTAAATCTAACATGTTAGCTTTAATTTGATCGCAGACATAACCAATTGAAATATCCTCTTGAGGTATTTTGCCGTATATTTTATCAGTTTTAATAAAATTTAAAATTTTTAAGATTAGATCTTTTCTTAATATACAAAAATTACCTAATATATATTTAAAATCACTAAGATTTTTAGTGTAGTTAAAATCAATATTTTTTTTAAGCGATCTTGATAAAAGATATTCTTTATAAAACTCAAAATTTTGTATATGCGTTTTAAGTGTTGATGCCCCTCCTATATAATCACTATCTCCTACATTTAATTCAAAAAGAGCAATTAAATCTATAAAAGTATCATCATCTACTTTAACGAGATAGTCAAATTCAAAATTTTTAAGTCTATCTAACATTAAAAATGACTTTTTTGTTAGGTTTGAATAGCAGTCATCTGTATTTAAATTTACAAATTTATTAGATGGGGATATACCCTCGCCGTGATAAAAAAGATAATTATTAAAATTGTATTTTTTAAGAAAATTTTCATAAAACAACGCTTTGTTTAAATTTTGCTTACAAGTACAAACAGCTAACAAAATATTATTCATTTAGTAAATGAGTAATAAATACTCTTTTCATTATTATTTGTAATACCGCTATAAACTGGAGTTTTCTTAAAAAGATTATTTAGTTCATTAACAACACTACAATTAAAATTATCTTTGTAATCATTATATATAAAATTAATTTTATAATTTTGTTTACTCTTAGAATATATTTCAAAATGATCAATATTTGTTAAATCTGTATTTAAATTAAAAATACTATTTAATGTTTGTTTGTTTTGTAAATCGTAAACGTAATAGTACTTTTTTCTATAGCAAATATTTGAATTATATTCTTTAGAATAGCCTGTACCACATTTTTTTAAATCTAATAACTTTAATTTATAAAAAGTATTATTAAAGCTAAATCTATGTTTAAATTTTACATGATAATAATTAAAAATTTCATTATTACTAGATATTTTTTTGCCAATAGCGTAACTAGATGGTAGTGAAAAATTAGCATATTTTTTAAATTTTTTAAAATTATTAAACTCTAAATTAAGTATTTTAGAATATCTATCTATTAAGTCTGATTCTAATATCTCAAGATATACCTTAAACAATAAATCACCGTTGGGTGAAATAGTTATGCCCATGCCTTTTCTATTATTAGATTCATAAAAATCTATATCTTCGAGGAATGTTTGTATCTCTTTATGGTGAAATAAGCTTGTAGCGTTCATAACCATTTTTCCGGGGTAAAATCTTTATAGAGTGTTAAAAATTTAAAATAACCATAAGTCTCTATATCTTTTGCATGGGTAATTTTAAAAAAAGCTTTTAGCCTCTTTTTATTAATATCTGGTGAAAAATTAGAATGACCTCCAATTCCTGTATTCATTAATTTTATAATACGGTTTACATAAAGACTGGGGTGCTCGTGGTTTGCATAATTGTCAATGTTTTTTTCTTGGTTAATCCAATCAATATATGAGTATAAATCTTCAGAGATTTTAAATTTTATATCATCAGGTAATATACTAATTCTATAATAATCCGGCTCTGTTAAAGGATAATAACGAACATTATCTTTTTTAATTAACTTTTCTTCAAATAATCTTACATGAAAATCATGTAAAAACATAATATTGAAAATTGAAATAACTGGCTGCAAATAAAACCTTATATTAAGAGAGTTTATATAGTTTATAGTATTTTTAATTTTATTTGAATCACTACCTTCTCTAATATATTCACCTATTTGTCCATCCATGTCCCAACTACCAAATACAATAGCATTTTTAAATTTAGATAATAATTTATAAAAGTCGTTACCCTTATATGAGGTGTGAGATAGATTTGTGATTACTCTTAATCTAATATCTGTTTTATTTTCATCTATTAACCGCAAAAGTATCTTATAAGACATTTCATGTAAAACTGGCTCTCCTCCTGCAAGCCAAATTTCTTTTAAATTATTAAAATAGGTAGAATATATTTCTGTACCATCATTAATGCCTTTTAATATAGTACCATCAAAATGCTTAGAACTGTAGTTTTTATGACAGTAAACACATTTTAAATTACATAAATTACTATCTATAATATTAGCCCCTATTAGAGTTACTTTAGGAGATGAACCGTCCGCTAGAGTACCAATAATATTTGATTGTACATATTCTAGTAAATCTAACCCTACGTGCTTTTTGCAAGAGCTTATATTATCATTGCAATGTAAATCACATTCTGGAATGTTTTTGTTTTGAAGCATTCTCATTCTCATAGTTTTTAAAACATCCGAATTCCAAAGAGCTTCTATACTATCATCATTTTTACCTAATCTAAACTTACTATCTCCTGCTAGCTTAGGGCACGGGTATGCAAACCCGTCTGTAAAAAAATACAAATGCGACCAAGGCAAAATACAAAAATTTCGACTATTATAATCCACAACAAATTATATTTGGTAAATTGTTAAAATCAAGACTGTTACAAATACTTATAATATAAAAAATTTAATAAGGTCATATTTTTAGGGCTTTCAAAATTATATACAGCTTTCATATTCCAATTACC
>Ga0169931_10010907_pt1 | contig 12893 bp, 28 predicted proteins | sample Kivu_15m_20L_FD_129675 | JGI IMG/M metagenome (GOLD analysis project Ga0169931, IMG submission 129675) | Freshwater microbial communities from Lake Kivu, Western Province, Rwanda to study Microbial Dark Matter (Phase II) - Kivu_15m_20L... | ecosystem: Environmental > Aquatic > Freshwater > Lake...
AAGGTTAGTGGTAAAGTTTGAATACGATAGAATGTGAAATATGAAATAGAGCTAAAACTTTAATCAAAGTTCGCTAAACCTGCTATCAGGTTGTCGCAGTCCTTCGACTCCGTCGACAGAGGCCCTATTTTTGGTCCTTGTCAGCCGCCAGTCACAAGATCTTCTTTTTGTTCTCGATCTTATCTCCGCAGACTGCCTCATAAATGTGTTGCAATTATAGCAGCGAGTAAGCTCGCTCAGTAGCGCAAGGCCAGGAAAGCTGCCACACCGGCAACGATCCATTTGCGCTCTTCTTCGTTAGATGGGAGCTCCATCCAAAGACAGAAGTTTGTTGAGTGACCCGTGGTCGACAGGGTGCCCGCCCTAGATAGCACCTTGTAGACTGGACACATGTAAATACCTGTTTCTGGCTTTTTGCGGTTCCTCTTGGGTAAGAACCACACGAGGGGGACTTCTGTATACAGCTGTTTAGGGTTTGAATCAGCCATGCTATGACTCTGGTCGTCCCACCTTGCGCCTTCCATATACATACCCCAGCAGTAGCAACCGTCTTCAGGTTTTTCGGTAAACTGCTATGGCAGCATGTCGTCTAGGATCTTGAAGTCGAAAGTTAATTCATCGATTGCAATCTTGTGTTTACGAGCGTAGTTCTGCTTCGTACCCGTAAAGAAGGCTTGCGGGAAGAAGAACCCTGAGACCCAATATGTGGGCGGGGGACCTTTGTCGATCCAGTCCTAAAGAAACTTGATTCTTTGAAGCATATCGATGACCCAAGATGCGAGGGGCTTCAGTGAGAGGAAGCCGACTGCTGACCAGGCATCGGGTACCAAGTTGTTGAACAGAGAGTTAGCCATCTTGTCAAGGGCTTCACTCATGACGACATCACCCACTAGAGCTTTCTGGACGTCTTTGAGCATCTGAGCCATGATGATTAACAGGCGATTATAGCGGATAACCTCCTGGGCAAGCACGGTGTTCATTGACTCGTTATAGTCGGTCTGATATTTCTGTTAAATTTCGTCGATATCAAAAGCTGGTGGTGTTTTAGCTTCTAATGCTTAAGCCAGCTCTCCAATCAGTTCTTCACGGCTCTTGCCTCCACCTGAAGATGCACGAGGCTGGATCGAGAGAACGTTTTCGAGAATTGTACGAGTCTCATTTTGGTTGGTCGTAATCTCAGCATTGTCGTGAAGACCAAATGCTTCTGGCTCTGGATTTTGGGGAAGAGCCTTGATGTAGGCTACGTAGTCATCATAAGAGCCGGCTTCGATGGAGCGATAGATTCCTGAGCCTGAGAACTTAAAGGAGTCAGTGAGGACATCTGGTTTGATGTAACTCTGAATAATATTGTTCATCAGACGAACGTCGATGTAGTCAGTAACACGACCACCGTAGTTAATCTCAGCGAAAACGAAGTTCAGCACTTTGTAAGGAATCGTTTCCTGAATGTCAAGGAAAATCTTCAGCTGTTTTTTGCACACATCGAAGTCCTCATTTGAGAATTCGTACCTAATGTTCCAGCCGATAGACCCGAACTTTCGGCGATCTTAGATAATAGCATGGAAGTACGATAGAGCGAACAGCAGCTTCTTGAATTCCTTGGGTTTAGCGCTGTCGTTAAGCTCCCTAGCATTTGAGTTTTCATAGGTCTGCATGAGATTTGCTTTAAGACCAGTAGGAGGCTCCATCGTCATCTTGACTGCATTTTGAAGAATTGAAACTGGGAACTGCGCACTCGGAGATGAAGTCAGCCACAGCCTGAAATCAGCGTGTGCTTGCATGTTGATTTGCTCAACAATCTGTTCGAGTTTGGGCATCCAAGAGATCATCAAGTGGCAGTTCTGCAGCAGCACCCACTGACCCTTGATCAGACCGTCCGTGATCAGATTTGTCGCGCGTTTGTCTTGGCCTGAGCCGAGCGAAATTTTCTGACTTCTTTCGCCAGCCATGCCCATCTTCTCACAGAACGAGTTAAATTGGGCAACTGGGTCAGAACCAGTAGACAGCACGAACACCAACGGTGTAATCTGGCTGGAGTCATCGTAGCAAGCCGACAGCTAGAAGACAGGTGGCTCGATAAACTGCTTGCCAACTTTCTCAATGATGAAATTTTGAAGAGCCAGTGGAATCTTATCCGGACGGATAGCCTTTAGGATAAGCAGCTTCTGGAATGAGTTAAGTCTTGCATTCCAATCGCCAGGCAGATTTTCTTCATGGGGTTTTTCTGAGTCGAAGATCTTCTTGAATTTCTTGTGGAAGCTCTTGAAGTAATCAGTGATGCCTTTGAAGGCATCAAGTTGGTCCATAGCGTAAAGCTGTTTGTAAACATTGGACCATTCGACATCCTACAGCCAGTCAGTCGGGTTATCCTCAACATTTATCTCGCCTTGTGGACCAGCTAAGAATAGTCGCCACTATTGCATGTCGATTTCGTTGTCACCAAAGAGAATCTTGGTGCAGAGCAAGAATGAGAAAAGCAACTTATGGCGCTCAAACAGAGACCTACAAACGTTGCGATAGACGTACAACGAGAAATAGTCGTTAAGCTGTTTGATGCGGTAAGGTCGGTCGATCGAGGCATTATCAGTTACGTCCGCGTCACGTGAATTGTTGACACCCATGCAGAACAAGCCTTAGAACCATTGAAGGGAGTATTGGTACATAGGATCAATGATGTTAAGATCTACGATGCAGAAGAAAAGCAAGGATGCTCGGTAGGCGACAGGTCGGAAGCTTTCACGAGTTGAATCGATCTCTTTCTCGGTGATCTTTGACTCAGCTTAGTTTTTAGCGATCTCAGTCGAGGTTGTCTTAGATGCCGCAAGCTTTTCAATTAAATCGTCGTTGTCGAGAAGTTGTGCAACAGACTTGCTAGACAAAGCCTCAAGCAATGAGTCTTCAATATCGTAAAGAATCTTAGCCGACTTCGCATTTTCCTCCACGATCTGATTTTTCTTCTCCTATAGCTCTGGCAACTCTTACAGTACCAGCAAGTTAAGCATCTAGTCTTCAAGACCGATTGGCGTTATAGAGAAGTTCAGAATCGTCACCTTGACGGAAGTCTCTGGAGAATAGTGAGGATTGGGTAAGGTTGTGGTCATGAAAAACTTGAAATCTTCGTTGTATTGAAGCGTCTTCTCACCGATCTTCATAACATATCCCTTGCCTTGTTTGATCTTTTATTGAAGCAGGATCGGCTCAAGAGATGGGTCAATCTCCGTGCCGATGTTCTCCAGGAGAATCCATTTACCGAACTGGACACCCATCTCAATGTTACGCATCAAGTTTGAAGCTGATAGCTTGCACACGTCAAGTTACTTTTCTGGGAATGATTTGCCCATCTTTTTAATAAACTTGTTGGCCTGCGTTTATGGGTCAATCATCAAAGGCCATCTGCGTGATACGAACATGATGATGCCGTTCTCGACGGATAAGTTATCGCTGGGAAGCCCGTTGACTGACCACTCACGGATTTTGAGGTCGTTTCCAATGACGGAGCGCATAGTGACATAAGGTGAGATCCTCATGGAAAGTTTGTCAAGGTTTTCTCTCCAGAGTCGTTCAAGCGCTTCACGATACTGGGCTGAGAATGGCCCGGCGTAGCTGACCATACCTGCAGCGACAAGGCAGTCTCCAACGATCATGCCCTGCTTGAAGGTCAGATCTTGGACGGTATCAGTCCATCTGACTTTTTCGCCTTAAAGACCGCTGATCATGGCGTCGGCTCTTACTAGCTTCTTTGCGCAGTCCTCCATTTGATCAGTGAGCTCTTTTTTTTTATCTTTTAATCTCTATTCTTCAGCGCTCAGAGCAGCAAGCTTGTCGTTGATCGCCTTAACTTAAGCTCTCTTCACAGCCACAACTGCCATCACAGCCGCTAGCTCTTCTCCCTTTGACTTGGCAATCGCTCTCAAAGGCGTAACTTCCTTTAGCGTATTGTGGTACTTGATCATTGCTGTGATCCAAATACGCACTGAGACTAGAGCAGAAGACGCGGATTTTACTTTTGCTTCATCCATCTCCGGCAGATTCAACATTGGCGTGACCTTAAAGATCAGCTCGTCAGGGATGTGGTCCTTGTCGTAATTGATGAGTTCTTCAAGGAGCTTTTGAGGCGCCGCCAAGACGGTCTTGCGTGATAGATCCCAGTATCCTTCAGGATCAGATGCAAGTTTTTTCTCATCATTAGGCTTCTTGGGCTTCTAACCTTGCACCAAATTTGTGAGGAATAGGCAAAGCATCTTGAAGCAGGTGACGATAGACGGACCAGGAGTATTAACAGTTTTCATTTCGAAGAAATCAGCAACTTTAATTTCTTTAACAGCGCGCACGGCTTTTTCAAGAGCTGGCTCTGCTTCTGCGAGCTTAGCATTTGCTTGGTCACTAATGCCTTTGACTTCAGCGGCGACTTTGGAGGCGTTTTCCTCATCGATAGTCGCCACTGCCTTGATTTCGTTGGCTTCTTTCGATTCCTTCTCAATGACCAAAGCAGTCTCCGTTATCTAAATAGTTGTTTGCTCAAGGACTGGCTTAGAAGCTTCCAGTTGTTTTTACATCTCGTCGATTTCTATAGCTGCTTGCTTCAGCACATCTAGACCTTTGGTAAGACGCATCCTCGCAAAATCGTTTTCACTGCGTTTCTCGTTCAATATCTTCTTGTACATGGACAAAAGCTCAAGGAAGCTGGTTGGCGTCACGTAGTTAATGCGACGGAATTCATTCGCGAAGTCTTTTACTTTGACCTCGACTGATTAGTGGATAATCTTAAACATCTTTACAACACATTCCTAGTCCTTATCATTCAAATTCATATCGTTGTCGCGAACGAACCCATTACCGACTGATAGCAACGCCTCACCGGGCCAGTTGGTAAACCAGTCGATAGTACAGCAGTTGACCAAGGATGGGAACTTTCTTAAACGTTCTCTGAATATCTCTCCCAGGGGCGACATCGCGATTACCATGTGGATGTTCTGCTTAACTCTCTAGACGTAGCAAGCCATGAAGTTCATTTTGTTGGGGATCAAGCCCTTACGTGTGCATTCTGCCTTACCGATCTAATAGATCGGGTCAAGGTCTTCAGCCCTATAGAGGCCTGCAATCTCACCGGAGTTGAGGATGTTATTGATGTCCTCGAGCATTTGTTCATTGATAATCTGGGTGTCGACGAAGATAAAAGTGGTGGCTTTGTTTTCAATACCGGCTTGCATGAGCACGGTCTTGACGTTGTCGCGCCAATCACGCATCGTGTAACCTTTGACCACCTCAATCTAAAACTGCCTGTAGTTAGAGATGTAAGTCGCAAGTCGTGTAAGACTCTGTCTGCCAGAGCCGCCCACACCGAGCAGCAGACAATTACCTAGTGGCTGTCTCAAAATGCGGCAAATGCGAGCAACGTGCTCACACGCATCCAAGAACATCACAAGCTTCATGCTATGCTTAGCTCCCGCATTCATATCCTCCAAGTAGTCAGAGATACGTTTCTAGAACTAGTTCATGTCCTAAATTAGATCGTAAGGTCTATCATTCGCTTCATTGCCGAACATGAAGTCTCCGAAGATGATACGCTCAGATGTGAAAATTTCTTTCTCTGTTAGGTTGAACTTGGATTGGGATTGGTCCAGGAGAAGCTGGAGGAGAGTGTGCTTGTCATCATCGTTAATCATCCTATCTCCGAATACACGCAAGTTTTCATGGACCCAAAGTTTGACGATGCCCAGCTTGTCATTACAAGTCTTGTAGTTAGCAGCACATACGCCTTGGAAGATTTTGCTCATATCGCGCAAGTTGAACGTATAGTGAGACTTGTTGGGAGTCGGTTTGAGTGTCTGCTCGACTTTGTCGTAGACGTACCGGGTAGCATCGACAATTTTGTTTACGCTGTCGCTGATTTCTTGACTGGCTTAGCCCAAGAAACGATTCAAAATCGTCTTAAAAATCGCCTCAATTGACTCGGCACCCAAGTTTGTGTAGTTTAAGATGTTGTAGTGGCGCTGGAGTCTTTGTGTCAAAGAACTACGGCCACCTCCCGGAGGACCCATTGCAGAGCAGAAAATTATATCAACGATTTCTTTGAATTCCTTTTCCTTAGTCTTAAGGTCGTACCAGCCACCATGGTCCATCCACTGTCTAATAAGCTCGATGGGGGGCTAAGCTCCATATTCTTCCTTTTTCGGCATGTTTAGATCGTCGATAAATAGCACGAATTTCTTACCTGTCGGAGGACCGAAAACTCCCTTGCGTCTCTTTTCAAACTTCTCGTCGAGGGTGTCCTGAGTCTGGTTAGCTGAAGTCTAGGCAGAGAACATGATTGGAATGGCGGAAAACTCCTCAGGCATTTCTTGGTTGAGAAGTGAACTGATATTGACAGTCTTGCCTGTTCCTGTGGGTCCTGGACAGAGCACATGCTTGCGGTTTTCGAGCAGCATTTTCTTTACGAACTTGTAGCGAATGCTATCGAAGGTGGGCACAATGATCTCGGCGTAAGCGAGCTTCTGGTCGATGGCGAATGGAGTGGTGTTGAGAAAGGTCCAGTTCAGCCATTCCTTTGAGTCTTGTTTGAACATGTAGTTGTAGCATGAGCCGTTATCAGGATATTTGAATCGGTTTTCTTTGCCCATTAGCTCTTTGAGCTTCTAGTCAAACTTCTTGCGACCTTCCATCGTGGTGGTGGCGCCAGCTGACCAAGTTAATGCGAACAAGACTAATGGTTCAAGCATCGACTCTAAGTCGTCCATCTCTTCGTTTGAGCAAACAGGTTTGGTTTCGGTAGGTTGGTATTTGGCAAAGAAGCAGTCCATTAGCCGCATGAACGACCCAGCAAGGTTGTTGTCGACAGTCTTAACTGGCTCTGGGCACTACTTGCGGACGAAAGGAATAATACCCTCCATGTACTTTTCGATGAGCTTTTCGAGCATCGGCACGAATGACTTGCGCTTTAGGAATGCATCAGGGAAGCGGGCCATCCAAGATTTGACTACAGGCATGTTGCCGATTGAGCCAGGTTCCATATAGACCATGCCGCAACGAGACACTGTTGCCGGGGAGGCGACAGCAAGGTCTTCGACTTCGAACATCATAACCATTCTCTTGGACAGAGGGATGATTTAGCCGGAGTTAAGACAGAGCTTCTTGTTGTCATCGAGAACCGTATTCATTGACTCGATCCAGAGCGCATCTACAGGGCCATCAAACATGACCCAGTGTTTCTCTGGGTTCTAGTCCTTAGCACATTAGTTGACCATCAAGGCAGCAACTCCGTCGACCCACTCACCTGAGCCCGAGTCGAGGTAACCGTACAGCTGGCCCATTGTGATGGACTTCGGGTTCAGAACGTGATAGTTCACTTTTTCAAAATCAGGCTCGTCATTCTTTGCCATCAAGCAAAGCGCAGCTGCCAAAGTTTTGTAGTTTGCAGTCTTACCACCACCTGTTGGACCAACAAGCATGAGTCCGTGACGAACACGAGTAGTGTCATACAGTTGGATAACTTTTTCTCTGAATGATTGGATAGGCTGCAGCTTGGCATCAGCGCAGGCTTGCACGATAGCCTGCATCAGCTTGCCGTAATCAATCTTAGGCCGTTCGGTTGTCGGAAACAGGTCCTTAATGATATTCTCGAACAGAGGAAGATCGTCTTTCAAGAACTTGGGGACATTTACGTCTCTTAGGGCTCTTAGAAGAAGCTAGTCTTCAGCCATGTCTGGAGTCTCACGCTTTAGCAGACCAGCCGTGTTGATGACTGAGCTAACTGCACGCATACCATAATCGTAGTGATCCTAGCTTGAGAGCTGTTCAGATGACAGAGTAAAGGTCGTTACCATCTTGTTTGAGAGCTCTGTGGCTGTTTGGTAGCCGAATGAGTAAAGCTTGATTTGGGCAATCACAGCGTAATCTGGGACCATCATTGCGACTGGTCTAAAAAGAGCTTTCAAGTTGTCTGGAAGCTCAGTTCTGCCTGCGTAACCAGGATTCATCGTGATGAACACACAGAATGTTGGCTTCATCTTGACGAAGGTGTCCTCGAACATTAGTGAGTCTCTGTTCTCAGCTTTAGCTTTGAAGAGCGTTTGCAGCTGTTGAGCAATAACAGACAGGACCTCAATGTTAATTCTGTTGAATTCGTCGAAACAGATCCACGAACCAGCAGCACTCAGGCCTTTGAAGAATTTGGCAATCATCGTGTGCTCCATATCTGCTGAGCAGTTAAAGACAACACATTGTTTAGCAAGAGCCTTCGCCAGATCCTTAGTTGACTCGGTTTTACCAGTACCTGCAGGTCCAGCAGGTGCACCACCCAAGTTGAGCTTGAGAGCGCCCATCAGAGTCATATAGCACTTATCCGTAAGCTTTGTGATAACGAGGCGACCTGAGTTACCCAAGTACTCGTATCCGTAAGGGAAGTTGGTCTAGATGCACTTCACATAAAGGTTGTTCTCCTCCCAGTAATATCGAAGCTATGAAATCCACTCGAAGTCAGAAATGCTAGAGATATTGGTGTCAATAAGCATCTAGATGACATCGCGAGCGTGCACATCGATAACAATCAAGGCTCCAAGCGTGATAGACTGCAAAACGGTCAATCTTTGGCGGACCAAATTAACAGTGTCCATCAATTCCATGTTCATAAGTTCCAGGAATTTTTTAACTCCTGATATTCCCTCCTGTGCGTAAGTCTCGAGGTTGGCCGTCCAGTGGGCCTGTGAGCCGTTAAGCACGCACATACCAGGATGCTTCAAGACCCAGTCCGTTCGGGGAATTTCGAGGTAATCTTAGATTGAGTATTTCATGCAGTCTCTGACAGATATGAACATCATGTTTTCGACTTCACCCATCCATTCCTCGACTTTGCGATCCTTAGGATCGATCTTGCGCAGGAAATTGACTTTCTCTTTCTCACCAGACATCATAGCCGATATGGTCTTATCGTGGTTGAACTCCAGGTCGTTCATATTTTCGAAGACTTTCTTCAAGTGAGGTCTGACATTTTCGACCTCCTTTGTCTAGGACAGGATTTCGAGTAGGTCCGCATCTGCCAAGAAGTAGAAGCGGGCAAATTCCTTGCATTTAGATTCAAGATACTCCTTAAGGCCTTTTTGAACCTTGTCCAGGTTTTCATTGCACTCTTTGAATCGACCGAGGAGCGTCCTCTCATCTCTGAGACAAGTCCTAAGTACCTAAGGGGTCAACTTTGTGTTTTGAATGATTTCTCTCCAATTCTTATCGACAGCTTTAAAGCGCTTAGACTCTGCCGGAAGCTGCTTCATGATGTCCGGGGAGTCAAAAATTGGCTGCAAATACATCCAATCCTTCTAGCAACGATTCCACTCTTCAATTACGTTGGTCACATAGAGTAGCGATGCGTTCCATTCTTCAATCTCCTCCTCAAAAGGTCCTCTAAATGATGAGAACTGCATCGTCTAGGTCAGGACCATGTGGTCGTCCAACAGCAAGCTCGGCTCTTCATAACTGACGATAGTGTATGTGGTCGTCTTTTTAAACGGCTTGAGGTTGAATACGACTTCCTCCCAGTCGTTCTTCATCTTGGCGAGCTGGCATTCGATTTGGTATTGTTTTGCTGCCTTTTCGCCGATGTCTACAATATCGTCTTCAAATTTTATTAGGTTCATGTCAAGGACATTCTTCATTGTGAATCCCGGATATGGTTTAACGGCTTGGCCGACCTTTTCTGAAATGGCGTCCCAATGGCGATCTTTCATGCCGTCTGTCCTTAAAGCCATGATGTATTGAACATGGGGCTAGAAATCTTGCACTTTGTCTCGCATGGCTTCACCGATCTTTAGCATGGCTATCTGATCTTTGGCTCTGAAGTTTTTGATGCACTTGGCACATAGCTTTTTAGCATTATCAACTGTTTCTTCCAATAGCGCGGCATCAAGTTTTTCGAAATCATCGGTTTTCCACGATTTCTGTGAGTTTTCCCAAGTTTCGTAGGTTGTCCACAGCTCGAAGAATGGCTGGAAGTCTTAGACTGTGCTTTTGAGCATTTCGTAGTTTGATTCATTTTCTCCTGTCAGTGACTCTTGCATATTGTACTTTTTGGCCTAATCCTGAGACTGGTTCAAGCGATGCATGATGTTTTTGGCTTGCGCTGCAATCTCCTCGTAGTTTGATTCGTCAGTGTAGCGATCAAAGGAAGCCACAAGTGTGCTAAGCTCGGTGTTTCTCTGGTCGAAATCGGATTGCTCATTTTTCATCAAAGCCACGAATTTCTCCTTTTCCTTTTCCAAGTTGTCGCCTTGCTTATTCATGCGATCATAGGTTTCTTTGGGCGAGCCAAAAAGTCTCCATCGTTTGTCGTAGTCCTCCTCATCCCCAAATTAATACTGGAAGCTCTCCAGAATCTCGTAGATCCTGATGTTTGACGTGATTTCTTGTTGCAACTTGGCGATGTCATTGGGGGCTGACTGCATCGTATCTCTAATTCGACTAAGTTCCTCGATGTCGCTGGGCTAGGTTTCGATCTGGACGTTGATCTTGTCGAATTCGTGCATAATCTTTTAGGCTTTAGACTTCGCCATCTTGGAGATAATTTCAATCATTTCGTTGGCAATCTTTGTGTGCTTATCGCTTAGCGAGTCCCTTATAGTTTTGCAGTTCACTTTAAAGAAGCTGATGTTCATCTACTCGGGAATCTCTTTGTTAAGCCGTTAGGCTTCGTTTCGGTGTCTTTTGACTTCTTTTTCAAGATCGTCCGCTGTTGGCCAGTTCTCTTCGTCTTTAATTTTGTTGATTTCGGTCTCTGGGTCCCACATGAACTCGAGTTTGTACTTAGAGTACGTCGCGATATACTAATGTAATGGCTCCACGCTTTTCTGGATCTCAGTGCACAGTCTTTCGTACTGATCATACACCCAGATGTTCTCATCGGGCAGCTCGCGCCTGCCGCTCGAGTTATCAGGCAACTTCGGCCTTTCTTCAGGCAGCAAAGGCACTTTGAGAAAAGCCTTCTGGTTCGACTTGAAAAAGTGAGGCATCAGTTTTTGTTCGAGCTACTCTTTTTCCTGCAGTGCGCCCAGACCGTGCTTGAAAATGTCCTTAATGGTTTTCACGACTTCTTCTGGGGACGTTGAATACTGGGGTCCGTTGCCTACGAGACATAGGTCGATGCTGAAGAGAGGCATTTTTTCCCTCTTGGCGCCCATACGGTTTTCCTCTTCTTTTGTGTAGTAGTTGTTGTGGACGGTGTTTGAGTCCTGGATCTGGACTGAGATAGGGATGAAATACAGAATTGCATCGACGAAGCGCTACAAGGAACTCTTGGTCATCTGGAGGATTGTGTCCTGCATCACAAGTTTCTGCTGCACTAAGAACCTCTTGAGCTTGCTAATTTCGTAAGCCTCTTTATTTGTCTCGGTTAGGTTGAACCATTGTTTCTTGACCTTGCCGGTAGAGTCTTGGACTTCAGAAAAGTTGCTCTTGATGATGTCTCTTAGCTTATTGATCCAAGTCTCGCGTAGCTGGAAGCTCATGCGGAGGATAGATGACTCCTGGACTTTTTTGAAGTCCGAGACAGACTAGGTCTTGGCAAAATTGACATTGTAGATGTCTTGTAGTGCGATTTCGTTGCATTCTTTACGAATTTCTTGTTAAGCAATCACGACCTCGTCTTTGCCCTGGATGCTATTCTTGTTGATCTTTGACAAAGCCTTTGGGAAGTTAAAGGCCGGAATCGTGATCATGCCTAAGTAGGGAGTCTCCTTGTGGGGCTTCTTGGGTGGCAGGCAGAGCTAGCCGGTGATCAGGTTATTGCCTTTTGCCTCCAAGTGCTTGTCGAAGATGATCTTATTCATCGTCTTGCAAAAGTCTTAGTTTACCTCATTCAAATACTTTATGGTTTCATTAGAGCTCTTGCCGCGCAAGTTCTTGGTGGTCTGGGTCAGCTCAAGGATGCGGTTGGTCTGGTAGGGGTCGATGTCCGGGATCTGGTGCTTCGGCATGTTCTGAATGTAGTAGGCGTACTTGATCAGCGCGTCCGCGTAGATTCGGTTTTAAATCGCCTATTTAAACCGACGGGCGAAAATTCGTGGGTCTTCGTCATCAAACACTATATAGATGCGGTGGAGTCGGCAACGTTCCTTGGTATTTTCCCAGTAGGCCTCATAGCGCTCAGACTTGGGCAGGTACTTAAGAATACGGAGCTTGCGCCAGTATTGCATCTTGTCGGTGTCCTTCCAGAGGCCTTGAGCGCCAACACCCTCCTTGGGAATGCTGCCTTTCCTCTTGAGCCAGTCAATCGGTACGCGTGTATCGAACTCTTAGTCGTCGTAAGCCTCTAGAGGCAGCCAGCCGCTGTCCTCTTTGTTGGGCTTTCTGAAGTCAACGCCCTACACAGTTAGCCATATCAGGTACTTACCATAGAGAAAAGCAGCGTGTCGATTTTGATCTCCTTGTAGTCCTCCGCGTTGTTGTCGGAGACTTCCTTCGATTTACCGAATTGGCGCTTTAAATTAAGGGTTAATTTGAATTTTCAAATCGCTGCCTACCTTCACTGGGGAATAGTTTTCGTACGACTTCTCATGCTTCTTTGGAACCGGTTCCGGCTGGTGGCCGTGTGGGTTAAAACGGGGTATTTACGACGATGGCAGTTATTTCTGCAGAACGAGGCCTAAAATGCCATTAAGAATTCAAATTTATCAAAATGTGAAACGTCTTAAGATCAGACCGCCAGCTTTACAAGCGAATGTTACAGCCCAGGAAGATATGCTAGCCTCGATCCCATAGAGACGAGTGAGAAGAGAGAGATTAATACTTACCCTAGTCTTTGGTCTGACCAGAGGCTGTCCCTTGTCGTTAGTTATTGTACTAAGACATCCGTTAAGCCAATAAATTTAAATTATAAATCAAAACCACTAATCAAATTTATACCCCTG
>Ga0169931_10010908_pt1 | contig 12891 bp, 5 predicted proteins | sample Kivu_15m_20L_FD_129675 | JGI IMG/M metagenome (GOLD analysis project Ga0169931, IMG submission 129675) | Freshwater microbial communities from Lake Kivu, Western Province, Rwanda to study Microbial Dark Matter (Phase II) - Kivu_15m_20L... | ecosystem: Environmental > Aquatic > Freshwater > Lake ...
CTTGTCCGTCTGCACCTTCGTGATCGCTGCCGTCAGCGTCGTCTTCCCGTGATCGACGTGCCCGATCGTCCCTACGTTCAGGTGCGGCTTGTTTCGTACGAATTTTTCTTTGGCCATGATCGTCCTCGGTTTTTTTCTCTATTTCACTCAGCCCTGGGTCCGAGCCACTGAGGCAGGGATTGGTGCGTAGTGATCGAATTGCATTGAAAAGGTTGCTCGGCCCCGCGAAAGCGACCGAAGGTCAGTCGCGTACCCGAACATTGTCGACAGCGGGACGTGGGCCGTAATGACCTGCGTCGCGCCGCGCGCCTGCATAGCAGATACTTGGCCCCGACGCGACATAAGATTTCCATTTACCTCACCAATAAATTCGGTGGGGGTCACAATCTCGATCGCCATGACGGGTTCCAGCACCTGAACACCCGCTCCGTGGGCGGCTTCGCGAACCGCCTGAGAGGCCGCAATATCAAAGGCCATCTCGGTCGAATCGGTGCGATGCGCCGTCGCGTCTACCATGGATACGAGCACATCGATGACCGGATAACCCTCGATGAGGCCTGCCGCGAGCGTCGAACGCACGCTGCGTTCAACGGCCGCGAGGTATTCCTTCGACAGCGCCTCAGCGCCAGCGTCATTCTGGAACACAACGCCGCTGCCACGGGCCCCCGGCGTGATGCGCAGCTTCACGTGGGCGAACTGACCTCGGAAATTGACGACGCCCTCGTAGCGTCCGTCGGCCTCACCCTCGCCCTTCACGGTCTCGCGCAACGCGACCTGGGGCTTGCCCACGTTCGCATGCACGCCAAACTCACGAACCAGCCGGTCGACCAGAATCTCGAGGTGGAGCTCGCCCATCCCAGCCAGGATCGTCTGGCCCGTCTCCGAGTCCGTCGAGACCTCGAAGGAAGGATCCTCAAGGGCCAGGGCACGAAGTCCGCCCATCATTTGCTCGGCATCGTTTTGCGTCTTGGGCTCGATCACCCGTCGCATCGCCGGCTGGGGGATGTGAATCAGTGACAGTCGAATCGGCGCTGTCGTGTCACAAAGCGTATCACCGGTCGCCGTGGCGCGAAGTCCAGCAGCAGCGGCGATATCACCGGCGCCAACGAACTTGATCTCTTCACGTCGATTCGCGTGCATCCGGAACAGCCGACCGATGCGCTCTTTGACGCCCCGGTTCGCGTTGAAAACCGTATCACCAGACTCGAGACGACCCGAATAAACGCGGATATAGGTGAGATTTCCGAGATAGGTATCGCTCATCAGCTTGAACGCCAGCGCGGACAGCGGGCTTTCTTCGCTGATGTCTCGGAATGCAGGCGCACCACTCAGATCGACACCCTCCACCGAGCGGAGATCCGCCGGTGATGGCAGGTAATCGACGATGGCGTCGAGCAAGGGCTGAACGCCGCGATTCCTGAAAGACGCACCCATCAAGACCGGAACGGCCTTGCCAGCGATCGTCGCTCGGCGAATCGCATCTCGAACAAAATCGGCATCGATCTCGCCGCCCTCAAGGAAACGAGAGAGTACGGCGTCGTCCACATCCGCGAGAGACTCGACCAGCGCGGCCCGCGCTTGCCTGGATTCTTCGAGCAGCGCGACCGGAATATCGACCTCGTCAAACGTGGCACCAGTCGCATCACCCACCCACTGATAGGCGCGCATGCGCACCAGATCAACCACACCCACGAAGCTCTGCTCGTTGCCCATCGGCAACTGAGTCACAATCGGGTTTGCGGCGGCACGCTCTCGGATTTGCTCGACGCAACGGACGTAATCTGCACCGACGCGATCCATCTTGTTGATGAACGCGATTCGCGGCACGCCGTATCGGTCGGCCTGGCGCCAGACGGTCTCGCTTTGCGGCTCGAATCCGCCCACTGCACAGAACACGGCAACCGCACCGTCCAGAACACGAAGGCTGCGCTCAACCTCGATCGTGAAGTCGACGTGGCCGGGCGTGTCGATGATGTTCACCGAGTGTTTACGCCATTCGCAGGTCGTCGCAGCTGCAGTGATCGTGATCCCCCGCTCCTGCTCCTGCTCCATCCAGTCCATGACGGTCGTACCGTCGTCCACCTCGCCCATGCGACGGGACCGGCCAGTGAAGAATAAAATACGCTCTGTGGTCGTGGTTTTACCCGCATCGATATGCGCCATGATCCCGATATTTCGGGTGCGGTTTGTAGAAACCGATTCCACGACTAGTTCCGTATTGTTCAAACCTTGAAGCGCTCAGGCGGTCCCATTCCTGGGTCCGCAAGGTCCGCTTCAAGGCGCCTTATAAATGTCTCTTAGAAATTACCAGCGATAGTGGGAGAACGCCTTGTTGGCTTCGGCCATCTTGTGGGTATCTTCGCGCTTCTTCACCGCGGTGCCGCGGCTGTTTGATGCGTCGAAAATTTCGTTCGCCAGACGCTCTTTCATGGTGCGTCCGTCGTTGCGCTCACGGGCGGCGCTGATAATCCAGCGCATGCCGAGGGTGAGAGCACGGTCCGCTCGAACGTCGATCGGAACCTGGTAAGTCGCACCACCAACGCGGCGGGACTTGACCTCAAGCTTCGGTTGAACGTTGGCAAGCGCGCGATCCCAAACCTTTACTGGATCGTCTTTCGCTTTTTCGGCAACGATATCAAAGGAACCGTAGACAATGCGTTCAGCAATCGCCTTCTTTCCGTCTTCCATCACGCTGTTGATGAACAGCGTAACGCGACGGCGCGTTTCCATCGGTTGATCCGTGTACTTGGGATCGGGAAGCGGTTTGCGCTTCGGTACTTCGCCCTTACGTGGCATCGTCTAAAGAACCTTCCTGTCCTAAAATTACTTGGGTCGCTTGGCGCCGTACTTGGAACGGGCCTGCTTACGATTTGCAACACCGGACGTATCCAGGGTGCCGCGAACAATGTGGTAACGAACACCGGGGAGATCTTTGACACGTCCGCCGCGGATCAACACAACCGAGTGCTCTTGCAGGTTGTGGCCTTCGCCGGGGATGTAGGTCGTAACTTCCATGCCGTTCGTGAGGCGAACACGGGCAACCTTGCGCAAAGCCGAATTTGGCTTCTTCGGGGTCGTCGTGTAGACGCGCGTGCAAACGCCACGGCGTTGTGGGCACGACTTCAGAGCGGGCGAGTTCGTCTTGCGGCGCTGCGCGTCGCGACTGCTTTTTACGAGTTGGTTAATGGTCGGCATTTTTCTGCGGAAATCCCCGAAATTATCGTGGGTCTGTACTCCCCGGTTCCAGGGAGCGTCGGATTATAGGGTTCTCGATCGACTTGTCAACGACGAGTTTGACGAGATTGGTCAGAGTTATCGGTCTTTTGCGGGAGGAATGGGGGTTTAAAGCCCTGAATGAGACTAACGAGGGGCGTCAAAACCCCTCTTACGACCGCGCGAACGGGCCTGGACGAGGCGATCACGGAGGCAACCGGTGGACTGGAGCGGTAATACAGGTCAACCGCTCGCTCACCGATCAGTGTAGATTCGAGGACCTCGTCCCGGAACCAGCGCAGGTGCTGAACCTGAGGGGCCATCGGACTCTGGTTGGCGGCCGTCGCGACAAAACACCCGGACAGCTGGGTGTATTTCATCTCGGGGGTTCGAAAGGTGTCGGTTTCGATTGGCGAGAAGGTCTGACAGCGTCCGTGGGTTCGGATGCCAATGACATAGTCGGTGTTGGCCTTGAGCGAGCCCAGGACGAATTCGGCCGTCGAGCCCGGCGCGCCTGGCGAAACCGATTGAACGGGCGTCGATTCAACAAACTCCGCTTCCGTCATGGTCAGCCCCTCGCGGTAGCGAATATCGTAGCGTTCAACCATCTTCGCGTCCTGCATCGCGTGCACGAAGCTCACAGCTGCGCTCGTCGCTTCCATTGTGTTACGGTTCACGAACGGCTTTGCCGACGAAGGCGCCGCGGGCGCTGGTTCGCACTGATCAACCGCCGCACAACCGCTGGTCCTGATATGGACGCGAGCGACCTGAGTCGGATCGTCTCCCCATGGATTGCGGAACACCTTGAGGCGGCCAACCCCGGAACCTGGTGTCTCGGATATCGTCATATCCGGTGCGTGGATGGTACCCGTTTCACCGTTCCAGTCTCCGTACCCAGCCATCGCCGTCGCCGACGCGTAGACCGCGGTATCGCCGATCGTGATCGGAACACTGAAGAGCACCGATGGTTGTCCGATGTTTGTCTTGATTCCCGAGTCTCTGAGTCTGGGATCCGTGTACGACGGATACGTGTGCGAGGCGTTCTGATCGAACTCCTTGTTGATCTCGATCTTCACAACGTAGCCGCCCGGAGCAAGCGAGTTCGGCAAACGCCAGGCGAGCGTTGCCGTCTTCTCGAAGGGTGGCGTTGCGGCGGCAACGGTGTCGAGGTCGTTGAGCGTCGCGAACGACGCAGCGCTCATTTCGCAGGTGTCTGTGCCGCCGGGCATGTCGCAATCCCGCCGCGTGAATCGAGTCAGATCGTTTCGCGGTGGGTACACCTCAAGCGCGCCTGTCGGATCGTAACGCCCCTTCGAGGAGTTAAACACGGCCGTCGGGCACGTGATCGCGTCCACATCGGTCTCGAGCAACGACATTGGTCGGCAGTAGTACGGATCGGGGCTGGAGGTGGTTTCATGAAACCCCAGATCATTCTCGTAGCCATCCTGCATGATCAGGCGAGGAAACTTTCGCCCGCGCGCGTGCGCCCATATCGGAAGTACGTTTGTCCTTCGTCCGTAGGGAAACTTCGCAGAAGAGCTGTGATCCCAGCGGCCGGGCCGATTGCCGAGGCCTCGTACGGCGGTCAAGTTCGTCACCATCAGGGTGTCGACGAACGAGCCGTCGGATTTCTCCAACCAGATCGCTATCTGTGGCCCGAGATCGAGCTTCGCGGCTGTCTTGCGTTTGTTACAGGGAGCCGACGGATTCTCGCGAAAGCACTCAGGCTGATAGGCGATGTTCAGCTCACGACAATCCTGAGCTCGTGCTGGATTTTGCGCCAGCAACGAGGTCAGGATGCAGGCAACGGGGACAAGGCGGATCATGCGAGGGATTCCTTACGGATCCGAAGTATGGCCCACCCTGTCGAAAACGCCCCTAGTAGTCTTCCTGTGCCAGACGAACACCGTCTGAGGTCGACTTCGCCAGGTTCGGAGCCCCTGCCCCGCTGGCCAGCGAGGCCTGAACGTCGGCCTGGTCGTCAACCCGGAGCGTCAGCCGCTTGGAGGCGGCGAGACCCGTACCGGCTGGAATCAGGCGACCCATGATGACGTTCTCCTTGAGACCGCGCAGGTAGTCGACCTTGCCGCAAACTGCAGCCTCGGTGAGCACCTTCGTGGTTTCCTGGAAGGACGATGCCGAGATGAAGCTCTCGGTCGAGAGCGACGCCTTCGTGATACCGAGCAGCAAGGGTTCACCCTGAGCCGGACGACCACCACGCGCTAGCGCTGCGGCGTTCTCCTCCTCAAACATGAACTTCTCAACGTGCTCGTCGATGAGGAAGCCGGTATCACCGACATCCGTCACGCGGATGCGACGAAGCATCTGTCGCACGATGGCCTCGATGTGCTTGTCGTTGATGCGAACGCCCTGGAGGCGGTAAACCTCCTGAACTTCGTCAACCATGAACTTCGCGAGCGGCTTCTCGCCGAGCACCTTCAAGATGTCGTGCGGATTTGCTGCGCCGTCCATCAGGGCCTCGCCGGCCTGAACCTTGTCGCCTTCGCGAATAGCGAGGTGCTTGCCCTTGGCGATCAAGTACTCCTTGGCATCGCCGGACTCCGGCGTCACCACGACCTTGCGCTTGCCCTTGGTGTCCTTGCCAAACGAGACGACACCGTCGATCTCGGTGACAACGGCGTGCTCTTTCAGCTTGCGAGCCTCGAAGAGCTCGGCAACACGCGGCAAACCGCCGGTGATGTCCTTGGTCTTCGTGGTTTCGCGAGGGATACGAGCAACGATATCGCCGGCCTTGACCACATCGCCTTCGGCAACCGCGATGGTGGCGCCGACTGGCAAGAAGTAACGGGCCTGATTCTCCGAATTCGGAACCGACAGGGTTCCGCCTTCACCGTCCTTGATCGAAATGCGGGGACGCAAATCGCCGTCTTTCGACTCGGTGATGCTTCGGCGAGAGAGGCCGGTGACCTCGTCCAGCTGCTCCGACATCGTGACGCCTTCGATGACGTCTCCGAACTTCACGATACCCGAGGCTTCCGTCACGATCGGAACCGAGAACGGATCCCACTCGGACAGCAAGGCGCCAACCTTGACCTTGTCGCCGTTGGCGAAGTACAGCTTGGAGCCGTAGGTCAGGCCGTATCGCTCACGCTCGCGGCCGGTCTCGTCCTGAATCACGATTTCACCGTGACGATTCATGACGATGTAGCCGGTCTCGCGCTTGACGATATCGGTGTTTTCGAGGCGAACGATACCGTCGTAGCGGGCCTCAAGTTGTGACTGCTCGGTACGAACCTGACCGACGCCGCCGATGTGGAAGGTACGCATCGTGAGCTGCGTACCGGGCTCACCGATGGACTGAGCAGCGATGACGCCGATGGCTTCACCGATGTTGACCATGTGACCGCGAGCGAGGTCGCGGCCGTAGCACAGGACGCACACGCCACGGCGAGACTCGCAGGTCAACACCGAGCGGATCTTGACCTTGTCGATGCCCGCATCTTCGATGATGCGAACCTTGTCTTCGTCGATCTCGGTATTGGCCTGAACCAACACTTCACCGGTGTACGGATCGAAGATGTCTTCAACCGAGACACGGCCGAGGATGCGGTCACCGAGCTTCTCGATGATCTCGCCGCCTTCCACGAGAGCGGTCAACTCGACACCGTTGAGGGTGCCGCAGTCGTTCTCGGAGATGATGGCGTCCTGAGCAACGTCGACCAGACGACGGGTCAAGTAACCGGAGTTTGCCGTCTTGAGCGCCGTATCCGCGAGACCCTTACGGGCACCGTGGGTCGAGATGAAGTACTCGAGAACCGAGAGGCCTTCACGGAAGTTGGTGGTAATCGGGGTCTCGATGATTTCGCCCGAGGGCTTTGCCATCAAACCACGCATACCGGCCAGCTGACGAATCTGCTGAGCCGAACCACGAGCACCCGAGTCCGCCATGATGTAAATCGGGTTGAAAGAAGGCGACATGCGCTTCTCTCCCGATTCGCTCGTGACTTCTTCGTTGCCGATACCCGACATCATCTCCTCGGCGATTTGCTCGGCGACCTGCGCCCAGATATCGACGACCTTGTTGTAGCGCTCGCCATCGGTGATGAGACCTTCGGCGTACTGCTCCTCGATCTCGCGAACGCTGGACTTCGACTCCTCGAGGAGTTCGTTCTTCCGCTTTGGAATGACGAGGTCAGACATGCACACCGAAACGCCGGCCTTCGATGCAAACTGGTAGCCCATCGACCGGAGACGGTCAGCGAGCAAGACCGTTTCCTTCTGACCGAAGGCGCGGTAGCACGAGTCGATCAGGTCACCGAGCTGCTTCTTGCCCATGACGCGGTTAACGAGGCGGAACTGGAGGCCCGGAGGCAATCCGTCGTACAGCAACACGCGACCGGTGGTGGTGAGCTCCATCTTCCCGGCGATGCGAACCTTGATCGCAGCCTGGAGATCCAGCTCGCCGTGGTCGTACGCAGCGCGAACCTCGTCGATCGACGCGTAAACGCCACGAAGAACCTCGGCGGTCTTTTCCTTGGCATCGCGGTGTTCACCGGCAGCGAACACACGCTCACGCGTCATGTAGTACAGACCGAGAACGATATCCTGCGAAGGCAAGATGATCGGACGGCCGTTCGCGGGGCTGAGGATGTTGTTGGTCGACATCATCAGCACGCGAGCTTCCATCTGCGCTTCAAGCGACAGCGGAACGTGTACTGCCATCTGGTCACCGTCGAAGTCGGCGTTGAAGGCCGAGCAGACGAGCGGGTGCAGCTGGATTGCCTTGCCCTCGATGAGGAGTGGCTCGAAGGCCTGGATACCAAGGCGGTGCAGCGTTGGTGCACGGTTGAGCAGGATCGGGTGCTCCTTGATGACTTCTTCAAGGATGTCCCAAACCTCGGGCTTCTCTTTCTCAACCAGCTTCTTCGCGCTCTTGATCGTGGTCACGAGGCCACGCTCTTCGAGCTTGTTGTAGATGAAGGGTTTGAAGAGCTCGAGCGCCATCTTCTTGGGCAAGCCGCACTGGTGCAGGCGGAGCTCCGGACCAACGACGATGACCGAACGACCGGAGTAGTCGACGCGCTTGCCGAGGAGGTTCTGGCGGAACCGGCCCTGCTTACCCTTCAACATATCCGAGAGCGACTTGAGCGGTCGCTTGTTCGGACCAGTGATGGTCTTTCCGCGACGGCCGTTGTCGAACAAGGCGTCGACCGCTTCCTGCAGCATTCGCTTCTCGTTGCGAATGATGATCTCGGGAGCATTGAGCTCCTGGAGACGCTTCAAGCGGTTGTTACGGTTGATCACGCGACGGTACAGATCGTTCAGATCCGACGTTGCGAAACGGCCGCCATCCAGCGGAACCAACGGACGAAGATCCGGTGGAATGACCGGAACAACTTCGAGCATCATCCACTCGGGCTTGTTGCCCGATTCGCGGAAGGCGTCGATGACCTTGAGGCGCTTCGAGAGCTTCTTGCGCTTGGCCTCGCTCGACGCGTCCTTCATCTCGACCCGCAGCTGCTCAGACAGCTGATCGATGTTCAGCGTGTTGAGCATGTCGCGGATCGCCTCGGCACCCATGCCAGCAACGAATGCTTCCTCGCCGAAGTCTTCGAGCGCCTTCATGTAGCGCTCTTCCGTCAGCAACTCGGCAACCTGCAGGCCGGTTTGCTTGGGGTCGACGACGATATAACACTCGGAGTAGAGAACCTTCTCGAGGTCCTTGAGCGTGATGTCGAGCAAGGTGCCGATGCGCGAAGGCAACGACTTGAGGAACCAGATGTGTGCAACGGGCGTTGCGAGATTGATGTGCCCGAGGCGTTCACGGCGCACCTTCGCCTGAATGACCTCAACACCACACTTCTCGCACACGACTCCGCGGTGCTTCATGCGCTTGTACTTGCCGCAGATACACTCGTAGTCTTTGACTGGTCCAAAGATCTTGCAGCAGAACAGGCCGTCACGCTCAGGCTTGAACGTACGGTAGTTGATCGTCTCCGGCTTCTTCACCTCACCGTGCGACCATTCGCGAATGCGCTCGGGCGAGGCGAGTGAAATCCGGATTGCCGAGAACGACAACGGATCCTTGGGCTTCTCAAAAAAATTGAAGATGTCTTTCATCGTCATGGTGGTGCTCCGTGGAAATCGCGGTCGTTATTCTCCGCCCAAGGCGCCGTCGCCCACTGCTTTAGCAGCGGCCTTTGCAGCGACCTCTCGGGCCATCAACTCAACCGTGGACTCTTGCTTTCTCGGGGCATTGGGATCCTCGATCAGCTCCACATTGAGACAAAGGGACTGAAGTTCCTTGAGCAAGACGTTGAAGGACTCGGGCAGGCCCGGCTCCAGCGTTTGCTCGCCCTTGACGATCGCCTCGTACATTCTGGTACGACCGACAACGTCATCGGACTTGACGGTGAGGAACTCCTGCAACGCGTAGGCCGCGCCGTAGGCTTCCATTGCCCAGACTTCCATCTCTCCGAGACGCTGACCGCCGAACTGGGCTTTGCCACCCAGAGGCTGCTGCGTGACCAGCGAGTATGGACCGATCGAACGGGCGTGGATCTTGTCGTCGACGAGGTGGTGCAGCTTCAGCATGTACATGACGCCGACCGTGACATCGTGATCGAACGGTTCGCCAGTGCGACCGTCGAAGAGAATCGCCTGTCCTGTGGCGGGCAAGCGGGCCTCATTGAGCATCACGGTGATGTCTGTTTCCTTGGCGCCGTCGAATACCGGCGTTGCAATGTGCACGCCCTTTCGCACCGAGTACGCCCATTCGCGAAGCTCTTCTTCTTTGAGGTCGGAGATGAGCTTCTGATCTTCTGCGCTCGTGTAGATACGGCGCAACTTGTCGCGCAGTGGCTCTCCACGCCATTCCTTCTCGATCATCTCGCCAAGCTGGTTGCCCAGTTCCTTGGCAGCCCAACCCATGTGGGTCTCGAGAATCTGACCGACGTTCATACGTGAAGGAACGCCGAGCGGATTGAGCACGATGTCGACGGGCGAGCCGTTTCCAAGGTACGGCATGTCCTCTTCCGGGAGAACCCGCGAGACGACACCCTTGTTACCGTGGCGACCTGCCATCTTGTCACCGACCGACAGCTTTCGCTTGATGGCGATGTAGACCTTGACCATCTTGATGACGCCGGGGGGAAGTTCATCGCCCTTGGTCAGCTTGCTGATCTTTTCCTTGTAGGTCTCTTCAATGGCGAGGATATCTTCGTCCATCGACTGAGCCAACTTCACCAGTTGCTCGTCAACCTTGCTGCCTTCGATCTGAATCGAGGGCCAGTGGCGAGCCGGGATCTGGTCGAGCGTCGCGTTGTCGAGCTGTTGGCCCTTGTTCGCGAGCACGGTGCCCTTGTCGTCCACCAGCTTGACGGCGGTGTTCTTGCCGACCAGCAGCTTGCGCATGCGGTCGTGGTAGTGCTCACTGATGATGCGATTCTCGTCGCGCTGATCGGCAACGAGCTTGGCCTTCTCGGCGTCCTCGATGTCCTTGGCGCGATCGTCTTTCTCGGTACCTTTGCGAGAGAAGACGCGAGCACCGATGATGATGCCCTGAACGCCCGGAGGCACTCGCAGAGAGCTGTCGCGAACATCGCCGGCCTTCTCACCGAAGATGGCGCGCAACAACTTCTCTTCTGGGGAGAGCTGCGTCTCGCCTTTCGGCGTGATCTTGCCGACCAGGATGTCGCCCGGCTTGACTTCAGCACCGATGCGAACAATGCCCGACTCGTCGAGATCCTTCAGGGCCTCTTCACCGACGTTCGGAATGTCGCAGGTGATTTCTTCCTTGCCGAGCTTGGTATCGCGAGCGACACACTCGAACTCCTCGATGTGAACCGACGTGAACACGTCTTCTTTCACGAGGCGCTCAGAAATGAGGATCGAGTCCTCGAAGTTATAACCACCCCACGGCATGAACGCGACCATGACGTTGGCACCGAGGGCCAATTCGCCACGTTCGGTTGCGGGGCCGTCGGCGATCACGTCGCCCTTCTTGACGACATCGCCCTTCTCGACGATGGGGTTCTGATTGAAACAAGTGTTCTGGTTAGAACGCTGGAACTTGTTCATCGTGTAGATATCGGGCTTTGCAGCCAGATGATCATGCTCGTCGGCGCTGATGGGTCGAATCACGATGCGAGCCGCATCGACCGATTCAACGACACCGTCACGGCGTGCAACCGTCGTGACACCCGAGTCGCGGGCCACGATGCCTTCCATGCCCGTTCCAACGAACGGAGCCTGGGTGCGAATCAATGGCACTGCCTGGCGTTGCATGTTCGAACCCATCAGTGCGCGGTTTGCGTCGTCGTTCTCGAGGAACGGGATCAACGATGCAGCGACCGAAACGAGCTGATTGGGCGAAACGTCCATCAAGGTCACGTCGTCGGGACGGGACATCATGAACTCACCGTTGTGTCGCGACGACACGAGGTCGGCGTCGATCTTGCCGTTCTTGATCGGCGTGTTCGACTGAGCGATGTGGTGACCTTCTTCCTGGAGGGCCGAGTAGAACTCGACATCCTGGTCGGCGCCCACGCTTCCGCCCTCGCCTACGCGGCGGTACGGTGTCTCGATGAAGCCGAACTCGTTCACGCGGGCGTAGGTCGACAGAGATGCGATGAGGCCGATGTTCGGACCTTCCGGCGTCTCGATCGGGCAGATACGACCGTAGTGGGTCGTGTGAACGTCGCGAACCTCGAAGCCTGCGCGCTCGCGAGTCAAACCACCTGGTCCGAGTGCCGAGAGACGACGCTTGTGCGTGACTTCGGACAGCGGATTCGTCTGGTCCATGAACTGCGACAGCTGTGACGAACCGAAGTACTCCTTGACGACGGCCGACACGGGCTTGGCGTTGATTAGGTCGTGCGGCATGAGCGTCTCAAGTTCTTGGGACATGCTCATGCGCTCTTTGATCGCCCTCTCCATGCGGACGAGGCCGATGCGGTATTGATTCTCCATCAACTCGCCGACGGCGCGAACGCGTCGATTGCCGAGGTGATCGATGTCGTCGATCTGTCCCTTGCCGTTCTTGAGATCGACGAGGTAACGGACGCTCTCAAGAATGTCGCGCTTCGTGAGCACGGCATTGTCGAGAGACTCATCAATCTTGAACTTGTAGTTCAACTTCAAGCGACCGACCTTCGAGAGGTCGTAGCGCTCTGGGTTGAAGAACAGGTTATTGAAGAGGGTCTTGGCCGTCTCGAGTGTCGGTGGATCGCCCGGGCGAAGGCGACGGTAGATCTCGAGGATCGCCTCATCCGTCGTGTGGAGCTTGTCCTGGTTAAGCGTATCACGGAGGTAAGATCCGACGTTGAGGTTGTCGATAAACAACACCTTCAACTCTCCGATCCCATGTTCCCGTAATTCTTCGAGTTTTGACTCGGTGAGTTCCTCGTTGCACTGCAAGAGAACTTCGCCAGTCGACTCGTCGATCACGTCATTCGCGGCGATCTTGCCGACGAGCTCGGCGACATCTGCAGGCAGACGATCGACGTTCGAGTCGCGCAGCTTCTTGATCGCGACCTTCGTGAACTTACGGTTCTTGCGGACCAAGACTTCCTTGGTCTCCGGGTGGCGCACGTCGCGCGTGGCGCGTTGGCCAGGCAAAAGATCGTACTCGACCGACTTGGAGAACTTGCCACCTTCCTCGAGGTAGATCGTCTCTGGGTCGTAGTAGTAGTTCAGCAACTCTTCGGTGGTGTATCC
>Ga0169931_10010909_pt1 | contig 12891 bp, 12 predicted proteins | sample Kivu_15m_20L_FD_129675 | JGI IMG/M metagenome (GOLD analysis project Ga0169931, IMG submission 129675) | Freshwater microbial communities from Lake Kivu, Western Province, Rwanda to study Microbial Dark Matter (Phase II) - Kivu_15m_20L... | ecosystem: Environmental > Aquatic > Freshwater > Lake...
ATAATTCTTCTGGAGAAGTTGCATTATTCGAATCATCATTTATAGGAGATCTCAATATGTCTTCGCAATCTAATTTCACGTGCGATCTATCCATTCCATCTGTAATACGACCATCAACCGATGGAGTTAAGTTGTTTAGACTTTGGTTTTCAGAATCATGTTCTTTATCAACCGAACTTATTTCATCCAAGGGATGAAGTTTCGTGAATGCTCCTTCCTCCTTAAAATCCCTTATTATCGCTTCACATTGGTCTACTGATTGAACAAGAACACTCGGTCGGTGACTCAATGTAGGGATAGGCGACTGTTTTGTCTTTACATACAGGATAGTAAACAATGTAAATTTAAGTGATGTGATTTAAGAAATCGAAAAGCCCTTTGAAGATCAAATGCCTACCTCTTGCGCATCACGTATTACAAACGTCTCTACTAACGAAACCGGATCCACAAATGATACGGGAGTCGGGTCATTTCTAGTGTTATGGATTACTTTGTTGGGACTTCCATCGCCATGATCGGAATATCCTTGCATCGTCATCACCTTCATTTCATGCTTTGAAGCTCTTTGATATGCTTTTTCACGAGCAGCCAAAAAATGTTGAGGCAAAACTTTCTTCCAAGCCTTTGGCATTAGAAGATTTTCAGGTAATTCTCTACATTTGCCTAAATGATACTTTTGTAGTTCATGGAAATCCAATTCAGTCAAATCGTATATGTGTTCTACATCTAAAACATCTTGAGTGGTTTTAAGACCATGGGTAGGATCATTTAGTCTATAAAGCTCTTCTGCACTAAGATTTGGACTAAGAAAAGCTAACATGTAAATAGAGGCTCCATGAAGATGGGCAATATAATGAATATCCTCGTCTGGATGGATCGGTCCTCCCGAGAAGAAGCAAAACTTATCTACAAGGATCCATTCGTTGGGATTACCCATGAGCTCTACGGGTGCTTTATCATATTGAGTTGGAAAATCCGTTTGTAGTAAAACTAACATATCACGTGTAAGAGGTTCGACATCTCGAGGTTGAGTCATACCGATTGCACTTGCTAGTAGGTAATAAAATCCCCTTCCTGGTTTCGAGTGAAAGAAGGGCATTCCATCTGAAATTGGATGTCCCGAGAAGGAACAGTATTTGGATACACGTTTCCATCCGCTTGATAATAATAGTTCATCAGGTAGACGCATAAAGAGATTGGGATACTTTTGTTCCATTTTTCGTAAATCTTCATCACAAATAGTCGGACATCCTTTGAGATCCATAGCATTTGGTAACATATAAACTGTATTCCCCCCAACAGTTTGTATTCCTTGGTAGTGTGGTGTGTTTGGTCCTATAGAGTTTTTCGTAAAGTAACAAAAAGTTGTTAGTTGGATAGTACCATTGTTTGAAGTGTCCATATCTTTTGCTTGTGTTTTGGTCATTGTTGAAAATCCTCCTTTTTTCGTTTCAGGGTATGAGGCTATCCCATCGTGATAAGACGAATCCTTCTCTCCATGTTTGGTCGATCGACGTGTCTGCGGAGGACGATTGTTTTCCTCTGCCGTTTCTAAAGTATCTACATCACTTTCTAACACTCCCACACCTACAAGTTCTTCTTCATCTTCTTCCACCGCGTCATGCTGGGCAGCAGCTGTACGACCCTTACGTCTTTGAGCTTCAGATGATGTTGAAGATGAATTTGCATCGACATTCCCACATAAATTATCAATAAGTATACCCAGAGCATCGGATATTTTCAGTTTTTCCCCACTGGAACGATCATTTTTCGATGTAGTCGTAGTGTCGTCATCTGTATGTCTCGAGCTGAAGCGCTTCCGTGTAGTTGAGACATCATTGCCCATATTTGGTGTAAACCGGAACCTGCTTAGGAGTAAGGGACGAATATCAAAGTTATTGGTAGAACAGAGGAAGAGAGTATACGGAGATTGGAAAGTTGAAAAGGTGGTACATCTATTGGTATCGTCGTCATGAATATGTACTGTAGAGAGAGACGTTTGCGTTGAAAGTAGGAACTTGGTAGGGTATCCTACTGTACGATTCTAGTCGGTACATAGGTACCAATGCAATCAAGTTACATAGTACTGTACGTATGTTGACAATTCAATGCACTATTATAAACAAAGATATCCAAAATGTGCTTGCGGTTGTCTCTACATGAAACGATGCGTATCCGACTGTACGTAGCTACGTCTAAAATTCTAAGTTATTGGCTATCTTAGCCTACAGATTTTTGAATGATCGACTCGGACTCGGACTGTGCGAAACAGTAGGGTCCTACTGTATCTTGTACTACTTATGTAGGCTACTGCAACAGCTGTGCAAAGTGAACTGTCCATTCTTATCAACTCAACAAAAAAGCCATGAACAAGAAAGAGGTTGAATCATCCCATGCAACGGATTGCTTGATTGAAAACCCGAAGTAACGCAACACTCTCTAATTCTAACCAGAAGTATCATGAAGACGAAACAGAAGCAACAATCACTCCAACAACAACAACAACAGTCGACGGTGAAAGAACAACCGTCCAGGATAATCGAAATTGGGCGTGAAATTCCAGAGGCTTGGAACGTAAACTACCATCCATTTCGATCTGACAATGGATCTGTACCATCATATACAAAATCGAAACAAAAAGAACACTCTATAGATCCTGATCATTTCTACACGACTCCATCGACAGAGAAAGGGGGTATCATCTTTGGCAGAGATGAAAGTGGGCCGACCGACTCCACGCGAGAAGAAAGCTTTAGTGATGATGAGCCCGATTCACCCTTCCCTTCAAATCATATTGAACCTGAAAAATCAATCACAGAACATATCTTGTCGGTCGTTTGTCAATCGGTACCCTGGGTAGGACGTGCCGTAACCAAAGCAAGAACTACAGTATCCGATGTCATTCAAATGGAATCATGTTCTGGAGGGTATTATTATCACGGTTGTGACCCTACACCGATGACTTCCAATAATAGTACCGATGCACAATCACCCACGATGATAGAAGAAGAAGAAGATATCAAAACCAAGTTTTCTCGTCTTTTAAAATCGAAAACACTTCATGACAGGATTAATAAAGGTGGTGTTGTGGAGGATGGCGGTGGTGGTGATGATGAACATCCCAATCGTAACTTGTGGGTATTAACAGGAAACTGTGAACCTTTAGGATGTGTACAAGCCAATGAAAATAAACCTATGTATACAACGAATAAAGTACCACCGACGTCTTCTTCCGCAGCGAAGGGGAAAGTCGAGTTGAAAAAGATTCCAACGGGGACTGAAACGACTCATAATAATAGGTCATCTACACAAAGGAGTAAAGAATCCAATGCATCGCAGCATCTTATCGGCTTTGATGATCATGATGACGATGATAATGATACACATGCACTCGCCATGGCTGAGGCTGTAGCAGATGCAGTAAAGGCTGAACAAATGAACCATTCGTCTTCTTCAGCGGCGAATAAAAACACTGCAACTTTCATGGAAAATAACAATAATAATACTTGGGCCAATACTGACTTTTGGAGTCCCAATGCTTCTTTTTTTGCAAACAAGATATCCGCTCTCTCTAGTGGACTTGTCGATTATCCGAATCCACCCGTCGCTGTAGCAGCGGTTGTAGGAGATGACGATATGTCGGAACAAAAACCTCCACCCGTCCATTCTATTAATATTGCTGAAGAACGCACCTACACATTTGAAAGGAGTGTTTCTGAATTAACCATGAAGTCTTCTCATGCTCAAGCTATTTCTCAAATCTCACAAATTCGTCGTATGGCTTATTATGCTGTAGGAAAACACGTTAAAAATACCGATTTAGATCAACGAAGAGGAGGCAATCGTAGATGCTACTTCACTGGTAAACTGGTGATTGGTGGAAAGCCATTTTATGCTGGAACATTAGATCAAGGAATGAAAACCTTGGTGGTCTTTTGTTTGCCCAGTGCTTTAGGCTTACCTACTATGAAAGAACTGAAAATGGCAGGTGCATCTCCCGTCACATTAAAACATATTGAACATAAAATGTACTCTCAGAAGTCTAGGACCTCATCCACAAGAAATGTAGATGAAGACTTATCAGATCAGGATTCCGTTTTCGAGGTGTCGACGGACCTGCTCATACAAGCCTTACCACGTCCAAGCCAAAAATTACTGGGTCAAATTGAAAGGAAGTATCCTACACCTTATGCTGCACTACCTGTTATTGTTCGTAAGCCACAATGCTGGGGTCTATATACCAAGTTCTGTTTTTTCTCTGGTTTGCCCATTGCCGATGGTGAAATGTACTACAGAGTACGTGAGGACGTTGCCACTTTAATACCGCAACGAGCTTATTATGGAATTGATGAGGTGATTCTTAGCTATGAAGTTTTAGAAATCGCAAACGGTCCACAAAGCGCTGAAATTCTGAAACTCCCAAGTAGTAAAACATTCAAATACTTGCAAACGCATTATATCCAACAATGTTCGAAGTTATCTACGGCTGTGTTTGATCGCAATAGTTGGGAAAAGATTATGCCTGAAATTTAAACATATTTGTTACTTGTCATAAATGACTACATAGACTCGAGTTTAGTTGACTCTTCTGTTTAAATCTGTAATTTTTAATAAAACGGTTTCGTCTTTAATGTGAATCATATGTTTTTTTTTTGTTATCATCCTATTGGACAAGATATGGATTCGAAGTTTATTGCTGAATCGGGTTTCTTCCTCTCGTATACATGACAAACTTCTTTGTCCTACGTTTTATACAACAAAATCTTGACCGTCGAGCAAACGGATACAGTAAAGGATGGTATGGAAACTACTGCTGCGATATGTTGAATTACGTTGTTCGCCAGCTTCTCAATCTCCTGATAACGCTGGTATAAGATGTTGAAATACACTCCCTATTAGCTCCAATAGTAGTATCTAATCTTCGTAATATTAAAGTATGATGTTAAAGTCTATCTAGATCGTCATTGCAAAAGATCTTCCCTCGTCGCTAAACCCATCAACGATTCCATCATGTCATCTAGGCTCTGTCTCCCATTTTCACTTCCCGCGCCATCAACAAAAGGGGAAGGGTTGAATATTATTATGATGTTGGAGGGTTCTCATGATGATTCAAATCACACTGCCTTGTAGGCTTTCTGAACACCATATCCAAACAGCTGTAATTGGTGCAGGTGTTATAGGGCTATCTGAAGCAAGAGCCTTAGCCAAAGATTGCCGTCATGAGGTATTAATCCTCGAACAATCTACCTCGATCGATTCGGGGATTAGCAGTCGTAACTCGGAGGTCAGTCATGCGGGGATATACTATGATAGAGATACGATGCCTCTTAAGTCACAGCTTTGTGTCAATGGGAAACAGATGATGTATAACTATAGTCGTGAGAGAGATATCCCTTACAAGCAATGTGGGAAGCTACTAGTTGCAACCGATGCAACACAGAGAGACATTGGTCTGCCGCAGTTGATCGAGTACGCATACAAGAATGGCGTGCATGATCTACAACTTTTGACTAAGGAACATATTGCCGAGTATTATGAACCCTGTGTCAAATGTACTGGTGGGGTGTTATCTCCTTCTACAGGAATTGTTGACTCACATGCATTCATATGACTAGTTTGCTTGCCGATGCTGAAGAATTAGGTGCCACCCTTGCGTTGCAATGCAAGGTACAAGGGGGACGAGTCGAGAAAGGGAATTTGGTATTGCAAGTAGATTAGTCCAAAATCGCATGTGATAATTTAATTATCTGTGCTGGGCTAGCGACAGATACGATTGCCGCATCATTCGTCAAAAACAAAAGATGACGAATGTACGAGTCGGGTGGAAGCATTTCCAAAACAATATTATGCAAAGGGAAACTATTACAAATTAGAGAATCAGAAATCACCACTTTCTAGACTCGTGTATCCACTATAAACCTATGATCCAAATGGTGGTTTAGGCGTGCATGCAACAATTGATCTTGCAAATTCGACACGATTTGGACCAGATTTTGAATGGTTAGATGTAAGTACTGATTATTCTGATGCTATTGATATGAATGTTGACCCTGCTCGAGCAGATTCGTTCTACGCTGCAATTAGGAAGTATTGGCCAGAATTGCAAGATGGTAACCTTGTACCGGATTATTCCGGCGTAAGACCAAAGCTCCATCATCCCGATACATATCAAAGCAATGGTATGAAAGATTTCATGATTACTGGACGGAAATATCATGGAGTGAAAGGTTTGACGCTGCTACTTGGAATTGAGAGTCCAGGATTAACTTCGAGCTTAGCGATAGGACGTTATGTAGCTGAAAGAATAAAATGTGCTAATTAACATGTCTATGATGTTCAAACACTCCAAATGCGAGAGAAAGCCCCACCATGACGCTGATGTTAAGATCTCTACACTCCTCATTCAATAATTATACATCTCCTATCATGCTTCATTGACTAATGAGAGTGTCCGTGGCCGTGGTCGTGGTCGTGATCGTCCACTTGTGCAGGCGCACTAGTGGATGAGTCATTCCTCTTGTTCATACACTGATGAGCCGTTTCGTCGTGGCATGTCACACAATCTTGTATATGTGCCGGCTGTAGCTGAATTGTCAAGTGGGTGATTTTCTTCTCGTGGCAAACCTCTGTGATATCGCTGAATGCCTGCTCGACATTGTCAGCTGTTGCGTGTACACTTAACGTAATCTTCCCGTGAGAAATGCTCCAAATATGCAAATCGTGTACGTTGGACACTCCCTTCACAGCTGATATGGAATCAAAGATCTCATTCCAGTCGACACCAGCAGGGACCTCCTCCAACAAAACGGATAAACTTGACCGAATCACACCCATAGTAGAATAACAAACCATGACTGAAAATATGAGAGTACAGATAGGGTCTGCCAACTGCCACGTTGGCTTCCACCAAATGATCAACCCAGCAAGAAGAACCACCGCCGATTGAGCCAAGTCTGCGAGAACATGAATGTAGGCAGCATTCAGATTCACGTTCCTTTTCTTTGCAGCTTCCAGCTTCGCCTCCTCATCTAATTGCGAATAATCCTGCCTATTCCCATTCTTAGAAAGTAGCGCTGCCGCTTCGCCGTGGTGACTGTGACCATGGTCGTGAGATTCTTCTTCATCTTGGTATGCATGATCGTGATCATCGTGGTGTGCATGATCGTGATCATCGTGATCATGATAATCATGTCCACGAACAAGGTCTTCGCCTAAAACATAGGCAAGAATTAAATTAACAACGACACCAATCGCAGCTATGGAAGACATTAGTTTGCCATCGACGGGTTCGTCTCCCCCTAGATACACAATAATGTAAATTCTATGTGTTGCCTCTACAGTCAATCCCAGTGACAAGATGACTAAACACACCATGGAAAACAATGCGGCAAGGCTTTCGGTACGTTTCAATCCGAAGGTATACGATGCACATGCTGGACGACTGGCAATGTGTGAACCAATAATTGCGACCAGGAATGCGCTGAGGTCCGCCGCTAAATGTGCAGCATCCGATAATACGGCAAGAGAGCCTGCAAGGATCCCACCGATAACTTCAACCAAGAAGAATGTAAAGCAAAGTAGTGATGCCGTCTTGAGCTTACGCAATACTGCCTCACGACCATCCTTGTCCTCGGCGGCGGCATCTGAGTCAAAATGACCATGCTGTAAGAAATAATTATGGATACGAAAGAGAAGATGTCAATTCATGTGAATCTTAGTAAATTAATGACATCGCTTCGAATGATTGGTACTCACTGAATGATCGTGGCCTAGACCCATGTTTTAAAATGTCTACTACGAGACGTGTTGTTTTAGCTGGATGCGATGGCTCGTCGTCCAGGAAATCGCGACCAAAGTAAGAACATTTTTCACCGGTAAAAACCGTTTCATGGTCTTCTACATTCTGTCAGAGTGAACCTCCTCGCGAAAAGGCCCGTAGCCTAGCCTACTGTAGGTAGGTACAGTACACTGTAGAATAAGCTAGGCGTCTCTTGATTTCTGCTTGATTTGACGATTCTGTGGAATACGCACGATAGAGATCAAAACCCTACAAAAAATCATCAGAATCAAGATCAAGTCATAAACAAAGGGCTCCTTTTGCGTCGATCTAATACACAATTGCCAATACTTTCAGTGAATTAATTCAACAATGAGATCGTCCTACCGGGTTCTTCCATTGAACATCCAAGATTCTACTAAGGGTGAATCATCGATATCAACTTGTTACTTCCGATCTTATCTTACCTTAGAGCTTATAGTGTGTTCACTTTTCTTACTTTTGGGTATGTTCCTTCCTTCCCTTATACCGAATTTTCTTACTGTAAGGCCGATACCATATCAAGTCTTAAGTACGGGAGATGTGATCTTGGATTTTCAATACAAAGCTGATGTAGTTCATAATGTTACAATTCCTGATAATGTTCTCTTATCAACATGTCTACTTCTTCCTTTAATCGTACTTGTCATTACTTCGTCGTGGGCATCACGATCCCTACAATGTATTTACGATGTACAGGTCAACGTTTGTGTACTTTTCGTCGCCATTGGAATGTCTGAGATCATAACCAATACGCTTAAGTTATACGTGGGTAGGTAAGGCAGTTTTACCATGTATTCCCTTTATCCCCAAATCTGATGATTCAATCAATCCATTCCTATTTGTATCCTCCACAACTAATTTTCTCTTTCTCGTCTGTGGCTTCTCACTTTTTCTAGGCTGCGTCCCAATTTTTATTCTTTGTGTGAGTTCAGTATTGAGTCTCTTAAATGTATGGCAGATGATTCGACTGTATATCAAGCTCGTCGAAGTTTCCCTAGTGGACATTCATCATTCAGTTTTAGTGGTATGGGTGTGCTAGTCTACTTTTTCTTGGGAAGATCAGGTCAAAATAGACTCTTTACAGATAATATTTCATCCTTCACTAAGGCCTCATATATTCGGAGGAAACCGATGTTCTTACTATGTTTTTCACCTTGGCTCTATTCGACATTAGTCGCTTGTAGCCGTCTAGTCGATAATTGGCATCATCCTTCAGATGTCGTGGCCGGCTCACTGATAGGAATTTATTCCTCGTATGTTGCGTACCATCTATGGTATCCACAATTCTGCTCGCCATACTCAGGAGATCCTTTACTTGAAAAACTTGAGAGATGATAGTATTGTATAAAATAGTGAATTTTTTACGGTGATATGTTAATCTTACTGTAAGGTTTAAAATGCATTATAACCTCCATTTTTAGTCAGTAATAATTATATACTTATATAGAAAAGTAAATTAATATGATGCTTATATTGTCGGTGCTCCCCTTCCTCAGTGCAATATGGTACAGTTCTTTGGCCGCATCGTCTGCTTGAGTCCCGCTCTTCATCATCTTCATGACCTGTTGTGCAACCTCTTGATTACTCATCACGTCAAAAAGGCCATCTGATCCTATAGCGATAGCTCCCTTTTTTGTTCCGTCAGGAACCATTAGTGATAAATTAAGTGTTGTCATATCGGCGTCTGAAATGATGCCTTTCGATGTGGCCAAGGTTCCCTCAAGGCTGCGACTCACGGCGTATTGATAATCTCCAACCGTCAACCAATAACGAGAAAGTGAGCATTCAGGTTGAGAAAAGTCCATACCACGATCCTTTCCTTCCCTCAACCTTCTGATCTCATATTCATCGCTAGGTTTGTGATCTCGAGAGGCGAAATGAACATTAGATGGTAAATTAAAATTAGTAAAAGAATTCATGGGAGCATCAGTGAAGATGATTGTTCTGCTATCGCCACAGTTGAGAATGGTTATTACATCGGATCTACAATCCACTGCAACAACTGATGCTGTTGTTCCTGATACGAGATTTTTTGAACCATTGTCAGCTAAAATGATCCCTTCTCTAGGATTGTATTGGGCAGTACATGAGTCTAATGATGTGCAGCTTTCTCGATACGACTCGCATGTTTTGTTCCAAGCAGAGATCAAGCACTGAGATAAATCGGTAAGACCATCATGCAATTCTGCGACAAATAGTGAAGGAAGCACTTAAACAATTTACATTAGATGAAGGTGTAAGAGTAGCCATACGATAGTACAAATATAATTAGAAACGATAGGCTCACATTCAGATGCTGCTTGTGCCGCTGCATTACCACCGTGCCCGTCAAAAACACCAGCCAGGAGAACTATAGGCTCTCGATCAATATCAAAAATCTCGTGAAAAACTATTGTTAAGAACGGATGTAAAATTGTTATCCGAAATTGAAAACAGCGACAATTGTGAAATGTTGAATATTTAACTCACTGAAGGCGTCTTCTTGTGCGGTTCGTCGTCCTTTCGCCGAGCAAGCGCCATGATCAACAATGCGAAGAAATTTTTCATTTCGGATATAATGTTGATCCGACAGTGAAGAGATTTTTCGATCAAACTGTAATGTTACCGTTTTCGATCTTAAAGTTCAATAAAATGATGGTTTGAGGAGGAAGGTGTTAATTTATGTAGCATAGCTGATGAGAACAACCGAGTCCATACCTCTTTGGGTAGGACCCAAGTACCCGTAAAAAACCTTCAAAGCCTATGCCCACCACAGGAATATCTCCAACTGCTCGAACTCTATCCCCTATTAGAATGATATGTAGCTTTCATCAAGTTCTTCCATGGAAAATAATTTACCATTAAATTGACACGAACGTACCGATCTGAAACACACCCATTTGAAAGGCTTGACCATTTTCTACAAGTCCTTGAACGAAAACATCACCTGGTGATGCATTTTCTGTAGCTACTTTCCATGCAGAAATGTCGTTACACATATCCGGAGAGTCATTTTTATCAAGAGCTTCTGATAAAAGTAGTCCCAAGGATTCAGATCGGTCAAAAGAAGCGACAAAATGTAAGGGACGTGCATGTGAAGTCGTTGGCTTGATACCATTTCCGTCATCAAGAGACAGTTCGGAAACGGAGCAAGTTTCCATAGACGAACGTATTACATCTAAGAAATTACCATCATTGTTCTCCTTTTTATCAAAGGTAAGTATATCCTTGAATTTTTGATACGCTTGAGCTGAAGATATTCTTTCCGTAGGATCAGGTCGGATCATTTGCTGAAGAAGATTCCATAAACCTTCAAGCAATCAAGCAGCAAAAAGGAGATATTATTAAGAGATAACAATCAATCACTGTGACGTGTCGAAAACTTCATGATGGAACTGTATTCGTAGTCAATCCTACCTCTACGTTCATCTAGGTATATCAAGGCATCATCCAAACCAACGGGTCGAATTGTCGACGATAATTCTCTAGCCAACCAAGTATCTAGATCGTATTTCGATTCAACAAGTTGCTGCCGAAAGGCTGCATCCGTTCTTTCATCTAAAAGATTAAAAAGTAACTGACAAAATATCATGGCAATTGAAAAAACATCAAACTGGAGTGGGTTTCTTTGATTGAGACAAATTTTATTTTGTATGAATGCAGCACATACACGAATCATGATTGTATAGGTTTTGATGGTGATTCAAAAATTCATGGAATGAAATGTAAGAAATATGTATATATAGTATGTGTATCAAAGTCGATGAACAATTAACTAATACCTATCCCATTGAATAAATTGTTCTGGTGCTGAGTAAATAGGACTCAATGCAACGATAGAGTCAGAATCATCCAATCCTATTCTTTTTTTCCATCCAAAAGGATTTGTAGATGTAGGTTCCAAGTCTGCTGCACTTCCAAAATCAATGATAACAAATCTCTACCGTAGGTCCAACAGATATACATATATACACAAGGTTTTGAATCATTCATGAATCGAAACAAGAAAAGAAAAATATATAAATCAACCCTCTAATAGAAAATAAATGTACCTTATTATCTCCATCTATCAAAATATTATCAGGTTTAATATCTCGATGTACAATATTCATGGAATGAAGTTTCTGGACACAAGAAAGTAATTCAAGTAGAACTGTATCCAATATATCTACAAATGTTGCCTGACTCGATAAACGAAATTCATTTTGTATTTGTCGTAAATGATGATATGATGATGATGATGTATGATTGGAATCATGTTGTTCTATCCAATCCTTGTCCATGACTTGTTTGAGTGTTTTAGCAAGGGGAGGAGTGGGAGTATATTGTTCAGTGTCCGTAACGCTAACAGAAGGACTCCTATCGGTAATAACCTTCATAACAATCCATTCCTGTCCATCCTTGGAATCTTTGAATCTCCCAAGGAATGCAGGGGCTATCATCGTATCATGTTCTGTACTACGTACTTGTATTTGAGTCAAACAGTGTTGTTCGACGGAGAGGTAATACTCTGCTCGTTTCACCTTTTCTAGTAGTACATGTTGTTGTTCCCCAGTAGACCGTACCTCGTCGTTGTTGTTGTTGTTGTTGCTGCTGCTGCTGTTCGGTGTGGTATCGATCTTGTTCGTATGACACTGCAGGTTCTCCAATTCTTCCAAGGTCCATGCTCGTTTTGCAATACCTGTTTGAGTGTTTCCTTGTAAGTCTGTATATTGGCATAAGTAAACCGTCCCATAGGATCCAGAACCTACATGTTGGTGAATATCAATAGTAGTATGACTAGGATTACGACGATTGGAGGAGGATGTGATTGTGTTTGTAGTGAAACGGGGTGTCGTAGCAAATAAGATGTGATGATTGAATGATGAAGAAGAGGAAGTTGGTAATTGTAAAGAACCATTCCGTCTCGATTGGATCACCCAGGCTTCTGAGAAAAAGGCCATGACAAGAATGTATGAGAGCCATGGTATGTTCCTCATCTATTCATACCCATCGACAAGCTATATACAGTCAGTATATACGAAAAAGTGCTGAAAAGGACATGAACATTATGTTAGCTATTCATACAGTAGGAAGCTGACAGCTGTCAACTG
>Ga0169931_10010910_pt1 | contig 12890 bp, 12 predicted proteins | sample Kivu_15m_20L_FD_129675 | JGI IMG/M metagenome (GOLD analysis project Ga0169931, IMG submission 129675) | Freshwater microbial communities from Lake Kivu, Western Province, Rwanda to study Microbial Dark Matter (Phase II) - Kivu_15m_20L... | ecosystem: Environmental > Aquatic > Freshwater > Lake...
AATAACAGCTACTCTCAAACCACCTGTGAGTTTTAAGTTAGCATTGTACTGATACTCATCCTGAACATAAAGGTCAAGACGAGATGTTTTCAAAACTTGCATTGGTTCGATTCCACCAGGTAGCGCTGAATAGCGAAGTTGGAATCTCGCAGGAGCAAGAGTTGAAGGTCTACCACCGTTTGCTACTGATTGATTAGCCGCTGTGTAAAAATCTGCAAGAGAATTGAAGATATACACACCGTTTGAAGCGGGATAGAATAAGTTGTTAGAACGATATTTTTCGAAATTAACACCAGCCACAACTGTATGCTTGTCCAAAAACTTGGTCAAATTGTTTGTGATGTGGAAAGTGTTGTAGTCCAACTTGTTACTTGGAGTGAATGGGTCGAAACCTACTGAAGTGTAAGTCGCGGTTCCATTCATGATATCAATTGTTGGAAACATTTGCGAAAGATATGCTCTGTTTTCAATTTGTTTGTCATAACCGACAATCAAATTGTTGTGAAGAGTGTTGGAGAACTTTGAGTTCAACTCCAATACACTTGAACGGGTGTTATCCATAATGATATAACCACTGTTCTTAAATGACATAGCGTTGAATTGTGTGGTTCTGTTACCAGCACCCGCTGACTGTGAATTGGAAATGTTGATTTCCGCATCAGAGTTGTGCCACACATAACGAGCTGTCAATTTGTGTTTGTCGTTGATGTTCCAGTCTGCTCTCACAAGAAATTTCTCAGACTTGTTTGAGTTGTTGTACCCTTCCCAAGGACCCGTCTCATAGTTAAAATTTGTTCTCATGAAATCAGAAAGAGTTTTCATATCAGAATACAAAACTCTTGAGATTTGAGAACCAGCCAAAGGTGAACCTTGTGAAATCCAAGTTGTACCAGGTTCAGTCTTTTCAAGTGTCTCGTAGTTACCAAAAATGAATAATTTGTTTTTGATAATTGGAGCACCCAATCTAAAACCTCTTGTTGTTTCCTGAAACTTTGAAGCCGTTACAGTTGTTCCTTTTGCGTTGTTACCAACATAACGTTGGTTGTCTCTGTTGAACTGATAATAAGAACCTTCAACTTTGTTGGTACCACTTCTTGTTACAGCGTTGATTCCAGCACCCACAAAACCACTCTGACGAATGTCAAATGGAGCCACGTTGATTTGAAGTTGGTCAATCGCATCCAAAGAGATTGCAGTTGAACCAGTTCTACCACCAGCCTGAGCTGAAGAACCAAGACCGAAACCATTGTTGAACTGAGAACCGTCGATAGTAAAGTTGTTCAGTCTGCTATCAGCAGCTCCGAATGAACGACCGTCACCCATCGGGTTGTACTTAGTGATTCCGTCAATTGTTCTTGCACCAGTAATGGGAACAGATGTAAGTTCTCTTCTACCAAACTGTTGTGACGAACCTGTTCTGTCCTTACTGAAGACGTTGTTTCTGTTTGTATTAACAACTACTTCTGACAAGACCTTAGCATCTTCAATCAACACGATATTCAAGGTAGTTGTAATACCAAGGTTCGTGTTGATGTCAGTAAGTTCTTGTTTTTGGTAACCCACGTTTGAAACGTGAACCACATAAGGACCACCTGGACGCACAGCAGGAAGGGTAAAGGTACCCACTTTGTTTGTAGTAGCACGATATTCAGAACCTGTTGGTTGATGAACAACATGCACTGACGCTCCCACTAAAGCATCTCCTTTTTCATTTTTCACCACACCTGACAGGGCAGAAGTTGTGATTTGCCCGAAAGATGCGAGAGTCACGAATAAGGATAAAAGTGACATCATGATTGTTTTTTTCATGTTTGTTTGTTTATTGGTTTATAAATAAAAAATCCCGAAGACATTGCGCCAACGGGACTTGTATTCTTGAAATTGAATTGTCGATAATAAGACTTCATAAAAAAACCTCTATTCATAACTATACCTAATTCACCTAAAGCCTGTCAAAATATATTAATAAATCTTTAACAAGTCAAATATGAAAAAATATAAAAGTATGATTTTACATATAATAAAGATATTTATAAATATGGGAAGAAATTTAAAAAAAGATGAAGATAAAAAAATCAAAATATCAATCACAATTGATAAAAAATTAAATAAAAGAATTGAAGATGATTTAATCAATAAATCTCGTTTGATTGAAAAATTAATAAAAGAGCACTATGAAAAAAAAGATATGTAACAAGTGTGGTGTTGTTAAGGATATTTGCGAGTTTGGAATCAGGAGAGATACCAAAGATGGAATGATGACGTGTTGTAAATCTTGTAAAAAAAAACTTAATCAAAATTGGAGAAAGAATAATTCAGACAAAGCAAAAAAATCTGATAAAAACTGGAGAAAAAATAATATAGAGTTGAGAAAAAAATACATGAAAAATTACAGGTTAGAAAATAAATTACATGTGTTAGAGTATTGCAACCGATACGAAAAAAATAGAAAAAAAATAGACCCAGTCTTCAGGTTGAAAATTTTATGTAGAAAAAGAATTTATCATTTTTTGAAATTAAGAAAGTTGACAAAAAAAAATGAAACCTTCAAAATTATAGGGTGTACACCGGCAAAATTGAAAGAATATATCGAAAAAAAATTTTTATCGGGTATGGATTGGAATAATCAGGGCAAATGGCATATTGACCATATAATACCTTTATCATCAGCTAAAACCGAAGAAGAAATTTACAAACTTTGTCATTTTAAAAATCTACAACCTCTTTGGGCTGAAGATAATATAAAAAAAGGTTCAAAATGAACCTTTTTTTATATTATGGTGGACCCGAGCAGAATCGAACTGCTGTCTTTCCTGTTCAACAATAAATCACTACAAGTTTATTACAACATTGTTTCTCAACGTTCCGAAATATTAGGTTTGATATCTGTGGGAAACAAACCTACAAACAACCTGGTCTCAGAATTATTTTTGAAGAGCTCTGACCCGTCACTCTTTTGACTCATTTCTGTTCCAAGGGACATATGAGAAACCCCGTGGTTGTTCTCTACTTATTAAGCAGCAACAACAGCTTCTTCTTGGATAAGACCAAGTGTAGAAAGCTTAGCGAAAGTTTCGCCTGTTATCTTAACCACCGATGATTTAAGTCGTAGATGATATCCGACTACTTGCGACTTATTACTGATACCTGAAATCAAAACCTTACGGGCCCATAATTTCAAATAACGAAATACAAATATATAAATAATTCTCAAAAAACCAAAATTACCAATAGAACCGATTATGAAAGTGTGGTTTGAACATTGGAAATATTGAATCCTCTTGAGTAATCCCAACTACACCTATACCTAAATATTTCCCATTTAGTCCATCGTATTGGTCTATAAACTCAAATGTCTTTTTATGTGTATTTTTTATTTAGGACACTTCTTCATTATTCATTCCGAATGTCGGTAAGATTTCTTCTATTTCTTTTTGGGTTGCGGATTTGAAATCAAAGTTTTGTATTTCTGATATTTCTTGTTCGATAGTTTTAATTGTGATAAAAATAAAGATGGAAAAGTATTTATAAAGGTTATGTCATCATTCTTTGTAAAGAAGCTACGCGAGTTCATGAGAGGTAAGATTGATAGGTTTGGACTTGAACGCTCGGACCGGTCAGTGGAAGTGAAAAAATATAATTCTGCTTCGCCTGCTCAAAGTGAATTAAAAATTAAATTTGATAATGACGAAGAACTCCTGAAGGCGGTAGGATTGAACCAAGATGATATATCCTTTTATTATCAGGTTAAGAATCCACATCATGGTGGGGAAGTTTATGATGGATATACTGCAGAGGATGATTTCATTCAAGGTTACGGTCCTTGGTATTACTTTGATTTTGATAATGAAGAGAAGTTAGAACAAATTGCAAAAATTATATATCCTGAACAATTGAATACAGAGGATGAAACGTCAAAAGAAAAATTTTCAAGAAAACTAAAGAATCTTTTTCCGAAAGTTTTTAATGAAATTGTTAATGAGTATGCTGGTTATCGGAATGATGAAATGATAACTTCATCGGAAAAAATAATTGATGATGAATTGGCTAATTTTGGTGATGATTTGGACTTACGTATAGTTGGTGAATCAGTCATAACTAGTGCAGCCAATTTATTTGGGTTGTATGCGAAGTTAGGTTTACTTGACTATCCACCAACAAAACTGGTGGAGGCTGCATTTCAAGGTTTAGATTATGATATGGGTAGGTGGTCTGAAAACGTTTGGGAGCTCAGTGACGATAAAAATTTTGATAAAGAGGGATTTAACAGTCAAGTATCAAGAGACTTAGATGAACTTATTGATGAAATCTATGACACCGACAAGTTTCCTTACATAAAGGACTTTGTGGAAATGGAAAAACGTATATCATCAAAATTCAAAATTGGTAAGTGGTTCCCTTTACCTAAAGACAAATCCAAACAAACAGAAGTTAAAATTAAAACATTAGAACCTGAAACAAATAAGATAGTTGTTTCCATCAGGAAAGGTCTGAAAATGAAAGAGGTCAAACTCAGTGAACAAAATTTTTATAATCTTTTGTATCAGCCCGAGTTATTTCAATTTGGAGAATTATATAATTTGTAATATATTTGCAAGATGAAAATAGATACACAACTTCTAAAGAACGTCCTAAGTGTGCCCACCAAAACTTACAATGAAACTTTGATGATTATGTTCATTTGTGAGTGGTTAGAAAAAAATAATATTGATTATTATGAAGATTCTCACGGCAATGTTTATGCAACAAAAACCACAGGTGACTTGACCGAAGATTTTTATTATCCATGTGTTATATCTCATACTGATACTGTTCACAATATTGACACAATTAATATTCGTGAGGAATATCTACCAAACGCTCAAGGTCAAATTAAGTTGGCATATAAAGCCTATAATGATTTTGGAAATCCTACCGGTATTGGTGGTGATGACAAGGCTGGTGTTTTTGCATGTTTAACTCTTCTCAAAGAGATGGACAATTTGAAAGCAGCGTTTTTTGTTTCTGAAGAAACTGGTTGTCACGGTTCAAGACAATCTGACCCAAAGTTTTTTGATAACGTCGGATATGGTATTCAGTTCGACGCTCCCGAAAATTGGATGATTACTGAAACTTGTTCAGGACAACCTTTGTTTGACAGAAAAAGTACTTTTTTCGAAACTATTGATAAGGTCTTCAAAAAACAAATGGTAAATGAAGATATGGAGTATATGACCCATCCGTATACAGATGTGTATGCCTTAAGAAGTAGATTTGATTTTTCTTGTATCAATTTTTCAATCGGTTACTATGACTATCACAGCAAAGAAGAATATGTTGTGGTTGAAGATGTTCTTAATGGAATCAAAATGGGAAAAGAAATGATTGAAAAATTGGGAAATAAATTGTACTACAAAGAGAGAAAGGTACACAACCAAATTAGGTTTGTGTTTTAAATAAATCTTTCCAACTTATTCAGGTGCATTTTGATGATTGGATGGTCTTTAATGTCCTCAAATTCTTGTCCTGAAGCTCTCATTTGTTTGATGTTATCAATTATATTTCTGATTTGTTTTCTTGTAATATCAGACATCTGTGGATACTCTTCTATATGTCCCGATAATTTTAAAATTGATTTGGCTTCGTCTTTTGTCAAGTCTAATTTTTCTGCTAATTTCACCAACATGTTTTTTGCGTATTGGTCGGCATCTAATTCCATTTCCCAATATTGTTTGTATAGATTTTCGAAATCATCTAAATCCATTTCTGATAAAGGGTTCGGCATCTTGATGGTAGATATTTGTTGTTCGTGACGTATTTCGTGGAATATTGTATAAAGAAAATCACCAAGAGTCATCATCATACTTGGAGAACAAATTATGATTGTATCTTTAGTCCTTACGCCAGCATAAGACGTACATGCGTTAAGAAACTTGACATTATAACCTCTTTTTTGAATAAACCCTCTGACAAAGTTTTTTATTCTTTCTGTCACGTATCTGAACTCTGGACGAAGATTTATTCTAAACATTTCTAGAACATCGTCCAAATTTGATTTTTCAATAACAGTTTCTTTAAGAACCGAGATTAATGGTTTCATACTAATAAATACAAAAAAAAGGGATTATCTCCCTTTTTTCTGAATTTTTAGATTTTCTCCATCTACTTTAATTTCGTAGGTTTTGTTTTCTACTAATTTACCCGTGAGAACCTCTTCGGAAATTAAATCCTCAACTTTATCTTGAATTGCTCTTTTCAGAGGTCTTGCGCCGTATGACTCATCAAAACCTGCTTTTGATAGAAACTCTACCAAAGTATCATCGTAGATGAAATTGTATTTCATTTCACTCAGTCTACTTACAAGTTTGTTCAACTCAATCTTCGTGATTTGTTTGATATTTTCTGAGGTCAAAGTATTGAAAATAACTGTATCGTCTATTCGATTGATAAACTCAGGACTAAAGAAGTTCTTCATTTCCTTGAGTATCATTTGTTTTCTAGCTTCTTCGTTGGAATAGGTATTACTACTGAATCCAATACCTGTTCCAAAATCTTGTAATTTCTTAACACCCAAGTTAGATGTTAAAATAATAAGGGTGTTTTTGAAATTGATTTTTCTACCCAAACTATCGGTAACGTGACCATCATCCAAAATCTGAAGAAGAACAGTAAAAACATCTTTATGTGCTTTTTCAACCTCATCAAAAAGAATCACAGAGTAAGGCTTGTTTTTTACCTTTTCTGTCAACTGACCACCTTCATCATATCCAACGTAACCTGGAGGTGCTCCAACCAATTTTGATACGGTGTGTTTTTCTTGATACTCACTCATATCAACACGAATAAGTGAATCTTCAGTTCCGAACATTTCTTTAGCGAGTTGTTTAGCGAAGTGAGTTTTACCTACACCTGTAGAACCTAAAAATACAAATGAACCAATTGGTCTGTTAGGGTCTTTGATACCTAGTCTATTCCTCTTGATAGACTTGACTACTTTCTTGATTACTTCGTCTTGACCTATAACTTTTTCCATTAAAGTCTTATCCAAATTGATGAGAGCCTTAGTGTCATCAACAGACATTTTGCTGACAGGTATTTTGGTCATATTCGATACCACATCATAAACATCATCGAGGGATATTTTTTGTTTGTCTTTGATGAGTTGTTCTTCAAACTTGGTTTTCTCTTGGTCAAGTTTGGTAAGAATCTTTTTTTCTTTATCCCTGAGTTCTGCCGCTTGTTCGTAATTCTGTTTTTTTACGACATCAATTTTCATTTGTTTGATTTCAGCCGCCTTCTTTTTGAGTTCTTCAATCGCTTCAGGAACCTTCATTTCAGTTTGCATACGTGCTCCCACCTCGTCTAATATATCAAAGGCTTTATCAGGAAACTCTCTATCTGTTATATAGCGGTCGGCTAATTTTACACAAGTTTCGATTATCTCGTCTGAGTATGATACTTTGTGGAAAGTTTCATATTTGTCTCTGATGTTTTTGAGAATTGTAATCGTCTCTACGACACTTGAAGGTTCAACCACCACTTTTTGGAATCTACGTTCAAGTGCTCCATCTTTTTCAATATTCTTACGGAATTCATCAAGAGTGGTTGCTCCAATTACTTGGATTTCACCGCGTGATAAAGCTGGTTTGAAAATGTTTGAACCATCCATTGAACCAGCCGAATTACCCGAACCCACAAGAGTGTGAATTTCATCGATAAAGACGATAATATTTGGGTTAGCTTGGAGTTCTTCAATAATGACCTTCATTCTTTCTTCAAATTGTCCACGGTATTTTGTACCGGCAACAACTGAGGTCAAATCTAGATTTACGATACGTTTATCAACGAGGTTTCTCGGGCAATTACCTGTGACAATTTTCATTGCGAGTCCTTCAACAATTGCGGTTTTACCACAACCAGGTTCACCAATAATGATAGGATTATTCTTTTTTCTACGAGATAGAATCTGTGCGATTCTGAGAATCTCTCTATCTCTACCAATCACAGGGTCAAGTTTACCTTCCTCAGCAAATTTGTTGAGGTCTCTACTAAAATTATCTAATACAGGGGTAGAACTGTCTGAGTTTGTTTTTTGCTTCTTGCTCATCATTTTTTCATCATCATCCATAAGTTCGTGCATAGTATTTATTTTTTACAAAGATGTATCAAAAACAATACATAAACAAATAATTTGACAAATTGACATAAATATTTTTTTTGTATGTCATTTTGTCAAAATTATTTTATTGGCATTTTATTTGACTCACAAGTAAAAAAATAATAAACTTTTAAAAAATAACAAACTATGATTTTATCTAACATTGAAATTAACAGACTTTTTGAAGACATTCTCGGAAATGATTCGACTTATCACTACAAAAACTCAGTCATCAGTAAGACAAATGGTGATGAGAATTATGAGTTTAATAACACCAAAGATGGTGCCTATCTGTTTTTTGAGGTTCCAGGATTCAACAAAACTAATCTTAAAGTCGAAATGGAAGATGTAGTTCTTCACATTGATGGTAAAAGAACTTATAAAATCGATGGAAAAGAAAAAACAAAAGTAATTAACAAACAATTTAAGATTGGTACAAATTATGACCCTTCACAAATTGAGGCAACTGTTGAAGATGGAATGCTCACAGTATTTGTTCCCAATTTCAAAAAACAAGAAAAGAAAAGAATTAGTCTTCTGTGATGTTGCTTATTTTTTCTGTAATAACCCTCGTCCTCTTGACGGGGGTTTTCTATTTATAATTGTATGGACAGATTATAATATTAGTTTATAAAAATTACAATTATGGCTATCATCCGTGAAGAAATACAAGGTTCTAAAATTATTAACGAAATTAAATCGTCAAACATCAAAAAAACGGAATACGATACTGATACCAAAAATTTGGTTGTTGAGTTTAATAACGGTATGAAATATCAATACAGTGATGTTCCACATATGGAATATACCAAGTTCAGAAAAGCCGACTCACAAGGAAAGTTTTTTACTACTGAAATTGCAAAGAAATATAAATACAAAAAACTATAAAGGTTCAAGTATTTATTACAAATGAGTAATCTACAAAAGATTTTAGATAGTTTCACAATCAAATCGAGTTTGAATCCGAAAGTTTGGGAAAACTCTGAGGAACCCAACGATGCAGTAATGATTCCCAAAGTCAGACAAGCTTTGTTGAAAATAGCGGAAAAGTTCATTGATTTCTTAGGTGAAGATGTTTTTGTAGAAGACATCGTATTGACAGGTTCACTTGCAAACTTCAATTGGTCAGAGTTCTCTGACTTCGATTTGCACATCCTGGTGGATTTACAACAATATGAGAAAGAAGCCGATTTATATAAAGAATTATATAATCTTAAAAAACAAGTGTTTAATGAAAAACATGACATAAAGATTTTCGGCTATGATGTTGAACTTTATGCTCAGGATATAGACGAGTTACACGTAAGCTCAGGTTTATATTCAGTAATGAATAATGAGTGGTTGAGTAAACCAAAGAAATTAAAAGTAGAAATCGACGAAGAGATTTTGAAAAATAAAATTTCCAATTGGACAGAAAAAATCGATAAAGCCGTAAAGGAGGAAAAGATTGAAACAATAGAAAAACTCAAGGACAAATTGAAAGAATATAGACAATGCGGATTGGAAAAAGAGGGTGAATTGTCCTATGAGAACTTAGTTTTCAAATATTTGCGTAGGTCAGGACATATTGAAAAACTTTTCAATTCACTCAACAAACTTACCGACAAAGAATTATCCATAGAACAAAAACTTCGAGAAGGAGTAATATCTTATTTGGTAATTTAAATTATTTAGCTCGGTGGTATATTTATAAAGAAAATTAAATGGCTTTAGTAACATATCTCATAGGTCCGCTCTGTGGTACAGCGGGTCCAGCAATCCTTGTTGATTTTGATAGTTCCAATTTACCTGCGGTAAACGGAAACTATTATTTGACCTTTACAGGTGCTACGCCTGAGGGATGTTACGATATTATTGATAATGCTGAGCCAGCTACTGGGGTTGATACTGTGGCAACAATGTCGATTGACTACGGTGATTGTGCAACATGTACAGCAGTTGTGACTCCAACACCAACAACAACTCAGACACCGACTAAAACACCAACACCAACATCCACCTCAACTGCTACACCAACACCAACATCCACCTCAACTGCTACACCATCACCAACAGGTACTGCGGCAGTAACGCCTACACCTACTACTACCCAAACGGGCACGGCAGCGGTAACGCCTACACCTACTGTTACCCAAACGGGTACGGCAGCGGTAACGCCTACACAAACACCCACCTCAACTGCTACACCAACTATGACTCCGAGTAACACCCCAACAGGTACTGCGGCAGTAACGCCTACACCTACTGTTACCCAAACGGGTACGGCAGCGGTAACGCCTACACCTACTATTACCCAAACGGGTACGGCATCTGTAACGCCTACTCCAACTCCATCACAATATCCTTTTACAGGATTAAGTGCAGACCAACAATACGCATATACTCTTGCTATATTGGGTAGTTTTAGTGGTGGCAGTGCAGATTTTGATGGAGCATATGCACCACATCCAATCTATACAGATGCCAATGGAGTACCATATGCACAATTAAACGCAATCACCTTAGGTGGATTCAACGGATTAAATAATTAAAAAAAAACTAATATAACTATGGCAGACTTAAAACCACTCGGAAGTGAAAGACTTCAAGGCCAAGAAAAATTAAAAAGAATTATGGAAATCGCTCGTTTCAACGAGTCGTCACCTTCTAATATTAACGAAACGTCTAAATCTGAATACAAAATTGTAATGGCAGATGGTAATGATTACCAAATTGTAAAAGAAAGACAAGGTTATATTATCAAGAAAACAATTTCCGAATCTGAAACAGATTATATTGAGCCGATGAAAAATAGAAAATATTATTCATCGTATTCTCAGGCTTTCAAAAGATTAAATCTTTTAGCTAAAGAAATTAACAGATTAGTGGAAAACGAAGAGGGAGTTGCTCTTTTCGGTGAACAAAAAAAGTTTGTTCTTAAAACTCCAAAACCTGTTGAAGATGCACCTGCGGCTGAAGCTCCTGTAGCTCCGCCAGCGGTTCCTTCACCCGAACTTCCTCCTTCACCTGTGGCAGAACCTACGGGTGGTGAAGAAGCTCCTATGGCGGATTTACCTCCAGCAGATTCTGAACCCATGGATATGGGTGCTGAAATGCCTGCGGGAGAAGAAATGGAAAAGGACGAAGAAGAAGTTACATTCAAATCAATTCAAAAACTTACAGGTAAATTAACTCAGAAAGTTAGAGCATTGGAAGCTAAAGACGGAATGACTTCTGAAGATATCAAATATGTAATTAACATGGTCCTTTCATCTTTAGATTTAGGAAGTCTAAGTGATGAAGACAAAGAGGATATTTTATCAAAGTTCGAAGATGCTGAGGGAAGAGAAGAAGGAGATGAATTACCTGATTTGGGTGGTGAAGAAGAAATGACACCTGAAGCTGAACCACTTCCTGATATGACAGCACCTGAAGGTGAAGAAATGGGAGAAATGGATTTCGGAATGGGAGCAATTATGGACGGTATTTTCGGTGAATCGAAAGTAGATAAAGTAATTTCAAAATATTTTGAACTTACAAAAAAAGAAATCTTGGAAAGACAAGAGAAAAACCAAAAAAGACTTCAAGAAAGAAAGGGTGATATCGAAAAAATTATGGAATCAGTTTCCGAAATGTCTGAAACTGACGAACAAAAAGAAGCTTCTCAGAAGTTTTTAGAAGAAAATATAAACTCAAGCTTTGTCGGAAAAACAAATAAGAACAATTTGGTTTTCGAATCTAAAGGTAAACAAACAAAGATTTCACCTGAAGGATTATTAGTATGAGTTATTTGATATTCGTCAATGGATTAGGACCTAACTACAAAGGTGACAATTTATACGAATTCATATTTTCTGATGATGTTGAAGATGTTTGGGGGGAATCTTGGGAAAACAAACCATCAAATGGTTATCCTCTTCCACCCGAATTAAAATATATCAAAAAGGTAGGAGTTTTGAGAAATACTGATGTAAAATTGGATTTGATTCAGAACTCCGATTTTTTTTGTATGATAGATGCAATCGATGATGTGGTTGCATTAGCCTGGGAATCTGACGAAGTGATGGGAAAGAAAAGATTAGTTTTTAGATTTGGACAGAATGAACAGGAAATAAAAGACAAACTCTATGAAAGAGATTTGATTTTGGAATTTGAAAAGAAAGTAGTTTATGAAAACTAACATTAAAGCTTACCAATTAATTGAAAAGGGATTATCAGCCAAGACTGTATCAAAGTTAAATGAAACACAAATTGAAACACTCCATAAGAAACTAATTTTATCCGAACAAGTGACTGAGATTCCTGGTAAAAAAACCTACAAAGTTGGTCCAGAAGGTGGAAAGATTGGAAACATGGTCGTTTCACAAGACCCCAACACAAAAGAAGTTATGGTTACCACTGAAACAGAAATGACTGAGGATGAAACCGATGATGTTACAGATAAGAATGCCTTAGGTGCGGATGCATTACAAAACTTAACAGGTCAAGATGCACCACACGACGCCAACGATATGGCACCTGACGGAATGGATGATGATTCTGACGACAATAGAAAGATGATGGGTATGTCTGAAGGAAAGAAAAAAGAACAAAACCCATGGGCGATATGTACCGCACAATTAGGTAAGGAGTTTGGTACAAGAGAAAGACACATGTGGTCGGCAAAGGAAAAAAACAAGTACGAAAGATGTGTGAAGGATGTAAAAAAATCTTTGAAGGAAGGTAAAAATCCTGTATCTTTATTTCTTGAAAATGAAATCATGAAAATTGTAGA
>Ga0169931_10010911_pt1 | contig 12889 bp, 7 predicted proteins | sample Kivu_15m_20L_FD_129675 | JGI IMG/M metagenome (GOLD analysis project Ga0169931, IMG submission 129675) | Freshwater microbial communities from Lake Kivu, Western Province, Rwanda to study Microbial Dark Matter (Phase II) - Kivu_15m_20L... | ecosystem: Environmental > Aquatic > Freshwater > Lake ...
CATTTGCCCAGTGGAGACGTAGGAAAATAGCGATAGAAATTTGACGGAGCATGGGCCACAATTTCGGCACTTGGATGATTGCGAGTGCTAAAAATCACTTTGCCATAGCACGACATTCGGGGCACACCCATGTGCAAGATTCGACCCAAACGCACTACCATATCGTGCTTGTGTCCCGAACTTCCCACTGTGATGGGCATCAGCGACATGAATCTTGAAAAGAAGCTCATTCGGACGAAACATGTGATGATTTGGGGAGCAAAGATTGAACTACGACTCCCAGGACAACTACCAATAGGCAACCGACTACGTTGTACCACAGATAGCTCATCTTTAGCCAACCGGTGGCCAAATCAGAAGCATTTAGCCAGTGGATGGCCAACACTGCAGCCTCGGCAAGCAACGCGGCAATGAACACCGCTCGTCCGCCAACATAACGGACAAAAAAAGCAACCAAAAAAATACCCAAGATGGATCCGTAAAACAGGGAACCGAGAAGGTTGACAGCTTGAATCAAATTTTCAAAAAGCGATGCCACCATGGCAAACAAAATAGCCAGCAACCCCCACCCCAGCGTAAACCATTTGGTTGAAGACACATAGTGAGCCTCTGTTTCAGCAGGGTTGATAGTGCGCTTGTATACATCAATGGTGGTAGTGGTGCCCAGTGCGTTCAGCTCAGAAGATGTGCTGCTCATTGCGGCCGAAAACATCACAGCAAAGAGCAACCCCACCAGCCCGATAGGCAAATAGTCCATGACAAAGCGCATGAAGATATAATCCTTATCATTGGTCTCGGCTCGAGAGGAAGTGTTTTTCACCAGATCCTTCACTTCCGTCCTCATGTCGTGTTCTTGATCCAACAGATTCATCACACGGTCGCGGTGATGTGCAATGGCTTCAGGGTTTCCCGCCATGGCTGCCTCCTTCAGTCGGTAAATTTCTTCTTGTTTTTCGGCAAAAAGCCCCGAATACTCATACTCGAGCTTGGACAGGCGCGGAGAGTCCTCAGATTGGCGAACCTGAGACAGCAATTGCTCATTGAAAAAAACAGGCGGCTGATTGAACTGATAAAAAACAAAAACCAGAACCCCAATCATCAAAATCATGAACTGCATAGGCACTTTGAGCAGGCCGTTCATCATCAGTCCCATTTGGCTCTGGCGCATACTACGGCCACCCAGATAGCGTTGCACTTGACTCTGGTCAGTACCGAAGTATGCCATGAACAAGAAAAAGGCGGCCGTCATACCCGACCAAATATTGTAGCGGTCGTTCAGATCAAAGTCAAAATTGAGCAGGTTCAACTTGCCCGTTTGGCCGGCAATGTGCATGGCGCCTTGCAGGCCAATATCGGGCGGCAACATCTGAATGACCATCACGCCCGCCACCACCATGCCGCCCATCATCACGGCCATTTGTTGTTTTTGGGTCTGGCTCACCGCGGCCGAACCACCACTCACTGTGTAGGCAATAACCAACATGCCGATGAAAATATTGGTAGCAGCCAGCGGCCATCCCAACAGCGTGCTCAGGATGATGCCCGGGGCATAAATGGTAATGCCAGCAGCCAAGCCCCGTTGCACCAGAAACAGAAATGCAGCCAGCAAGCGTGTGGGCAGCCCGAAACGCGTTTCCAAAAACTCATAAGCCGTGAACACCTTGAGGCGATAGAACGCGGGGATAAAAAACACCGACAGCACGATCATGGCCAGCGGTAGGCCGAAATAGAACTGTAAAAACCGCATGCCATCCGAATAGGCTTGGCCGGGCGTGCTGAGGAATGTAATGGCGCTTGCCTGAGTGGCCATCACCGAGAGGCCCATGGCCCACCACGATGCTTGATCGCTGCCGCGCATATAGTCGGTCAGGCTGCGCTGTTTGCGGTTTTTCCAAGCCCCATAAACCACTATAAAAAGCAACGTGCCAATGAGCACTGTCCAGTCCGGTATACTCATGTATAATGCTTCATCAAATAATAGAAAAAGACAATCTGAGCCGCCAAAAACAGCAAGCTGAAAACATACATCTTTAGATAAGACCGATGGGGATTTTCAGAGTTGTGGTTCATGAAGTTTCTTGGCCTATGATGAGCCCGCAAGTAAGCCAAACTTTCGCTTTGGGCTGGCAAACAGAGATTAAAACATACTCGGTTAACAATTGTCTGAATACAGAAGTCACGGCAGTATTTGGGAGAAAAGAAATCACTCGAGCGAAATCAAATTGGCCATGAGCTTGAAGGCACCCGGAACACCGGCCGGCAATTGCCTGAAAAAGCTGATGCCGGTGTAAGCGAAGTATCCCTTGCCGTGCCTAAGGATGAGCAGACTGCCTGATTTCATTGGCTCGCCTGTGTCATGCATGCCCAATGGGGCTTCAAAATTGTCATGCCAAGTGGAGGCGAAATACAGGCCACGCTCTTGTACCCAACACTCAAAGTCAGCGGGGGTCAACTTATTGGGCTTGTTGAGCACGGGATGGTTGGGCACCAAAAGCGAAACCTCAGCATTTTCCTCCGTTACTCTGTCGCGCCCAATCATGATGGGAAGTGGAGCGGTTTTCTCTGTTTTGAGGCCCCTATTCACGTTGTATTGAACCACCACGTTGCCGCCTTGTTTGCAATACTCGAAAAGCAAGGGCATCATGCGTTCACTGTTTTCCAGCGTATTGAGGGCCCTCACGCCCAGCACAATGGCTTTGTACTGGGCCAAATTGCCCATGAGGTCTTTTTCGCCCAATTCAGTCACCTCATAGCCCATGGCTTTGAGCCCATCGGCTACTTGGTCGCCCGCACCGTTGATATAGCCCACCTTTTGACCCACCTTGCGGATATCGGCTAGCACCAGCTTGGTTTCGGCCGGTGGAAAATGGACAATGTGCGGTATGTGCGGATGAGCGATGGTCCGCATGCCTGCGTCAAAAGTCCCTTTGGCATTGGTGTAGCGCGCCACCGCCACACCGGTATCGGCATCCCCATCCGGAGCCACCACAAATTCGAAGGTCATTTCTTCGCCTTTTTCCTTGAAAGCCACATCCACCTTGGGCATGGCGCCATTGGGCGGCAGCAGCACTTCGGACGATTTGGTGGCGCTTATTTGGACACGCTCTTTTTGCCCTGCATAGGCCCATCCTTTGGGCAGCGCCACTTCCACCATGCCGTTATCGGCTTGTTGGGCAGTCACTTTCAGGATGATTGAACGGCTGTCGCCCGGACGCATCAAGGTGAAATCAGACTGCCATTCCAACAGCACCGGAGGCACCACCACAAAAGGCCTTTGGCGCTCGCCATCCACCGGATCGTTCCAGCGATGAACCAGTGGAATGGTGCGCATGATAGGGATGCCGGCCACGGTCAGTTCCACTGCAAATGCCACTGCGGGAGCATTTTCAGGTTTGATGCGCAAGGCTTGATTGTCCGAAGCATACATGCCTGTGGTTCCTTTTTCTATCAGGAAAAAGGGTTGGGAAAAAGGCAATCCCGCAGAGAGATTCAACATGGTATCCGCCTCATAAGGCTTGTTCAACGTCATGTTTTTATTCAGCACCAAGGTCAAATTTGCTTCCGTGCTGCGAATGCTTTTGAGGGTGACACTCGCCTCCGTGCGGTTGAGCACTTCAAAACTCACTTTGATGCGTTCGCCAGCCACGGCTGAATAGCGATCGGCCCGTGCTTCAGCAAAAAATCCGGCACAAGCCAACATCAAATCCTCAACCTCGCGCTGTTTGGTGCGCTTCCAATATGGGTGTTTCAGCTTGCCGATTTCCTGATGGATGGCGGCCAGAGCAGGAACACTTTCCCAAGGCCTTTCTGCTCTGAAATTGGCTGCGGCATCGCTGCACATTGCAGTCAATTTGCCTGTGTCCCCTGCCCTGCCCCATCCTGTGTCTATGTCGTCAAACAACGAAGAGCGGGCCTCTTTTCCACCATAATGCTCAAAATATTCTTTTTGCTCACCACGTGTGCCGGTACTGCCAAAGCCTTGGCTCTTGTGCAGGCTTCGGCTATGAGCGGCCATTTCATTGTAGGAAAGTCCCAACAGCGGATTGTATTGACCCACATCCACCATCACCACACCGGGGTCTTTTTCGCTGATGTTTTCATTCCACCAGCGGCCGGTGTTTTGAACAATGCGGGTAGCCTGCCAAGTGCCCAATTCTTTCACTTGTTCAGGAAATGACGCAGGATCGGCAGCCATGTTGAACGCCTTGAGCCCCAATACGGCCGAAGCCGAGTGGTGCCCGTGACCCGCTCTGCTATCAGGAGGAAAACGGCAAACAATCACATCAGGCCTCACCGTGCGAATCACATAAACCATATCCTCCAACACTTGCTGCTCATCCCAGATACGGACCGTTTCTTCGGTGGTTTTTGAATAGCCAAAATCATTGGCACGGGTGAAATACTGCACACCGCCATCGGTCTTGCGCGCGGCAACCAATTCCTGTGTTCGGATAAGTCCCAACTCCTCTCGCAATTCGGAACCAATCAAGTTTTGCCCGCCATCACCCCGAGTGAGACTCAGATAAGAAGTGTTCAGCAGTTTCTCATTGGCACACCATGCTATGAAACGCGTGTTCTCATCATCGGGATGAGCAGCCAGGTACAGCACATTGCCGAGTACGTTTAGTTTTTGAATCCCTTGCAGGATTTGGCCTGCGTGAGGCTGACCGGATTGGGCACACAGCAGAGATGGCAATGCCAACATGGCCGCGGCCAACAGGAACTTCGCGTAGAATTTCATGGCGGAAAGATGGTGCGTTAATGCTTCAGTTGCAAAGGCGCGCAGACGAGCAAACAAAGGGCCGGAGATGACTTGGTGGAAAAAAAATACGCCATTGTCCTGCCGCCTTTTCAACGACAGTTTTTCTTTCGAAAAAAGTTCTTCAAACCTGCGGTTCGGGACTTTTTCCAAAAGAAAAAGCCCTTGCTTTCACAAGGGCTTTTGTCTTGGCGGAGAGAGAGGGATTCGAACCCCCGGTACCTCGCGGTACAACAGTTTTCAAGACTGCCGCAATCGACCACTCTGCCATCTCTCCGGGGGCAAAAGTACATTTATTTCCAACCGACCAAAACTCATTTTGATTTCTCTTTTTTTGGGCAATCAAGTGGCGGTGCGTCAAGGGTTTTCGCTACTTTTACAGAATCAATTTTCACGCTCATGAGGCTTCTTTTGCTCTTGATATCTATGTCCGTTTCGCTCATTTCTCTCTGCTCCGGCATCGTAACCTTGGACTACAAAATCTTCAGACAGCCAACCGGAGAAGCCTACGTTGAGACACATCTGCTGTTTGACGGAACCACTTTTACTTTTGAAATCAAAGACAATGACAAGTTTCAAGCATCTGCCGAAGTAACCATGATTGTCACAGGCTCCGCGAGTGCGGTAGTCGGATTTAAAAAGATAAAAGTCTCATCTCCCGAAATTGACAATCCTTTTGGCATTGATTTCATGGACTTGCAACGGTTTCCTTTAGAACCCGGTTTTTATAATTTGGAAGTGACGGTATTGGATTTGAACAAGCCAAACGCTCGGCCGGTCAATGTCAATCTGCCCCTTACAGTGAATCCTACCCCCAACGGGCCATCAGTTTCGGATGTGCTGTTAGTCTCAGGGTTCGGCAAGACCACCACTCCCAACGACCTCAGCCGTTCCGGCTATGACATTCTGCCCACCTTGCTCAACATTTATCCCAAAGAGTCGAAATCAATTAATTTTTATTGCGAACTGTACGGAACTGAGACGTTTTTTGGGGCAGGTAATCCCTTCCTACTGATGTTTTCATTGGTTGATGCCAAAACCGGCAACTTACTCGAACCATCCAAAGCATACCGAAGGAAAAATGCAACCGCAGTAGTTCCCATCTTGGAAACCATTGACATAGCTGAAGTGGGAGCAGGCAATTATTTGCTTCGTGTGGAAATGGCCGACAAAGAAGGAAACATTTTGGCTTCAACTGACCAACCCGTGCTTCGACTGGCTGAAATTGAGGTTCAACAACCGGCTGAAGAAGCGACTTTGCAGCGCGAGTACTTCTACCTTAGCCAAGTGAGCAGCTTGGACTCTCTGAGATATTTCGCTAAGAGTATTTGGCCAATTTGCTCCAACTCAGAGCGCAATTTCATAGACAATCAAGTCAGTGTTTCGGACGAACGGGTGATACGCAATTTTATCTACCGAACCTTCGAAAGGCGAAACCCCGAAAATCCCGAGTCAGGCTGGACTACTTACCAAAAAGAAGTGACCAAGGTGAATGCCAACTACGGTACCCGCAACCGACATGGTTTTGCTACTGACAGAGGGCGCGTGTATTTGCAATATGGCCCACCCAATTCGTTGGTAGATCGTCATAATGACACCGAAACCCTTCCTTACGAAATCTGGCATTACTACAGCATCAACCAGTTTCGCAACCGCAGATTTGTCTTTTATAGTCCCATTGCCGTAACTTCTGATTTTGAGTTGATACACTCTGATATGTGGGGTGAAGTGACCAATCCCCAGTGGAATCGACTGGTGAAAGGTCGGTTTCACGAACCATGGATAGAGAACGGTAACGACCTTCGTGACGAACGCAACCGAAGCCGTGACAAAGTGGACGAATTCTACGTGAATCCCCGTTAATTGGCCGCTCCTTTCCTGAAAGTGAAGAAAACAGCCGTTGTCATCCTGAACTGGAACGGGGCGGAATTGCTCAGCCAATTTTTGCCCGGAGTAGAACAACACAGTCTCGGAGCTGCAATCTATGTGGTTGATAACGCCTCCACCGACAAATCTGTGGCCTATGTCAGGTCAAAACACCCACAAGTTCACCTGATTGTTTTGGACCGGAACTACGGATTTGCCGAAGGCTACAACCGTGGACTTGCCTCCATAGAGGCCGATATCTATGTCTTACTGAACTCCGATGTGGAAGTGACCCCCGGTTGGTTGGAGCCTGTGCTGAGCATTTTCGAGACAAATCAAAATGTTGCGGCATGCCAGCCTAAAATCTTGGATTGGAAAAACAAAAGCCAATTTGAGCACGCGGGTGCGGCAGGTGGCTATGTGGACAAAAACGGATTCATGTTTTGTGCGGGCCGTATTTTCAACAGTTTTGAGGAAGATCATGGCCAGTATGACTCGGACCGAGAGGTGTTTTGGGCTTCGGGAGCTTGCCTTTTTGTGCGAGCAGATTTGTATGAAGCAGCAGGCGGATTGGATCCCGATTTTTTTGCTCACATGGAGGAGATAGACTTATGCTGGAGGCTCAAAAACATGGGTTATACTATTTGGGCTGCCGGACAATCCAAAGTTTATCACATCGGTGGTGCTTCCCTTCACATGCAGCATCCCTACAAAGTGTTTCTTAATTTCAGAAACAACCTCTTTTTACTAACCAAAAACTACAATTACAGTCCGTTGTTGCCTCGATTGCTTACGCGGATGATTCTGGATGGTGTGGCCGCCTTTAAGTTCCTGACCGAAGGAAAACCTCGGTTTTTCCTTGCCGTCTTCAAGGCCCATTTCCACTTCTATCTCGCTCTGCGCGGTATGCTGCGCAAAAGAAAAGCCCGAACTTTGCGAAAGCCTAACAAAGTGGGACTGTACAGCGGCAGTATCGTGGCAGATTTTTTCTTGAGAGGAAAGAAATCGTTTCACGACCTCGACCCGCAAAAATTTGAATACTGAGAAGGGCGGACTCGCATGAACTAATGGGCCATCAAGATGGTTTTATCGCATTAATTTTACTCTTTACATAAACCCAAAAACCACTCGGCAATGGACAGAAAAGACTTTATCATGAAAAGCTTGTTAGGTACAGGCATTTTGGCCGCATCGCCTGCCGCCTTGGCCCTCAGCAAAAATGATGTTGAAGAGCTGACCGAACTCGAGCCAATTGGATTCAATCACATTCCCAATCCTACTTCAAAGATTTTGGACAACATGGTATATCACCCCGCAGCATCGCGCGGAACTGCCGACCACGGCTGGCTCAAGGCCAATTTCAGTTTCAGTTTTGCCAACTATTACAACCCGGAACGAATGCATTTTGGGGTACTACGAGTAATGAATGATGACATTATAGCTCCCGGAATGGGCTTCGGCACTCACCCCCACGACAATATGGAAATCATCACCGTTCCACTGAGCGGTGCTCTGGAACACAAGGATAGTATGGGCAACTCGTCCATCATCCACCACGGTGAGGTGCAAGTGATGAGTGCCGGCACGGGCATTCAGCACAGCGAATTCAACCCCTACAAAGACAAAGAAGCCAATACACTTCAAATTTGGATGTTCCCGAACAAAAGAAATGTGACCCCGCGCTATGACCAGCAGAAAATGGACCCGTCAGGCAGGGTGAATAAACTCCAACAGATTCTTTCACCCGACCCCAACGACCAAGGTGTGTGGATTCACCAGCATGCGTGGTTCCATTTGGGTGATTTTGACAAAGACATTAAAGCTACATATAAAATCAAACGACCCGCAAATGGCGTTTATGCATTCCTCATCAGTGGGCAGGCAGAAATCAATGGCCAAAAACTGAACCCGCGAGATGCCGTGGGTATCTGGGACGTGTCTGAAATCAGCCTAAAATCATTGACTGATAAAACACAATTGTTGGTTCTGGATGTTCCCATGAGCCTCAGCTGAGCGAAAGTCCTCTTTGGTCATGGCCGGTTTGATGGGCATTTTACCCGACAAATCGGCTTTCTTTTCTCCATACCATCAAATAAACCATGATTAAAATCCCTCAAACCCAATATCCTGTTAACAAAGACATTGTTAACCGTTGGAGTCCCCGTGCTTTCAGCGATGCACGAATTTCTGAAGACCAATTAATGACCCTGCTTGAAGCGGCTCTTTGGGCACCCAGCAGTATGAATGAACAGCCCTGGCGCTATGTCTATGCTCATCGAGGCACTCCCGAATTTGAGACGATGCATGATTGCCTTCTGGACGGCAACAAACCTTGGACTCTGCAGGCCTCTGTTTTGATCTTGTGCTTGGCCGAAAAAGCATTTGAACGAAATGGCAGCCCCAATCGCCACGCTTTTCACGATGTGGGCATGGCAAATGCTAACCTGTTCGCTCAAGCCATTTCGATGGGCATCTATGGCCACATGTTGGGTGGCTATGATTTTGAGAAAACTGACAAAGTTTTCAATTTGACAGGAAGTCGAGAAGCCGTGTGTTTTCTTGCCCTGGGTTTTCTTGGGGATGTCAATAAGTTGGACGAGCCCTTTAAAACCCGTGAACTGACTCCTCGCTCACGAAAACCTTTGGAGGCGATTGCCACTCCATTTTCATTGTAAAAAAAAGCCACCCGTCTCGGTATAGACGGGTGGCAATTGAACTTCTGAAACAATCGTCACTGCTTGATCAAGCGGTGACGGGAAACGCCTTCATTCGTATGCACATTGAGCATGTACATACCTACTGGCAAATTGCTTGCATCTAATGTCATGTTTTGTGCATTTGCTTTTGTCTCTGATTTCACCAATCGGCCATTCAAATCAAACAAATCCATTTGAACATTGCCTTTAACAGAACCATCAACGACCACTTGGAATGAATCGTTGAAAGGATTGGGGAACACCCCTACGGCCACAACATTTGGTTGCTCGTTAACAGAAAGCCAGTCTTGGCCGACCACATTTATGGTGAAACCACCTTCTCGAATTGAAGATGCGTGCAAGCCCATGCCGTTGAACACGTCTGAGGTAATCTCAGCGCAGTAGGTGTCATAACACTCCAAAGTGCCACTGGGATAGGCCAAAACAGAGTAGATAGCCACACAGAGCGTGTAAGTTCCATCCTCAGGATAGATGTAGGTGGGGAATTGTTCTTCTGAGAAATCACCGTTGCCAAAATCCCACAAGAAGCTCAGTTCACCTTCTCCGGTGAAGTTAAGAACTACATAGAGCACGTTCTCCCCTGTTTCAGATGGTATCACTTCAAAAGAAATGTCGCAGTTGCCACCCATATTGCTATAGTTGTCAAATTGGCTTTGACACAGCGAATCCCATGCGGTGTTGCAACAGAAAGGATCAATTGAAATGACGTAAGCATAGGCATCACTGTTCACATCAATTGAGTCAGGAGGTGTAATACAATCTCCTTGTTCGTAATAGCATGAACCATCATCAATGGTAGCGTAGAAATTGTAGTTCAAGGCGGCAGGATCGGTGCAGCCGTAGATGTCATTACCATAGTTACAACTTCCATCATCCATATTGGCAGCAGGATTGTAGTTCAGTGCGCTGGGGTCAGTGCAACCATAAATCCACTCAATTTCTTCACAGTCGGTGTTAATGCCGAATGATACGGCTCCCGAGTTTCCTGAAGGCAGGGTTGCGTTGAAATAAATGATTCCTCCTCCAACTCCGGTAATGGTGGCTCCATTCCATCCGTCACCGAATGAATCATTCATCAACAAGGTATAGCAGCCGTCAGCCAAGCAAATGAATTGGGTAGTAGAAGCATTGGAATTGCTTCCTCCGCCTGAGGCTTGAACGGAGCCGTCCGCAGCAACAATTTGCCAAGATGACTCAGCTGCAAAAGCTCCGGGAGTATATGTCACAGCAACCTGAGCACCGCTACAAGGCTCGGGATAAGTGCAGCTGCCATCATCATCGGTTGCATTTGGATTATAATTGAGCGCCTCGGGGTCTGTACAACCCGCCAAAGGACAGCCTGCTCCAATGGAGAATACCGTGTTCTCTTGTGACAAATTGGTGTTCAAAGACTCGTTGATGATTTGGACTCCGTTCACATTAATCCAGAAATATCCATTATACCAACCATTCAGGCCTTGGTTGTTCCACATATTCACATAGTAACACTCACCGGGTTCCAAACACAATGTGGTATTCATGACTTGTCCATTGTTGAACCCACTTTGTGTAAACACCACACCGCCATTTGAATCAGTAATTTCGATGGCCACTTGGTTTCCATTGCTGAAAGTGCACAAGTAAAAATTGGCACAAGTACCCTCACAATTGGATGAATTACAACCATTTCCACCGCCACCATTGTAGAATGTGCAGGACCCGTCATCCACTGTTGCATTAGGGTTATAATTGATAGCCGTAGGATCGGTACATCCGGCAACATCCGCAGGAGAACAACCCTCAGCGTTGATGCCAAAAGCAGCAGATGAGTAATTGCCTGAGTTGAAAGTTGCGGTCAATAAAACCACACCATTCGAGGCAATTGTCATGTTCGCTCCATTCCAACCGTCACCGAAAGTGTCAATCATAACAACAGAATAGCAACCATCAGGAAGACATAAGGCATATGCAGCAACCCCAATACCCGGAAAATTCAGCACACTGTTTCCATTGCTGTCAAGAATGTCCCATTGAATTTCATTTGGAAAAGACCCACCGGTAACTGATACAGTCACAGTGGTACAATTTACTTGAGAGAAGCCCGCGAAGCTTGCCAAAAGCAGCGATAATAGAAGAGTAAATTTTTTCATTGCAGGAGAATTTGGTTAGTAACTGCACATAGATACCGGAAAAAGCTTACGTGTTGCATCAAAAGTGAATTCTTTTTTTTTAACACCATTGAAAATCAAGGAGAAAAATTCTTTGGGATAATTAAGAAATCCGGGAAGACATTCCTTTTGAAGCCTGCCTTTCTTGGCTAACTTGCGGCCCCGATTACCATAGATTAATTCATCGGAAATGAGCCAAACTGCAAAGATTATTTTAGACGGAAAAGAATTCGAGTTGCCTGTATTCGAAGGCACCGAAGGAGAAAAAGCCATAGACATTTCAAACCTCCGAGCCATGACAGGCTATGTGACCTTGGACACGGGTTACAAAAACACGGGAGCTACCACCAGCGGCATCACTTTTTTGGATGGAGAAGAGGGCATCTTGCGTTATCGCGGATATCCCATCGAGCAGCTGGCTGAAAAAGCAACTTTCTTGGAAGTAGCATATCTCCTAATCTACGGAGAGCTTCCCAAACAACATGAACTGGATTACTTCCGCGCTTCTATAAAGGCCCACACTTTGGTGCATGAGGATATGAAGCGTTTCTATGAGGCTTACCCTACCGGTGCTCACCCAATGGGCGTTTTGTCTTCGATGATTGCTTCGCTTTCGACTTTTTACCCCGAGTCTCAAAACCCAAATCGTCCTTTCAAAGACATAGAGCGCACGATGCACCGCTTGCTGGCCAAAATGCCCACATTGGCTGCTCAAGCCTATAAAGTTTCGATGGGTCATCCCATCGTTTATCCCCGAAACAGCATGACTTATACGCAAAACTTCCTCAATATGATGTTTTGCTTGCCTACTGAAGATTATCATGTAGACCCGGTGGTGGATGACGCGCTGAACAAGCTTTTAATTCTACACGCAGATCACGAGCAAAACTGCTCGACCAGCACGGTGCGCATTGTGGGATCATCACAAGCTAACCTTTATTCGGCTGTATCGGCAGGAATTGCCGCGCTGTGGGGACCACTGCATGGCGGTGCCAACCAAGAGGTAATTGAGATGCTGGAAAAAATCAAAGCCGATGGCGGAAACACCGATAAGTGGATTGAGAAAGCCAAAGACAAAAACGATTCATTCCGGTTGATGGGCTTTGGCCACCGCGTTTATAAAAACTTTGACCCTCGTGCGACCATCATCAAAAAAGCTGCCGATGATGTTTTGGAGAAACTGGGCGTCAATGACCCTGTGCTGGAAATAGCAAAACGTTTGGAAGAAGTAGCCCTCAAAGATGAATACTTCGTTCAACGCGGTCTTTACCCCAATGTGGACTTTTACTCAGGAATCATCTACCGCGCATTGGGCATACCCACAGGTATGTTCACTGTGATGTTCGCTTTGGGGCGTCTCCCGGGTTGGATTGGTCAGTGGAAAGAAATGATTGAAAACC
>Ga0169931_10010912_pt1 | contig 12889 bp, 10 predicted proteins | sample Kivu_15m_20L_FD_129675 | JGI IMG/M metagenome (GOLD analysis project Ga0169931, IMG submission 129675) | Freshwater microbial communities from Lake Kivu, Western Province, Rwanda to study Microbial Dark Matter (Phase II) - Kivu_15m_20L... | ecosystem: Environmental > Aquatic > Freshwater > Lake...
AGCACTCATTAAACAACAGTCCCTAAAAAGACGAAAACAACTATTTTTAAAAGAAAAAATCCTACATTTAAACAACGAAACCCTCTACAACTAAACTGTCCACTTTCTTTGACGACATACACAGTACAAACCCTAAATGGTAGTATTAAACAATTTACAAAAATGAAGAAAATTACTTTTCTCCTTTTTTTTGGATTATTCTTTTCAACTTCTTGTACAGTAACTGATCCAGAGCTAATTGCGCTGGTGGAGGAGATCAAAAACCAAAATTCAGCATTACTAGACCAAGTAAAATCCTTACAAACCAAGTCTGATTCATTAATCAATGAATTGAAAAAGAGTGACGTTAAACAAACAGAACTAATTCAGCGGGTTACAAGCCTTCAAACCGAGCTAGCCAAGGTCTTAGCACAGATCAATGCGGTCACCCAGCAACTTCAAAAGCAAGGAACCGATTTAGTAGCCGTAAATGCACAGCTGGCTGACTTGCAAAAGAAATACGATGGAATTCTTACCCAGCTGACGCAGCTTCAAAGACTCAGTCAAATCCTTCTTGAAATTGAGGCAATTAAGAAGCAATTGACTGACCTGAATAATAAATACCAAGTAGTAACGACTACACTAGGTCAAAACCAACAAGCCTTAGATGCAATAAAGAATCAAGTTGCTGCGCTACAAACCCAAATGACCCAAAATATTACCAAAATCAATCAATTAACTGCTCAGCTTGGAGAACAGGGGGTAGATATTGATAAACTATTGGCTGAAATTGATGCATTGAAGAAAAGTACTGAGGAGCTGAAGGCTAAAATTGACCAGGTCTTAAAAGGATTGAGCCCAGTGCCTACTGTAGGTTTAGTAGGCTGGTGGCCCTTTAACGGAAATGCAAATGACGGCAGTGATAATAAGTTAAATGGAGTAGTGGTAGGCGCGAGACTTGCAGCCGACAGAAATGGTCAGACTAATCAGGCTTATGAATTTTTACCCACTACAGTAAGCAAAATCACCCTTGATTTAAAATCTAAATACCCAACTGGAGTTTCAAATGAGTACAGTTTTTTGATTTGGGTAAGGCCCAATCGAACTGTTACCGCCGTGTCAGAATCAACCTTATGTAATGGAGCTGTATCTGTACCTATGGCGAATTCAAACCAAAATTGGGCATTTATACCCCCGACTGGTACTTCTACAACTTTAGGTGTAGGAGTTTCTGTAGGTACCAATGGAATATTTGTAGCGAATCATGCTGGAAATCTTCTTATCAGCAGGGCATCTGTTTCCAGACAATTAACTGGCTATCAATGCATCGTAGTCAATCAAAAAGGCAATGTGATGACGCTGTATGTCAATGGAAAACTTGAACGTACCATTTCAAATTATTGTGTGTCTTCACAAAAGAAAATCGAACCACTAGTAGAGTTAGGAGGAAATCTCTATTCCACTAATTTTTCTGGGGTAATTGACGATTTCGCAATCTGGAACAGGGTTTTAACGGATGAAGAAATCACAAAGATTTTTAATGAAGCAAAATTTTAACTTGTCAACTGCAGCTTAATCTATTTCAGAATTGGTGTTTGCTAATTTTTAGGTGCTCTATATAAAATGAAGAAAATTGCCTTTCTCTTATTTTTTGGATTGTTTCTATCCAATTCCTGCACGGTGGTAGATCCGGAACTGATTGCATTGATTCAAGATATCGAGAAACAAAATGTAGCGCTTTCGGACCAAATAAAATCTTTACAATCCAAGTCAGATTCTCTGATTAATGAATTGAAGAAAAGCGATACCAAACAAACTGAACTTATTCAGCGGATTACTAACCTTCAAAGTGAACTAGCAAAAGTACTTTCGCAGATGAATGCCATCAATCAGCAGCTCCAAAAGCAGGGAGCTGATTTAACCGCTATCAATGCCCTTCTGGCTGATTTACAGAAAAAATACGAAGGCATTCTCGGTCAACTCACGCAGCTTCAACGACTCAGCCAGATTCTACTCGAACTTGAAGCACTTAAAAAGCAATTGGCTGACCTGGATAGTAAATACCAAGTGATCACCACTACACTTGGTCAAAATCAACAAGCTTTGAATGCGCTAAAGGCTCAGATTACTGCGCTCCAATCCCAAATGAGCCAAAACTTAACCAAAATAGACCAACTGACTACTCAACTCGGTGAACAGGGGGTGGACATAGATAAGTTGCTTGCGGAAATAGATGCATTAAAGAAAAGTACCGAAGCGCTCAAGGCAAAAATTGATGAGATTTTGCGCGGGAAAAGCCCGGTCCCTACCGCGGGATTAGTGGCATGGTATCCATTCAATGGCAATGCAAACGATGAAAGTGGAAAGGGGAATAATGGAGTAGTGACAGGTACAGTTCTTACTAATGATCGTTTTGGGAATTCAAACAAAGCATATAGCTTCAATGGATCCAGTGGTTTTATAGATCTTGGAAGAAATGAAAATCTTGCTACAAAGCAATTTACTATTGCAACTTGGATAAAAATTGGGGCTCCATTATCAAGCATCAATATGATCTTAAGAGCAAGGTACTATGGATATGGATTGCATATAAATTCAAGCGGGCAAGTTGTTGGAGAAATTTTTGATAATGCAAATACTGGACATAGTCTCAGCTCTACTTCCAAGTTAAATGACGGAAAATGGCATTTAGTAGTATTTTCATTTGAAAATAAAACGTTGAGGCTTTACATTAATGGTACTGTAGAAGTTTCAAAAGTCACCATTGGAGATAGCATCTATTATGGATTGTCTGGAGTCGCAATTGGAAGAGATGCTGATGCTAACTTACATTATTTCAATGGAGTTATTGATGAACTTACTGTTTGGAATAGAGCATTAACTTCTCAAGAAATAACCAAAATTTACAATGGAGAGAAATTTTAAGGGAATACTTGGCGTTTGTTTATTTTATCTAGTCTTCTTGTTCCCTAGTTGGACAATAGCACAAAATTTCGACAAAAAGAAATATGAAAAGCGCTATTACTATCAGCTCGGACTTGGAGTAGGTGATTTTTTTCCTGCAGAGCCAGGTGCCGATGTGAGATCCAAACTCCTTCCCAGTCTTTCGGCGGCCTTCGGAAGGAGAATGGGTGGCCATTTTGGCTTAAAGTCAACATTGAGCATTCAGTCCTTTTTAGTCGAACAGCCAAGTGAACCATTTAAAGGGTTGAGCTATGCCTTGGATTTGATGCCCACAGTGAATCTTTTCCCTACAAGAACGCAACTCGATCAACCACGCATCAATGCGGAACTGGGAATGGGAGTTGGGTATTTAATCAACTATGTAAACAAAGATTGGAAAACCCTAAACTACAATGGCAGTAATTTCAATGGCAGTTATTTAGAATTCAGTCCCTATGTTCCGATTAGACTTTCCATTCATTTGAAGTATAAAAAAGTAACTAATTTGGGTATTGAAGGAGTGTTTTTCAATACTTGGCTAGGTCCAGAAAAGCAAAATATTTATGAGATTAAGAAAAACGCAAATCAGTTTGGGCAAATCAACTTGGTGATGCGGCGATTCCTCTTCTAAGGATAAGAGGAAGAGAATGAAAGTGAATTGGAAGTTTAAGAATTCCAAACGGGAAAACATGCTATCCTTTTAAATTTAAACGTTTTGCATGACTTGGGCCAATCAGTAATTAATCAATAATTTAAATATAGTTTGTTATTAGAATTAAATTTTCCTTGTTACATTAGAAGCAAAAACAAAGTAACTTATCAATCTAAAACGCAATAAATCAGTAACCCCAAATAGTATTTTGTAACAAAACCAAATTGAAAGCTATGAAAAGAATTACATCCGTATTACTCACCCTATTTGTCCTATTTTCTTTGTCGGTAACTGCTCAAAAGAAAGAACAAATAAAGGAAATCAAAAGAAAAGCCGTTAAGGAAGCCCGTAAGGAAGCTCAGAATTTTAAGAGACAGGGATATTATGTATCTCCTGGCTCTTTACCAATGGAAAAGCAATTGGAAAATTCATGGGCTCGTCAATACGAAGTAGATGACAAAGGATTCCCACTTTACATCGTTGCTTCTGGAAATTCTGTTGCCAATGCACAAACTGCTGCAAAATTACAATCGACAGAAACAGCTAAACTGGAATTGGCTGGAACCATTTCAACCAATGTAGCTGCAATCATTGAAAGTAGCATTGCAAACCAGCAGTTGAGTGCAGATGACGCGGCTTCGATTACCAAAACTGTAGCTGCCTCCAAAAACATTATCGCTCAAGAATTAGGTAGAGTTATCACCCTTTTTGAGATCTACAGAAAAGTGGGTTCTGACAATATCGAAAGTAATGTTAGAATGGCTTACAATACTCAAATGGCTATGGAAATAGGCAAAAAAGTGATTCGTAAAAAATTAGAAGAAGAAACCACCATCCTTCACGAAAAGCTTGACAAGATTCTGAACTTTTAAGTTCATCACTAGGGACCAAGTTGTACTTGGTCCCTAGTACTTTATGATTTGACCCAAAATAAAACAACCTCAATTTATTGAGGTTTTCTAGTTTTTATTGTACTAGGAAATTTATACTTGAGTCAATCCCCTTATTTAAAACTGGATCAAGAAAAGATTATTCTAATTCTTTTTTAAAAAAGGAAGGAATAAACTAAGGAAGGGCTTAATTTTGCATCGCTTTAGAAAATGATATGCTGTATTCTAGTTAGGAATACTTATTAAACTTGAATATAGGGATTCTAAATAATACGAAGCTTTTTGTTCACCAAGTTTCGCAGAGAGTGAGTTTAACTTAAAATTCAAATGAAGTACTGGATTATTTGCTTTTTCTTCTTTTTTACAAATGTGTCCGCGCAGGTAAATTGTTTGATGATCTCCTCATCAGATCAATATTTTAGTGCAAGTGGCCAGGGGCAAACAGAAGAAGAAGCAAAGGCTACTGCTACTGCTGCATTGGTCAGCCAAATTTCTTCATTTGTTACCACCCGAACAGACATGAGAACCAGCATTGAAAATCAAATTGCGCAGCAATCGCTCGTCAATTTGAGTACAAGTAGTTCTCAATTACGATTAGATGGACTCAACTACACCTCTTGTAATTTTGCTAAAAAACCTGAAAAAGGATACACCATCCTTGCCTACATCAAAAAGGAAGATTTAGAGCGAAGCGCTTCATTTATTACGAAGGAGGTAGAGGCACAAATGTCATTTATCAGTACCAAAAAAGCCTTGGATATTGATTATGTCTCTGAAGCATACCAAGCCTATCTAACCACATTTTTTACCCCCTATCCCATCCCCTATCAAGATGGTGTGGAAAGAATAGATAATGTAAAGCCTTACCTGGAACGCTACATTAGAGATTATTTTAACAACATTGAAGTAACGTGTACGGCTGTGGAATTGGACCCCCTCTACCCAGAGGATCATTTTGTATTGACCTTAAAAATTGCTGATAGCAAGGATATAAATATCAAATACAGTCTTGATATCAGTTCCTTAAATGCCAAATCACAGTTGGATAATAGTGGAGGTAAAGTTCATGTCATTTTTCAACCCTTCTCTGCTGTAGAGGTATTGAAAGGAAAAATTCAATTAAAATCGGCTCAATTGCCTGCCAACTTGGAAGAGATCGCCAAGACAATCACTTTCTCTCGGGACATTGATTTAACTGTTGATTTTTCAAAAATCATTGAATTGGATTTTGTGGTAGTGGAAGAAAAGGATTATGTCAAACTCGTTCCTGCACTATCAAATCTGAGTGTGAAAAACATTGAATGGTTCTCAAAAGGCCAATTAATCAGTTCAGCGCAATCTCCAAAGGTCCCGAAGGATGAAATTGGCAGCGAAATTCTATTGCGCGTAAACAAGCAGGATAACCTCAGCATAAAAAAGGAGATTACCTTGACCAGAAAGGATACGGTAGTCGTGAATACCAGTCCGGCAGTTTTGGATTCTTTGCGTTCCACGCCTAGTCTTGAAAACCTAGAAAATCGTGGCAATGAGCTGGCCAAAGGAACTCCATTTTCAAAAGTTGTATTATCGGAATCTTACGATTTCCAAGCCATAAAAAGCTTTTTGGAAGAATTGAAGGCTTCAGGAACAGCAGTATATGGCAATAAAAGCGACTTTGTAAACCCAGATAAATGTTGGGTCATCTTAATTGATCCTGAAAGCAGGTATGTGGAGCATATCCTCCAACCTTATTCAAATGGTAGGCAAGATGTAAAAGGGGGGTTAACTTTTAGCAATTTTGAATCACAATTAAAGGGCTTGGTAGCGGTATGGGTAGAATTTTATTAATCTTTATTTTGCTAGTGTTCAGCCAGGTTATTTTTGCTCAGAACAAAACTAAAGTAACTTTTAAGAATGGTACGGGGAGTTCTTTGCACAAAATCATGGAAAGTAATGTATCCTCCTTACTCACTGAATTAAATCTAGCTTACAAAGAGGCAAGAACTCCAAGATTCGAAACTATAGGAATTTCAGAAGGAGTTAAACCACGCATTGAAGCGCTCTGGAATACTTCCATGTTTTTTTCAAATGAAACAGAGATCATAGAGAATTTACTTTCCATGCCTAGAGGAGGATTTCAGGTGAGAAACATCCCTGTCTATTTGAAGGGAGAAAATGGGGAGCAAGTTCGGCAAGAGGCAGTGATCAATTTTAACACCACAGGACTAATTGACGATCTGTATTTTGGTTTAGAACAGCAACAACACAAAGCTATATTAGAAAAAGGAACCAGTCTCCAAGACTTCAGAAGGAGACAAATCATTTTGGACTTTGTAGAAAATTTTAGAACAGCCTACAATAGAAAGGATTTAGATCTTCTTGAAAAAACGTTTAGTGACAATGCCCTAATTATCGTAGGCAAAACGATGAATGAAGTACCCGATAGCCCTGAAATGATGCTAAGTCTGGGATACAATCGCGTACAATTGATCAAGTACAGCAAGAAAGAATACTTGACTAATCTTGTACAGGTCTTCCAAAAAAATAGTTTTATCGATGTCCGTTTTGATGAGATCTCAATAGTCAAACATCCAGCTTTCGATCACATCTATGGGGTAAACCTCAAGCAAGCCTGGAAAAGTAGTAGCTATTCGGATGAGGGGTACATTTTTCTGATGATTGATTTTGAGAATGAAAGTCAACCTATCATCCATGTAAGGTCTTGGCAGCCCTATAAGGATACTGATCATAAAGAAGTAATTGAATTAGGTGATTTTGAAATAATAAAATAAAATGAATAAGTTACTCGTACTTTTTCTATTTCTGCTACCTATCTGTGCGAATGCACAACTTCGGGAATTTGAAGTAAAAGAAAGAGAAAAACCCAAATCAGGAACAACAGTACAAGCGAGTACAGAGTATCCGGATAACGCCTTGATTTTCGTCTATTCCTCACTTAAGGATTTGAATTTTAGGAGTTCGATGCAGGGAATTAGTAAGCAATCGTACAATCAATCCTTGAATCGCTACGAGATTTTTGTTAGCCCGATAAAGCAGATCCTCTCCGTCATGTCCTTCAACTTTATTGCAAGCGACATCGCTACAATAAGTCCAAGCCCGAAAGAAACTTTTTATTTCTCCGTAGAGGAGAAATTTACAGAGGCTTCCTTGGGAAAAACACAGTTAAAAATAAGTACAACTCCGGCTGATTTTGGGTTAGAAATCAATGACTTAGAGACCAATTACAAAACCCCATTCAGTAGGGAAGTAAACTCTGGATTAACCAAAATAACGCTCAAAAAAGACAAGTATATCCCTTTTGATACCTTGTTGAATTTGATTCCCAACAAGGCAATGGATTTGAAATTTACCATGAAGCCTTTGTGGGGCGATGTGTCGGTGATAGCAAAACCTGAAACTGCACAAATATTCTTAGATGAAAAGCTGGTAGGCTCTGGAAAAGCAACCTTTTCGGGTTTGGAGGGAGGACTTTTGCCCGCAAGATATACAATCCGAATAGAACAATTAAACCACTACACCTACACTGAAACGCTGAATCTTAAATCAGGAGATGACGAAAAAATAGAGGTAGAATTAAAGCCCATGGTAGGGAGGGTGAAGATCAATACAGGTACAGAAAGTGCTCAAGTTATCCTGAATGGGACTGCAATGGGTACCACTCCCTTTGATAAGGATCTACTCATTGGGGACTATAATTTGTTGCTGAAGAAAGAAGGTTTTCGTGATGAAGTAAAGCAATTTAAGCTCAACGAAAATACAACGGAGGAGTTTAAATTCGAGATGATTGACTACCAAAAGGTCCTAAAGCCTTTGAAAACAAAAGCCTTGTTTGCGTATCTAATTGGAATAGCTGGCGTGGGGACAGGAATTGTTTCCTTGGATTCTCGAGAGGTAGTCAATCGAAAAGTTAGTTTTGCAACTCAACTAGCTCCTATTTCTTTTGGAATAGGAGGAATAGGATTGATCAGTGGAATAGTGTACTCTTCCAAAATCAAAAAATACAAGCGGGATTGGAATATCGTGGCCTTACCCACGCAATCAGGAGCTTTGATTGCATTGAGACATAATTTCTAGTACTGGTAGAATTGAACCAGTACCCCAGCCCGATTGGAGGTCACTTTTTGTTTATCTGGTTCAATTATTCAATAAAACTTTCATCCGATCCTTACTTATCCGGAACTCACCATAGAGTTCTTGGATATTGGAGTTGGGGATGTAGCAATATAAATCGGCTGTTATTGGAAATCCTGCTTTTTGCTTATTCACATAGAGCATGTGATGAAAATTTAAAAACGGGTGTTCAAAAAGTACAATCAAAAAATCCTCCTCTAGAGAAGACCAACTGGTATACCCAGCGTTTTGGGTCAAAATTTGTAGTAATGACTTGGGGTAAATCTCAAACTGTTCGACCTCGTTGCCGTATTTATGAAACTTTACGATCAAAGGGGTAAAAAATTGAGGTTGGTTCTCGAGCGTAAACGAATTCACCAGAGATTCAGCAACGAGATTCTGGGAATAAATCGGCTCATTGAATTGATTTGTGAAGTACTGGTCAAAAAAAATGCCGTATTTGGTTTGTTGGATATTTGATTTTACGACATCACTCTTTGTTTGGATACCTGACTTTTCGATTGATTTGGGCAGCTTTCTAAAATTAGCCACCAACTCTTCTTGCAGGACCTTTTTATCCTTCCCAAAAAACAGGGAATAATCATTTGGGAAAATCACTTGAAATTTATGCTTTTCAGAATCAATCAAATTCCACTTGATCGAATCATTTTCATAGATAATTTCAAAATTTTCCTCATTCCAATTGGTTTTTTCCTTAACCGAAAGGGGATTGACAACGAGGCCATTTCGTTTAATTCGGGTGTTAGCTAGAAATCGATCGGAAGTCAAGGATGGAATAAGCAGCTGGGATATCAAGGAATTTTGACTCGACTGGGCATGTCCCAGCATGGTGCAGCTAAAAAACAACACAAAACCTAATACTATCGCAGTTTTCATTGTCCCTATTTTTCTTTCCATTTTGCCGGTAAGCTAATTTACCTATGTTTTCATTCACCCTTTTTACTTCTTTGAATAAAAACTCCGGTTCTCGGATTTTTTTTGATTTTTTCTCACCGGTCTTTCATGCATCTGCAACTAAAATCATTACCCAAATTCGGTTCATTAATTGTAATCTCATTTGAATTTGACTTAAGCGCATACCATGAAGACGGATATTGGTCATTTAATGTAGAACTTCCCCAAAATACTGTAATTGAATTCTCATTAATGATTTTATTTCCATTGTTGGTTTGCTCTAAAATCCCATTAGGAGCCGCATCAAAACCAACAGCACTACCAGCAGTACTACTCCATCCAGCTATTCCAGCTTTTTTTAGTTTCGCTCCTACCTCCTTCAAATCACCTCCTAAGTATCTGAATAATTCTTCCCAATCTGATGTGGTTGGAATATGCCAACCAGTTGGACAAATCCCTCCTAAAATACCACCAGCATCGTAAGGAATAAATGCTTTGGGATAATAGAGCTTCCCGAATTTGGATTGAACCCAATATGGATTATCAAGCCCCTTTGGCCATTTTGAAACATTCAAATTTTCAGCCATCCACAATTGATTGCCAATTTTGGCTGTTTTGTATACATTTCCTTCCAAATCTTTTACGGTACTATTATCCGAAGAATCTGGATTAGTAAGGCTTTCATATTCAATAATTAACTGTGCCAAACTCGCTTTTACTGCAGCCAGCTCTGCGGAAAATTTGACTAAATCTACCCCTTGTTGGCTGAGTTGCACATTGAGCTGATCAATTTTTTGAAGCTGCAATGCAATTTGAGTTTTGAGGGATTCTACTTGTGTTTTTAGTGTTTCTTGCTCTTTTTTATTATCCGCCAATCCTGCCAAAATATTCTGGTATTTTCCATCCAATGCAGATAACTGCCCCTTCATTTGAGTAATCTCCTGCAGAAGCTTCTCATTCTGTGCCTGGAGTGCCTGAAGCATCTCCATCACCTCCGGGTCGGTGAGCGTACACCCTGCCTGTGAAAAAAAAATCAAAAGAAGGAGGAAGATGATATTTTTCATTGGAGCCTTATTAAGCTATTAGTTTGGGCACAAATCCCATTTGAGTTAGTTTTAAAGTACAAGAAAAATTAATTTTTTATACACCGAATGCAAAGCCCATTGGTTTTACTTCTTGTTGTTCTAACTATGGTTGGATTATTTAGGGTCAGATATCTAAAAAAAGCAATCGAATTTGAAGGGCTCCAAAAAACAGCATTAATACCAATTCCATTAAAAAAGCCCTCATTATCTCTAACACCGTTGGGTACAGCTGAAAACCCAAATTCATCTTTAGCTCCTGTATTAGGAAAATTCCATTCTTCCGTACCTGTTTTTTTCAACTTGTCTCCTGGATTTTCTCCTAGAAATTCCTGAAGAATTGTCCAGTCCTGATCAGTCGAAACCCTCCAACCTAAAGGGCAAACGTTGCGAGAATCTGTTGCTGCATACCAATTGTAAAGTTTCCCAAATACCGCATTAAAACCCGAATCATTATTGTAAAAACACTGTGCAGGAGTAGTTCTTAGTTCATAATTAAATTTCGGATCATTACTTGGGTATCCCCATTCCCAAACAAACCTATCAGGATACGTTGGAATAAGTTCTCCATTAGAAAATTTGGTTGTTCTTAAATTTTCGGCCATCCAAATTTGATTGCCTATTTTTACAATTTTATAGCTATTGCCTTCAACATCCTTTACGGTACCATCACCTAAAGAACCTTGGATAATAAGCTCCTCAAATTTTTTAACCAAGTCAGCCAAACTTGCTTTTACTGCCACTAGCTCTGCGCTTAACTTGACAATATCCGCCCCTTGTTGAGTCAGCTGGGCATTGAGCTGGTCTATCTTTTTAAGTTGATCGGCTATTTGGTTTTTCAGGCCCTCTATCTGCCCCTTCAAGGCCTCGAGATCCTTTTTATTGTCTGCCAAGCCTGAAAGGATCGCCTGGTATTTCCCATCCAAGGCGGTCAGCTGCCCCTTCATCTGAGTGATCTCTCCCAGAAGCTTGTCGTTCTGTGCCTGGAGTGCCTGAAGCATCTCCATCACCTCCGGGTCGGTGAGGGTGCAGCCTGCCTGTGAGGAAAATATCAGAAGAAGGAAGAATACAATTTTTTTCATAAGTAACTCACTAAACTTTTAGTTCGGACAGGTACCCCATTTGGGTTTGTTTTGGGCAGTCAACGGACTCTGAGCCGAGAAATTGGTTGGCTCTGTTTTAATGTTTGTCACGCACCAGCTCGAAATATTTTGGTTAAACGTACTCGCATTCAAAAATAGGCTTGTCATGTCATTTACTTTGGAGACATTCCATTTACCAAGAGGCTGATTAAATGCCAAGGCATTAATAAACATTCCCCCTATACTTTCAACATTCCCCATATTCCATTTTTCTATGGGCTGATTGAATCTATTTGCTCCGCCGAACATGATAGCCATATTTTTAACGTTACCCACATTCCAATTCTCTAGCGGTTGATTAAATACTTTATTCTCTCTAAACATGTGATTCATGTCCAAAACACCACTTACATCCCAAGTTCCAATTGGCTGATTGAATGAAGCATTGTGAAACATCCACGACATGTTTTTGACATTCTTCACATTCCAATTTCCTATTGGTTGATTAAAGTTACTATTCCCAAACATTTCACCCATATTTTCAACACTACTCACATCCCAAAAAGTTAAGGAGGAGTTGAAGGTGGAAGATGCAAACATTTGAAACATAGTTTTCACCTTACTTACATCCCAATTTCCGATCGCTTGATTTAAGGTTGCCCCGGTGAAAAGGTTACTCATATCCGTCACCAAAGAAGTACACAAACAAGTCAAATCAGCACCTTCATCTCTTCGCTTGATGAGTAAGGCTCGATCCACAACTTCGTACTGCTTGCCATTTACAAATCTCTTGTCCCCAACCTTTGCCTCTGGGCATTTGATGGTGCCATTTTGTTCGTAAATGAGTGGAGAGTTTTGCTCTTTGATGTACTGCTCAAACTTGACCAATAAGTCTGCAAGACTGGCTTTTACGGCTGTCAATTCTGCGCTTAACTTGACGATATCCGCACCTTGCTGGGTCAGCTGAGCAGTGAGTTGGTCTATCTTTTTGAGCTGGTCCGCTATTTGCGTCTTCAAGGCCTCCACCTGTGCTTTGAGCGCCTCCAAGTCCTTTTTGTTGTCCGCCAAGCCCGCAAGGATGGCCTGGTATTTCCCATCGAGTGCCGTCAGCTGACCCTTCATGCTGGTGATCTCTTCTAGGAGCTTGTCGTTCTGGGCCTGCAGCGCCTGAAGCAGCCCCATCACCTCCGGATCGGTGAGCGTACAGCCGGCTTGCGAGGACAATAGTAGAAGAAG
>Ga0169931_10010914_pt1 | contig 12888 bp, 8 predicted proteins | sample Kivu_15m_20L_FD_129675 | JGI IMG/M metagenome (GOLD analysis project Ga0169931, IMG submission 129675) | Freshwater microbial communities from Lake Kivu, Western Province, Rwanda to study Microbial Dark Matter (Phase II) - Kivu_15m_20L... | ecosystem: Environmental > Aquatic > Freshwater > Lake ...
ACGGGTGGTACGGGTGGTACGGGTGGTACGGGTGGTACGGGTGGTACGGGTGGTACGGGTGGTACGGGTGGTACGGGTGGTACGGGTGGTACGGGTGGTACGGGTGGTACGGGTGGTACCGAACCACCGCTTACGCTGATATCCAACACGGCAGGAATGGTAGGTCCGGAAAGCTTGGCTCTCGCGACCGTGCGCATGCGTTACGACGCAAACGCTAACGGCTATGTCGATAGTGCCGAATTAGAATCACCGTTGACGGTCATCACCACTACCGCTGCATCTTTCAGTGCTACGCGAGGACAGTTCGCACTTCCACAAACGCTACCGGGTTTTGACCCCACTACTGGCGTATTGTATTTCACAGCCAGCGGCGGCAGTGCGAGCGTAATAAGTTCAGAAATTCCGCTAAGCGGACCGCTTCTGTACTCGGCTTGTTTAACTCATCCTACAGTCGCGAGCGATAAAGTATTTCAGGTTGTACTGAGTCCATTATCAACACTCGCTGCGAATCAATTTCAACAACAGCTTCAGTATGGCAAGCATGTTGGCGCCGATCTTTCTCAAGCCTATGCGCTGCAAGTTGGCCATATCTCAGGCGCACTGGGTATTGAATCGTCTGCATCGACAGTGATGTCGATTGCGCCGGAGCTTGACTCGGCTAAACGATTGGTCACTGAGTGGCAGATCAATGCATTGCTCAATGTGTTGGTCTCGCTTGTCAGTGGTAAGGATAATGCGCCGACTGATAGCGATGTACTTGAATTATTGGCGTCGGCTAGTACAGATATGTCTCAACGACTTGCGCAATTCATCACCAGTCGAGGCAATTTAGATTTAACTGACCACGCAGAGCTAAAACTCACCATGACGAGTGTTTTGCCTGCATCAATGGTGATAGATGATGCGCTAAGCAGCGCACTGGCACGTTTGATGACGACCTACTCGCTGGCAATCGACGGCAGCATTATGCTGGCAAAAACAGCGCACAGTCTGGTTCCGGATCTATCTCGTATCAGTGCCGGGCTTAATATTGCCATGGGCGATGGCAGTTTGAACTCGGTAGCCATACAAACCAGTTTGGTAGAAGGCGTTAATCGCTTGATTGCCGATCTTGAAAGTGCATTAGCTGACGCGCGCAAGGATACTGATATCCAAGTGGTGGTCGACGCGTCTGGCGCATGGGTAGACCAAAATATCGATGGCAACATCGATTCGCAAGACCAAGTCAACGGCGCACTCGCGACAGCAGATTTTGGTGCCGGAAAAAATGCAGATCCAGCGACACATCATCTTGATATCGCGTTTCGGTGGTTACCATCGACAACGCAGTCAACGGTGCTCACCAAACTCGGTACAGATGATCATGCTACTTTCAAGTTTGATACTTCAGGCAGTAGCACGCCACTCGATTTGAAATGGTCGGCTACTGACGCTAACGCTTCACTCTCCAAGCAAAATATTACGCTGACAGCGCGCGGCGCCGGGTCAAGCGCCTCCCTGAGCATCGGAAAACTGCCATCGATCAGTAGCACCCAAGGTATCACTGCCAATTTCGGCGCACTCGTGCTGCTGGCCGCTGGCGATGCAGACAAATTCGTTTTCAGCCAAGCCAAGATGTTGATTGGGCTGGGTGGAACGACGAGCAGCGGCGCTGCGCAAGCAGGTAACATCAGCGGCCCCATTCATGTACAGGCCGCAGGACAATTTGCAAACGCCAACCTGACTGCCATATCTAACGCCGGATTGCTGGCTTCTGATATCACTACGGTTGTAACCGGTTCGCAAGCTAAAGCAAGTACGACGCTGCGGGCGTCCGGCTCCGGTGTACTGAGCGCCAACCATCTAACTGCAACCAGTTATGGTGAGCGCGGCGTGGTCGATGTCAAATTCGTCGGTGTCAACGGCAATGTTCAAATCGGCAGCCAAATCTCTGCTCTATCTGCGGGCGATGGTGCCAACTCAGCAATTAGTATCAATACAGGATCTGGATCGATATTACTTGAGTCTTTGTCCGGCAACACCGCGTCATACGGTCCTATCAGCGCCATTGCTACGGGGTCGACTCTAGCGACAAACAGTACTGATTTACGTACGATCGCGAGTGTTGCTCTACTCTCTGCTGCAGGGAACATTCGCACTGGTGAAATTCAGTTATCAGCATCGGGAGCAAACAGTAGTGCGACCATCAATATCGATGCACCACAAGGCGTTGTTAGTCTAAGTGGACCCGTGAGTCTATCGACCGCGGGTGTCGGTTCAACTGCCAAGCTAAAGGTAACAGCACAAGCACCTATTTCAACCGAGGTTGGATTGACGCTTGGATCCACGCTGACGCTATCCTCACTTGCACAAGCATCCAACTCAGAAGTTGACATCAGCCTTGTGGTGACAAGAGGCGGTTTTTCACAGCTAGGGGGTATCGATCAAAGCAGCTTAGGTAGCGGCAGTAGTACAAGAAGTGTCATCTCAGCCGCAGGTAGCGTCAATGTAGGAAATCAACTTTCAATTTCCTCGGAGGGTGCGCGAAGTTCTGCGGTGAGCAGCCTTACGTCTGGCCAGCAGATTTCAATTGGTGGGACCTCCGGTATGCCAAGTCCGTATGGCGTACTTATCAAATCATCCGGTTACGGGAGCACTGCGGCGCTTGATCTGAGTGGCGATACTGCAATTGCTGGTGGTGTGCAGATTTACCGTTCAGGTGCAGCATCGGCTGAAAATAGATTGACACAGCTCTCGGTCACAAATTTTGATAATTCAGCTCGGATTCTCGGTGATGTTTCGATCAGCACAGTACAAAGTGCGACGGGTGGTTCGTCTTCATTGGTATTCGGTACAGGAAAGAATGGCGCTTACTTAGTCGATATTCAAGGCACGCTGGATCAAAATTCACAAGCCTATGGGAGCCGAGTGAGTTTAGAAACGCTCGCTGGTGCCGGTTTGGGACATTTGAATATCGGCGGATCGTGGTGGTTGCAGTCACGGGCACAGGGCGATCTTGTAGCACTGAATTTTGGTAGCTCGGCGAGTATTGCGCTCGCTGGATCTTTACCATCTTTTCATGTGGGCGGAGATCTTAATCTAATCGCTTCAGAAGATTTTGCGCGTACCAAGCTTTCGGTTTCATCGATCGCTAGCAACAGTGTAATCACCGGCAGTATCGATGGTAGCTTACAGATAGTAGCGAGTGGTTACGGTGCTCGTACCGTGGCGTCATTTGATGGTTCAGCAGTACCTTCCATTAGCATTGGTGGGGATTTGGTGGTCAGTGTTGTAGGTGCGGGCTCGGCAGCGTTACTCGAGGCAGCTCATGCGGTTAAAACACAAGGCAATATTTTAGTGTTTGCTGATAGCTTGGAAGCTGTGAGTTTTGGCAGCTTTGCCTCAGCATCAATCGCTAGAGAAAACGGAGGTGAGCAGGTTATCAATATCAATGCCATGCAATTCAATGATATTGCAGTACTCAGGGTAAATAATTTGTCCTACGGTGGGAATTTTTATCTTGGATCCGCCGAAGGCAGAGGTAAGGTATACCTGCTAATTGACAATTCGCCTGCGGCAAATATCAAGATTCAATTTGCCCAGCGCGGCTTGACCTGTACCCGTCTTGGCTCAGCAGATGCAGATTTCAGCATCACCGCTGTCAAGGCGAATATGCTGACCGTGGAGGGATTTCGCCAAGGCTTCGATTTGTTATATCTGCCTCAGGAATTACTCACGAATGGCTTGAATGCGGGCGGTACTTCTGTTTTTTCCAGCCTTGATACCTTTTTGACGAATGCTATTAGCTACATAAGCTCACATGCAGGATCTGCCAGCACCTTCACAGCATATTCGGCGCAAGACCAAGCTACATACATCGCTTACGACCTAGATGGTAATGGCCTGACGGGTTTAATCAAGTTAATAGGCTATTCAGGTACACCGCCCGGCCTTAGCCACGTCATCAACCTCCCAATACCGCGCGAGCTTGATTCGACAATCATAAATCCCGGATTTAGTACCTCATCACACCCGTCTTCGTTGATTCTAAGTACTGGTGACATTGATTTTGTGCCAACTATTGTCGATCCCGGCATGGCCGAACAACTGAAATTTTCAGCACAAACTGATGACGGCAATATAAGGTTAGCGGGGCTGAATGCGGCTGCAAATGCCTACATGAGTCAAGCATTGATTGATTTGACTGTGGGCGCTGGTACAACGACAACCGCGCCTACAATCAACTTACTCGGCGATTGCACATTAAGCACGGATGGCTTATTTGCTGTTGTCTCACTGAATGTCAATCAGTTGAGCAGTGCGACTAATTTTAACCACGGCCTTTTAGCGATTGCCAGTGGTAATAGTTCCACGATTCGTACTCGTATAGGTGGCAATTTAGTTACTTTCGATCAAATTATCCAATTACGGGCAAAGGGTGCCTATGCTGAGATTGATTTCGGTTTGTCGGGCGGTGACAAAGCGATCAACTCTAATTTCAAGCGCGGTATATTGATTGAAGCAAGTGGTTTTCATTCAGAGGCACTTCTGACCCACTCTGCAGCTGAACAAAATACCATGACCTTTGGCGGTGTATTGGAAATTGATGCCATCGGAGCAGAGTCGATGGCTAAAGCCGAAATCCAAAACCAGCCGGGTACATTGCAACTGAATGCGGGCGCTAACATTAAAGCTGAGGGTGACGTTGCCACTGCAGAGCTGATTGTCACCCATGATTTTCTTTTCACGCTCGATAATAATTCTGTAATGAATATCGGTAGTGATTTACTAATCGATGCATTCGGTTCTGCCTCCAAAGCCAAAGCTGCATTTACGTTGTTTAGTGGTCACTCTGTGCAACAGATTAATGGTGCGGTATTGGCCAATGCTACCGGTACAGATGCGCAAGCGAGTTTTCTGGCGCAGTCTTTCGAATCCAGATTCAGCGCACGTCAACTACACGCAGTGGCTAAGGGTGCCAACTCCCAAGCCATCATCGATATCCAGCTAGGGCGGTTTTTTTCAGGGGTCCGGATTGGTGGTGGTGACCTATCGGTCTCGGACAATGTGTCGGCGAATTCTAGTGCTGTGAATGCTGCCGCCAAAATCAGTCTCCGTACACTCAACGGCGATATTAATATCGGCGGTAGCGTAACTTCCGCCGCGTTATTCGGAAATTCTACTGTTACTACACCCGATGCAAAAATCAGCATCGGTGCCGGCGCTGGTCGAATGATTAATCCTGGCACGAACACTATTTTGGACTTCACGGCGATTAGTGGTTACGGTGCGGTGAATATCGTTGGTGATGTACGTGCCACGAGCGCCGACTATGGCGCAGTATCCCAACTCGAAGCTTTTTCGGTAGGAAGGACGTTCACTTTGGGTGGCGGATTGTATTTAGCCGCTGCGGGAACTCAAAGTAACGTGAGTGGTTCCTTGATTGCTCACGCCGGCCCAGATATCACCACACCCACCACGATATCTCCTGCCAACATGAATATCGCAGACCGGATATCTTTGGAGGCAAGCGGCGCCGGCGCATCAGCTGATTATTCAGTCATGGCAGATAAGGGCGATATCCGTATTGGTCGTGGGTTGAGCGTGATCGGATCCGGTGTCGATGCACATGCTGAGCTATCGGTCACTAGTCCACAAGGAAAAATCGATATCATCGGTGACCTGGTTTCAGCGGCAACAGCCGCTGGTAGCGTAAGCAGTTTGGTCGTCGAAACCAATGCATCGCCCATCAGCATACAAGGTGGGCTCGCGCTGATTGCTACCGGTACTGGCAGTAATGCTGATGCCAAAATTGAAGCCGCATCCTCAGCATTGAATATTTCAGAAAGCATTTCCGTGGGTGCGCTTGGTGAGGGGAGTCACGCCGATTTAGTTTTGAGTCAGGGATCAGGTAGCGCGATTAGTGTAACTGGGACGATACTGGTCACAGCTGATAGTCGTATTGGTTCGGCAGCCGGAGCGACTGCAGCTGCAGACTTACAGCTTGGAAAACTTGGCGATGCACCGATCGATATTTTTCTGGACGCTATCCAGCAAGATGACGCTGCGACGATGTCACTGAAATTATTTGCAGACGGTGGCAAAGCACAGTTGGGCCATGATGGCCATGCAGGTTTGACTACATTAACGCTGGGCGATAAATCAAGTAATGCAAATCACTTACTTGATGCAATCGACATTGGTTTCAGCGGCACCTTAGGCAAGGCTATTGTCGAATTTGGTGTTGATCAAGACAGTACGGCCGAGGCTGCCATTCAACGCGTTCTCATCAAAGGTTTTCGCATGGGCCACGATGAATTGAATTTCGAGGGATTGGCCAGCGTATCGACCACTGCCAGAACATTGGATGGCTTCGTCAACTTCGCAATGAATCATTTCAATACTGGGGCCGCGACGGGTACGCCGAGTACCCAGTTTACTGTTGCGGATGTACTGGTTGGCGGGAATGAAAGTACGACTTACCTTGCCTACGATCATGACGGCACGGGTATCTCGGCCATTATCACGCTCGAAGGTGTGTCTGCTTCTGCGTATAAGACAGCGAATGGGTTGGGGTGACTTTGCCTCGAGCGGATGCTGCATTTTTTATCTGTATGCAGTCGTCGCACGGAACCATCGCTGCCCAAGAAAGCAGCAATCGCTTTGTCAGTGATAGATTTCAGGTGAGTCCGCGGCGACTCTTTTCTCTCAAAAGCTTTGAATTTTCCGGCTGAGATGTCATCGATGCCAACCTGTACGGCGGAACGCAGTGCTTCGAGACGATAAGCATCTTCGGCTTCGCGTTGTTTGACAAGGCGAAGACCTTCTCGAAGAACCTCACTAGCATTTTGATGGCGGCCGCTGGCGACTAGGTGCCCGACCAGCGAGGCTTGGTGATCGGTGAGTACAACATTGCGAGTGGACATGCGGGCCTCTCGAAAGCTCAATTGGCACAATATGCCAATAATGCCGGTGACAGTTAAAGCTTGTCCTGGTTGAATAGGGCACCAGACGTACATCTATGTATTCACAATTCCTCTGTTGTCGGCTAAGATGTACGTGTACATCCACCATTGTTTTCTGTGAGGCTCGGCATGACCAACACAAAATTGTTCAAAAACGGCAACTCGCAGGCCGTTCGCATCCCGGCCGAACTGGCCTACAGCAGCTGGGACATTGAACTGGTCATCGAGCGCCATGGCGATGAGTTGCGCATTCGGCCAGCACGGCGGCGAATGGGTGATGTGTTGAGCAAGCTGGCCCAGTTTTCCCCTGACTTCATGAGCGAGGGCAGGGGCCTGAACGTCGAAGGCGATCGCGAGGCTCTATGAAGCCCAAGTTCATGCTGGACACTAACATTTGTATCTACTTGATGAAGCACCAGCCGCCGCAGGTGCGGGCGCGATTTGCCGAATGCTTTGTTGGCGATGTGGTCATCTCCGCCATCACTCTGGCCGAATTGGAGTTCGGGATAGCTTGTTCAGGTGAGTCCCAGGCCAGAAATCAGGCTGCACTGGACGTCTTGCTGGAAGACCTGTTGGTTGCGCCATTCGAAGCTCGAGCAGCCCGGGCCTATGGCCCACTGCGCGCCGCCAACCGTGAGCGCAACAAGGATGCGTTGGATAAGCTCATTGCATCACATGCACTGTCGCTGGGCGTAACGCTGGTCACCAACAATGAGGCTGATTTTCGTGGCTTTTCCGGCTTGGTTGTCGAGAACTGGATCAATAACCATTGAACACGCCATAGCTTCCTACCATCGCGATCAGTCATTTTGGAGTTGATGCGATTTTTACGAAAAAAACTACACCAGTTTCTCCCGGCGAAATGTTGCAGGAAGAATTCCTCAAACCTTTGGGGTTGACCCCGTATCGACTGGCAGAAGACATTGATGTGCCTACAACACGCGTCTACGACATTGTGTCGGGTAGACGCGCTGTGACAGCGGAAACAGATTTGTTGCTGTGCCGGTATTTCGGGCTGAGTGATGGCTGGTGGTTAGCCGTGCAATCGCACCACGATACACAGGTCGCTCGCCGAAAATTAGGTAAGCGACTTGATTCCATCCGTCGCTGCGCCCCACTGGATGAGGCTGCGGACACTGAGTGCTCACCCAATGATTTCAGCCCACGGATCGTTTGCGTCCGGCCGATTTCAGTCATTCAACATAAGTTGAGTCCCGAGCGCTGGGTATTCCACAAAGTTGGAGATAATCATAGATGCTGTCATAAACCTGAGGAGGTCTTGTCGGATCCGATGAATCACCAGGTGGGATGAATATCACCATGCCTTGTCGAGCACGTGTCAGCAATACCCGATAGGCATTCTTTAGATAAAGCTGGCGATCAGCGGCATTCATTCTCTGCCATTTTGTCCCCCGAAAACTGAAGTGTTCCCACCCATCGTTGATACGACGAAAGTCGGCATCCCAGCCGACACAAACCCAGTCCAGTTCAAGACCTTGAATATCAAATTCGCTTGCTGCTTCCTCTAGGTAATATGACGAGCGTACATCCGTCTTATCATTCAAAAACCAAACTGGTGCATCGACTTTTGACTTTATCCAGATTCCATATGGTCGCAGTCGATTTGCACCAGATGAGGCAATCAGGCCATAGCGCTCACTGCCACGAGCTTTAGACTTTAGCCAAGAACGTGCCTCGGCCAAACTGCGCGTCAACTGAATTGGGTACTTGTCCGCTATCGTCAGATAGGTCAAACGCGCCTGATCTGGTTTGTTATCCACCACAAATCCAACAAAATCGGATAACGCCTCGGCGCGAAATGACCGAATTGAAACACTAAGATGCAAAGCCTCATCCCATGAAGTTGAACTCTTGGCTAATTCCATGGCTAACTCAGCATCCCAGATATAGTCGCGATCGTCGAGACGACTCGACACGTGAACATCCCAGTCGGGATGCTGATCACTCACCACTGTGAGCCATTCCGAGAGACCAGCCTCACCGGTGTTGATTTCTTGTCCGCCTCCGATAAGGCAAATCACGACACACCAGTCTTTATGGCGGTTCATCGAATCGAGCAAAAAGGCAGGTTCAGACATATCGAAGGTAGTGATCCCTCGTTTTTGTTGCATGAACTTGCTAGCCATATCGCGATTCCAGGCCCGTTGAGCCTCATCGAAAATCACTACCTTCTCGATCGGTGGGTTTGTATTTTCAAGAGCATCGTCACGAAAATGGTGGATGTTTTACACGAAGGTTGAGACTTCTCTATATGCATGGCTTCGTGCGATACCTTCGCGCTCGGCCTTGTCTCGAGCTAGTGCTTCACGGAGTACATCCACCAATGGGCCATTACCAGATAGGAAGACCGCATGTTCATCAGAATGTCGCTCGGCACGTGATGTCGCAATATTTAGACCTGCAAGCGTTTTTCCGGCACCAGGAACGCCGGTAATGAAGCATATGACCTTGCGATTGACTGTCTTGGCATGCTCGATGATTTGATCAACGCGCGCCGCTGTCAGACCAAGGTTATCTGCCCCAGCCTCTGAGCGAGTAATTTCTTTGACATCATGCCGCCGATATAAAGCCAAAGCAGCTTCTACGATGGTAGGTGTCGGTTGGTAACCAGATTGCGACCAGGAGATGGCATCAATAGGTAACGCTCCACATTGCGTTACCGCCAGTTCAATCGCCTCGGGTAATTCTTCGGGCGAAATACACAGCGGTTCAGCAACTTGGTCTGCAGCCCATTTTATTGCGGGCACGGACTGAAGTGGCGCTAATGTAGGAATCAGAATTGGAACGATTGGAGCATTGTGACTGCCGCGGTGGAAATTCTTGAGGTCTAGCGCGTAGTCATGGGCCTGTTCAATCGCGTAACTATCAAAACTGTGCGAACCAACTTTGAATTCAATGACGAATACCACGCCTCCAGTAATGAGAACAACATCAGCCCTTTTTCCCATCCTAGGGATCGAAAATTCGAAGTAGATCCAGCCGCCAAGAGTCGTAGGCAGAAGGCGCTGCAGAAGTCGAATCTGGCCCTGCCACGCATGCTTTTGTTGATGTTCCAAAGCAAAGCCATGTTGCATAGACAGTGCGCCGAGAATCGCATCCTCACCGGCAGCCAGGAAATCCGGGAGGTTGGTTTCATAATAGGCAATACGGGACATATAGAGAATATACAAGCTGTTGCATTTGAACAGCTTTACGCCAGGCTTTGGACTTCGGCTTTTGGCGGTTAATTCAGTCTTCGCCTTTGAATGGCTGATTCTGGTTTGCTGCAATTTCGCAGCTTTAACTAAGGAGTCATCCTCACTGAAAACTTATACCTGACACAGACTCAGTTAGCTGAACGTTGTCCGGAGCGCGAAATCTCCAACGCCGCCGGTACGGCGAGCGCCTCGCAAGATTGCATGAACGCCCGTGCACCGTCCTTCCATTCCGCTTCGTCGAAGTCGACCGCAAGAAAGTAGCAATTGTCGTCCTCCAGCAGCGGATACACGCCGATTGTGTGTCCACCGGCAAGATGATCATAGATCACCGCATCGGACAGCGGAATCAGCAGACGATTGCTGCAGTCTCCGCATTTGATGCGAGGCTTCTCACACACACTGGTACGCCATTCATTCGCGCAGGCAGGCGAGTAGCCCGACTTACCCGAGGTCTTGGCCTCCCAGCCGATCGGATAGACATCGGTTCGTCCCCGAAAGAGACGACGGAAGAGCGTAACTTTCTCGGCGGTGGAAAGCCGAGACGGTTCGGGATCACAGACCTCGAGGGCAGGTGGCTGCGCCCCACGCCAATCAATCCCGTGCGATTCCAGCAGGGCGATTAAGCGGTCGTTTTCCGCTCGGAGCCTCGCAAGTTCAGTAGCCTCCTTCATCGAGTCCCCGACCAATAGCTGGGCGACTCAAGCACCATGATCCTCTTGGAAAAGAAACATCAAGGCAGTGCGCAGATACTGTACCGTTTGTTCCAAAGACTCGGCCGTCAGTTGATTGCGATTGATGAAGGCTGTCCATTGCATGAGCTTCTGTCGGTCGCTCGAAAACTGCTCACTCAGGCCAATCGGTACCCCTGAAGGTTTTCTCGTGCCGCGGCGATTTAGCGTGGCCTCGACTGCCTGCACTAGAATAGTCTGGTCCAACTCGGCGTCCCGCAGGATGACCCACAAGTCGAAGTAATCCTTCATACGACTATTGGCCATGCCCAAGGAAATGATGGCCTCCAGCTTTTCGGCCACCACTGTATATCGTGGGTAGACTTTTAGGGTTGGTGCTGGCATGTCATCGAACATAACCGGGTAGCGCGCCGACTCGGGCGTGGGAGTGACAGCATCTCCGTAACCGACGTCGATCTGAACGGGGCAACGGGCACCATCGATCGTGCCAGTTAGCGTTAGCCTGATCCCCGCGTAGTTGGCTTCCTTTCGGATTTCGTCCGCCCGTATGGATGCTGAATCGAATGTGATGCCGTCGTCGACTTCAATCGCGCAGATACCTTCGAAGGCGGCGAGAAGGAGAGGAATTTCCGCCAGCCCAAAGCCCAACAGATCGATGTCCCGAGTTGGGCGTAACGGTACGTCATACCACAGGTCAAACAGCAAGGCGCCCTTCAAAAGGAAGTTGTCCCGCTCGCGGGAGACGCTCAGTCGGTACAGCAATCGCTCCAAACCGTAGCGGGTGAGCAATACCTGAAAGTCCACACCTTGGGCCCGCGCTTTGTTGAGCAGTCGCGCACGCACGGACGCTGCAGAATTGCGCGTCGTCATACCAGGCTCTCCAGATAGGGGCGCATGACATTGGTCACCCGGCAAAGCTGGGCCGACTCCCACAGCTCATCCATGGTGACCTTTTTCTGCCGCCAGGCGTCTCTGAGTGCCTCAAGCGCGATGTCCAGTCCGATCTTGTTTCGGAACTTGAAGCAGTCGGCCACAGTCTTGGCGACCGAGGTCACCGGAATACGCACGACGCCGTCGAGCGATATCGTCACGACCTGCGCATCCGGATCGGAGAGCCGAACGATGCGAAGTGGGGGATAGCTCACCTGAGGCGACCTGGCGTTGGGCGAGATCGCCACCCAGACTTTGTGAGGCGCCTGCGTCGTCAGCCCATGGATCCGGAGCGCGGTCAGCAGACAAAACACCATCTTGGGGTGTTTGATGGCCAGCTGCGCCAGCTGATCATGCTCGTTCAGCGCTCTGTCTGGCGCCGCATAGAGCCCCCGACTGATCCGGACCAGAAGACCAGTTCGCATAAGCTGCTGGAGCGTCTCGCCCGTCACACCGATGCTGGCAAGCTCATGCGCGCGAACCATACCCTTCGCATGGAGAAGTTCGAGTGTCGACTTTGAAGGTGTTATTTTCATGACAAAATTATATGAAAATGTCAGTATTTGTCAACAAGTACATGCATTACTGAATAATTGCGCCGTCGCGACACTTCGCGCCTGGCAAATTCAGAAGCCCGCTCCTTTCTGGTAACGCACGCAATATGGTCACGTACTGGCAGTTAATGCAGTGGCCACAAGCGGTTCATGAAATTTCCGGAAAATCCTAATCATGGATTTTTAGAGATCGAAGTCCAGAGGTAGGTCTTTGATTTCTTTGAGGCCAAATGCTTGCGGTTTTGATTTCAAACCGGGTAGCGAAGGAAACTTCAAAAAACCTGTATTGTGTGAAGAGGAAATGAGGGTCTTACGAACCCTTATGAACTGGCAATAACCAGGATGACCTGCGCTTAAAAACTGATCCAGATTGAGTGAGAATAATATTACTTTTTTATTATTCAAAAGGAGTCAGTGATGCCCAAAGGTATTCGATTAAAGCCCGAGCAGATCGTGGCCAAGCTGCGCGAGATTGAGGTCAAGATAGGTCAAGGCAAGGATGTACTCAGTGCCTGCCGCGAGGCTGGGGCGACCGACAAGAGCTACTACCGCT